>Ga0302326_10000898_pt1 | contig 78244 bp, 45 predicted proteins | sample Palsa_T0_3_FD_202264 | JGI IMG/M metagenome (GOLD analysis project Ga0302326, IMG submission 202264) | Peat permafrost microbial communities from Stordalen Mire near Abisko, Sweden - Palsa_T0_3 | ecosystem: Environmental > Terrestrial > Soil > Palsa > Peat permafrost | place: Sweden: Abisko...
GTCCGCGATCACGTCTTCGTTCTCCTTGCCCATCAACTGGGTCAGCGCGATCAGCTCTTTGGGGTTGTAGCTGTAGAACTCGATGACGGTGGAAAACCGGCGTCGCAGACCCTGGTTGACTTCCAGCATCTTGTCCATCGCCTTGGCGTAGCCGGCCCCGAACACCACCAACTCGTCGCGGTGATTCTCCATGTAGAGCAGCAACGTGTTGATGATCGCGTTGCCGTACGCATCGCCCGTGGAGTAACCGCTCTCGTGCAGGTTGTGCATCTCGTCGAAGAAGACGGCCCCGCCCCGCGCCTCCTCGAGCATCTCCTCGGTGTTCTTTTCCGCGTCCGCCATGTAGCGGCCCAGCAACTTCGCGCGGCTGGTTTCGACCACCAAAGGTTTGCGCAGCACGGTCAGGCCGCAGAGTTGCTTGCTGAAAGCGCGGGCCACCGACGTCTTACCCGTGCCGGGGGGACCCAACAACAGGGTGTGCCGCGACGTAACCGGCACTGGCAGACCCATTTTCGCGCGAGCCAGATTCACTTTCGTGGTCGACTTGATCAGCTTGATTTCCCGCTTGGCCGCATCCATGCCGAGCATCGCGTTGAGTTCGGCGTCGCCTTCGTCCAGATACTTCTTGGCCATCTCCGAGTGACGCGCGGCCTCGGCCTGTTCGCGGGTGGGAGCGCTATCCACATCCCACGGATCAGTCCGTGCCTCAATGGTTTCCGGGTCCGTCAGCACCAAGCGGAAACTGGGGTTGTCCAGCGCTTCCCGCGCCGGTGTGAACCTGGAATCGCGCGAGTACACCCGGCGCAGAGCCTCCACGGCCTCCTCTTCGCGGCCCAGGTGCCGGTAACACATTCCCTGGGTGTACATCGCGACATTGGCGGCGCTGGGCACCCGGTCGCCCTCGATCGCCTCTTGTGCACGCCGGGCCGCCTCCTCGAACACGCCGAGTGAGGCCAGCGCCGTGGTGGCCATCGCTGCGCCGGCGGCCTTGAGTTCAGGGTGCCGCCAACCGGCACCGGGCGGGAACTGGACGAGCACGTCCGGCCAACGGCCGGTGCGGAAGAACAGCAGGCCGCGCACGTACTTGATGAGTTCCTCGTCGGAGGGGCTCCGCGGCGTGATCGAATCGAGCAGTTCCGCCGCTTCCTCGTATCGCTTGGCGTCGGAGAGCGCGGCTGAGTAGCCGGCAGCCAACGTCTCCACGCTGGTGACGGCCAGCTTGAGGAACATGCCGTCGGAAATCTCGGGCCGGAAATCCAACTCACTCAAGCCGGTCCGGCGGAGCTCCCAGCCGAACGTCTTGACGGACTGCCAGGCCCCGCGGAGGACATCGAGACTTTGGTCGCCGGCCAGTATCCGCGCCAGCCACGCATCACACATGTCCTGGTCGAGCCGAGTGGCCGTGGTGAACATCTGCAGGGCCACCTGCGGATTGTGGCTGGGCTGAAGCCCGTTGACCGAAATACCAGATGCGAGAAGGCCGGCGACCATGGCGTTGCGGGCGTCCGACACGGCAGTCGACGGGCGGGTCATCTATTCATCGTAAGGCTTCGGCTGCGCCTGCCTGTTGCGCGCCAACCGAAACCAGGATTTCCTCAGCAGTGGTCAAAGTGCGGCTCGGCATGGGCAGCGGGCGGCGCGAGGTCGGCGCCGGGAGGCTCGCGGCGACTGCGCCCAACTGACGTCCGGTCAGCCGGTTCAGCCCGCTGAAAGCCTCTTTCCGCAGCCGCTTGTCGCTGTGGTAGCGCACCCAGACCGACACGTCGGCCTCGGCGTGGCCATCGGCGATGATCCGGATCGTCATGACTGTCACGTCGGCGTCGGTCTGCCACAGCTGCTCGAGCGTCTCGCTGGTGATGTCGGCGGGCGAAACCCAGAAGCTGGTGACGAAGCCGTCCGGGGTCTTGAGGTAGCGCCAGTACGGGCGAACGTGAGCCGGCTGCAGGCCGGCCAACACCGCGTCGTCCACGGCGACGATCTCGTCGGCGGTCAACGGCTTTGCGGCACAGCTTCGGCCGTCCAGATCGTGCGCAAGCCGCTCAGCGGCCGCGGCCAGGGTGCAGGCCACCGAATCACGGGCAGCGACGGCACTGACGTTGTGCTGCGGGTCCATCCGCAGTACCAGCCAGGTGTTGCGCTCCTCGATCGGGCGATTGTCACTGCCACCACCGAAGTCATCACGAACCGCCGACTCCACGCCTTTGCCTTTGCCCGCTTTACGCTTGCCAACCGAGATGACGTCGACGCTGTCCAGGCGAACATCGAACTGGCGCAACGACGTAACGACTGCCTCCAGCGGGATCGTCGCGATCGAGTCCCGGTGGCGGTGCCGGCCTGCCTCGCCTGAACCATCGACCGCGATCACGGCGATCAGCTGACCGTCGTACTCACGGATACCGACTGTGTCGCGGCTGAATTGGCGGCGATGGTCGACCGCCGGGGTGCAGCCGACGGTCAGTGCCTCCGCATCGGCGTACCAATTGCGGACCCGAGCGATCGGCGCCGACGAGATCGGTACTCCCCCGTTTGTCACCAGGGCAACGACGGTCAGTATCACCGCCAGGCCGACACCAATCCAGAACGTGAGGTTGCGCCCCGCCTGCCAGGAGTCGGGAAGATGACTCGCGATCAGCAGCAGTGAAACGTCAATGAGAAATACCGTGGTGACTCGCGCCCACGACAGGCTCAGCCCGTATTCGCGTTGTGCCTTCATTCCTGTCTCCCTGTTTTGCGCATGAGCACCGCGCCGCCGAAAACCAAGCCAGCGAGCAAGAACGCACCACCCAGACCAGCGGCGGCGACCCACACCGGCGTCATATTGCGCGGAGCGGGGACCGGCGGCAGCTTCAGCGGCGACGCCGAATCCTTCGGCAGGACAGACCCATCGGGTACGTCCCAGGTGAGCGCGGCGACCGGGTCGACGATCCCGTAGCCCACTTGGTTGTCGACTCCCCGAGCAGGCGCCCTGGCCGTACGGATCAATCGGTTGATGATCTGGTGGGCCGACAACTGCGGGTACTTCGCCCGCACCAGAGCGGCCACACCCGAGACGATCGCGGTGGAGAAGCTAGTGCCCGACGGCACCAGCAAGGTGTTGTCCGGACCGTCAATCGCGTTGATGAGGCTGTCATCTCGCGGCGACAGCCCGACGACGTCGGTACCGGGAGCCGCGATTCCAACCCATGGTCCCGCCACGCTCAGCTTGTCTATCGGCGTGCCAGAAGCATCTACTGCGCCGACCGTCAAAACGTAGTCGCTGAACCATGACGGCGTCACCACGGTGGTCACGCCGCCCCAGTCGCGAGAATCGTTGGGGTGCAACGGATCAACCAGGGGATTTGCTTTGCAGTCACGCTGACTGGTGTCGCCGGCGGCGGCGACGATGACCGCGTTCTTATCGACCGCGGCGTAGCGGACCGCCGCACCCAGGTCGGGCTGGTCGATGATGCTGCGGGCACTCATGCACATCACTAGCGAGATGTTGATGACCTGTGCGCCCATGTCGGCCGCATGCACGATCGCCCGCGCCATGGACCGGATGTTGTCCGACTTCTGCCTGGTCTGTGGGTCCTGGTCACCGGTGTAGGCGTCTTTGAGACCAAATGCCCCGCTGGACTGGCGAATCGAGATCAGGTCGACGTCGGGGGCGATGCCGGTGTATGCGTCAGCCGGCACCGGAGCCGGCGGCGGATCCAGCGGCAGTGGCGGCGCGGCAGGCCGTGGGTAGTCCACGGACACCACGTGCCCGCGGTGGTCACCGCCATACCCGGGAAGAACTGCCGTGCCGTGACCGTGGTTCGCCGCTCCGGGCACCTTCGGTTCTGCCGGCACCTGCGGCGCCGCCGGACCGCCGACCACCGGGGGCGGAGCTTCTTCCGGCGCTGACGCTGGCGGCGCGGGCACCATCGTGATGGTCTGCGGCGGCGGCGGGGCCACGCTGATCGTCTGGGGTGGCGGTGCCACCGGGGGTGGTTCCTTGGTCGGAACCGGCGGCGGTCGCCGTGGCCCGGGTCCGCCGTTGATCTCACCGATGCCCGGTGACGCGGCGATCATCGACGCCACGAGGGTGCCGTGCGCGTCGCAGTCAGACAGTCCGTCGCCGCCGCCCATCACGTAGTCGCCGCCGGGAATCAGGTGCGGCAACCGCGGATGCGGGGTGATCCCGGTGTCGATGACAGCCACTCGCACGCCGGCGCCGCGGCCGAAACGCCACGCTTCGTTCAGGTTGAGCATGTCCATGTATTTCGGCTGCACCCGAAAGTCGGTGCCCGGCAATACGCCAACCTCAGTGCAGTAGGAGTTCTGCTTCATCGCCTGGACGGGGCCGGGCGGACTGTCGGGCGGCACTGCGGCCGGGTCGATTCCCGGCGGGTCGATCGCATACGCGGGCGACCCGGACAGCGCTACCGTGGCAACGATCAGTGTGGTGGCAGCGACTGCGGCCGCACGAAGCGGCCGCAGTCGACGACTACCGATAGCGGATCGCGGCATAGACATTCATCAACCACAATGCCAACGGGAAGATCGGCATCAGGCAGAGGTATTCGACCCATTCCACGAGCTTGCGGAACAGCGGGCTGTAGATGGTGTTGGGCACTGTCGCCGCGGCCGTCAGGCCCGCTGCCGGGATCAGCACCGCGAGGCCGGCAGTAACCGACACCGCCGCTACCGAGGACAACACCACGGAGTACCGCACCAGGACGGTGCCGATGATCAGCACCGACGTCACCGCGAGGATGATCGACTGCCAGCGGTCGACGTAGGAGCGGCCGCGCAGCATCAAGAAGCCTGCAGTCGACGCGACCAACAGCAGCGGCAGCCACCGGTCGTGGGTGCGCGGGTCGGAGACGCCGGAGAGCGACACGATGGTCAACACGCCCAGACCGATCAGCAGACCGGTCAGGAACGACCGGGCCCGCTCGGCCCGCAGCACGACGTCCTGAATCGACTCGGGGCCTTCCAGCGTCGGGCGGCCGCCATCGATACCGTGCACCACGGTGGTCGGCAGGTCGGGCCGGGCCTCGAACACCCAGCGGCTGGTCGCCGACGGGAACACCGGCAGGCGGATACCGGACAACCAGCGCGACAGCGCCGGAGCGGCGTGGTAGCCGAACACGGCGACCAACAGGATCGACGTCAGCAGCGTGACCGCGCCGGTGTCGAACGCCATCCGGGCCAGGCTGGCGACCGTCGCCGTCAAGGCGATCGTGACGACCGCAGTGCCGGCGGCCAGCCGGCGACCGGTGAACCGCATGATCAGCATGGCGGCAACGCCGGCGATGGCGAAGCCCATCACCGCATGCGGCGAGCCGACCGGGCCAGGAGGTGCCGACGCCGCGGATATCGCGAGCGGCGCGATGGCGGCCCACAGCAAGACGTCACCCGCGCGACGGTTCTGCACCGTCTGGGACCGGCTCAGGATCAGCAGCGCCACCGTCGCCGTCAGCACCGCGATGACCGCGGCGAACGGCGCCGGGACCAACGAGTCCTGGTGGTAGCGGAACCAGCCCAGCAGCAGCGACGCCAGCAGGACCCCGGAGGCGACCATCGCCGCGCCGACCTGGATCGCGATCGTCGGGTTGACCGAGGAGAACCGCTTGCTGAGGTTCACCGATACGGCCGTCGAGATGTGCTCGATCACCTGAGAGCGGTGTTCGGTGTCCTCGACGAACCGCAGCCAAAGGCGGTCACCGTCGTAGACGTCCTGCTCGGTCAGCGACTGGGTGGCACGCAGCGGCGAGCCGTCAACCAGGCACAGCGCCCACCGGCCGCGCTGCTTGGCTTCCAGCGCCGTGAGGCCCAGCTCGCGCAGTCGCACGTTGACGACCTTGAGCAGCGGGTCGATCATCACCGAGACCGGAGCATTGGCGTCCAGCAGAACGCCGATCTGCACGCCCTCGCCGGCGATGATGCCGATTACGGCCGATTGCGGCGAAGCGAGAGCCTCTGTACCTGACTGTGGCGCTTCAGCTACTGCGGTCATCCCTGCACCCCTTTGTCGACGGATTGTGGGTCCATGTGTGTCTTGCCTCGCTATTTGGAATTGTGACGTCGCGTCCCAATTGTTGAGCAGATTCTAGTGCATTTGGCGGCATCCGCACCTTTGCTAGAGCCTGCACGGGAAATCCTCGCTGTGCGCCGGATTTCCGTAACAATCAGTTAAACTCTGCTGTGAGTCTTCCACTCCCCGTAGGGAAGTGTTTCCAAAACCGTCTTCACGCCCACTTGCACCAACTGCGGAGTTGCTGGGCAGATCGCCAGCCACGCCTCGTTCGAGCCGGCGGTACGCGCTTGCTGATACATCGCGATCCGGCCGCCTGAGCCGTCCTTCAGCGACAGCACTGAGGCGCTAGGCGCTTTGTCGTCGTCCCGGTATTGCCGCGCGTAGACCGCCGCCTCGGCCCCCGGATCCGACAGCGCCTGGCCGAGCGCGGCCACGGTTGCGGCGCTGATGCCCAGTCGTCGCAGGTCGCCGCCGGAGAAGACGTTGAACCCCGAGCTCTGCCACGCTTTGGTGATCTCGAGCATTTCGTCGAGCGGCACGTTGACCGCGTTGATCGCTGCAGGTTCGGCATGGTGAATGGACTCGAGCGCGTCGAACACCAGGGCTGCGATGGAGGTGGTGTCTGCGATCGCGACGTCGTCGACGGTGATCTCGTCGCCGACTCGAACGGCCGACACCCAGTGCTGGGCGCGTCGGGCGAGCAGGACGCGGAACTCGTTGTCCGGGATGTCGCGCGAGCCCACCTGCTCCTCGCCGCCCTCCTCGTCCTTTTCTTTGATGCCGTAGAGCAGTTTGCCCCGTGACAACAACGCGACGACCTCGAGATCGGGCGCTGCCAGGACGCGCATTCGCGCGGCGACCGCTTCATTGACCGTGTCGCCGTCCACGATGCCCTGTTCGCGCATGACTGCCATGCCTGGATGCTGGTTGAGCCAGTCCATGGAATCGGTCGAGACAAATGGCCGGCAGCGCAATTCCGGCGCGACGTGGCGAATATCGAGCAACGCTTGCAACATCCAGAAACCCTCGACGTTGACGGTGATATCGGTGCGTGTGCTTTGATCCATCGCTACTTCCGTTTGTCTGGTTGTTGTGTGCTATCGCACGACGCGGCAGCACACCTGAATCGGTGTGCTGCCGCGCCCTGTGCTGATTGTCAGGCCCAGCTGGAGCCAACAGCCGAGTCAGTGCTCGACATGTTGTTTCCTGCTGTCTGAACCTTTTGGCCGTGGGAGTTGGCCTGCTCGTAGATGGTCTGGAAGTTCCGACCCAACTGGGTGATGAACTCCTGGCAGGCCACCGAACCCGAGCCGCCCCAGAAGTCACCGGCAGCCAGCACATCGCGAACGATGGACTGGTGCTCGGCCTCCAAAGAAGCGGCCTGCGAGCGGATCATCGCGCCGTGGGCGTCGACATCACCGAACTGGTAACTGATCGACATTTATCTGTCCTCCTGGTTTGTAGAAGTTTACGCTGCTGGCTGGGCTTAGCTGCCCAGAATGTGCTGAGAGGCCTGCTCTTGCGACTCGTAGTTGTTCGCGTCGCGGATCAGTCCATCCCGAACACCGTGCAGCATGTTGACGATGTTGCGGAACGCGGTGTTCATCTGGCCCATGGTGTCGAACGAGGTCGACTGAGCGGTACCACTCCAGCCGGCTCCGGCGATGTTCTGCGAAGACGCCCACATCTTGCGGGCCTCGTCCTCGACCGTCTGGGCGTGGGTGTCAAAGCGGCCCGCCATCGAACGCATCTCGTGCGGGTCAGTCATAAAACGTGTAGGCACTTACTTGCTCCTTCTGTGATTAGTGATCGACTGCAGTGAACGTGGTCGTCGGCTGGTTACCTGAGGCAACCGCCGACTTGGAACACACGGCTGACCCCCCCTTTCCCGCTAACTGGTAGCCACTGGGAGTGGCACCACAGTGGGACGGTCTTCATCGACAACACTCAGCCGGCAGCGGCTGCGTTGGCAGCCTCGGTGGCTGCGTAGGAACCGGCGCTGGTGCCCAACGTGTTGACGAACATTTCGTGGATCGCCGCGGCCTGCTGGCTGACGGCCTGGTACAGCTGGGCGTGGGCGACGAACTGAGCCGCCGTCAGCGCCGAAACCTCGTCGGCGGCGGCGGGAACCACTCCTGTGGTCGGAGCCGCTGCAGCCGCGTTCTGGGCGTTCAATCCAGACCCGATCCCCTGCAGGCTGGTGGCCGCTGCCGATAACGCTTCCGGCTGTGTGGTCACGAACGACATTGCGGCTTCCTCTCGGTCGATTCGCAGTCTGTCCGTGCATGAGAATAGACGCGCGTATCGCTGTCTGCTGTGGCTCGAGCTTGGTGTTCGCAACTATTCACCCGGCAGCAACAACTGTTCATCTGCGGTAACAACCGAGTAACAGAGTTGGCTCAGACAAGGTCGATTTGCAGTCCCGACATGCCTGTGAGCTGCGGATATGCCTCGGTCTCAATCTGGCAACGAGCTTAGTGCGGTTCGCGGAGTTGCGGCACGTCGCCGAGCGCCGGCTAACGGGAAGGTGGGCAGAACGAAAAAAATCTAGCCGCGGATAACGTTCTCGGCGCCTTCGGCTACTGGGTGCTAGCTGGGCTTTTACGCGGGGCGGGCCGAAGGCTGCGACGAGCCCAGCGCCGCCGGCGGGTGGTCTCGGGACGGCGGCCGGGTGGCTCCCCCGACCCGTCACCAAACGTCCGTGCCTGGCGGGCTTTCCGAATTGCGTGAGCACCCAAAACCTGCGTGGCCACCGGGGCCCGTCGAGCGACCCGCCAGCCGGCGCCGCTGGCGCACTGCCGACTGGTCGCCGCCACGCGCTGTGCTTCAGCCGAACCGCAGCGGCAGGTCCTTTAGCGCGAAAGTCTTACTGGGGAACTTGATCTCGGGCTCGTAGCCCGGCGCCAGTTCGAATTCGGGGATTCTCTTGAGCCATTCGTCGACGATCACGGTCAGCTCCATGCGCGCCAGATGAGAACCCAGGCAGCGGTGCGGTCCACCGCCAAATCCCCAGTGCCGGTGGACCTTACCGTCCATCGTGAGTTCGTCTGTGGAGATCGCATCGCTGCCGTCGCGGTTGATCAAGGCCATGCACAAGAACACCGATGAGCCCGCAGGCAACGTCATGCCACCGACGACGACGGTCTCGGTCAATACCCGGGGCGCCACCGGCGCTGACGGCTCCAACCGCACGATCTCTTCGATGAAGACCCTGATCTGCCTTGGGTTATCGCGAAGCTGTGCGCGCAACTCCGGTCTGCGCGCCAACTCCAGCAGGCAAAAGCCGATGGCCGCGGTCACGGTGTCCAGCCCCGCCAGGATCAGCAGATGGCTCATGCCCATCAACTCGAGATCCGTGAAGTTGCCTTTGCTCTGCATCACGGTAGACAACATGTCCGAGCCGGGATTCTCCCGGCGGTATTGGATTGCCTCCGTGAGGTATTGGTACATCGCCTGCGCCGCCGGGGCGATGTCCTCCATGGTGGCATAGAGGTCGTCGGAGAGGACGGCGTTTTTCCAGGCGATCAGTTGGTCGCGGTCCTCCAACGGCAGACCGTAGAGGTCCAGGAACACCTGGTAAGGGTACGTCCTCGCCAGGTCTGTCATCACCTCACATTCGCCGCGGCTGGCGATGGCGTCGATCATGTCGGCGGCGTGACGAACCAGCACTGGTCGGGACTTACTCAACCCGTGCGGGCTGAAGAACGGCTGCAGGATTTTGCGGTACCGGGTGTGCTCGGGCGGGTCGAACCCCAATGGGATCACCGGGATTGGGCTTCCCGGTGGTTGAAGTGCCAGTCGAGCAGAAAAAACATTGGGACTTCGCAACGCTGCCAGCACGTCCTCACGGCGGGTGAGGTAGTAGTAGCCGTTCATGAATACCACCGGTCCGGCATCGCGCAGAACCTTCCACCCGACGCCACGATCGACGGCCATCGGCAGGGCGAAGTAGTCAAGCCGCGGGAGGTGAAAGCCGGCGCCGTACAGGCTTTCATTAGTGAAGCTCATGTACGTGATCTCTCGGTCGGTTCGATGATTTTCGCTGGCGCCGTGGGCGGCTGGCGACAGTAGACATGGTATGCGGCCCGCCGGGGTTCGCTCGCGACGTCCTCGCGTCCGCGGGTGCCGGATTGACCGACGATGTTCGATATGTCTTTTAGACTCGGCATCGTGAAGGTTCGTGTCGAGCAGTCGAGGTGTGTTGGTCACGCCCAGTGCTATGCGGTTGACCCCGAGATTTTCCCGATCGACGATTCTGGCTACTCCACCCTCGAGGAACACGAGGTTGCGCCGCAGGAGGCGCAGGTGACTCGTGACGGGGTGGCGTCCTGCCCGGAGATGGCGCTGATCCTCGACGAGGATTGACTGCAAGCCAGGCTAACTCACGCCGGCTAGCGGTCGCCGTCTGGCAGGGAGTGCGGGAACCGCTCTCGCAGAGCCTGGAGCAGTTCGTGGACTTCGTCGATGCGAGCACGTATCTGCGTCAGGTCTCCAGACGGCCGGGAATCGTCAGGTTCGGCTCGCTGATGACCGGCTCCGGCCAGGCGATGCGCAAGCTCCTGCAGTTCGGCACGCTCGGCCTGTAGGAGCCCTTCAAACACTCGCGCCTGAGCTGCCTCTGCAGGCTCCGCGGCGCGGCGCGGCAAAACGCTTACTGCGCTGAACGCCCGCGAACCGGTAATGCTGCTCGGGTGCATGCGGGCGGAGTCTCGGGTTCGCCGTGACAAAGCCGGCGAACCGGATGCTTTCGCGTGTTCCGCCACGTGCCCTCCAGTCCGAGTCGCAGTTTGTTCACCTATCGGAAACCTACGTCACTGCTCTCGCACGCTTCCAAATATGCCCCAAATGTTCATGTTTGAGCCATGTTTGCGACATCCGCGAGTTACCGGGCCGGCTACAGGCGCGGCTTGCACCTTGGTAAGCACCACACTCCTGGGGTGTCACGCCGCAACGTGACACCCCAGGAGGTGTGAAACTAGTCGGCCTTCAGCCGGCTGATGGTGGGCGGGGCATGATCGTGGGTTTGAACCCATAACGTGGGCCCAAGCCGCCGCCGAAGCCGCGACCCGCGCCGGCCAGCGGCATACCGCCCACCAGGTTCCCGCCACCGCCGGCGGCCTCCGGGGCTGCGCTGACGCTGCTGACCAGCTGCACGCCTTGTGGAGCCGCCGCCGGAGCAGCGCCGACCCACGACGCCGGCACCGCTAGTTTGCCGACCGAACCAGCGCCGCCCGAGATGGCCGACACTGAATGCGCGGCAGCGCCGGCGCCAGCGCCGGCACCGCCGCCCAGCCCGCCTCCGAGGCCACTCAAGCCATGGATTGCTGGGGCAGCAGCGGCCGGGGCAGCCCCGCCCAGCAGTCCCGCGCTCTTCGCAATCTGGACGCCGAAGTTGCCCATACCAACACTGAAGTACGGCAGACCCTCGGTGTTGTAGAAGAAGCTCGCATACGGCGAGTAGTTGGTTACCAACGCCGAGAGGCTTGTGGGCAGGACACTCGTTCCGAATATGAAGCTGTACAGCGACTGAAGCGGCGTCAAAGTGGCCGCCGAGCTGGCCGCAGGACTAGCAAGGCTCTGCAGCGAGCTTGGCATTGACTGGGTCAGCTGCGACAAGACTTGCTGGCTGCTGGTGGCCGCCGACGTGCCGGTTGCCTGGCTGACAGCAGCGGCTTGAGCAGCCGAGCCGCCGGGATTGGTGGTCGCGGCCGGCGTGGCGATCGGCGTTACCTTGGCGGCAGCCGCCGATTGGCCCGCGTAGGCGTACATGGCCGCGGCGTCCTGTGCCCACATCTGGCCGTACTGCGCTTCGAGTTGCGCGATCAACGACGTGTACTGACCGAAAACGTTGGCCTGTGTCGCCGCAGCCGTCTCAGCGCGGTTAGCTGCCACTATCGGCGGCGGCACCGTCGCTGCGAACGCCTGCTCGTATGCCGCGGCTGCCGTACGGGCTTGAGTCGCAGCCTGCTCGGCCGCCGCGGCCGTCTCCTGCATCCACGCCACGTACGGCTGCGCCGCACTGGCCATCGCCGTCGAGGCCGGCCCATTCCACTCGTCGTTGGAGAGTTGCGTGATCGTCGTCTCGTAGCCTTGTGCGGCCGACTGAAGCTCAGCGGCAAGGCCGTTCCACGCCGACGCGGCGGCTTGCAACGACGACGAACCCGGGCCCGTGTACATACGGGCCGAGTTGATCTCCGGCGGTAACGCCCCGAAATCCACCATGAAAAGCCTCCTAGCCGGCCGCAGCCGCGTTGGCGGCCTCGGTGGCTGCGTAGGAACCGGCGCTGGTGCCCAACGTGTTGACGAACATTTCGTGGATTGCCGCGGCCTGCTGGCTGACGGCCTGGTACAGCTGGGCGTGGGCGACGAACTGAGCCGCCGTCAGCGCCGAAACCTCGTCGGCGGCGGCGGGAACCACTCCTGTGGTCGGAGCCGCTGCAGCCGCGTTCTGGGCGTTCAATCCAGACCCGATCCCCTGCAGGCTGGTGGCCGCTGCCGATAACGCTTCCGGCTGTGTGGTCACGAACGACATCCGGTTTCCTCCTTAGTAACCGCGCGGTTTACGACCTAGAGCAAGGTCGTTCGTGTCAAAGATTAGATGGTCGCGATCGCATAACAACGCCGCCGACCTAACTGTTCATGCCCGGACAACGAGTATTCACCCCCCGATATCGGCTGTTCATCCCGAGTTCGACAAACCTTCCACCTGTATTAATGCTTCGATTCGACCCGGACCGGAACGCGGTGCGGCCCCGGCCGCTCGACTGCCGCAGAATTAGACCCCGTCCTGCTCAACTCGTCGGAGCAGGCCTGTGCCACAAGTACTTTCGGTATGTCGCGCGCGGCTGGCTGCGATGCGATCTGGCGGGAGGGGCGTCAAGCGTCTCACCGAGCTCGAGCTTGAAAACGCCGCGCTCGAGCGGGTTTTGGCTCATGTGGCATTGAAAAAATCGCGCGCCAAAAGATCGCGAATCGAACATCTGGACGCCGGAACGCCGCTGGGCACCCGTTCGTCGTCTTCAGCGGGTGCGGGGCAGCGAGCAGTTAGCTGCCGCGTCATCGGCGATGTGAATTGGCCTGCAGCGCAATGGCTGACCGGTCATCGGGTCAGGTCCGGGCACGGCCACTTGGCGCCGTCGCACGGATTCGTACTCGGTTATCCCCCTGCTGGCGGGCGGGGAATCACTGGGTGCCGGAACCCGTATTTCACGATGTAGCCGCCGCCGCGGCGTCCAGCACCGGCTCCAAGACCGGCGCCGCTCGACATCGGAACACCGTTGAGCATCCCATTCGCCTGCGGTGCTGCGACAGAGCGTGCGGCGCTGGCCAGCTGGACCTCTTGCATCGCCGCGGGCGTCGCCCCTTGCCAACTCGCGGGCACCGACAGCCGCCCGAGAGTGCTGGCCTCCCCCAAACTGGCCGACACCGAGCTGGCCGTAAACGGTGCTCCGCCAACGCCTGCTGGGCCTAGGCCGCCAAGTGCCGGCACCGGCACCGGCGGCACCGCAGCAGCCGCAGCCGCAGCCGGGTTGAACAGTGCCTGTGCCTGAGCGGGGGTAATCAACTGCTGGCCGAGGCCGAAACCGAAGTTTGCGAGACCGACCGCGAAGTAAGCCTGGAAAATCTGCCTCAACGAGTTCAGGTTGCCTGATGACCCGCCCGTGAAGCCCAGGCCCAACCCGCCGGTCGGGTAGTTGGCGATGGTGTTCTGTATGAGTTGCTGGAGCCAAGGGATCAGCGTGGTCGGGGGGGTCGCCGCGGGGGTGGCCGCGGGCAGCGCGGTCTGAGTGCCGGTGGCCGGCGCCGACGACACCGCGTTCTGCACCGCCGTCGCGGCCTGGCTGGCCGGCGTGGCGGCAGCCTTGGCCACCGCGTCAGCCTGGCTGCTTGTCCCGTCATCGGTAGTTGTCTGAGGCGGCTCGCTGAACGGCGTCACCGCTATGGCAACCTGCGAGGCGCCGGCGTAGCCGTACATGGCGGCGGCGTCTTGGGCCCACATCGCCGCGTACAGGGCTTCGGTGGCGAAGATCGCGGGAGTGTTCTGACCGAAGAAATTCGTGGCGACCAGAGCAGCCAAGAGTGCACGGTTGGCCGCGATCACCGGCGGCGGTACCGTCATCGTGAACGCCGCCTCGTATGCCGCAACGGCCGCGCGAGCGTGGTTGGCGGTCTCCTCGGCCTGCGCTGCGGTCGTGCTCATCCAGTCGATGTAGGGCGTGACGGCGGATATCATCGCCGCCGACGTGGGGCCTACCCACGAGTTGCTCGTCAACTCCGCTAACGCGGATCCGTAACCGGCGGCGGCGAAACCCAACTCCGCGGCCAGGCTGTCCCAGGCCTCCGAAGCCGCCAACAGCGGCCCGGGACCGGGACCCGAATACATCCGCCCTGAATTGACCTCTGGCGGCAACAGCCCGAAATCAAGCACTAGAACCCTCCGTCAGCAAGCCAAAGTTGCGTCGGCCCCGTCGACCGCCCATGGAAGCGGCGGCGGGCGGCGTTGTCATGAGCTGGTCAGCGATCGGCGGGTCCAGCTGGATGACCGCCTGATCGATATTGATGTGCGGAGCGAGGTAACTGGCCACAGACGAAATGCGCTTTCTTTCCTCGGTAACCGTGAGCATCAACAAGATTGAGCGCCGATGCTCATCGCTGAACAGTCGCTGGCTGAGACATTAGATGGCCTCGCGGGCGATCGGCGACGACGATGCCGACTATTCATTCCTCATCAAGCAGTGTTCATCCCAAATAAACTGCTGTTCAGCCCGCGTTTGGTTGGCCGCCATCCGCCCGACCCCGTGACGGCCGCTATCCGGCCGCCGGTGTGAAGGGGATCACCGCCGAACGAAGCTCGAACCGGGTCGGCGTCGCCGCACCCTGGCGTCCGCTCATGTTGGCGACCGGCATCATCGGCGGAATGGCCGATTGCGCTCCTGCCGGCGCCGGGAGAGCCGGACTGCCGACGGCGTGCATTGCCGTTCCGGCAGTGGTGAGCGGTGGCGCTGCGCCGGTCCAGGCGGTCGGCACCGACAACGCGCCGACCGAGGTGGCCCGTCCCATCCCCGCCGAGATGGCGGGGGCGCCGCCGATACCGCCGAGGCCCGTCGGGCCGAGCGCGCCGGTGCTCGAGGCGAGCCCAACCGCGTGCGCCGCACCCAACTCGTTGGCGGCAGTAGTTGCGGCCTTGGCGGCGGTGGCGGTGCTGCCCGCGGTGAACAGCTTGGACAGCATGCTCATCGGCATCGATGCCAGCTTGAGCGGCGTGCTGAGCTCGTTCAGCATCGACGTCGCTGATGTCGAAGAAGACGTATCGGTCGCCGTGGCTGCGACGCTGTCCAGACCCTGCGGCGACGCCATGCTCTGTAACGCCTGAGGCATCGCGGAGACCATCTGCGGGCCCGACGACATGATCGTCTCGAGGTCGGTCCCGCTCGAGGTGCCTGCGGATTGAGCGGCGGCAGCGGACTGGCCCACCAGGCCACTGGAATTGGTGGTCTGCGGCGGCGTCGTGAACGGGGTTACTTGCGACGCCGTCGACGAGGCGCCGGCGTAGCCGTACATCGCGGTGGCGTCCTGGGCCCACATCTCGCCGTAGAGGGCCTCGGTCGCAGCGATCGCCGGGGTGTTCTGCCCGAGGACATTCGTCGCGACGAGCGCCGCCAGCAGGCTTCGGTTGGCCTCGATCAGCGGCGGCGGAACCGTTGCGGCGAAAGCGGTTTCGTATGCACCGGCCGCTGCGGCAGCTTGTGCGGCGGTCTGCTGCGCCTGGTCGCCGGTGGCGCTCAGCCACGTCACGTAGGGTGCGGCAGCCGCCGCCATCGCCGTCGAACTGGGACCCGTCCACGGCCCGCCGGACAGGCTCGACACGACGGAGCCGTAACCGGACGCCGCGGAGGTCAGCTCCTCGGCCAGCGATTGCCAGGCCGCCGCCGCGGCCAGGATCGAGCCCGGTCCGGGGCCGGCGTACATGCGTGCGGAGTTGACCTCAGGTGGTAACGCTCCGAAATCCAGCACGGGGCAGCGCCTTAACCGGCGGCGACCGCGTTGGCGGCCTCGGTGGCTGTGTACGACCCGGCGCTGACGCCAAGGGTGTTGACGAATATCTCGTGGATCGCCGCCGCCCGTGCGCTGATCGCCTGGTACATCTCGGCATGCCTGGCGAACTGGGCAGCGGTCAGCGCGGAGACCTCGTCCGCCGCTGCGGGCAGCACGCTCGTGGTCGGAGTCGCGGCGGCAGCATTCTGTGCCGCCAGGATCGAACCGATGCCTTGCAGATTCTCGGCGGCCGCGGTCAACTCGGCCGGCTGCGCATTCATAAACGACATCTGGCACTCCCTTCACACCAGCCAATACCTGTAACTAGTTAGAGACGTTAACTAGGAAAGATGGGCCGCCGACATGGCGAAGCTATGCGCCGGCTATGAACGTTCCGGCCGAAGTATCAGGAGGCGAAGCGGGTTGTCTCGCACATGACAAAGGTCCCCTCGCCCGGATGGGCAAGGGGACCTTTGTCAGATGTGGCTAGCGACCCAAGTCTGTGGCCGCGACTTGGACGAACACTCCGGTGTCCTCGGCCATGAGCAGACCACGACCACGTGGCAGTGGACCACCCTTCATCTTTCCGCGGATGAAGCCCTCGTCGGGATCGGCGTCCATCACCAGCAACGGCGCGTTGGCCTGAGCCAGCGCCCGCAGCATCGGGTCGCTGCCCGCCGACGACCATCCACCGAAGGTGCGGGTGACGATCACGTGCAAGCCGACGTCGGCTGCCCGGGTCACCCACGGCGCGGCCCGCTGCAGCGGCGAATCGAAGCCCGGCGGCAGCTGCTGCACGTCGTCGATGATCAGGAAGATCTCCGGCCCGCTCCACCACGCGCGGGACAGCAGTTCCTGGGCCGACAAGCCCGGCGGTGGCTCGCGACGGGCCAGCAGAGCACCCAGCTCTTCCATCATCGCCGAAACGCCGTCGAGGTTGTAGGCGAACTTCTCCACATAGTCGGTGCCCAGCGTGGTCAGCAATTGACGACGCGGGTCGACCAGCCACACCTGCGCCGACGGACGTGATGTCGGTGGGGCGATGCTGGCACCCGGCTCGTAGATCCGCCCGATTTCGGCCATGATCGTCGCCAGCGTCGTCGTACGCCCACATTCGCGTCGACCCGTCACCATCAGGTGCGCGTTCTCGGCGAAGTTGAGGTACACCGGCTGCAGGTCCAGCTCGTTGATAGCCCAAGCGATTCCACCGACACCGACATTTTGACGTTGGTCGCCCTGAGCCAGCGCCCGCACCTGGTCCAGTCCGAACTTCGCAGGAAGCCTGCGGACCGGCGGTGCCTGGCCGACCGCCACCTGGTTGACCGCCGCTGCGACGCTGTCGGACGCGAACACGTTAGCCTCGGTGTCCGAAAGCGCCGGTCGGGCCACCATGGTGTGCAGACCGGATTGCGGGTCGCTGTCCAGTCGCACGTAGTTCACTGCGACCATGCCGCGCCCGGGCTTGACCGGAACATCCTTGGCGAACCGCGAACGCACCAGCTTGGCGTCCTCGACCGCGGCCAGACGCAACTCGATCCGGGATCCGAACCCGCTGCGCACCGGCGGCCGCAGTTCGGACTCGCGGTCGGCGGTGGCAATGACGTGGACGCCGAACGACGGGCCCTGGTTGATGATCGCGTTGATCTGCTCGATCAGCACCTCGTTCTCTTCGGCGAGTGCCCGGTAGTTGTCGATCACCAGGAAGACGTCGCCGAAGCCGTCGTTCGGAACGCGGCCCTGCTCGCCACCGAACTTGCGACGCCGGAACACTTCCATCGACGGAACATCGAACTCGAGGAAGGTCCGCTTGCGCGTGCGCAGCAATGCGAGCAGCTCAGCCACCGTGCGGCGAACACCGTACGGATCGGTCGGGCCGACGACCTCGCCAACGTGCGGCAGCCTGCCCACCGTCGTCAACGCCGTGCTGCTGTACGCCAAGACGTAGAACTGCACCTGCTCAGGCGTATGTGTCAGCGCGGCCGAGGTGATCAGCGTCTGCAGCGCGGTGGTCTTGCCCGATCCACCGGCGCCCAGGATCAGCACGTTGGCGCCGGCCCCGGAGGTGTCGACCGTCCACGGCGGCTGGTCGTGCTTGAACGGCCGGTCGATGATCCCGACCGGGAACGTCAGGTTGCGGGCCGTGCCGTACTCCTCGTGCCACGGGCGCTCAAGGAAACGGTCGACCAGGGACTCGATCGACACCGGCTTGTCCAGCGGCGGCTGCCACAACCGGTAGGGCTTGAAGTCGATGCGGCGAAGCTGGTCGATGATCACGGTACCGACCTTCGGAGTCCGGATCGCTTGTTCCTCTTCTTCCTCGCCCGGCTTGCCGGACCCATTGGCGCCGAACACCTCGCCGTTACCGAGGTGGCTGTCGCCGTTGGTGAGGGCATCGAAGTCGTCCGGTCCGGTGACGGCGACCTCGACCGGCGTGAACCCGGTGGTAAACAGTTGTGGCCGAATGTAGTCCACGGTGTGGGTCAGCATCGCCGGGCCGTCGTCGTCGTAGGAGATGCCGCGGCGGTAGTCGCGCCACAGGAACTCGGCCTGGAAGCGGACGATCTCGTCGAGGCTCTTACGGAAGTAGCCCAGACCGGCCTGCGCGGGCAGGTTGACGGCGTTGGGAACACCGGCCGCCTGTGCCGCACCGGCAGTACGCGCCTTCAGCACCAGCCGGTAACCCATGTTCTCCATGAGCTTTTCGGCCCGGCTCTCGATCGTCTGCGAGGCCATCATCAAGTGGATCCAGTAGGCGCGACCCTGCCGGCCGATCGAGTCGAGGACGTCGACGGCAGTCGGCATGATGCGGAACCACTCGTAGAACTCGTCGATGACGACCACCAGCATCGGCAGCGGCGGGATGTCCTGACCGCGTGCCCGCATCCGGGAGCGCATCTCGTTGTATTCCTTGGCGTCGTCGACACCGGCGTTGTCGCAGACTGCCTTTCGACGGGCGATCTCGCCCCAGAGCGCGTCAAGGAAGCGCTCCATCAGCGCCTGGTCTTCCTCGAGGTCGGTGATGATGCGCGACACGTGCGGCACACCGGAGAACGGCTTGACCGCCGAACCACCCTTGAGGTCGGCCAGCACGAACTGCAGTTCGTCCGGCGGATGCGAGAGCATCAGCGACTCGAGCACGGTACGCACCAGAGTTGACTTACCCGAACCGGTGGTTCCCGACATGACGCCGTGCGGACCGTCGCCGCCCTCATCGAGCGACTTCATGTCGAGGAACAGCAATTCGCCGTTGTCCGAACGGTTTCCGAACGGAATCCGCAGGCGCGAGCGGCTCGTCAGGGCGTCGCGTCGGCTCGCCCACAGTGCGTCGAAGTCGATTTCGGACGGGTCGTCGATCCCGTAGTAGGACAAGATGTCCCGGGCACCGATCTGTGCTACCCGCTGACCGATCTCTTCATAGGCCTCGGCCAGCCTCCAGCGGGCTACCCGCTGAGCGAACTGCTCGGCCTCAGACTCGCTCACGTAGTCGGCGAGAGCGAAGAACCACTTGTTGTCGTCGATCACCATCCAGGTGTCGCGGTCGCGTGGAAGCGCCTCGATCACGCCGATGTCGTTGGTGAAGCGCAGTACCCGCTCCGGGTTACCCGTCCACAGCGCCGAACCGGTCAGGTCGAAGAACGTCACACCGTCGACACCGTCGACGCTGATCACGTACTCCCATTGCGGGTCGTCGACGTCGGCGATGATCACGTGGTGAGGTGTCGGTGTCTCGGCCGACGAGCTTGCGTGCCGCGGCGTGAACGATCCACGGCCGGCAAACAATTCGGCCTGGTCGGCGGCGAACTCGCGCACCGATCCGTAGACCATCCGGGCGTTGCCGGCGGCGTCGCGGCGGCGCGGGTCGCCGAAGTGCGGCAGCCACTTGACCCAGTCCCATTTGCTCATGTCGGACGTGACCACGATCATCTGCAGGTGGTCGGGCCCGTGTGAGAACGCCAGCTGGAGAAGGATGGCCCGCATGAGGCCCAGGTTCTGGTCTCGGTTGCCTTCCAGCGCGTACCACGGCTCGACGAGCAGCGACACCATCTTCGGCAGGTTGTAGACGACGCTCTGGTAGCGGCCGAATTCCTGCAGGGCCTTACCGGTCACCGGCTCCAGCTCGATGTCGGTCGGCATGTTCTGCGGCTCACCCCAGGTCACCTCGGGCCGGGTCATGCCGACACCGATCCGGGCGACGCCGAAATTGAGGTCCTTGCCGTCCGGCTTGCGCTCCCACATCCGCTGCGTTCCAACCGCGGCGGCCAGGGTCGTCGGCTCCGGGTGGAACCAGCGGTAGTTGGCGTCCATGCTGTCGGCCGACTCGTTGGCGGTCTCGCGCAGCATGTCGAGCATCAGCATGAACTGGGCGCGCATTGCGTCCAATTTCGGCCGGCTCATCTGCTGCTGGCCGCCGCCGGCTCGACCGAACATCATCATCGCGACGCCGCCGATCATGAAGATCGGGAAGATCGAGCCGGCGCCGAGGAACATCCGCGAGCCGTTGGCGACCGTCATGCCGACCATGCCGACCAGCAAGCCGACCACCAGCACGCCGACCACGATCAGCCACCACGGCTTGCCTTCGGGCGGCGGGACACTCAGTGGTGTCGGTAGGACGATGTTCTCTGGCCTGACGGCCGGAGCCCGCTCCGGCGTTGGGCGTGCGAAACCTTGCTTCACTTCGGTACCACCAACTCTGCTGGGCTCATATCGGTCGGAAGGGTGTCATGGCGCACCAGCGCATCGGCGCGCGAAAGGGCGGGTCCAGGTGCCAACAGCCGCAGCGCAACCCACGGCGCCGGACTGGGTTGGGAGTTCAGTCCCAGCGCTGAGCGGGCATCGCGCGAGTTGTCGACGCCGAAGCGCACACCGGAACTCGACAGCCACCACAGAGATTCGGAGGTGCTCGAGCCGGGGTCGTTTCCCGTGACGACGACCCAGTTGCCGTAGTCCGGACCGAAGAAGACGCGGTCGGCTTCGCGGCCTGAGGAGTCCGCCTTGACCAACGACACGACCTGTTCGATGGAGCCGCTGCTCACCGGGATGGTCGGGCCCGAGATCACCTGGACGCGCGCGCGCTCTTCGCCCGCGGTCTTCTGCCACCACCAGCACGTCGCGGGATTTTCCTTCAGGTCCACCGGGCTGAGCGGACTGTCGGGATAGGCCGACAGGTCCAACCCGTTGACCACGGGCATTTTCGCCAACGACGCGGGCGACACCACCACCGGTGTATTGCCTGCCGGGGTGCCTGCGTTCTGCAGGATCTGGGCGACCACCGGGTTCACCGTCTGCACCCCGTCGTTCAGCACCAGCGAATACTGTTGCGGACCACTGATCTGCGGCGTCACGATTACGGTCCCTATCGGTCCGGGCGCGCCGGTGAATTCCGCGGGCTGGCCCGCGCCCGGCACCTTCGGCACCGACAGTTCCGGGCCGACCGGCAAGGAGTCATACAGTGCCCGGCTCATCGGCCGGGCCTGGGTGACGTTTTCGGGGGTCAAGCCCAATGGCAGCAACACCGCGCGGTTCATCGAGTCGATGCGCGACCGCCGGCCCTGCCGGATCACCCAGGTGTCTTTTTCGTAGTGCAGCACCACGGCGTCTGAGCCGTTCAGGACATGGCGGCGACTCGACAGGTCGGGCGTCCCGTCGATCACAGTGACGGTCACCGGCGACGGTGCTCCGACCCCGGCCTTCTGGGCCACGGAATCGCACACCACCCACGACGACGTAGCCGGGGTCGTCGGGGAAAACTCCGACGGTGCACCGGGGATTCCCACCAGTGGCCCATGCGGCTGCTGAGCGATCTGGCTCCCGCGGACCTTGTGCGGGTTGTCCGCGCGTCCGGCGATCAGCCTGGCCGACGCCAGGTTCAGCGCTGGGTACAGCTTGTTGTCGACCCGGACGTAGAGCGCTCCGGAGTCGCGGTCGGCAATGATCGGCGTTTCGTTCAGCTGCCCGGACGGGCTGATGAAGGAGTACAGCAGCGCGCCCAGGCAGCACACCAGGGCGGCTGACACCGACGCGACCACTGCCAGCGTTTGACGACGGCCTGGTTCGATCTCCATGCGGACCCGCCAGCGGGTCAGTGCCATGGCGGTCCGACGGGCCAGGAATTGGTATCCGGTTACCTGGGTCCGGGTTGACAGTCCAAGACCGTAGCCCGATCCTCGCTGCTCACCTGCCATTTTGGGTCACGCTCCCAGCCAGCCGGGCACCTGAGTGCCGTCTAGTCCCACGATTCACAGGCATAACGGTAGGGCACCCCGCGCGACCTCGCCACGCGAAAGTTCGGACGCGGGCGATGTTCACGTCCGCGCTGGTGGTGGTTTGCGCCACAGTGCTGTCACCTGTCAATGGTAAGCGGGAAGGGTTCTACGAAATCTTCACTGCGCATCGTACGGCGGTGGGCAAACTCAGCTGACCGAAAAGACGACGCCCAGGTGAACGCTGGCCTCTCTGGGCAAGCAAGATGGCGTGTGTGACCCACATCGGCAACGAATATCCCGGCGGGGCCGGGATAAGAGGAGTCGCGTACATGACCTCGCTGCCGCCGTTGTTGGCCGAACTCGCGGGTCGCTTCGGGATCGCGACCGATTACCAAGACTGGAGCGGCCGCCGGATCGACGTTCCGGAGAGCACCCTGGTAGCCGTCCTCGCCGCATGTGGCGTGCCCGCCGCGACCGAGCCCGAGCGAGCCGCGGCGCTGACCGCTCACGAGCGCGCACACTGGTCGCGCGCGCTGCCGCCGACCATCCTGGCGCGAGTGGGCGCGCAGACGTCGTTCTGGGTCCACGTGACCCACGGCCAGCCGGCCGACGTGCGGTTGCAGCTCGAGGACGGGACGAGCCGCACCGGATTACGCCAGGCTGACAACTTCACCGCGCCCTTCGACGTGGATGGACGCTTGATCGGCGAGGCCACCTTCGAGCTACCCGACGATCTGCCGCCGGGATACCACCGGGTGTTTCTGCGTTCCGGGGCGCACGAGACCAGCGCTGCGCTGATCGTCACGCCGGGGTGGCTGGGACTGCCGGAGCGACTGGGCGCTCGCCGCAGCTGGGGGTTGGCGACGCAGTTATATAGTGTCCGGTCCCGGCAGTCCTGGGGAATCGGCGACCTCACCGATCTCACCGACCTGGCGGTGTGGTCGGCGTCTGTGCATGGTGCCGGATATGTGCTGGTCAATCCCCTGCATGCGGCTGCCCCGACCAAACCGATGGAACCGTCGCCATATCTGCCCACGTCGCGGCGCTTCGTCAACCCGCTCTATCTGCGCGTCGAGGCGATTCCGGAATTCGACGATCTGCGCAAACGCAGCCGGGTGCGGCGGCTGCGTAAAGAGGTGCAACACCACGCCGCCTCGCTGAACTCCATCGACCGCGATGCAGCGTGGAAGGCCAAGCGGGCGGCGCTGAAACTCGTATACAGAGTGCCGCGCACCGCGGGTCGCGAATTGGCGTACGAGGCGTATTGCGACCGCGAGGGCGTTGCGCTCGACGACTTCGCCACCTGGTGCGCGCTGGCCGAGAAGTACGGCGCTGACTGGCATCAGTGGCCTGAGCCGGTGCGGCACCCCGATGCCGACGGCGTCGCGGAGTTCGTCATCAAGTATCAGACTGCGGTGGATTTCCACCGCTGGATGCAATGGCAACTCGACGAGCAACTCACCGCCGCGCAATCGCAGGCATTGTCGGCCGGGATGGCACTGGGGATCGTGCACGACCTCGCGGTGGGCGTGCACCCCAACGGGGCCGACTCCTGGGCATTGCAGGACGCGCTGGCGCTCGGGGTCTCGGCCGGCGCGCCGCCGGATGAGTTCAATCAATTAGGCCAGGACTGGTCGCAGCCGCCGTGGCGTCCCGATCGGCTCGAAGAGCTGGAATATCAGCCCTTTCGGGCGTTGATCCGCAGCGTGCTGCGGCACGCCGGCGGGGTGCGCATCGACCACATCATCGGCTTGTTTCGGCTGTGGTGGATTCCGAAGGGCGCAGAGCCCACCCAGGGCACGTACGTGCGCTACGACCACGAGGCGATGATCGGCATCGTTGCTCTGGAGGCGCACCGCGCGGCGGCATTGGTGGTCGGTGAAGACCTCGGCACCGTCGAGCCGTGGGTTCGGGACTATTTGCGGGCGCGCGGTGTATTGGGCACCTCGATCCTGTGGTTCGAGCTCGACCGCGACGGTGACGGCGGTCCCCTGCCGGCCGAGCGGTGGCGCGAATACTGCCTGTCGTCGGTGACGACGCACGACCTGCCGCCGACTGCGGGTTATCTTGCCGGTGATCATGTGCGCCTTCGGGATTCGCTCGGATTGTTGACCCGGCCGGTCGAAGAGGAGTTCGCCGCGGCCGAGGCTGAGCGGGCGGCCTGGATTGAGGAGTTGCGCCGGGTCGGGCTGCTGCCGAAGCACGCCGACGTCCAGGAGACGGTGCTCGGCCTACACAAGTACCTGGGCCGAACACCGTCGCGCCTACTGGGATTGGCCCTGAGCGACGCGGTCGGCGATCGGCGGACTCAGAATCAGCCGGGCACCACCGACGAATATCCGAACTGGCGGGTTCCGCTGAGCGGTCCCGACGGACGGCCGGTGCTCCTCGAGGAGGTGTTCAGCGATCCCCGGGCGATCGCCTTGGCTGAGGCGATGCGCACCGAGACGGCCGTCCGCCCGACGGAGACCTGTTAGCTTCGGGTTGTCATGAAGTCGTTGAAGTTCGGCGTGGTTGCCCCGGTTGCCGCCGGTGTGACCGCAGACCCGCGGTGGATGGCGGCCTTCGCGCGGCACCTCGAGGCATGCGGCTTCGAATCGATCGTCGTCGTTGAGCACACCGTTCTGGCCACCCGCTACGACAGCGTCTACCCGTATGACCCCTCCGGACGGGTGGAACTGGCTGCCGACTGCCCGGTCCCCGATCCGCTGGATCTGTTGTCGTTCTTGGCGGCTCACACCGACCGGCTCGGGTTGGCGACCGGGGTTCTGGTGCTGCCCAATCATCATCCGGTAGTGCTGGCCAAACGGGCTGCGACGGTGGATGCGCTGTCGAACGGCAGGCTCCGGCTGTGTGTCGGCGTCGGCTGGCTGCGCGAAGAGATCGAGGCCTGCGGCACTGCTTTCGAGAGCCGCGGACGCCGTGTCGACGAGCAACTGGCAGTGCTGCGTGCGCTGTGGGCCAGCCGTCCGGAGGGCGCAAGTCATCACGGCGAGTTCTTCCAGTTCGACAACGCCGTGTGCAGCCCAAAACCCATTGCCGGACAACATCTTCCCGTGCACATCGGCGGGCACAGCAAAGCGGCGGCTCGGCGGGCCGGACGTCTGGGCGACGGTTTCCAGCCGTTGGGCGTCGCCGGGTCGCAGCTGGAGAACATGTTGACGTTGATGCGCGACGAGGCGGCCGCTGCCGGACGGGAACCGGCGGATATCGAAGTGTCGCTGGGTCATTCGGTGACAAAAATCGATCCCGAACGTGCGGAGCGGCTGGCCGCCCAAGGCGCCGACCGGCTGGTGCTGGCCATGCCGTCGATCACGGATCTCGAGCAGGCCAAGGACGAGTTGTCGGCCTGCGCCCAACGGCTTTCGCTGTCGGCATGACGCTGGATGCCGCCGACCGGGCTGCGCTCACCGAACTGGTCCACCGTTATGCGGCCCATATCGACGACCGTCAGTTCGATTCGGCTGCAGAGCTTTTCACCGAGGACGCCGAACTCACGCTGCCCGATCCCCCGGCGACACTGGAGCCGACCCAAAAGCACCGCGGACGCGTCGCCATCCGCGATGCGTTGGCCGCCGTCGCCGCCACCATCCGCACTCAGCACGCCACCGTGGGCGAAGTCTACGATGACGATCCGCGACCCGGCACCGCCCGTGGGCGCATTGCCTGCGTCGCCCACCACTGGATATCGCACGAGGATCAGATCCGGGACATGGTGTGGCATCTGCGCTACGACGACGAGTACCAGCGCCACGACGCATACTGGCGGATCTCTCGGCGCGTCCTGACGATCGACGCTATCGAAACGCGCTCGGCGCGCCAGGTGCGGCGCGAAACTTAGTCCTGCCGGCGAACGAATTCCTCCAGCAGATCGACAGTGGCGGCGAGGCTTTCGGCAGGGGTGGTCATCTGCGCCGCGACCTCCCGGCCGCGCGCGGCGTACTGCGGAGCGAGGATCACTCGTAGGTCGGTGACCAGCCAGTCCAGTGTCGATTCCGAAAAGCGCCGTCCGAAGCCGACTCCCAAATGTGAGACGGCGGCTGCCCACATCGGCTGATCGAGCCCGTTCCAGAGGATCAATGCCGGCGTCCCGGCACGCAGGCCCGCGGCCGTGGTGCCGGCACCGCCGTGGTGAACGACCGCGCGACAGCCGGGGAACACCGTCGCATGATTGATCTCGCGCACGACCTTGACGTGCTCCGTATGCGTGATGCCGCGGAAATCATTGGGACCCAGGCAAATCAACGCGCGAACGCCGACTCGGGCGCACGCCGTGCTGATCACAGCCACCGTGTCGGCCGACTCCGCCACGGGCGTGCTGCCGAAGCCGAAGTAAACGGGCGGCGATCCGGCGGCAACCCAAGCCAGCACCTCATCGTCGGCATCCGTCGGCAACTCCAGCGTCAGCGCTCCGACGAAGGGCCGTCGCTCATCCCCCGACCACTCGTCGGCCAGTCGCGGCACGCAGAGCTTGTCATACGCCTGGATTTCCAGCGGTCGCGCCGCCGAACCCGAAGCGTCTTCGGGCAGCCCCAGCGTCCTGCGTTGGGCGCGGGCAGCCTGCGTCGTCACTCCGCTTTCAGGGGATCCTCCCCGGAGAATCTGCGACGGGAAGAAATGCAGTGCCGCAAGTGGAACATGTTGAAGCTCTGCAATATTGGCTGCCGCCTGCTGCTCGGTCAGGCCGGCCACGACCAGGTCCGCGCCTTCTGCCAGAGGCAGCAAGGTCGAGGTTTTCTCGGCCAGGACCTGGGTGACGTATTCGACGGCCTGGGAGATGGCGCTGAGCGGATTCTGCAGCATGCTGGTGAAGTCGTCGTCGCGAAGGAGCTCTTGCCAGTCGCGCCCGTAGGGAACGGTGACCAGTCCCGCGGACGCGACATAGCCGCGCATGTCCGGCGGAAGCGTGATGGCCGCGTGCACGTCGTGCCCTCGGCGCTGGAGTTCGGCGGCGACGGCGATGCAGGGTTCGATATCACCGCGGCTGCCGTAGCCGGCCACCACACATTTCATCGGCGAAACCATAACGCCCGGTGCAGCCTGTTCGCCGAACCGAGGACGCGGTCGTCTGAGTCGGCTCACTGACCGCGCCGCTGCCGGCTCTTTGACGTATCCACTTGTCGTGATCACAATTGAGCGCAGATCCTGGGAGGAGGCTCTATCGTGCAACCACGCGGGCTCGAGGATGACTACGATCCGGGCCCGGTCCAGATACAGGCCCGCAGGGTGCACTTCGATGCCACCGGCGTCGCGTTGCACTGGATTCCTGGCCATCCGGTGGCCTCGAATTTCACCAGCCTGCTCAACGTGGCGCTCCCCCCGATCGAGCGCTGGTTCGTCGCGGTCTTCAACGAGGCGCTGCCGTTGGTCAAAGACCCCAGGCTGGCCGAGGACATGCGCGGATTCATCGGGCAGGAAGCCACCCATGCCGACGTTCACGACCGGGTGCTGCAGGACTTGATGACGGCCCGTGGGATCGACCCCACGCCGCTGCTCGACCAGGTCGACTTCATCTTTTCCCGCACGCTGGCCCCCCGGCCCTCTCTCGATCCGGAGCGCCGGCTCAGCCACCTGTGCGATCGGCTGTGGCTCATCGCAGCGATCGAGCACTACACAGCAGTGCTTGGTGACTTCGTGCTGAACTGCGGCTGGGACGACTACGACGCTGACCCCACCATCGCAGATCTTTTCCGATGGCACGGCAGTGAAGAAGTCGAACACCGCAATGTCGCCCACGACGTCGCCGTCTATTTCCACAACAGCTATCCGGACCGCATCCGCTCCATGCTGATCGCGGTGAGCATGGTCTTCGTCTTTTTCCAGCGGGGCAGCTGGTACCTGACGAAGGCCGACCCGGGACTGGACATCGGTTGGTGGAAGATGCAGCGGCTGCGGGCGGTGGATTCGAAGAAGGGTCTACTCCCGAAATTCCGGAAGCTGTTTGGGTCCAACACCTTGATGTACTTCCGGCCCGGCTTCTCTCCGGATGAGATGGGGTCGACGGCCCAAGCTGTCGCATATCTGGCGAGTTCACCGGCCGCGCGCGCCGCACATCTTTGATGGCGGTCTTCGGCCGATTTCGCCAAGCGCCGCCGAGCGTGTCGGGTCGCTCCTCGCACGACGTGCTGATTGGACTCGCCGATGCCGCGGTGACCGGACTGTGGGGGTTGTCCGGCTCGATCAGGCGTGTCATCCCGCCGACGGTCCGCGACACCAGCATCACGTTGACGGTCGTGGATCGCCGTGTGATCGCACGCGATCAAGACGTTGTGATGCTGACCCTCGCCGATCCCGACGGTGCACCGCTACCACCCTGGCGTCCCGGCGCCCATCTCGACATCCAGTTACCCAGCGGACGGGTTCGGCAGTACTCGCTCTGCAGCGAGCCCGCAGTCCGTGACACGTATCGCATTGCGGTGCGGCGGATTTTCGACGGTGGCGGCGGTTCGGTCGAGATGCATGACGTCGTCGTCGGCGGTTGTGTGAGGACAAACGGACCGCGCAATGCGTTCCCGTTGACGCTGCCCGGCTACGGATCGCCGACGCAGCGAGTGCGATTCGTGGCCGCCGGCATCGGTATCACCCCGATCCTGCCGATGGTGCGCCATGTCCAGCGCCTCGGTGTCCCGTGGTCGATGGTCTACGCCGGTCGTAGCCGAGACAGCCTGCCATTCCTCGACGAACTCGCCGAGTTCGGCGACCGGGTAGACATTCGCACGGATGACGTCGGCGGCGTCCCGACGCCCGCTGAACTGCTCGGCGAGTGCCCTGGCCGCACGGCGGTGTACGCCTGTGGACCCGCGCCGATGTTGACCGCGATCCGCGCCCGACTCGCCGCCCGGGCCGACGTCGAATTGCACTTCGAGCGGTTCGCCGCACCGCCGGTGATCGACGGCGAGGCGTTCGGCGTGCGCGTCGCCTCGACGGGGACCGTGGTGCGGGTCGAGGCTGAGGAAACTCTGCTATCGGCGTTGCAGCGCGCCGACATCTGGCCGCCGTATTCCTGCCGGCAGGGTTTCTGCGGTACCTGCCGGACCCGGGTGCTCGACGGCCAGGTCGACCACCGCGACACGTTGCTCACCGACCCCGAGCGGACAGCAGGCATGATGCTGATCTGCATCTCCCGCGCGGGGCACGAGGAACAGCTCACTCTCGAGTTGTAGCCCCGACGGCGGAAAAGCGTTGACCCTAGCCGGTCTCTGGTAGCGGAATGCCTTCGCTGGTGGCGAATTCGGCGTCGTCCTGTGCCGAGAGTCCAAGCGACACCACCGACCGGGCGAACAACGCGTCAGTGAGATATGCGAGCGTGACCGCCCAGCGGTTCACGCCGCGCGGGATGGCGTACAGGTGGTAGGCGCGGGCGACGACCTTGGCCGGGAAGCCGGACAGTGGGATTTTCAGCGGGTTCGCCACCGCATTGTGCGGTCCCAGATCGACGACCAATCCCATGTCGTGGTGTTTGTATTCACGTGTCTTGCCGTGTCCGAGGCTGGCGGCGACGTTTTTGGCCAGCGTTTTGCCTTGGCGAGTCGCGTGCTGCGCGGTCGGCGGGGTGATTTTGCCCGGCTGGGTCACGTCGGGAACCGCGGCCGCATCGCCGGCGGCGAACACATCCGGATATCCGGGAACCGCGAGGTCGGTTTGCACCTTCAACCGGCCACTTTCGGTCGGCAAGTCGAGGGTCTCGATCAGCGGTGCCGCGATCACCCCGGTCACCCACGCGACGGTATGGGCGTCTACCCGCGACTTGTCGCTGAGGACGACGTGGCCCGGGTGAACTTCGTTGAGAGTCAAGCCCAATCGGACGTCCACCCCGCGCTTACGCAGAACCCGCTGTGCGCGGTTGCCTAACTTCTCGCCGACCTCCGGCATCACCTGCTCGGCAAGGTCGAGCAGCACGAACTTCACCGCGGCCGGATCGAAATTCATCTGCTTGGCAGCGGCGTTGGCAAGCGCGCGAAGCTGCAAGACGAGTTCGGTGCCGGAATACGAAGCGCCGACCACCACGATCGTGCGTCGAGCCTGCGCCAAGTCAGCGTCCTCTTCCAGGCAGGACAGCTCCAATTGCTCCAGAAAGTGATCGCGAAGATACAGCGCCTCGGCGACCGACTTCAAACCCCTTGCGTACTGAGCCAATCCGGGGATATCGAACAAACGGGTCACCGAACCGGGAGTCAATACCAATCGGTCCCAGGACAGCTCGCGGGTCCGGTGTTCGAGATCGGTGAATTGCAGCCGGTGGTCCTCCAGGTCGACGCGATCCACCCGGCCGCGGATCGCCCGCACGCCCTTGAGCGTCCCCGCCAGCGGTATAGCGACGAACCGCGCATCGACAACTCCGCCGGCCACGTCGGGAAGGAGCGGCGTGTAGAGCATGTAGTCGACCGGCGAGATGATTGTCACATCTACGTCGGACTTCCGGAACTTGCGACCCAACCGCCGCGCGCACTCGAAACCGGTAAAACCACTGCCCACGATCACGACTGACGTCACCATGTCCCTGTAGCCGCCAACCCGCGACCACAAACCGATTGCTGCCGTGGATCGTCCGCGGGGCTACCGCAGGCTGCGGCGCCGTTTTCCTGCATGCGATTCGGGTAGTCGACCTGCACGCGTTACACAGCGACTGAAACCCGGAGGACAGACGCATGGGAGGCACCGCAATCGAGGCAGTCGATCATCACAGCACCACCGCACCGCCCGCCGGCGAAAACTCCGACAGGATCGCAGTATTGCTGTTCGTTGCAGTCAGCGTCGTGTCGTTCGTGGTCTGCCTTGCCAGCTTTGCCATCCGGCAGATCGATGTCGGAGTCGGCGCCGCCAGCGTCATGCTGCTCGCAGCAGGGGCATCCATGGCGTCGCGGGCCACCGAGGCGCGACGGGTTCGCCAGCTTCAACGGGACTGGGACAGAGCTCACCACGTCGCCGCGGCCTGAGCACGTGAGCGCGCTCGGCGGCGGGTCATGTGTGTCATGCGCGTCACTCTAAGGCGGCCAGGTTGCACACCGACCTCCGCACGTCCGACTTGATGACCTTGGCCACCAGCTTGCCGATCGTCCCGTTGAGCAAACCGCCGCCCAGATCGGCGGTCAGGTCGAAAGTCGAGCCGGGGTGATTATCGGTGACGCCCATGGCAACGGTGATCTTAACTCCGCCACGACCGTGGCCGGACATTTCGACCGCGCTCGGTTCGTCGTATCGGGACACTTCCCAATGAATGACGTTCCGAAATCCCTTGACTTTGATCAGCGATGAAACGCGAGTCCCTTTTTCGATGTTCGCGGGGACCTCGCCGCGCCAGCCGCCGAATATCGTCATCCAGTCGCCGAATCGCTTGAGATCCGACGCCAGCTTCCAGGCCGCCTCCGGCGAAAGGTCCGACGTAGTCGAGACATCCACTCGTGCCACGTCGTCTCACTTTCTCGTGTGGTTCAACACCTGACGGTTGCGTCGGCCGTACATACCCTGACACAACCGCGGGATAAACCGCTTGGCGAAGGACGACGATCAGATACCGGTCCAGGTCTGATCGAGCTGCTCGGCCACGTCGATGATCTGCGCCGCTTGCGATTGCGGAGCATCGATTTCCTCGTTGACGTACTGCGCGATGAATCTGCGGATCTCTGCATCGACGCCGGCGACGATCCGCAACAGCTCGCCCCGGATACTTTTCGACGTCACGTGCACGGTGATATCACTCGGCCGCGGTCTGGCCACGTCGACGATCAGCAGCAGCGGTGCAGCGGCGCGGGCGGTGGCGCTCAAAGCGATATCGCCGTCAACCTGGAACCGCTGTTTGTCGATTCGCAGGTCGACGAGCAGATCGATCAACAGCGGGATGTGGATGTCGAAAGTGATGCTGTCGCCGACGTGTCGAGTGACCTTTGGCTCCTTGATCGTCACACTGGCACTGACTTTGGCGATCTTGCCCGGCCCCTGCGCCATTGGCGGCATGTCGAACTGGTTGCCGGCGATCGCGGCGAACGCGGCGCCGACCCGCTCTTCGGTCACGGCGACCTCGAAGAAGTGTCGCCCAAAAGATTCGTAACTCATGTACTCGAGGCCCTGCATAAGTGAATACGGTCTCACGCCGCCTTCCAAGACGGCGACTGATCGCGTCGTGTCGGCCGAGCCGCATCACACCCAGTTAGGCAAACGCCGCCGCGGGGTACACCGGTGCCGATGAATATGCAGCTATCTCCGGTCGGCCGGGCCTGATGACATGAAGCTGCGCAAAAGCACCGTCAACGGGCCCGGGCTTGGTCGCGTTCGCCGCGGACGCGGCTTCTCCTACGTCGGCGTCGACCACCATCGGGTCGACGATGCGGAGGTGTTGGCGCGAATCGAGTCGCTCGTGATTCCGCCGGCATGGAAGAACGTGTGGATCTCGCCGTATCCGAACGGGCACATTCAGGCCGTCGGGACCGATGCCGCTGGCCGCCGCCAGTACGTCTACCACGAGCGATGGCAAGCAGAGCGGTCCGAGGAGAAGTACGACCGCGCAGTGAGCCTGGCCAAGCAGCTACCGGATTGGCGCCTGCACCTGCTCACCGACCTGAAGGGCCGCGGCGTGGGGCGCGACCGCGTGCTGGCCTTGGCACAGCATCTGATCGACCAGGGCTACTTCCGGGCCGGCGGTGAGGAATACGTCGAGGAGAACGGCAGCTACGGGCTGTCAACCCTGCTGCGTGACCACGTTCGAGTGCGTCGGGACTGCGTCGACTTCGACTATCCCGCCAAAAGCGGTGTCCGCCGGACGGTTTCGCTGGAAGATCCGTTGGTGCTGAGCGCGGTCCAATCATTGCTGCGTGCCGACACGTCCACTGACCGACTGCTGGCGTACCGAACCTCGGACGGCTGGTCCGAGGTCCACGCCGATGACCTCAACGGACGTTTCCGGGAGTTGGTGGGCGCAGATTTCAGCGTCAAGGATCTGCGCACCTGGCACGGCACGGTGCTCGCCGCCGAAGCGTTCGCGATTGCCCGCGAGCCGAACTCCAAGACAGCTCGCCGTCGTGAAGAAGCTGCCGTGATGCGCGCGGTCTCTGAGCAATTGGGTAACACGCCGGCGGTAGCGCGACGCTCCTATGTGGATCCGCGCGTGGTGTCGGCCTACGAGCAGGGGCTCACGATTGCTCCTGCGCTAGAACGAGCAAAACGTCAGCGAACGCCGGAGGCGCGACGCGAAACCATCGAGCGCGCGACCGCTCGAATGATCCGACGCACCAAGCACGGCTGAGGACGACCGCGTAGCCGTGTGGTGGGCGGCGCGTATGAGAGAATTCCGCTATCGCACCGGCGCGATCCGGGCTGGCGATTCTGCGGTCCATTTGTTCCGCCACAGCCAGCCATGTACTCGATGTCCCCCGGCCGTGTCCTGACATGGCAATTCTCGGAGGTGTCTGATCCAATGTGCGCCTACCACGTCACCGCACCGCAAGCTTCCGGCTCGTCAGGGGCATGGCTCACCTGGGTCGGCGGCGGCGAGCGCCGCGAACTGCACGAACGTCACGAGCGTTCTGCGCATGTCGTCGCCGGCGTCGTCGTGCTCGCCACTGTCGCATTGACATGGTCGGTCACGACCCTCGCCGTTATCCAGGCGACGCGGCTCTCGGTGTTCGCCGTCTCGCCGCTCACTCTGGTGTTCGCACTGCTGGTGGGCGCGATCAGCCGGACGACCGCCACCGGCCCGACCCGTGAAGGGGCGAAACGCGGGACGGTGGCCGTCGGCCTGGTGTTGTGTGCGGTGGCGGGCGAATTCGCCTCGCTTGCAATACTTTCCGGCCCCATCGACCGCCACCTCCAACACCAGGCCATCCGAAACGCCGCCTCGGCTCCGGCTGTCGTACAAGCATCGAGCAGCTTGCAGCCGTTGCGCGACGCTCGTGTCGCACTCGACCGCACTGTTGACGTAGCCCGCACACATCGCGACGAGGCTCTGGTCGTCGCCCGCTGCGAATACCACCCCACTCCGGCATGTCCGCAAACCCGCATTACGGGCGTGCCCGGTTCGGGGCCCGAAACCCGAACGGCCAATCAGATTCTCGCGGACTCGCAGCGAGAGCTGGACGACGCCGTCGCCGTTCGTGACAGCCGAGCCTCCGATCTGGATGCTCACATCATCGACGACGAGCGGGTACTCAGCGATAGCCGACAAAGTGCGTTCGCGGACGTGGATCACGGTCTCGGCGCCAGGTGGGTTGCCATGCAGCAGTTGACCTCCATCAACACGAGCATCTTGATACTGCAACTACTCACCGTCGGGTTCTTCGCATTCTTGGCCTTATTGCCAACGATCCTGCGGATGTGGCGAGGCGAGACTACTCATGATCGCCATGCTCGAGCCCGCGCAGAGCGCGAGCGTGCCGAGCTGACAGCCGACACCGCGATCGCCGTCAAGCAAGCTGAGATGCGTGCGGCCACCGAAATCATGTGGGCCGAAGAGCGACTCGCGCACGCCCGGCTCGCCGTCGAAGCACAGAATGAGATCGACCGAGCGCAACTCCGTCACCGGGTGACCACCGCGATCGAGGCCACGACTCCGGACCCGGCGCCGGCGGTTGAAGACATCTACTTGCCGATCGCCGCTGCGGCGGAGGCCGCGAGCCTGGTAGCGACGCAGTCGATCGATGCCGCCCCAACGCCCGCTGTCGATGAGGCGAAAAACCTGCCTGCAATTGTTGAGCGGCGGAATACTCCTGCAACGCCGACGATTCCGACCATCCCCGATGTCACTAGAGCTGCTGCCCGCTGGATCCGTCCGCTGGTTCCCGGATTCGTGGCCCGCGCAATCGATACGTCAACCCATCCACTGCGCACTGCGCGCCAGGTGATCGAGGAGGTTGAGGAGATTACCTTCTCGCTCAAGCGGACTCACAAGCTCACCGTTCACTCTGAGGAAAGTTCCGGATTCGCGCCTACTGCCGAATCGACCGCCTACACCTCGGCTGACGACCACGACAGCGACTTGGGAGCTCCTGCGGCCCAGCCACTCTCGCCACGTCGCCCGTCGCCGGAGCGCAATATCTCATCGTTGGTGTCGAGTCCGGGCGAATCACGCGAATTGACAGAGCGCGACAGACCTGCCGAGTTGCGTGCGAATGACGGTCCGCGGCAGTTGCCGCCCGTTGAATAGTCAAACGCACAGAACACCGTACGACCGTCTGTGCAGACGCGCGAAATCCGCTGCGAAAAGGTCATATTGATCACATCGAGATATAACTTTTTGCTAAAGCGGGCTTTTGGCCTAAAGTTGCAGCATCTGGGCCTGGAGTCAGCGAGCTCGGTCCGTTTTTCAGCGAAAAGTCGAGAACTGGTTACTGTTCCACCCGTGTAAAATTGACGTTTCGTAGACCTTTATCTACCAGGCTCTTTTGGCCGCAAGTGAGACTTACGTCATCTTCATTGCGCAAAAGTGATGGCATCCACAAAGTTTGGTTGCCTATTGATCTTGTTAGTACCGTCCCGGCCCATGTTTGTTTTAGCAACGCTGATGGGTCTGCTCAACCAGATGTCAGGCACTCCGTACGTCACCGGTGGAGACTCCCCCGCGGGCGTCGACTGCTCGGGTCTGGCCTCCTTGGTGTCGAATGTGGCAACCGACCGGCCCGCATTCGGAGAGCGCTTCAACACCGGTAACGAAGAGTCGGCATTGCTGGCCCGCGGGTTCAAGTACGGAACCGCTCCCGGCGCCCTCGTGATCGGCTGGAACGGTCGACACACAGCGGTCACGCTGCCCGACGGCACACCGGTGTCCAGCGGCGAAGGCGGCGGCGTGCGAATCGGTGGCGGCGGGGCCTACCAGCCGCAGTTCAGCCGCCACATGTACCTCCCGGTTGACGACGCGCCCGAGGATGCTCCCCCGCCCCCGCCGTTGCTGGTGGACGCGGTCGCCCCCGAGCCTCCCCCGCCGCCTGCCCCAGATGCGCCGCCGGCCGACGCTCCGCCAGATGCTCCGCCAGCGCCGGGGCAAGCCGCTTGAGACGTCAGATCAGAAACCGCTCGCAGTAGCGGCTGAACCGGTCGGGCAGGTCGTGATCGTCGAGTCCGAACATTTCGGCCGACGTCGCCACGCTGCCAAGCCGCTCACGCGGGTGGTTGTCGAGGTAGTCGGTCATCGCCGTGCGGGCTGCATCAATGAGCGGACTTCGGCGAGCTCATAAATTCGCTCGGCGACTCCGAGTTCGTCGGCCATGAAGTCGTCGAAGCGGACGTCGGTCGATCGCGCGTCAGGGATGAGATCTCGCATGAACGCATCGAGCATCAGCTCCAGCCGGTCGGACCACGACGTCGCGATCTCGTGCACCGGCACCGGAGAGCGGTGCATCCGTGCGCTGTAGGTGAGCATCGACAGCACGCCTGATGCGAATTTCGGCTGGTCGGCCCGCGACGCCTGCTACTCGTACGGCAGTTTTGTGCTTGACGAGGACGAAGCGCTCGTCGTCACCCACCGTCCGCCGCCATGCAGGTTTTGGAACCTGGTGGTCTGCAATCAGTTCATGGCCACCCATAGCGCGACCGACGCGCGGTGTTCAGTCAACGGCCACAGCGCTGTCCGCAACGCTGACGGCTCCGTGACGATCGTGATCTCCCGAGGCGTGACGGCGCATCCCAATTCACCGACGACGCTCGGATACCCCCGCGGCAACCTGGCATTCAGGTGGTTCCTGACCGACGGACTCCCGGCACAGCCAGAAGTGCAACTGGTCACATTGTCCAGCGCTCCGACCAGCGTGGAAGCATCGGTTTGAAACGCTCTGCCCCAGTAGTGAAATGATTGCGCGCAGTTCACGGGGGTGCGGGACGTGTCCAATCGGGCTGAGCGCCGCAGTGCACGTCGGCGTTCACAGCGATTCCCCGCCTCGTCAGGTAATCTGCAAAGTGTTCTTAGTTTGGACAACCATCTGTAGGGGAATCATTCGCCTCATGAATACGCATCATGTCTCTCGTCTGTTCGGTGCGTTGGTAGCTACGACTTGGGGACTCGGGGCCTCCGTCGTCTCTGCCGACGCTGTGCCAACCGCATCCGCCCAGCAATGTCCCGACACCCAGGTGGTTTTTGCCCGTGGTACTGGCGAGGAGCCCGGGGTCGGCCCGACCGGGCAGGCCTTCGTCGATGCTCTGCGCGGGCGTCTCGGCGGGAAGTCGCTCGACGTCTACCCGGTGAACTATCCCGCCAGCGACCAGTGGTCGACTGGCTTGGACGGCATCAGGGACGCCGGCGCCCATGTCGTCAATGAGGCTGCCGCGTGCCCCAACACTAAGATGGTGCTCGGCGGTTACTCGCAGGGTGCCGCGGTCGCGGGCTTCATCACCTCCCCCGCCGTCCCGGACTCAGTGCCCAAGGATGTCGATCCGGCGACGATCCCGAAGCCGCTCGACCCCTCGGTCGCCAACCACGTCGCGGCTGTCGTGCTGTTCGGAACGCCCAACGTGCGGGCGATGAACTTCCTGGGCCAGCCGCAGCTTGTGATCGGGCCGCTCTATCAGGCCAAGACCATTCAGGTGTGTGCCGTCGAGGACCCGGTCTGCTCTGACGGGATGAACTTCTCGGCGCATAACAGTTACGTCGACGATGGAAGTGTGATCGCCCAAGGCGTGGACTTCGCGACGAACCGGTTGCAGGGCGGCAACGCGCCGACCCAGGTCGGCTCGCACCAGAGTTTCGGCAACTGACAACTTAACCAGCAGCGAACAGCCAGGAGGCGCGACAATCCGTCGCGCCTCCTTTGGTTTGTGGACTAGCGTCGGGGGCGGTCTGTCGCGCGCACCCACGGACGGAGGACGTCTATGGCGATCCGGGTCGCCCACGTCGGCACGGGCAACGTCGGTCGGTTGGCGTTGATCGAGCTGATCACTAATTCGCAGTTCGAACTGACCGGGGTCTGTGTCTCGTCGCCGGAGAAGGTCGGGAAGGACGCCGGCGCACTCGCTGGATTGAACGCCGACACCGGCATCGTCGCGGTCGGTGACCTCGATGCGGTGATCGCCACCCGGCCGGACTGCGTGGTGTACTGCGCGATGGGCGACACTCGGCTTCCCGATGCGATGAAAGATGTCATGCGCATCCTCGCTGCCGGTATCAATGTCGTCGGATCCTCGCCCGGGCTGTTGCAGTATCCGTGGGGCGTCTTGCCGGGCAAGTACATCGAGCGCGTGGAAGATGCTGCCCGACAAGGGAATACGAGCATCTTTATCAGCGGCGTGGACCCCGGTTTTGCCAACGACCTGATGCCGTTCGTACTTGCCGGCACGTGCCAGCGCATCGAGCAGGTGCGCTGTATGGAGATCCACGACTACGCGTCCTACGACGGCGCGGAGGTCATGAACTACATGGGTTTCGGCCGGTCACTGGACGAGACGCCGATGCTGCTGCAGCCAGGCGTGCTCAGTATCGCCTGGGGCACGGCCATCCGTCAGCTGGCGGCCGGCCTGGGCATAGAGGTCGACGAGATCACCGAGTCCTACCAGCGCGAACCCGCACCGGAAAATTTCGACATCGCCGTGGGCCACGTAGCCAAAGGCACGCTGGCTGCGCTGCAATTTGAGATCCGGGGCATGGTCCAGGGGCATCCGGCGATCGTCATCGAGCACATCACCCGGCTGCGGCCCGACTTGCGACCCGACTGGAAGCAGCCCGCCGCCGGCGGGGGTTCGTATCGCGTGGAGATCACCGGTGAGCCGTCCTACGCGGTGGACATCGTTCCGAGTAGCCGCTACGGCGACCACAATCAGGCCGCGATCTCCGGCGCCGCTGGACGGATCGTCAATGCCATTCCCGCTGTGATTGCCGCACCGCCCGGAATCAGGACGACGATAGACCTGCCGTTGGTCACCGGAAGCGGGCTCTACGCGCGAGAGAAGATCGCAACGGGCTAATCGGCCCGAAACTCATTGGCGGGTAAAGGTCACGCAAAACAGCCCGGCCCGCCGAGGCGGACCGGGCCGTAGCTGCGCAACGACTTACTGGTTCTTCCTTTGGCGCTGCTCGGCGGCGTCTGCGCCAGAGCGCGCAGCGTCTGCTTCGGCTTCCTTCTTTGCCGCGTCGCGCTGTGCATCGGCCTTGTCCTGCTGGGCCTTGCCTTCACGGACTACGTCGTCACGACCGACGACCGAGCCCGCGACCTCTTTGGCCTTACCCTTGACGCCTTCGACGGCGCCCTTGATGCCCTCTTCGGGTCCGCTGTTGTGATCGCCCATTGTCAATCCTCTCTCTTCGTTTTGGTCGAGCGATCGCTCGAAATCGCGAACTGCTGGTCTTTTTCACGACTTGCCGATCTAGGCCGGCCAACGTGTTCGCCCCCACCGCCTTCCCGTCGGGACACCCCGTCAAACATGCTGCGCTCAGAGAGTCGGGCGTGTGCACCTCACGGGATTGGTGACAGACATCATCAACCTCTCGAAGGATGTCGCCAGCGACTAGGTCCAAATAGTCACCGTCCCAGACTGTTTGCTTGACGTGGGAGAACCCCGGTTCGAGTCGGCCTTATCAGACGAAGGGATCAAAACCAGGGGCCAGGAATTTTTGCCTGATAGAAACTGCTGACCGACTGGGCTGGCCACATCGTCGGCTCAGTGACCCGCAAAGCGATGAAGTCAGGGATTCGTCGCTGGACTGGGTTAACGTATTCCGTTACCCCATGTGAAGGAGCGCGACGGATGAGGACACCTGTGACCGCGGTGGCAACGGCGGCCATCGTGACGACGCTGGCCGCAGCGTTGGCCGCTGGATGCAGTAGCCATCCCGATTCGTCGGCCCCTACCTCCGGATCGGCCAGCAAGTCGAGCGTTCCGACCGACGACTACACCAAGCTTTTGATCAAGGCCGCCGACATCAAGGCACCCGAAGCGTTCGCCGCCGGCCCGGCAACAAGGGATCCGAACGGCCAATCCGGCGCGACGGTCACGTTCAGCGACCAGGACCACACCCACACGATCGTGGACACAATTCAGGTGACGCTGAACCCCCAGGCCGCGGCCAGCGCGCTGGACTCGGCCAAGGGCATCCACCGTGAAGCGCTGAAGACCAAGGCACTGAACGCCGAAGTCGGGGTCGGCGGCGTGACAATCGAGGGACTGTCGGAGGATCGCTCCAAGGGCGTGACGGTGTTGCTGTTCACCGAAGGCAAAGCATTCGTCACCTTGGAGTTCGACGGCCCTCCGGAGATGCTGGCACCGATCGAGTTCGTGACCGACGTCGGCCAAAAGCAGGACGAGGCCATCAAGAAAGCCCTCGGCGGCTGACCGAGCCTGCTGCTCAATGGATGTCGTGAGCTCGAGCCAATAGTGCCTGCGCATTTCGGACGCATGGCTGTAACCGGTCACGGGCGCTGACTCCAGCTTCGGCGTGAGATCGCATGGGTATCTCCAAACGGACGACGCGATCGTCCGGCAGGGCGACGAGGATGGCGGCCAGCGGTCGCCACGATCAGCCATGACCGCGAGGAGCTCGCGGCGTAACGCGGCGTCGTCACGAAGCGAGAATGGCGGGTAACCGAGGGACTTGACCGGCGCAAAACCGCCCAATCCGGCTGTGATGTAACGGCATCCCAGGTCCGCGACGAGGTTCACCTATTCGACTGGCGGCATGCCGAACACGCTGAGCATGTCCACCCCGAGGCGGTTCATTCATAAGTCGATCCGTCAGCCGCCGACCATGGCAAGGCCGCCGTCGACGGGGATCAGCTGCCCGGTGATGAATCCGGCACCTTCGCTCGCCAGGAAGACCAGGACCGGCCCTAGGTCGCCGGCCGGATCGCCAAGCTTGCCTCCGAGCGGGATGGACAGCTTCATCTGCTGGTCGATGTATGCCGCGGCGTCGGGTCCCAGGAATGCCCGCAGCCGGTCGGCGCCGGGCGTCTGCACTGCGGGCGCGAGCGCGTTGACGGTGACCCGCTCGGCACCCCAGGCCCTGGCCGCGGACCGGGTCCATGCTTGGACGGCGCCTTTGGTGGCGGCGTAGACCGCGGCGATCGGGCTGCCCATGACCGCTTCAGCAGACCCAAAATTGATGATCTGCCCGCCTGTTTCGCGCATGACGGCGTGCGCGGCCTGGTTCGTGAGAATCGTTGCTTTGATGTTGGTCTCCAACAGGAAGTCGATGTCCTCGCCGCTGATCTGTCCGGGAATTCCGGGCTGCCACAGGCCGGCGGCGTTGACCAGAACATCGAGGCCCCCGAGCTGTTGCACCGCGTCGCGAAACAAAGTGTCGACCGCCGCGGCGTCGCGCACATCGCACTGCAGCCATGTCACCTCCGCCGTGTCATCGGCCGGCGCTGTGCGGTGATAGGTCGCGGCCACTCGCGCACCCGCGGTGCACAAGACGTCGACTGCCGCCGCGCCAATTCCGGTGGCACCGCCGGTGACCAGAACCCGGCGGCCATCCAGCGGTGCGTGCGGTACCGTCATGGCCGCGGAGTCTATCTGTCCGTAAGACAACGGAGTCAGGTACCGGGCCATGTATTCCATGCGATTTGACATGCGCGCCCCCGAGTTCGGCGCGCCGGCGACCGAACTGTACGAGGCCGCCATCGACATGTGCGAACGGGCGGAGACGCGGGGCTGCGCCGCGGCGGTGATTTGCGAGCACCACGGTTCGCTCGCAAGAGGCCTACGAAGAGGCCTGCCGTGCCCATGGTCATGAGCCGGGAATGACCCTGCTGCCCAACCGGGATACGCCGAGCGTATGTTTCGTCGCACCGGACGTGGACCTCGCTTGGCAGGAGCTCGGTGCGCACCTGCTGCACGACGCGCACACGTACGCTGAGTGGAACCCGGGCGAAGAAACCTCCGTGGGCATCGCCGAAGCCGCCGATATCGATGAACTGCGAGCAATGTCGCGGACCCATCGCATTTTCGCCGCCGATAGAGGCGATCGCCTTCGTCCGCGACGGCGGCAGGCTTACGCTTGCGCCGTTGTGCGGCGGGGTTCATCGCTTGGAACTACTTGCGTTTCGTCGACGAAGCGGTAATGCCGACGCTTCGTCGCGACCTCGGCTAGCGCGGTCATCATTCGGACCGCCTACTGACATCGAAGATCATCGCCGCGGCCGGCAGTGCGCCGAGCGCGAAGATGGCGAACTGCCATACCCAGATTTTGGCTTTACTGCCGAGGTCTTCACTGTGCACGATCTCCTCGCCGGTCCGCGTTTTCGCCACGCAGCCGCGATCCTTGGCCCACCAGTCGTTCTGCACGAGTTGGTAGTCGTGACCATCCACCCAGGAGTAACAGTCGTGGTCGACGCCCCAGAATCCATAGATAAGCGCTCCACTGGCGCCGATCATCAAGGCGGCGAGCGCAATCCCCCACTGCACCATCCACCATCGACTGGCCACCTCAGAACGCGTCGGGATTCCGCTGGATCTCGGCCGGCACCGGATGACGGTACAACTGCGATGCGTTCTCCCAGGTGAACTTTCGAATCAGATCCGGTGGCAGATCACCGATCTGCTCATGGACTGTCTCCTGGGTGTGCGGCCACGTCGAATCGCAATGCGGGTAATCGGCTTCCAGCATGATGTTGTCCGCACCAATGCGGTCGTGCTGCACAAACGAGGACTTGTCCTCCACTGCGCAGAACCTGAAGTTGCGGGTGAACACCTCTGCCGGAGTCATGGTCTCCCCCAGCGCCGCCCAGGTGCCGTACATCTCGTGGTAGCTGAGCATATGGTCGAGGCGGTCCAATAGCCCGGCAACCCAGCCGATTCCGCCCTCGGACAAACAGATCTTCAAATCGGGGAATCTGCTGGGCAATCCCGAATACAGCCAGTCGACTGCCGCGGATATGGCATAGGCAAAGAACAACACGCCCTGCACGTCCGGTGGTGCGTCCTCGGTGGTCGACGGCGATGACCCCGACGAGCCGATGTGGAGATTGACGACGGTGCCGGTTTCGGCGCACGCAGCCATCATCGGGTCCCAATGGCCGGAGTGAATGCTCGGCAAGCCGAGCATCGCGGGATTCTCACTGAACGTCACGGCGTGGAAACCCCGTTCGGAGTTTTCCCGGATCATCGTCGCACCAAGCTCTGGATCGAGCAGCCAGGGCAACTGGCACGGGATGATGCGGCCGGGGTGCGAACCCGCCCACACCTCGTGGTGCCAGTCGTTCCACGCCCGCACCGACGCCAACGCGAGGTCGCGGTCGTTCGTCACTTGCTGCAGCCGCTGTCCGGCGAAACCCGGCAGGAACGACGGGAAGTTGAGCGAAGCGTAGATGCCGTTCAGATCCATGTCTTTGACACGCTCGTCGATGTCCCATGCACCTTTGCGCATTTCGTCGAAACGGACCGGCTCAAAGCCGTACTCCGAGACCGGCCGGCCTATCACCGCGTTGAATCCGACGTTGGGAAGTACCCGGTCGTCGTAGACCCACGTCTGTCCGCCGTCGCCGGTGTCGACGACTTTCGGGGCCCGGTCGGCGAACTTGCGCGGCAGGCGGCCGGTGAAAGTGTCTGGCGGCTCGACGATGTGGTCGTCGACAGAGATCAGGGCGTAGCGTCGTCGCGCCCTCGGCGGGTCGGGAAGAAACGTGACCGAACGGCCGTCGCCCGTCTTGGCGGTCGTGAAGCTCAGGTTGGCGGCTAGCTCGTCGATCGATTTCATCTCAACCCACTCAATTCAGGACGGCGGGATCGGCTTTGATCGTCATGCGGGCAGCCCCTGCCCAGTACACGTCGGCGGCCCGCTCGATCAGCGATCTCTGCATGCCCGCCATGTCCGCCCAGTTCATTTGCACTGGCTCTCTGCCCGTGAGCATCACGTCGTAGGCCAGTTTGCAGACCCGCTCGATCGACGCGGCGCGATAGACCGCCTCGGCCAGATTGCGGCCGGTCGCGATGACGCCATGGTTGGCCAGAATGGTCAGGCTGGATCCCCCGATGCGAGCTGCGAGATCAGCTGCGCGCGTTGCACTGTCGATCTCACCGCCGTAGGAGTCGACCAGACACAGATCATCCAGGAACAGCGAACCGGTCTGATGCACGAGGTCGGGCAACCTGCCCAGCGCGGCAAGCACGCACACGTAGTACGGATGATTGTGAATAACGACGCGTGCGTCATCGCGGACCCGATGCAGTTCGGTGTGAATGTGAATCGCCGGAGTGACATCCCACCGGCCACGGACCACCCGTGCGTCGGCATCGACCACACAGATGTCCGATGCGGTGATCTCCTGCCACCACAGACCCCACGGGTTGACGAACATGTCGGTCTGTCCATCCGGTTGCCAGGTGATGTGCCCGGCGATGTTCTCCGCGAACCCGATAGCGGCAAGGTGGCGGAAGGCCACTGCGACCGCCTGCTCGCTGGAGAGGTCGACGCCGATCGGCGGGACCACCGCGGGCGCCCACACCTCCAAGCCGCCGCGGCGAGCGTCACGAGCGTTCATCGTTGACCTTCCGTCGTGGCCCGAATATCTTCTCGGAGAGAGCCTTTGGCGATCTTTCCGCCAGAGGAGCGTGGTAATTCCCCGACCACGATGAGCCGTTCGGGCAGCAACTCCTTGGACACCCCCGCCGCCAGCAGATGCTGGACGAGTTCGGGTAGGTCGAGCATCTGCGTGTCGACGAGTTCGGCATAGAGGCAGACCTTTTCGCCGAATATCGGATCAGGCATCGCCACCGCTGCCGCGACTGCGACCGCGGGATGGGTGGTGGCGGCGTCCTCGACCTGGGCGGCGCTGATATTCTTGCCGCCGCGCACGATGAAGTCGGACGTCCGGCCGGTGACGCTCAGGTAACCGTCATCGTCGATCTCGCAGATATCGCCCATCCGCATCCACCCGTCGCGGGTGAACAGTTGATCGTGATCGGCGCCGTCGAGGTAGCCCAGGCTGGTCGCCGGACCCCGGCACGCGGGCTGACCCCGTCCCGTCTCGGTGACGTCCTGCTCGCCGTCGAAGAGACGAACCGACATCTCGGGAATGATCCGGCCTGCCGTCCGCAACCGGTGTTGTTGTGAGTCCTTCAGCGTGGTGGCGCTGAGTATGCCGGTCTCGTTTGAGCCGTAGAACTGCAGAACCTTTGCGCCGGTGAGGGTCTCGAACTCCGCTGCGGGACGATACGGCAATGCTTCACCGCCGGTGAAGACGACCCGCAGCGAACTCAGGTCGTACTCGCGGGAGGCGCGGTCGGCCATCAGCATGGTCAATTGCGTACTCACACAGCACAACACAGTGACCTGATGCGCGGCTATCGCTTCACACGTCGCCTTGGGGCTGAACCGCTCCTGAACCACTGCGGCCGCACCCAGATAGATGGGGGTGGTGTGGCTCGTCCAGAGTCCGAAGCCGAAGGGGGTCGGGATGACGGGGAGGACAACGTCGTCCGGTGTCAGGCGACCGTTGGCGACGGCCTTCTGGTGAAAGTAATACCAACGATTCTGCGTGTGCACGACACACTTGGGCAGCCCCGTCGTTCCGGACGTCGAATTGATCAAGAACACATCGTCTGGGCCGATCTGGCGTCCGGATCTCAACCGCGTGGCAGCGGCCTCGACGTTCAGATGCGGCCTGCCATCGGCGTGGGTCAACTGCACAACCGGCACCGCGAATTCGGTCACGGCCGCTACGGCCTGAGTGGCGGCATCGCTGCGCTGTAGGTCGCTGACGAGCATCGTCGACCGCGAACCGTACAATATCGCTGCGACCTCGCGGGCGCCGGCACGCGCACCGATGCCGACCACCACGGCGCCGCACCGTTCGATCGCGACGAACAACACATGAATGGCGGCGGAGTCGCCGTGCCACACCGCGATCCGATCACCGCTGATCACGCCAATGCCGGCCAGTTGCTCGGCCAGAGCCGTTGCCGCAACGTCGAATTCGAGCCAAGTGAGCGATGCGCCGGGATGGTCGATGTAGGCCGCGCGGTCAGGGCGATGCTCGGCGTTGCGATGTACCGCGTCCGACAACGTCACGTCCGACCACCAGCCGGCAGCGCGATAGCGAGCCGACTCCTCGTCAGTGAATGCCGGCGAGCCCACGGTATCCACGCCACCGTTGCTCATCAACCGATGATATGGCCAAGACTTCCGCTTGCCTGGCGAATCTCGTCGGCGGTCAGGCGCTGGCTCACAGCCTGCCCATCCCCTGCGCCACCAGCGCGAGTCCGATCAACGACAGCATGGCGACAAGGACCTGCTGACGGCGCGCCCGCACCCAGTCGTGCAGCAGTCGCAGGAAAGCCTGTGTCTTGGCCGGCGCGACCAGGTTGCTGACCAGGACGATCTCGACAACCGCGAGCGTCTCGAGAACGAATGCAACCGCGGCCGCGACCTGCATACCGATCGCGGCTCCCGAGGTCAGGATGGTGGTCAACGCGAACAACACCAACGACGGGTTGGGCCCGGCCCAGAAACCGATCAAGAGTGCGACCCACAACGCCCCGCTGTCCCACGCGTCCTGGGCGCGGCCGAGCAGACGTCGGACGCCGGACCGGGTTTCGCTCGTCGCTCCGTCTCGGCTTTCCCTCCCGCGAGCCAGCAGTCGGGAGATCGGATTCGATGCGCGCTCATCGGCTACCTGCGCCGAGGTGTCACCGGCCCCAACCGGCAACGGCGCGCGTCGCCGCGCCCACTCTCGCACCGCCAGCAGCGCGGCGACTGACAGGACAAGCGCGCCCATCACGATCTCGGCATGCCGGACAGTGGAGCTGGTGGCAGTGGCAGGGTTCGCCAGGTCATGCACAAACGACGAAAACGTCGGCGTGGAATGCAACACCAGTATTGGTGTCAGCAGCAACAAGACGCTGGCCAGCACGCAACCCACCCAGTAGACGAGCAGATTTTGCGCGGGCCGTGGCCTGGACACAAGGAGAAGGTTCACGCCGAGACGCACCGGGTCGAGCGCTATCGGAAGCGCCAGCACCACCACCGAACTCCACATGACCGCTACCTCGCCGCGCCAGGAGTCTTGGCATCCAACCGCCCGAATTGACCTTGCCGATACCGCTCGACGCACGCCGCGCGCCGGACTTTGCCGCTGGTCGTGATCGGTATCGAACCGGGGGGCACCAGAACCAGATCCGAGATACTGAGCCCATGGGCGGCAAAGGTCGCCGACACCACGTCACGACTCACCGCGTCGAGATTCGCCAGCACTTCTGCCTCGGACGCCCCTCGCTTCTTCAATTCGATAATGGTGACAAGTTTCTCGGTATGACCATCCGCGACCGATATCGCCGCGACCCGGCTCCTGGTGATCTCCTGGATCGTCGCCTCGATATCGTCGGGCGCGTGATTCCGCCCGTACAGGATGAGCAGGTCTTTGATACGGCCGACGATGAACAGCTCGCCGTCGCAGAGGAAGCCGAGATCTCCGGTCCGCAGCCACGGTCGTTCCGGCGTAGCACTCGAAGGCGTGGTGAGCACGCCTCCGAAGGTCCGCTCGCTCTCTTGCGGTTTGGACCAATAACCGGAAGCGACGTTGTCACCGTGCACCCACACCTCCCCGGTCGTTCCCGCGGGGCATTCAGTGCCGGCATCGGGATTGACGATTCGTACCAGCGGAGACCGCGGAACCCCGTAGCTGACCAACGCCGTGCCGCCGCTGCGTGACCGCACGGCGTGGCCGGTGGGAAGCTTGGCGGCGTCGAAGTGGACGATCTCCGGCGGTTGGGCAGGTGTGCGGGTCGCCACGTACACGGTAGCTTCGGCCAGCCCGTAGGAGGGGCGAATCACATTGTCGCGGAAGCCAAAACGGGCAAACCGCTCGGTGAACCGGCGCAGCGTCGCCGGCTGCACCCGCTCGGCGCCATTCTGCAGGATCAGGACATCGCCCAGATCAAGGCCGGCCATGTCCTCGTCGGACGTTTTCCGTGCCGCCAGGTCGAAAGCGAAGTTCGGCGCCGAAGAAAACACCCGGCCGTTGCCGGCGAGCAGTTGCATCCAGCGAGCCGGCCGCTGCAAAAACGCCACCGGACTTATGGAGACACCGCGGACTCCAGCCAAGATCGGTGCGCAGATTCCCAGGATCAAACCCAGGTCGTGATAGAACGGCAGCCACGAGACTGTCGTCGTCTGCGGCGGAGCAACCTTGCCGTAGTCGAGGAAATAGTCGGACATGATCTGCTGGAAATTCGCCAGCAGGTTCCTGTGCGAGATCATCACTCCGGCCGGCTGGCGGGTCGACCCGGATGTGTATTGCAGATACGCGATGCTTTGAATGTCAATGTCGTCAGCGTCGGGCACAGTCGATCCGCGCCGCGGCTCGCTATCGAGCGAATCGATCTCGATCACTGTCGGACCTGCAGATTCGACCGCCGACCCGAGTTGCCCAGTGACGGTCGGCGCGGCTGAAGAGATCGTCAAGATGGCGGCGGGCGACGTGTCTTGCAATATTAAACCGACCCGGTCGTCGCCGGCGCCGGCCAAGGGAACCGCAATGAAATTCGCCTGCAACGTCCCGAGAAAAGCGACGATGTAATCCAGGCTCTGAGGGGCCAGGATAAGAACGCGGTCCCCCGGTGACCCGCATCGGTTGAGCTCTTTGGCGACGCTTGACGCTCGCTTGTACAGCTGTGACCAGGTAAGCGACTCTGCGACACCCTCCCAATCCTGGTCGTAGTCAACAAACGTCAGCGCAACGTCGTCTGGTTGCAGGCTGGCGCGCTCCCGCAGTACAGCGGGAAGGGATGTCCCGATCACCAGCGCCACGCTACCGCCCGTCATGACCCCGACGTTGCGAAGATTGACGTTCCGCTATCCGCTGGCGGGGTTGGTCCTCGCCAGTGCCACCGAAGTGCTCGACGGGCCGCGTCAGGACGGGTAAGCATGTTCATGTTGGATAGAGCCGCGGTCCTGCGTGTCGCAGAAAAGATGCCACCGGTCTTGGGTGTCCAAGGTACGGAAGGCGACCGTGATCACGGGGGGCGTTATGAAAGCGTTTGGTGTAATCGAAAACGACAACGGCGCGGACGGTTCGGCGTCCCCACGCGTCGTACCGATCGCCGTGATCGGCATGGCGTGCCGGCTTCCGGGGGGCATTGACTCACCGGAGTCGCTCTGGGACGCATTGGTGCGCGGCGACGACCTGATCACCGAGGTTCCGCCGGATCGCTGGAGCATTGACGACCACTACGATCCCACGCCCGGGACACCGGGTCGGTCAGTGAGCAAGTGGGGCGCCTTCCTCGACGACGTCGCCGGCTTCGATTCCGATTTCTTCGGCATCAATGAACGCGAGGCGGCCTCGCTGGATCCGCAACACCGCTTGCTGCTGGAGACTTCCTGGGAGGCGGTCGAACATGCCGGCCTGACTGCGCAGACCGTCAGCGGTTCGCTGACCGGCGTCTTCGTCGGCCTGACGCACTACGACTACCAGATGGTGTCGGCACAGTCGAATGAGATGGAAGGCCCATACGGCTTCCAGGGCAACGGCTTCAGCATGGCGTCGGGGCGGATCGCCTACGCGCTGCGGGTGCATGGCCCTGCTGTCACCGTCGACACCGCATGTTCGTCGGGTCTGTTCGCTGTGCACTTGGCTTGCCACAGCCTCGTCAACGGCGAAAGCGACCTCGCCCTGGCGGGCGGCGCATGCGTGATGCTGGATCCGCGCAAGTTTGCGGCCGCCTCGGCGCAAGGCATGCTCTCTCCGACGGGGCGCTGCCATGCGTTCGATGCGGAAGCGGACGGATTCGTGTCCGGCGAGGGCGCCGCGACGGTTCTGCTCAAGCGCCTGCCCGACGCACTGCGCGACGGCGACCGGGTTTTGGCTGTGATCCGCGGGACCGCGGCGAATCAAGACGGCCACACCGTGCATATCGGCACACCCTCGCAGCAAGCGCAGAGTGCGGTCTACCGCAAGGCGCTGGCAGTCGGCGGCATTGATCCGAGAACAGTCGGCATGGTCGAAGCTCACGGCACCGGCACACCGATCGGTGACCCCATCGAGTTCGCCAGCCTCGCAGAGGTTTACGGCATCGGCGGCCCCTGCGCACTGACCTCGTCAAAGACGAATTTCGGCCACACCCAGTCGGCCGCCGGAGTGCTCGGACTCATGAAAGCTGTTCTCGCACTGCAGCATGATCTAGTTCCGCGGAACCTGCACTTCACCCGCCTCAGTGACGAACTCGCCAGAATCGACACCAAACTCTTCGTGCCGCAAGAGCCAGTCTCGTGGGTCACCAACGGAAACCACCCTCGTCGCGCGGCGGTGTCGTCATACGGGCTTTCCGGGACCAACGTGCACAGTGTGCTGGAGCAAGTGCCCGACTCCCCCGAACTCATTGCGCAGAACGGCCTTTCACCCACATCGGGGACGACGGAACCGCTGCTGTTTCCGCTGTCGTCGACCTCAGCGGAGGAACTGCGTCGCACCGCCGGCCGGCTGGCCGACTGGGTCTTCGCACATGATGAGGTCGCGTTGACGGACCTCGCCTACACGCTGGCGCGTCGGCGTGCGCACCGCTCGGTACGCAGCGCCGTCATCGCCGGCGACCGGGCGGAGCTTGTCCAGGCGCTACGGACGGTCGCCGAGGGCGAGGACCCCTACGGCCCCGCGCTCGGTCGCGACGATCGGGGTCCGGTGTGGGTGTTCTCCGGCCAAGGTTCGCAGTGGTCGGCGATGGGCGTCCAGCTGCTGGCGAGCGAACCGGTGTTCGCCGCGACCGTGGCGCAAGCCGAGCCGGTGATTCTGCACGAGTGCGGTTTCTCGGTGACCGAGGCGATGGCGGCGCCGCACGTGGTGACCGGCCAGGATCGAATTCAACCGACGCTTTTCACCATGCAGGTCGCGCTTGCCGCCACGATGACGGCCTACGGTGTGCGCCCGGGTGCCGTGATCGGCCACTCCGTTGGCGAGGCCGCGGCTGCTGTCGTCGCGGGAGCGCTCTCGCTGGAAGACGGGCTGCGCGTCGTCTGCCGCCGTGCGCAGCTGATGTCGCGTGTCGCCGGAGCCGGCGCCACCGCATCGGTACAACTTCCTGCCCAGCAGGTGCTCTCCGAATTGGCGGCCCGGGGCAGTAACGACGTCGTGGTAGCGGTGGTCGCATCGCCGGAATCGACCGTGATTGCCGGTGCGGCACCGGCAGTTCGCGAGCTGGTCGAAACATGGGGCCTGCGTGACGTGATGGCCCGCGAGATCCCCACCGACGTCGCGTTTCATTCACCGGAGGTCGATCCGATCGTGGACGAGCTCACCGCGGCACTTGCCGAACTCAAGCCGATGCCCCCGACAATTCCCTTCTACTCCGCGACTCTCTACGACCCGCGCGAGCAGCCGTCGTACGACGGCCGCTACTGGGCCAGCAACATGCGCCGCATGGTGCGATTCGCCGCGGCTGTCCGGACCGCTCTGGAGGACGGTTTTCGCGTTTTCGGGGAGCTTTCGCCCCACCCACTGCTGACGCACGCCGTCGAGCAGACCGGCCGCAGTCTCGACACGCCGCTCATCACCCTGGCTGCGATACGCCGTGAGCAAGGGCTGCCACATGGGCTGAGGGAATTCGCAGCCGACCTGCACAACGCGGGCGCAGCCGTCGACTTTTCGGTGCTCTACCCGCAGGGACGGCTGGTGGATGCCCCGCTGCCGACCTGGACTCGCCGGCGTCCGTGGTTTGACCAGGACGGTCAACAGGCCTCGACGCGCGGTGGCTTCACCGTCTCCGCGCATCCGCTGTTGGGGCCGCCCGTTCGCCTGCAAGAGGAACCGGAGCGCCACGTCTGGCAGGGCGAGGTCGGCACTGTTGCCCAGCCCTGGCTGGCGGATCACCAGGTTCACAAAGTAGCCGTATTGCCGGCAGCCGCCTATTGCGAGATGGCGCTGGCTGCGGCGCGCACCGTCGCCGGCGAGGAATTCGAAGCACGCGACATCCGTTTCGAGCAGGCTCTCCTGCTCGACGCGCAGACCACAATCGGCGCCGTCGCGTCTGTCGACACCCCGGGCGTCTTCAATTTCGTCGTCGACACCAACCGGCAGGGCGACCACTCGCGACATGCCACCGCCGTACTGCATGCGACCGAAGACGTCCGACCGCCCGCGCGCGACATCGATGCCCTACTCGCCGCCCACCCGCGCCGCGAGGACGGTGCAGAGGTGCGAAACCGGCTCAGCAAGAGCGGTATTGACTACGGTCCGGCATTCAGCGGTTTAGCTGTCGCGCACGCCGGCGAACGTGCAACCACCACGGTGCTGGCCGAGGTCGCGCCGAACAGCACGATCCGTGCGCACCAGACCGCCTACAACGTGCACCCGGCGCTGCTGGACGCCTGCTTCCACTCGGTCGCGGCCCATCCCGAGGTCCAAGCCGTCAGCGAGGGAGTGCTGGCGTTGCCGGTGGGCATTCGGCGCCTTCGCACCTACGGTTCGGCGCGTAATGCCCGCTACTGCCACGCGCAGATCACCAGCATCGATGTCACCGGCATCGAAACCGACATCGAAGTGCTCGACCAACACGGATCCGTTCTGGTCGTTGTCGAGGGTCTGCGATTGGCCACCGGGACATCGGAGAGCGGCCATAAAGAGCGGGTGCTCGCCGAGCGACTCCTGACTGTGGAGTGGCGGCTACAACCATTGCCTGAACTTCCCCGCATAGACGCCGGATCGTGGCTGCTCGTCAATTGCGATGCCGCCGATGCGTTGGCCACCCGGTTGAGCGAGGCGTTGGCCGACCTCGGAGCACACTGCACCAGCGTGTACTGGCCCGCCAACGGCGATGACTCGTCGAGCGAATTCAAGAACACTCTGCTCGGCGGTGATTTCGCTGGGGTGGTGATTGTGACCGGGCCGAGCATCGGGCCGGCCGCCGAGCACAGTGTGATCCGGGGTCGGGATCACGTGGCTCATCTGGTGCGAATCGTCCACGACCTGTCCCAGATCTCCGGCGAGCCGGCCCGACTGTATGTCGTGACGCGCGGTGCGCAGAGCGTACTCGCCGGCGAGCAGCCTCACCTCGAGCAAGCCGGGCTGCGAGGCCTGATCCGGGTGATCGGCAACGAGCATCCGCAATTAGGCGCAACCCACATCGATATCGATGACGTCGATGCGGGCCAGCTGGCGCATCAACTGCTCGTCGGATCGGACGAGGACGAGACGGCGTGGCGGGACGGTCAGTGGTACACCGCGCGCCTGTGCAACGCTCCGCTGAGTCCCGAGGACCGGCGAACCACGGCCGCGGAACCTCAGCACGACGGAATGCGTCTGCAGGTCCGCACCCCCGGCGACTTGGCGTCGCTGGAACTCGTTGCTTGCGAACGTATTTCACCCGGATCGGGTGAGATAGAGGTTGCGGTCAGCGCGTCGAGTATCAACTTTGCCGACGTGCTGGTTGCGTTCGGACGCTACCCAGCGTTCGAGGGGCGGTTGCCGGAGTTGGGGGCTGACTTCGCCGGCGTCGTGACCGCCGTTGGACACGACGTTGCAGACCACAAGGTCGGCGACCATGTCGGCGGCCTCTGCGCCGACGGTAGCTGGGGGACCTTCCTCACCATGGACGCGCGCCTCGCCGTCACGGTGCCCGCTGGACTTTCCGACCATCACGCGGCCGCGGTGACCACGGCGCACGCCACCGCCTACTACGGCCTGCATAACCTCGCCCATATCGAGGCCGGCGACAAGGTGCTGATCCACTCCGCGACCGGCGGGGTAGGACAGGCCGCGATCGACATCGCCCGCGCTGCGGGTGCCGAGATCTTTGCCACCGCGGGTAGTCAACAACGTCGAGATCTGCTGCGCGACATGGGTATCGAGCACGTATACGACTCGCGAAGTCTGGAGTTCGCCACCCAGATACGCCACGATACCGACGGGTACGGGGTCGATATCGTGCTCAACTCGGTTACCGGCGCCGCCCAGCGCGCGAGCCTCGAATTACTGGCCTTGGGCGGCCGATTCGTCGAGATCGGCAAGCGCGACATCTACGCCGACAGCCGGTTGGGCCTGTTCCCTTTTCGGCGCAACCTCACGTTCCATGCGGTCGACCTAGGCCTGTTGGCGCACAGCCATCCGGATCGGTTCCGGCGTCTGCTGTCCGAGGTGTACCGGCTCACCGCCGAACGCGCTCTGCCGCTGCCGCACTGCAGTCGATATCCGCTTGCCGATGCCGTCGACGGCATCCGGATGATGAGCCGCGCAGAGCACACCGGCAAGTTGGTGCTCGACATCCCGCGCAGCGGCCGCAGCCGGATCGTCGTGCCGCCCGTGCAAGCCAAGGTTTTCCGCGGCGACGGCGCATACATCGTCACCGGCGGACTTGGTGGCCTGGGCCTCTTCCTGGCGCAGAAGATGGCGATGGGCGGTTGCGGGCGCATCGTGCTGTGTTCCCGCTCGCAGCCGACGCCGGAAGCGGCCGATGCGATCGACGGTATCCGCTCGGCGGGCGTCGATGTGGTGGTGGAATGTGGCGACATCGCCGACCCGGATACCGCGCGGCGGTTGGTGGCCGCGGCGACCGCGACCGGGCTCCAGGTGCGCGGCGTGCTGCATGCGGCGGGCGTGATCGAGGATGCCACGCTGGCCAATATCACCAGCGAGATCATCGAACGCGACTGGGCTCCAAAGGTGTACGGAGCGTGGAATTTACATCAAGCGTTGCACGAACAGCCGTTGGATTGGTTCTGCTCGTTCTCGTCGGCGGCTGCACTGGTGGGCTCACCAGGCCAAGGGGCCTACGCCGCCGCGAACAGCTGGCTGGACGCGTTCGCCCAGTGGCGTCGCGCTGAAGGTCTGCCCGCGACCACGGTCGCATGGGGCGCCTGGACTCAGGTCGGACGCGGCACCGCCCTCGCCGCCGGTGCCGGCGATGCTATCGACCCGGACGAGGGCGCTTACGCGTTCGAAGCGCTGTTGCGTCACGATCGCGCCTACACCGGCTATGCGCCGGTAGTGGGCGCGCCGTGGTTGACCGCGTTCGCCCAACGGCCCTTCGCCGAAGCGTTCCGGGTCACCCGGCACAATGCCGTCGGCGCAAGCAGGCTTCGTGCCGAACTCGCGGAGCTGCCTCGCGACGAGTGGCCTCTTCGGTTGCGGCGGATGATCGCCGAACAGGTCAATGTGATCCTGCGTCGCAGCATCGACCCGGACCGGCCGCTGCCCGAGTGTGGCATCGATTCGTTGGGCGCCCTCGAGCTGGGCACCCGCATCGAGGCTGAAACGGGAATCCGCATCATGGCGACCGAGGTCACGACTATTCGCGGCTTGGCGGACATGCTGTGTGAGAAGCTTGCGCCGGTCGAAATCGCCTGACCCTACGGCGGATTCGCAGACGAATCAGCGCCGTTGGGGTGGCGCAGCCATTTCCTCCGGAGCCATGCCGTCCAGCGCGAGCCGGTGCGATCTCTGACAGCCTTGGGTAAAAGTCTTCCCATGACGGCTCGCGTGGATGGACGTCGCTTCGATCGGGGCTTCGCGGCACGGCGCTTCGGTCGCCAGCCCGACGGCCACCAGTTGGCGTTGCCGACCAGGACGGCCAGCGCCGGCACCGTGATGGTGCGCACGATGAACGTGTCCACCAGCAGGCCGATTCCGATGACAAAGCCGGCTTGCACCATGGATGTGATGCTGCTGAACAACATCGCGAACATCGGTGCGGCGAATATGATTCCCGCCGAGGTGATGACGCCCCCGGTCGACCCGACGGTGCGGATCACGCCCGATCGGATCCCGAACGGGGATTCATCCCGAATCCGGGAGATCAACAGCATGTTGTAATCGGCGCCGACGGCCACCAGCACGATGAACGCCATCCCCGGCATACTGGCTGCCATCGACTGATGGCCGATGAATTGCAGGGCGATCACCGCGATTCCCAGCGATGACAGGTACGAAACTATCACTGTGCCAACGAGGTACAACGGTGCCACCACTGCCCGCAGCAGCATTACCAGGATCAGGAACACGACGGCGACAGTTGCCAGGACGATGAACCTCAGATCGTGGTTGTAATAGTCGCGCAGTTCGCTGTAGTACGGCGTCAGGCCCGTCATCGATACCGAAGCGTCGGCCAGCGCGGTGTTGGCCTGCGCGCTACGCGCGGCGGCCACGATCGACTTGACCTGGTCCATCGCTTTGGTGTCGTACGGAGCCAGCTTGGACTGCACCAGGTAGCGCGCCGCATGTCCGTCGGGCGAGGTGAAAACCGCAGCGAGATCCTTGAATTGATCGTTGTCCAGTATCTCTGGTGAGAAGTAGAAGCCCGCCGCGCCCGGCTCCGACGCGTTGAGCTTCATCGCAAGCAAGAAGGCCGAGGCGCGTGACAGGCCTTCGCCCAACTGTTTGGTTTGGTCATCCAGTTCGCGGACCCCATCGGCGATCCGTCGGCTGCCGTCGGCCAGGGCGTTGGCGCCTTGCTCCAGTGACGCCACGCTCTGTTCCAGACCGCCGGCGTTGTTGGAGCCGCCTTGGCTGTTGAGGCCAAGTGTACGAAGGGATTTCACAACGGCATCCAACGAGGGTTGTACCCTGTGCAGGGAGTCGGAAAGCCGCTGTAACTGGTCTCGTCGCTTGGTGCAGGCCGGGTCGGTGTCGCACACCGGATCGTCCTTCAGCCCGCTCAGCGCCGAATCCGCTTCGCCGACGATGTCGTCGAAGCTGCCGATATTCGGCTGGATCGAGTCGCCGGCGGCGCGCTCGCTGGCGAGCACCTTGTCGACTTCCTGCAGCGCCTGCGAGGCTCCGAGCTGGCTTCGTAGGTTGTTGATGGTCTTGCTCAGCCCGTCGAGTACCCCGGTCGCCTGAGTCAATTGGCCGCGTACTGTGGCCAGACCGTCGGCGAGTTGACCTGCGCCCCCGGTCAACTGAGCTCGTGCGTCGGTGCTGGCGGCGATCTTCGATGACGCGTCCGCCAACTTGCTGCCGATCTCACCGGCCTGATAGCTCAGCGTGGCCTGCTCCAGTGGTGCACCCGATGGCCGGGTGACTCCGCGCACCGCCGCGATGTCGGGTAATTCGCTGACCCGCTGCGCCATCTGCTCGAGATCGGCCAGGCCCTTGCTGGTCCGTAGGTCGTGCGGGGATTGAATCAACAGGTATTGCGGCGCGGTGACACTCGCCGGGAAGTGGCGTTCGACCGTGGCGAAGCCGATGTTGCTCTCGGCCGACTGCGGCAGCGACGTGCGGGCGTCGTAGCTGGTGTGCAGCGCCGCAACACAACCCGCCAACGCGATCAACACGACGAGGCTGGCAGCGAGATGCGCAACCGGGCGGCGCACGATGTGAATTCCGGAACGTCGCCAGAACCGACCGGTCAGATCGCGTCTGGGCTTTACCCAGCCGCGCCGCCCGCCGATCGCCAACATGGCCGGCAATAGCGTGATCGCGGCTAAGAACGCCACCGCAATCGAAACGGCCAGTGCTGGTCCGGTGTTGGAAAAGATGGTCAGGGTGGTGAAAGACATGCAGAGAAAGGTGATTGCGACGGTCGCCGCGGAGGCGGCGATCACCTTGCCGATACCCGCCATTGCGCGCGCGACGGCCTCGTCGGAATCCATGCCCTGACGCAGGTGTTCGTGGTATCGACTGATGAGGAAGACGGCGTAGTCGACGCCGGCGCCGATCAGCATCGCGGTCATGAACACCAGCGTCTGTTGCGAGATACCGAGACCCAGCTGCGCCAGCCCGGCGACCACCTGTTGCGCGGCCAGCTGAGATATCCCGATGGTTATCAACGGCAGCAAAATGGCGACCGGATTGCGGTACACCACAACCAGTATCAGCAAGACCATCAGCAACGTTGCGGTCTCGATCACCTTCAGATCGCGTAGTCCGAGAGTGCTCAGTTCGGCGACAGTGGCCGTCAGCCCGGTCGTGTGCACGGTGAGCGTCGAGCCGTTGACCGTCCGCTTGACGATGTCGACTACCCGGGCGTAGGCAGCGTTGGAGTCCGGTGAACCCAGTTCGCCGGCGACGCCGACCGGCAGGAACCAGGCTTTGTTGTCTTTGCTGGTCACAACCTGACGCAGCGGCGGTTGTGCGACGAAGTCCTGCAGCATGACGACATCTCGTTTGTCGCGGTGCAACTTGTCCACCAAAGTGCGGTAGACATCCTCGTCGGCTCTGCTGAGTCCCTTTTCGTCAGTGAGCACCACCAGGGCGATGTTCTGGATGCCCGGTTCGCGGAAGGCTTTCGTCATCTGCCGGGTGGCCGCCGTCACCGCTGAATTACTCGGCAGGACTTCCTGATTGCTGGCGTCGCGAGCCAGCTTTCCCAACGGCGTGAACGTCACCGACAGCACAGCGACCAGCGCCAGCCAAAAGGCGATCACCAGCCACGGCCGACGCAGCACCACTCGTGCCAGCAGTTGGAACATGCCATTGACCGACAACCTCACCGTGAGGTTGGGGCGCGATAGCTTGGTCAGCCTGGACGGCCAGTTCAAGTTCACATCGTCTCACGGCGCAGTAATTGGCTGAGTTGCGTGCCGTAGAGGCCGAGGGACTCGGTTGTCAGCATCTCCTGATGCCCACAGTCGATCGCGTGCACCCTGATATCGCCCGTGGCGTGGGCCCGCCATTCGTCGAGCAGAAACGAGCTGCGATTATTCTGATCGCGCAACGCAGAGAATACGATGATGTCACTGTCCAGAACGCCGGCTTCGTGGGCGCGGTACAGCCGGATATTGGTGTTGTGATTCCGAACAAGTGAATCCAGAAGCTCTTTGTATTGAGAGAATTCAATGGCGCCGCTCTCGCGAACCGCTTCTTCTATCTGTTCGTAGCTCAGCGCCGGAGCATGGTTCACATCATGTGGACGATAGAACTGCAAAGCTTCTTCCAGTGCGTGCCTCTCGTCCAAAGCTTGGTGCGTGACGCCGTTGTCGATCCGAGGCTGAGCGTCGAGAAGGACAAGCCGTCCGATTATGCATCCGCGTCGCTGAAGTTCGATCGCGACTTCGTGGGCAACGACGCCTCCGAACGACCAGCCGAGAAGGTTGTATGGCCCGTCGGGATAGACCTCTTGGATTCTGTCGGCATGGGTTCTCGCCAGATCCCGGATCGACTGAGGTTCGGCTTGTCCGTTTTCCAGAGTTTGTTGTATTCCGATGATCGGGCAGTCCATGTGACTACCAAGAGTCTGATACGGCCAGCTGATTCCGCCCGCAGGATGAATGCAGAAGAGCGGAATACCGTTGCCCTGCTTCAGAATTTGAACGGGAACTATTTGTTGCGCTGAAGTAGTGCCTGCTTCCAGCCGTCGACTTAAAGTACTGACGGTGGGCGCATCGAACAACGTGCGCACCGAAATGTCGGCATCGAGCGAGGTCTTGACGGCAGCGGCCAACCGCATCGCCGACACTGAGTCGCCGCCCAGCTCGAAGAATGAGTCGTCGACGCCGACCCGCTCAACCCCGAGGACCTCGGCGTAGATGCCGGCCAAGACCTCTTCGGCGGGGTTGCTGGGAGCCCGATACTCCTCCGCGGCGTATTCGGCGGCCGGTAAGGCGAGGATGTCCAGCTTGCCGTTGGGTGTCAGCGGCAGCGCCTCGACCGCGACTACTGCGGCCGGCACCATGTACATCGGGAGCCGATCGGCCAGCCGGGCGCGTACTTCGGCGGGGTCAGCAGTCCCAGTGGTGGATTCGGTGATGTAGGCGACGAGGCGTTTGTGGCCGGGGCGGTCTTCGCGGGCGACCACTACCGCCTGGTTGATTCCGTCCAGCCCGGCCAAGATCGACTGGATTTCACCGAGCTCGATGCGATAGCCACGGATCTTGACCTGTTCATCCGCACGCCCGAGATATCGCAGCTGCCCATCGGCATCCCACCGCACCAGATCCCCGGTGCGATACATGCGTGTTCCGGCCGGCCCGAACGGACACGCCACGAATCGCGACCCGGTCAGCACCGCCCGGCGCGGATAGCCCACGCCGAGCCCGGCGCCGGCCACATACAATTCCCCGGCCACACCTGCCGGTACCGGGCGCAACCACTCGTCTAACACGAACAACGCCGCCCCCGACACCGGCGAACCGATCGGCGGCGCCCCGGCCCCCGCCGTCAACGGCGCACTCATCGCCGCGCACACCGTGGTTTCGGTCGGGCCGTAAGCGTTGATCATTATCCTTCCCGGCGCCCACCGATCCACCACCTCGGCTGGACAGGGCTCGCCGCCGGTCAGCAATGCCGCCGATCCCAAGCCCTGCGGCGAAAGCACCCCCGCCGCTGACGGGGTCTGGGTCAACACGCTGACCCGTTCGGCGACCAGCAAGGCATGAAACGCCTCAGGTGAGCTCGCCACCGACTCGGGCACCACCACCAGCCGCCCACCGCCCAGCAGCGCACCCCAGATCTCCCAGACGGAGAAGTCGAAGGCATAGGAATGACACTGCGTCCAGACCTGTTCCGGCGGCAGGCCGACGTCCGACGACAGTGACCCAAGCAGTCGGGTCACGTTGTGGTGGGCGATGGCCACCCCTTTGGGGGCTCCGGTCGTGCCCGAGGTGTAGATCAGGTACGCGACGTCATCGGGCGAAGGTGCCGCCAGGTGAGTGTGGAGTTGGAAGTTTACGGCGGGGTCACCGATATCGGAGACATCGATGATCGCCATGTCATGGCCTTCTAGTCGCCCGGCCAAATCCGCGGTGGTGATCGCGGCGACCGGTGCGGCATCACCGACCACGAGCCGAATCCGTGCCGCCGGCAGCGCCGGGTCGATCGGCAGATAGGCTGCCCCGGTTTTCAGCACCGCCACGATCGCCACGATCGCGTCGGCCGAACGCGAAAGCAGCAGTGCCACAGTCTGTCCAGGGCCCGCGCCGTGGCCCGCTAAATGGGGGGCGAACCGGTTCGACGCCTCATCGAGTTCGCGGTACGTCATCGAGTGGCCATCGAAGGTCACCGCCACCGCATCCGGTGTACGGCTCACCTGCGCGGCAAACAAAACCGGAACCGAGACCGGCGCGGCCCATGGCGCGGCCAACACCGCGCGGTTACCCCACCGCTCCAGCTCGGCGTGTTCACCGGCATCCAGTACATCGATCGACGACAGCCGCTGCGTCGGGTTGGTGGTCATCGCCGCCAACACCCGCTCTAACCGCCCGGTGAGTATGTCGATGCTGTCAGCGGTAAAGACGTCGGTGTCGTATTCCACGCGGAAGCGCAGTTGGTGCCCCGGCATGGCCTGCACCGTCAGCGGGTAGTGGTTGAATTCGCGGTTCGTGGACTCGACGATGGCCAACTCCTGGTCGCCCGCCACGGCGCCGGTGTCGATCGGGTAGTTCTCGTAGGCGAAAAGGGTGTCGAAGAGTACGTCCTGACCGGCGATCCGGTGAATCTCGTTCAGGGCGAGATGCTGGTGCTCAAGCGTGTCGTTGTGGCTGTGTTGCAGTCGGTTGAGCAGGTCTTCGGTGGTGGTGCCCGCGGTGATTTCCGCCCGCACCGGCACCGTGTTGATCAATAGGCCCACCATCGATTCCGCACCGACCACCTCGGCGGGCCTACCGGAGACCGTGGTGCCGAAAGCGACGTCGTGGTGGCCGGTCAGTGCGGTCAGCAGTTGTGCGAAAGCGGCCTGCAGCACGGTACTGACGGTGGTGTGGTGGGTGCGGGCCAGCTCGCCCACGGCCCGCGTGGTTTCAGCGGAGACCTCGAGTGATTTAACGTCCCGCTGTCCCAGGCCTGACCGATGCCGTGGACCGACCAGCGTGGGAGTGTCAAAGCCGGCCAACACCGCGCCCCAGGCCGCACGGGCAGCACCGAGGTCACGATCGGCAAGCCAGGTCAGAAATGTCCGATATGACGCGGCCGGAGGCAGCCGCTGCCCGTAGTAGCCGGCAAATATCTCCCCGAGCAGGATCGGCATCGACCAGCCGTCGAGCACGATGTGGTGATAGGTCAGCACAAACCGGTGCCGATCAAATGCGACGCGGAGCAAAGCGACCCGGAATGCCGGCGGTTCGGACAGCTCGCAGACCGCGGCGCGCTCGGCGGCGCACACCTGCTGGATCTGCTCATCGACGCCCAGGTCGCTGTCGCCGTCCAGCTCGACGTACTGCCACGCCGTTACGGGATCACTCGGGATGACCTGGACTGGCTCGTCGAACTGTTGGCTGAATGCGGCGGCTAGGTGGGGGTGCCGGGTGACCACGGTGCGCACGGCGTCGTGCAGTCGGTGGGGGTCGATCGCGCCGGCCACGGTGATATCGAGTTGTCCGGCATATATGTCGACCGTGGGCTGCATGGTGTTGGTGTGAAAGAGCAACCCTCGTTGCAGCGGGGTCAGCGGCAGCACGTCGGAGATCCGGTGTTGGCGCTGCAGCTCGTCGATCTGGTGCTGATCCAACCGCGCCGGCAGGACGTCGGACGGGGTCAGCCCACCGCCACCGGCGCGCACGTGGGCGCTGATGCCGGCGAGGGCCTCGAACCACAACCCGCTCAAGCGGGTGATCTGCGCCTCGTCGAGTGCCGAACGGGCCCACGTCCAATTCGCATGCAGCTGTGGGCCATCCGCTGTGTCGACGATGCCGGCGTTGAGGTCGACGGTGTGCATCAGCGGCATGGGGATCACGGTGCTGGCCTCCGCGGCCGACGAGACGTCCTGGCTGAGTCGCCACAAGTCGTCGGACACATCGGTACCGGCGCCCAGACGGCCCAGGTAGTTGAACCCGATCGTCGGGTCGGCGCCGCTGAGATGGACATCGTTGTTCAGATAGCGCAACAGGCCGTAGGTCAGCGGGTCCGGCAGAGCCCGAAGCTGTTCCTTGGCGTCCTTGACCACCGCTCCGAGTGGCGCGTCGCCGGCCACCACCTGGGTCCAGGACACGTCACCGACCGCCACCGACACCGGGTATTTCGTGGTGAACCATCCGACGGTGCGAGACAGATCCACGTCGGCCACGTCCTCGTCGCGACCGTGCCCCTCGACGTCGATACCGATTGGTGCGCCGTGGTTGTCCAGCAACTGCGACCACGCCAGCGCAAACGCGATCAGCAGGATGTCGTTGATCCCGGCGTGGAATGCGGAGGGGACCTCGCCGAGCAGCGTGCGGGTGGTCTGCTCGTCCAACGACACCGAAAGATGCCCGGCCGTGGCGAAGGTGTCGACGGAGGGCTGTACCGCGGGCAGCGCGGCCGGAGCAGCCGCCACTCGCCGCCAGGCGTCCGCCTGCTCGACGATCTCGGGGCGATGCGCGTGTTCGGCCAGCAGCGACGCCCACCGCTGGAACGACGTGCCGGCCCTCGGCAGCTCGACGGTGGCGCCTGTGTGGTGTTGCGCCCAGCCGATGTTGAGGTCTTCCAACAGGATTCGCCACGACACGCCATCGACGGCCAGGTGATGGACGATCAACACCAACTGGCGGCTGTCGTGCACCCACACAGCGCTGAGCATCGTTCCGGCGGCCGGGTTCAGCCGCGTCCGCGCCTGCACGACGGCGTCCTCCGACATGGTGTCCGTCGTGTGCACACAGTCGGCCGCCTGCACCGATCCCGGCGCCGGCACCGTCAACGACCAGCCACCACCGGCGGCCTCAGCGTCGACGCGCAACCGCAGCATGGCGTGATGGTCCAGTAGCGCCTGCACCAGCACCAGCACGTCGGCGTCGGTAGCGCCCGCGGGTGCTTGCACCACGACCGTCTGATTGAACTGATTTACCTGCCCGCCGGCGGCCTGCACCTCACGCAACCAATGCGTGATGGGAATGGCGAGCACGTCGCCGATGCCTTCGTCGGCGGGGCCGCCCTCAGCGTCGGTCACCGTCGCGACCCGGGCCAGTCGGGCTACCGTCTGTTCGACGAAGAGGTCACGCGTCCGCACTGTCACGCCTGCGGCCCGAGCGTGGGCGACCACCTGCATCGACGAAATGCTGTCGCCGCCAAGGTCGAAGAAGGAGTCGTCGACGCCGACCTGCTGCAGTCCGAGTACCTGGCCGTAGATACCGGCCAGGATTTCCTCGACCGGGCCGTCAGGGGCGCGGTAACGGTCGGTCTCCTGATATCCAGGCGCCGGCAGCGCGCGGGTATCGAGCTTGCCGTTGGGTGTCAGTGGCAACTCTTGCAGGACGATGATCGCGGCCGGAACCATATAGGCCGGTAGTCGATCCAGCAGTCGGGTTCGTATCTCGGTCGGCGCGGCGCTGCCGGTGATATAGCCCACGAGTCTTTTGCTGCCTGGTTGGTCTTCGCGGGCGATCACCGCTGCTTGCTCGACGCCGTCGAGTTCGCTTATGGCCGTCTGGATTTCGCCGAGTTCGATGCGGTAGCCGCGGATCTTGACCTGCTCGTCGGCGCGACCCAGATACTGCAGTTGCCCGTCGGTACCCCACCGCACCAGGTCGCCGGTGCGATACATGCGTGTTGCGGGTGCCCCGGCCCCGACGAACGGGCACGCCATGAATCGCGACGCGGTCAGCGGCGCGCGGCGCCAATACCCGGATGCCAATCCGGCGCCGGCCACATACAACTCGCCGACCACCCCGAGCGGAACCGGCTGCATCCACTCATCGAGGACGAACAACGCCGCCCCCGGCACCGGCGAACCGATCGGCACCACACCAGTTCCCGGAACGAGTGGCGCGCTGACCGCCGCATACACCGTTGTCTCGGTCGGGCCGTAGGCATTAATCGTCACCCGCCCGGGCGCCCAACGGTCCACCAACTCGGCCGGACAGGCCTCACCTGCCACCACCAACGCCGCCGACTCCAGCCCACGCGGATCCAACATCCCTGCCGCCGAAGGGGTTTGGCTCACCAGGTCGACCTGCTCAGTGAGCAGCAAGGCGTGGAAATCCTCCGGTGAGCGCACCACCGACTCGGGAATCACGACCAGGCGGCCACCGTGCAACAGCGCGCCGAAGATCTCCCACACCGATACGTCGAAGCCGTAGGAATGCCACTGCGACCACACTCCCCCGCGTGGGAGGCCGACGTCCAGCGTCGACACTAGTTGCGTGACGTTGTAGTGGCTGATGGCAACACCTTTGGGGACGCCGGTGGTGCCCGATGTGTAGATGAGGTAAGCCAGGTCGTCGGGTGCGGGCGCCGATAGCCGTGTGCCGGGCGGCACGACGAGGGCGGGGTCGGCGTTGATGTCGATGATCGGCACGTCGAATTCGTCGAGCCGCTCGGACAGGTCAGCGGTGGTGACGGCGATGACCGGGGCGGCATCGTCGAGCATGAACTCGATCCGCGCCGATGGCAGCGCCGGATCGATCGCCAGGTACGCGGCTCCGCTCTTGAGTACCGCGATCATCGCGACGACTGCCTCGGCAGAGCGCGAAAACAGCAGCGCCACGATCTGCCCCGGCGCAGCGCCGCGCCCGGCCATTTGTCGTGCCAATTGGCTGGAAACATCGTCGAGCTGGCGGTACGTCCACGATCGTGCACCGCAGTTCAGCGCCACCGCGTCCGGTGTGCGCGTCACCTGGTCGGCGAACAACGCCGGAATAGTCACGGGCGTGGCCATCGCCGTCAAGGCCGCCCGGTTACCGAGTTCGGCGAGGCGGCCGCGCTCGGTTTCGTCGAGCAGATCGAGCGCTGACAATCGCCGGGCTGGATCACTCGTGAGCGCCAACAGGACTCGCTCCAGGCGTGCGATGAGTGTTTGCACACTGCCGGTGTCGAACACGTCGGTGCGGAACTCCACCTGCCCGCCGATGCCGCCGGGCGCGCCGCCCTCGGTCCAGCGTTCGGCGAGGGAGAACGTCATGTCCATTCGGGCGGTCTGGGTGTCCAATGGAATCGGCGTGGTCTCGAGGCCCGGTAACCCCAGCCCGATGCCGGGATCAGTGTGGCCGGCGAAGTTCTGCCAAGCCAGCATCACCTGGACCAAGGGGTGATGGGTCAGGCTGCGGGTGGGGTTGAGTCGCTCGACCAGCATCTCGAACGGCACGTCTTGATGCTCGAAGGCCTCCAGGCTGCGTGCCCGGACCCGGCCCAACAGTTCGGTGAAGGTCGGATCACCGGCTACGTCGACCCGCAGGACCAGGGTGTTGACGAAGAAGCCGACCAGGTCGTCGAGTGCGGAATCATTGCGGCCGGCGATCGGAAAGCCGACTGCGACATCGGAACTGGCGCTGACTTTCGACAGCAGCACCGCGAGGGCAGCCTGCACCACCATGAAGCTGGTCGCACCGTGCTCGCGCCCCACCCGGGCGACCTGCTGCTGCAACTCGGCCGGCCAGTCCACGTTCACGGTCGCGCCGCGGCCGTCGGCAAGCAGCGGGTAGGGCCGGTCGGTGGGTAGTTGCAACCGCTCCGGTAGCCCCGCCAACGCATCCTCCCAATAGGACAGCTGGGCGGCGACGCGGCTGTCGCTGTCGTCGAGACGGCCCAATTGCTCGCGCTGCCACAGCGTGTAGTCGACGTACTGCACCGCCAGAGGCGCCCAATCGGGTGCCTGCCCCGCGCACCGGCCGGCATACGCCGCAGCCAGGTCCACGGTCAATGGCCGCAACGACCAGCCGTCGGCGGCAATGTGGTGCACGACGGCGACCAGCACGTGCTCGTCGTTGCCGACGTGGAAAAGCGTTGCCCGCAAGAGCGTTTCGCTCGCCAGGTCAAACGTGTCACGAGCAGCGGCTGCGACGGCTTCGTCCAGTTGCTGCACCGACCAGCCGAACGCGTCGATGACCTGCCAGCCGACCGCAGCCCGCGCCGCGGGAATCACCACCTGCTGCGGTGTTCCCTCCGGTGCGGCATACACCGTCCGCAGAATTTCGTGGCGGCCCACCACATCGCTCAGCGCCGCACCCAGCGCCTCCAGATCGAGTGCACCGCTCAGCCGCAATGCCGCAGCCATGTTGTAGACCGGTGACGGCCCATTCAGCTGGTCCAGGAACCACAACCTGCTCTGGGCGAACGACAGCGGCAGTACCGCAGGTCGGCGGGTGGCGACCAACGGTTCGAACCCGCCCGCGCCGGCAGCGATACGCGGTGCCAGCTGGGCAACCGTTGGCGCCTCGAACACGGCGCGTACCGAAAGCTCGGCATCCAGGCTGCTGTTGACCACAGCGACCAGTCGCATTGCCAAGATGCTGTCGCCGCCGAGATCGAAGAACGAGTCGTTGATGCCCACCTGCTGCAATCCGAGAACCTGCCCATAGATCCCCGCCAGGATTTCCTCGATCGCGGTGGTCGGAGCTCGGTATTCGCCGGCTGCGTACTCGGGTGGGGGTAGGGCGCGGGTGTCGAGTTTGCCGTTGACGGTCGTGGGTAGTGCGGGTAGGGCGACCACGGCTGCGGGGATCATGTAGGTGGGCAGGCGTTGGGCTAGGGCGGTGCGTGCGTCGGTGGGGTTGGCTGTGCCGGTGATGTAGGCGACGAGTCGTTTGTCGCCGGGGTGGTCTTCGCGGGCGATGACTGCTGCTTGGTCGACGCCGTGGAGTTGGGTTAGGGCGGCTTGGATTTCGCCGCGTTCGATGCGGTAGCCGCGGATTTTGACTTGTTCGTCGGCTCGGCCCAGATACCGTAGTTGTCCGTCTGTGCCCCAGGCGACGAGGTCGCCGGTGCGATACATCCGTGATCCGGGGCCGCCGAACGGACAGGGCACAAACCGTGCTGCGGTCAATCCCGAGCGGCGCCAATATCCGCAGCCGACACCGCGTCCGGCCAGGTAGAGTTCGCCGGTCACGCCGGCCGGTACCGGGCGCAGCCAGTCGTCGAGGACGAAGAACGCCGCCCCGGGCACGGGCGAGCCGATGGGTGGTGGGCCGCAACCCGCGCTCAGGGGTGTGCTTTTGGACAGCCACATCGTGGTCTCGGTGGGGCCGTAGACGTTGACCATCACCCGGCCGGGCGCCCACCGGTCGACCAACTCTGGTGGGCAGGGCTCAGCGCCGATCACCAGCGCTGCGCCATCGAGACCGTCGGTTGCCAGTACCGCGACGGCGGAGGGGGTTTGGGTCAACACGGTGACCTGTTCGCGCACGAGCAGGGCGTGGAAATCATCGGCCGAGCGGGCCACCGCGTCAGGAACCACGACCAGCCGCCCACCGTGCAACAGTGCCCCCCAGATCTCCCAGACGGAGAAGTCGAAAGCATAGGAATGGAACTGTGTCCAGACCTGCCCGGCGCTCAGCGGGATGCCGATGTCCAGCGACGCGAACAGCTGGGTGACGTTGTGTTGGGTGACGGCAACGCCTTTGGGCACACCAGTGGTACCGGAGGTGTAAATGATGTGGGCGACATCATCGGGGTGCGGGAACGGCAACGCGGTGCTGGGCTCGGTGTCGATGACGGGGTCGTTGACGTCGATGACCGCCACGTCGAACCCGTCGAGCTGTCCAGCCAACTCAGCGACGGTGACCGCGGCGACCGGTGTGGTGTCGGCGAACATGAACGCGATCCGCCCCGCAGGCAGCGCAGGATCGATCGGCAGATACGCCGCCCCGGTCTTGAGCACCGCCAAGATCGCCACGATCGCCTCAGCCGACCGCGGAAACAGCAGCGCCACACACTGACCCGGCCCAGCACCACGCCCGGCCAACAGATGCGCCAACCGGTTCGCCGAGTCCTCAAGCTCGCGGTAAGTCAACGACTCACCACCACACACCAACGCCACCGCATCCGGCGTACGACCCACCTCAACGGCGAACAACCCCGGCACCGACACCTCACCCGCCGGCTCACCCAACACACCCCGATTACCCCACCGCTCCAGGCGCGCACGCTCCACCTCGTCCAACAAATCCACCGACGAGACCGACCGTGCAGGATCGGCGGCCATCGCCGTCAGCACCCGCTCGAACCGCTCGATCAGTTCATCGATGGCGGTCGCGTCGAACACGGCGGTGTCGTATTCGACGCGCAGACGCAGCTGTTTACCAGGCTGGGCTTGCACGGTCAGCGGGTAGTGGGTGGATTCCTTGGTGGTGATGTCGGTGATGGCGAACTCGTGATCACCCTGCGGCACACCGGTTTCGATCGGGTAGTTCTCGTAGGCGAAGAACGTGTCGAACAGGGTGTCCTGGCCGATCGCGCGGTGAATGTCGCTGAGCGCCAAGTGCTGATGCTCGAGGGTATCGTTGTAGGCGCGCTGTAACTGCTCGAGCAATGCCGCGGTTGTGGTGGTCGCGGTGAGCTTCGCGCGGACCGGCACCGTGTTGATCAACAGCCCCACCATCGAATCCGCCCCGGTCACGTCGGTGGGCCGGCCCGAGACCGTCGTGCCGAATACGACATCCTGCTGGCCGCTCAGTGAGGACAGCAGCTGCGCCCAGGCGCCCTGCAGTACGACGTTGACCGTGGTGCGGCATGAGCGTGCGAGTTCGCCGACGGCACTGGTGATCTCGACGGGTAGCTGGACCGTTTGAACCTGTCGCTGCCCGGCTTCCAGCCGGCCCCGGGGGCCGACCAGGGTGGGAGTGTCGAAGCCGGCGAACACCTCGGCCCAGGCGTTGCAGGCGGCTTCATGATCCCGGGCAGCCAGCCAGGTGACGAAGTCGCGGTACGGCGCCGGCGCGGGCAGTCGCTGGCCGTAGTAGCCGGCGAAGATTTCGCCCAGCAGGATGGGCATCGACCAGCCGTCGAGGACAATATGGTGATTGGTCAGCACCAACCGGTGGCTGTCGACTGCGGTGCGGATCAGCAGGGCCCGGAAGGTCGGCTTCTCGGCGAGATCGCAGACCGCGATGCGCTCGGCCGCGCACAACCGCTCCATCTCCGTTTGAGCGTCGAGTTCACTGTGCGATCCGAGATCAGTGTAGCGCCAGGCTATTTCAGGTTCAGCCGGGATGATCTGCACTGGCTCGTCGAACCGTCTGCTGAAGTGCGCTACGAGGTTCGGATGCCGGACGATCATTGCGTGTACTGCGCCGCGGAGTCGCTCCGCGTCGAGTGCACCGGTGACACCGATGTTCAGCTGTCCCGCGTACAAGTCGGTATCACCGGGCGGAGCACTGGCAGCGTGGAAGAGCAACCCTTGCTGCACCGGGGTCAGCGGCAAGACGTCTGCAATCCCGTATTGCAGTGCCACCTCGTCGATCTGCTGCTGGTTGAGATGGGCGGGCGCGATGTCCGACGGCGTCAGCCCGCCTCCACCGGCCTGTACATGCGCGCAGATTCCGGCCAGGGCGTCGAACCACAACTGGCTCAGTCGGCCGATCTGGATGTCGTCGAGTGCCGAGCGGGCCCACGTCCAGTTGGCCTGCAGGTGCGGACCGGCGTCGGAGTCGATGGCGACGGCACTGAGATCGAGGGTGTGCATCAGTGGCATCGGCACCGCCGCAGCGGCACCGGTCGACGTCAGACCTTCGTAACTGAGACCCCAACCGTCGCCGGCGTCCACAACCCCGGGGGCGCTCAGTCGCCCGAAGTAGTTGAAACCGATGGTCGGATCCGCGCCGGCCAGTTCGACGTCCGGATTCAGATAGCGCAGCAGTCCGTAGGTGACGCCGTCGGGCAGTGCGCGAAGCTGTTCTTTGGCGTCCTTGACCGCGGAGCCCAGGGCCGCGTCGCCCGCGACGACCTGCGCCCAGGACAGCGTCCCGACGTCGACAACCACCGGATACTTGGTGGTGAACCACCCGACGGTGCGTGACAGATCGACTTCGGCGCTCAGCTCTTCCTGGCGTCCGTGTCCCTCGATGTCCATCCCGATCCGCGCGTGGCGGTCACCGCGATGGTTGAGGAACTCGTTGACCGCAAGGGCCAAGGCGATCAGCAGGATGTCCTGCGTTCCGGCGTGGAACGCCGCGGGCACTTCGGTCAGCAGCAACCGGGTGGTGTCGGCATCCATCTCGGCCGACAGGTGCCCGGCCGTGGCATAGGTGTCCACCTCCGGCTGAACTGTCGGCAACGCGGCGGGGGTCGCCGCCACGCGCCGCCAGGCGTCCGCGTGCCGTACGACGTCTGCGTGCTGCGCGTACTCGGTGAGTAGCGCCGACCACCGCTGCAACGACGTCCCAGTCGCCGGTAACTCGACCGGCGTCCCGCCACGGTGTTGAGCCCAGGCAATGTTGATGTCTTCCAACAAGATCCACCACGACACCGCGTCGACGGCCAGGTGGTGAACGATCAATACCAGCTGGCGGGCCGGAGCGACCCAGAGCGCACTCAGCATTACGCCGGTGGTCGGATTCAACCGCGATCGCGCCGCCGTGACTTCGTGGTCGGACAAAGCATTCGCCGCGTGCAGGCACGCGTGGGCGTCGACCGATCCCGCCTCCGGCACCGTCAGCGACCACGACCCGTCGACCTGGGTGTCGACTCGCAACCGCAGCATGGCGTGCCGGTCCAGTAGGGCCTGCAACAAAGTCGCCACGTCAGCCTCGGTGACGCCGTCGGGCGCCCCCAGCACCATCGTCTGGTTGAACTGGTCGATCGGGCCGCCGGTCCGTTCCACCTCCCGCAGCCACCGCATGAATGGGGTGGGCAGCAGATCGCCGACGCCGTCGTCGGATTCGTCGCCGCCGCGGGTCGTCGTGACCACCCGGGCCAGCCGGGCCACGGTCTGCTCGACGAACACGTCGCGCGGCCGGCAGGTCAGGCCTGCGGCACGGGCGCGGGCCACCACCTGCATCGCCGAGATGCTGTCCCCGCCGAGGTCGAAGAACGAGTCGTCAACCCCGGGGTGCTCGAGCCCGAGTACCTGCGCGTAGATGCCGGCCAGGATCTCCTCGACCTCGGTTTCCGGGGCGCGGTAGCGCTCGGCGTCGTGGTAGCTCGGGGCGGGCAGCGCGCGGACGTCGAGTTTGCCGTTAGGCGTCAGCGGCAGAGCGGCGACGACTACCACCGCGGTGGGGACCATGTAGGCCGGTAGCTGCTGTGCGAGAGCGGTGCGCGCCTGGGCCGGGTCGGCGTCGCCGGTGATGTAGCCGACGAGTCGTTTGTCGCCGGGGCGGTCTTCGCGGGCGATCACCGCGGCGTGCTTTACGCCGTCGAAGGCTGCCAGCGCACTCTGGATTTCGCCGAGTTCGATGCGGTAGCCGCGGATCTTGACCTGCTCGTCGGCGCGGCCCAGATACTCCAGTTGTCCGTTGGCGTCCCAACGGACGAGGTCGCCGGTGCGATACATGCGTGTTGCGGGTGCCCCGGCCTTGACGAACGGACACGCCACAAATCGCGACGCGGTCAAGCCGCCCCGCCGCACGTACCCGGCCGCGACGCCGGCGCCGGCCACATACAGCTCACCGACCACCCCCGTCGGCACCGGCCGTAAGCCATTGTCCAGCACGAACAACGCGGCACCCGGAACCGGCGAACCGATCGGCACCACACCGGCTCCCGGGGTGAGCGGCGCGCTGATCGCGGCGTAGATGCTGGCCTCGGTCGGGCCGTAGGCATTGATCATCACCCGCCCGGGTGCCCAACGGTCCACCAATTCGGCCGGACAGGCCTCACCGGCCACCACCAACGTCAGCGACGCCAACCCGTCCGGGGTCAACATCGCTGCCGCCGAGGGAGTTTGGCTCAGCACCGTGACGTGTTCAGCGACCAGCAGGGCATGGAAGTCTTCGGGTGAGCGCGCTACGGACTCGGGTACCACGACGAGCCGCCCGCCGTGCAGCAGCGCACCGAAGATCTCGACAACCGAGACGTCAAACGACAACGAGTGCCACTGGCTCCACACGGCCCCGGTCGTCGTGCCGGTATCGACTGTGGTCAGCAGTTGGGTGACGTTACGGTGGCTGACGGCAACACCTTTGGGTACGCCGGTGGTGCCCGAGGTATAGATCAGGTAGGCGAGGTCGTCGGGCGCGGGTGCCGGCAGTGGGGTGCTGGGCCCGGTAGCGACGGTCGGATCGTCGACGTCGATGACCGTGAGGTCGAATTCGCCAAGGCGCCCGGCCAATTCAGCGGTGCTGACGGCGACGACGGGCGCGGCGTCGGAGAGCATGAAACCGATCCGGGCCGACGGTAGCGCCGGGTCGACCGGCAGGTAGGCGGCACCGGTTTTGAGCACCGCCAAGATCGCCACGATGGCCTCGGCAGACCGCGAAAACAGCAGCGCCACAGACTGTCCCGGCCCGGCCCCATGGTCGGCCAGCAGATGCGCCAACCGATTCGACTTCTCATCCAGCTCGCGGTAGGTCAGCGACCGGCCGTCGCACACCAGCGCCGCCACATCCGGGGTCCGGGCGACCTGCGCAGCAAACAACGCCGGCAACGACGCGTCGCCCGGTGGCCGGGTCAATACGGCATGATTGCCGACCGCATCGAGTCGGGCGCGCTCGCGTTCGTCCAGCAGATCCACGGACTGAAGCCGCAGATGGGGGTCAGCGGTGATCGCGTCCAACACCCGTCGCAAACGATCGACCAACGTGTCGATGCCGGCTGCGTCGAAGACGTCGGTGCGGAATTCGACGACACCACCGATACCGTCTGCCTCGCCGTCTTCGGTCCAGCGCTCAGACAACGAGAACACCAGATCCATTCGTGCCGAATGAGTGTCGAGCGGCAGCGGTGTGGCCTCCAGGTCGCCCAGGCTCAATCCGGCGGCAGGGCCGCCTGCGGCGTTCCCGGGCAGGTTCTGCCAGGCCAACATCACCTGTATCAGCGGATGATGGGTCAGGCTGCGGGTGGGATTGAGTCGCTCGACCAGGACTTCGAACGGCACATCCTGATGCTCGTAGGCGGCGAGGCTGCGCGCCCGCACCTGATCGAGGAGTTCGGCGACCGTCCGATTCCCGTCGATCTCGACCCGTAGGACCAGGGTGTTGACGAAGAACCCCACCAGTCCGTCAAGCGCAGGATCACTCCGGCCGGCGATCGGGAAGCCTACTGCCACATCAGAACTCGCGCTGATCTTGGACAGCAGCACTGCCAGAGCGGCCTGTACGACCATGAAACTGGTCGCACTGTGTTCCCGGGCCACCCGGGCCACCTGCTCCTGCAACTCGGCGGGCCAGTCCAGCTCGACGATGGCCCCGCGCTGATCGGCGACCACCGGATAAGGGCGATCGGTGGGGAGCTGCAGCCGCTCCGGTAACCCCGCCAAAGCGCCTTCCCAGTAGGCCAGCTGCTCACCGATGGCGCTGCCACTGTCGTCCAGATCACCGAATTGCTCACGCTGCCATAGCGTGTAGTCGACGTACTGCACCGGCAGTGGTACCCACGCAGGCTCCTGGCCGGCGCACCGGCTGGCGTAAGCGATACCCAGATCTGACACCAACGGAGTGATCGACCAGCCATCGGCGGCGATGTGATGCACGACGGCGACCAGAACGTGCTCGTCGTCGCTGATGCGGAAAAGTGCAGTCCGCAAAGGGATTTCGCTGGCCAGATCGAATGCGTAGCGGGCCGCCGCGCCGACTGCCTCATCCAGTCGGCTGGCCGACCAGGTGGTTGCGTCGACGACGTGCCAGCCGAGTTCGGCCCGATCGGAGGGGACAACGACCTGCTGGGGAATCCCGTCCGGGGCGACGAACAGTGTGCGCAGGCTCTCGTGACGGGCCAGCACGTCGGCGAGTGCGGCGCCGAACGCGTCGGCGTCGAGATGTCCGCGCAGTTGCACCGCCGCCGAGATGTTGTACACCGGTGACGGGCCTTGCAATTGGTCGACGAACCAGAGTCGGTTCTGGGCAAAGGAGAGGGGAATGACCGCCGGCCGCTCCGCCGGCACCAACTGGGGAAGCTGACCCGCGCCGACAGCGATGCGGGGTGCCAAGTCGGCTATCGTGGGCGTTTCGAAGAGTGCGCGGACGGCCAGTTTCGTGTGCAGGGTGGAGTTGATGGTGGCGATCAGGCGCATGGCAGAGATGCTGTCGCCGCCGAGATCGAAGAAGGAGTCGTCTATGCCGACGGGGCGCTGTGGGTCGACGCCCAAGACGTCGGAGTAGATACCAACCAGGATTTCCTGGATCGGGCTCTGCGGCGCGCGATACTCTCCCCCGCTGTATTCCGGTGCCGGCAACCCGCGGGTATCCAGTTTGCCGTTGGGAGTCAAGGGCAAAGCGGCGAGCCCGATGACCGCGGCCGGCACCATGTAGGCGGGCAACTGCGCCGCGACCGCCACCCGCACTGCCGCGGGATCGGCGCTGCCGGTCAGATATCCGACCAGACGCTTGTCGCCGGGGCGGTCCTCGCGGGCCACCACCACCGCCTGATCCACCCCGTCGCAGTCTGCCAACGCGGTCTGCACATCGCCGAGTTCGATGCGGTACCCGCGAATCTTGACCTGCTCGTCAGCCCGCCCCAGGTAGCGCAACTGGCCGTCGGCATCCCAACGGACGAGGTCGCCAGTGCGATACATGCGCGTTGCGGGCGCCCCGGCCCCGACGAACGGACATGCGACAAATCGCGACGCACTCAGCCCCGCCCGGCCCAGATAACCCACGCCCAGGCCGGCGCCGGCCACGTACAACTCGCCGACCACTCCGACCGGAACGTGCCGCAGCGACCCGTCCAGCACGAACAACGCCGCCCCCGGCACCGGCGATCCGATCGGCACCACGCCGGACCCGGTGCGCAGCGGCGCGCTGACCGCCACGCACATCGTTGTCTCCTTCGGTCCGTAGGCGTTGACCATCACCCGCCCCGGCGCCCATCGGTCCACCACTTCGGCCGGGCACGCCTCGCCAACGACGACCAATGCCGCCGACTTCAGCCCGTCCGGAGACAGCGCAGACACCGCCGACGGCGTCTGGGTCAAGACAGAGACGCCGTGAGCCACCAACATCGCCTGCAAATCCTGCGCGGAACGCGTCACCGCATCCGGGATCACCACAACCCGGCCACCTCGCAGCAACGCGCCGAAGATCTCCCACACCGAAACATCGAAAGCCGTTGAGTGACAGTGGCTCCAGACCCCGGCAGCGGGTAGTCCCGCATCCAACGAACCCAGCAGTGCCGTCACATTTTGATGTGTCAGGCCCACACCCTTGGGCACACCCGAGGTGCCCGACGTGTAGATCACGTACGCCATGTCGCTGGGCCGAGCCATTTGCAGGACGGCGTCCGCGGCGGACTCGGCGAGGTCGTCCAGATCGGCGATATCGAGGACCGGGCCGTCGAACCCGTCCAGCCGATCCACGAACTCGGCCGAGGTGATCACCAGTGCCGGCGCCGCGTCGGTGAGTACGAATGTCAGGCGTTCAGTGGGCAATCCGGGATCCACCGGTACGTACGCCGCACCCGCCTTCAGCACGGCGACCATCGCGACGATCGTGTTGATCGAGCGCGGCAGCATCAATCCCACAGACCGTCCCGGTCGCACGCCGCGATCGGCCAACACCGTCGCCCACCGCTGTGAGGCCGCATCCAACTGCGCATATGTCAGCGAGGAATCCTCGGCGGTGACTGCTGTTGAATCCGGGATGCGCGCCACCCACGCACCGAACAAGCCCGGCATCGACAGCACCTCGCCGGACGCCCGTGTTAGCACCGCCCGATTGCCGAACTCGTTCAACCGGATACGTTCAGCGTCATCGAGCAGATTGACCGATGACAGCACCCGCCCGGGGTCGGCGGTCATCGCGTCCAACACCTGCCGCAGCCGCGACACCAGGATCTCGACGCTGGCGGGATCGAAAACGTCGGTGCGGAATTCGACGACCCCGCCGATGCCATCAGCCTTGCCGTCTTCGGTCCAGCGTTCGGACAGCGAGAACGCGAGATCCATACGAGCCGTGTGCATATCGACCGGCAACGGCGTGACCTTCAGGTCACCCAGGATCAGCCCGCCGGCGGGGGCACTGTGCTGCAAGGGCAGGTTCTGCCAACCCAGCATCACCTGGACCAAGGGGTGATGGGTCAGGCTGCGGGTGGGGTTGAGCCGCTCGACCAACACTTCGAAGGGCACGTCTTGATGCTCGAATGCCCCGAAACTGCGCGCACGCACCTGCGCCAGCAGATCGGTGACGGTGGGATCACCGGCCACGTCGACCCGCAGGACCAGGGTGTTGACGAAGAAGCCGACCAGGTCGTCGAGTCCGGAGTCGTTGCGGCCGGCGATCGGAAAGCCGACTGCGACATCGGAACTGGCGCTGATTTTGGACAGCAGTACCGCGAGGGCGGCCTGCACCACCATGAAGCTGGTCGCATTGTGCTCGCGCGCCACCCGGGCGACCTGCTGCTGCAACTCGGCCGGCCAGTCCACGTCGACGGTCGCGCCGCGCTGGTCTGCCACCGGCGGATAGGGCCGGTCGGTGGGCAGATCCAGACCCTCCGGCATGCCGGCCAGTGCGTCTTCCCAGTAGGCCAGCTGTGCTGCGATCGAACTGTCGCTGTCCGTGAGCTCGCCGAGTTGCTCGCGTTGCCACAGCGTGTAGTCGGCATATTGCACGGCCAAGGGCGTCCAGCCCGGATCGCGCCCCGCGGATCGGCTGGCGTAGGCCATCCCCAAATCGGTCACCAGCGGGGTGACCGACCAGCCGTCGGCGGCAATGTGGTGCACGACGGCGACCAGCACGTGCTCCTCATCGGAGACTCGAAAAAGCTTTGTACGGAATGGGATTTCGTTGGCGAGCTCGAAGGTGTAGCGGGCAGCCGCGCCGACGGCGGCCGTCAAGCGCTCTGCCGGCCATCCGCTGGCATCGACGATCTCCCAGCCGGGAGCGGACCGCTCAGCAGGAAGGATCGACTGCTGAGGTGTTCCGTCCGACGTGACAAACAGGGTGCGAAGGCTCTCGTGGCGGCGAACCACGTCGGCCAGCGCGGTGCGCAGCGCGTCGGTGTCCAGGTCCCCGCGAAGTTGCAGAGCGACTGCCATGTTGTAAACGGGTGACGGGCCCTGCAATTGGTCGATGAACCACAGCCGGCTCTGGGCGAACGACAGGGGAAGAACGTCGGGTCGCTCCGCCGCGACCAACGGCGCCCGTCGTCTGGCGCCCTGGCTGATGTGCGGTGCGAGCTGGGCCACGGTGGGTGCCTCGAACACCGTGCGTACCGGAAGGTCGGCGTCCAGCGCGGTGTTGATCGCCGCGATCAGACGCATCGTCAGCAGTGAATCCCCGCCGAGATCGAAGAACGAGTCGTCGACCCCGACCCGCTCTACGCCGAGGATTTGTGCGTATACGCCGACCAGGATTTCCTCGACCGCACCGGTCGGGGCCCGATAGTGGTGGGCGGCGTCCTGATAGTCGGGTGGGGGTAGGGCGCGGGTGTCGAGTTTGCCGTTGACGGTCGTGGGTAGTGCGGGTAGGGCGACCACGGCTGCGGGGATCATGTAGGTGGGCAGGCGTTGGGCTAGGGCG
>Ga0302326_10000900_pt1 | contig 78220 bp, 59 predicted proteins | sample Palsa_T0_3_FD_202264 | JGI IMG/M metagenome (GOLD analysis project Ga0302326, IMG submission 202264) | Peat permafrost microbial communities from Stordalen Mire near Abisko, Sweden - Palsa_T0_3 | ecosystem: Environmental > Terrestrial > Soil > Palsa > Peat permafrost | place: Sweden: Abisko...
AAGCGCAGGCCGGGGCCGCACAGGGAACAGTGTGACAGGCTCTTTTCCCAATGAGACAGAGGGCATTTCATGTCGGGCTACGGAGTCTGTGAGAGGGGATGTATTTGACAATGACATTCGATTTCCCGACTATCGAAAACTAGTGAATGCCGACTCCGCCCTGTTGATCCTTAACCGCTGATCCTCTTCCGTCTGCGTGTGATACACAGGACAGCCGAATCTTGTGTGAAAATTTCGGAATCTCCTCAGGTACTCGCCATCCTTCGCAAGCGATCAAGCTAAGTTCTCGTGCGGAATATGCCACGGCGCTCGCAAGAAAGCTGTGCGATATCGGACAACACGCGATGAGAATTCATGCCGACGGCGGCGACCGAACCGCGCACACCACCTCCAGGATGAACTTAGATCAGGCTGAACTTCGATTCTCGATCAAAGATCAGGAACCGCGGACTCGATCGATAAATTGTGGAACGATTTTCAATAAAATCTGGACGTCGAGAAACATGCCAAGGTGTGCAATATTGCACAGTATTGAGGCCCACCAATCCGGAAAATGGTGCCATTTTTGACTGAGGCCCCCAAAAACCAGATCAGCGAGCACGGGTCTCAAGAGGTTTCCGTATGCTAGGGGATCATCTCAAGTTCATCGTGTTCATGTTGTCGGCAGTTTGCATTTTCGCACTTCCGGCCAACGCACAGGCCCCGCAGGAGGAAACGCTTGCCGGGCCGGACGCCCACGAGGCAGCGAAAGCTGCACATGGGCACCTCTTCGGAGATTGGGGAGGCGCGCGAACGCGTCTGTTAAAGCGCGGAGTGAAACTCGACCTGCACTACTTAAGCGATTCGCTCTGGAACGTAGAGAGCCAGCAGAAAGAGCGATTTGCGAGTTACGACCGCGTGAGGGGTACGGTGGACGTCGACTTGGGCACATTGGTCAATCTCGAAGGCCTATCTTTCCATGCGACCGCTGTCTGGCAGGCGGGAGGAAACCTTGGAGCATATCTTGGTCTCATCGCGAACCCCAGCGGGATCGCCAATACGAATACTTTTCGTCTCGATTCCTGGTGGATCGAGAAGCGATGGTTGAACGGTCGTGTGGCCGCACGTCTGGGCCAATTCGCGGGACAAGACACTTACGGAGATCAGGATTATGGCAAGTCCTACGTGTTCGTGCCGCTCGCTGATAACTTGGACAATTTATTCACGACCATCGAGTCTTTCGATCCTCCCTCTACGCCGGCGATGGAAATCAGTGTCGCGCCTCTCCGTCACGTCTACGTGAAATCGATGGTCCTAGCCGGGGATCGCGCTCCTTTTTCCCATAATCCAACCGGGCTGGTTCCGCAGTTCCGCGGAACTCCAGTGAGCGTTTCAGAGGTTGGATTTACTCCCGGCAAGAAGGCTTCGGCCGTGCATGGGCCTGAGAATGTGGAGAGCCGGAAGGGATACTCGGGTCTCTATCAATTCGGCGCCGCTTACAATCCCGGAAACTTCACAATGCCGGCAAGCGCGACAACAAGACCGGGGAACTACCTCCTGTATTGGATGGCAAGTCAGTCTCTCTGGCGCGTGGATCCCAAGGAAGCGAAGGGTGTGGATGGCACGTTTGCATACGACTGGAGCCCTGCGAACGTCAATCGCAACAACACGACACTCTCGGCTGGGCTGCGCTTCAACGAGCCATTGCCGTTGCGCATTCATAACACGATGGCACTCGGCTATGTGCAAAACAGTCTGAGCCCACAGTTTCTTCCATCTAGCGCGCCAGCTTGGAAGACTGAACGCGGCACTGAATTTAACGCCCTGTTTCTCGTTGGGCCGCTGCTCCTGCAGCCCGTGATCCAATACTACGCGGACGCGGGGGGAGGCTCGCAGCGCGCCGTTGTCTTAGGGTTCAGAACCAAAGTGGAGTTCTAGAATGAAATATTTCTCCGTATCGGATCAGCAGAGTTGCTGAAAAGGTCAAAGACAGGGTAGTCCGTCGCTGATCCAGTGGGAGATTGGCAGTGGGGCACAGTCTCAGAGTCTTGAGGTGAAATGGAATGGCGCGCTGCTCAGATTCGTCGCTCAAAGCATCCATTCACCCGCTTGACGCTCGGAAGGCGAGCGGTTCCGTCCCGGTCGCGATTGCTGGCCTCACGGCGGAATCGACCGCATGTCAATCAGACGGTGACGCGATAAGAGGGGAAAGGGTGCCTTAATGCGATTCTGGCGACTGTATAAGTTTCGGCGTAGCGCAGCCTGCGTATGCTTCACGTTGATCATTGCGGGCATCAGCCCTTCTATCCCCGCGCAGACGCCCGCGCCAAATAGCCCAGGAAACAAACCCGAGAATTCCAACGTCACTGGCGCAACGCTTAATTTCGCGCCAAACGACCCACCGGGTGAGTGGCGCAGCCAGGCGCGCGATTATGCAAATACTCGCTACAGCACCCTCGATCAAATCAATACCGATAACGTCGCCAAATTACGCATGGCGTGGACCTTTTCGGATGGCACGCTGAATGGGCACGAAGCCGCGCCCTTAGTCGTGGACAACACCATGTACGTGGTGACTCCGTTTCCAGATATTCTCTTCGCTTTGGATCTGACTCGTGCCGGAGAACCGATTAAATGGACGTTCAAACCCAACCCATCTCCGATTTCCAAGGGCAAAGCGTGCTGCGACACAGTCACAAGGGGCGTGGCGTACGCTAACGGCAAACTGATCTACAACCTGCTTGACGACCACACCGTCGCCGTCGATGCCAAGACCGGCAAAGAAGTGTGGCGCACGAAGATGGGAAATGTTGAAACCGGCGAAACGATGACTATGGCTCCGTTCGTGGTCGGCAAGAAGGTGCTGGTCGGCGACAGTGGCGGCGAAATGGGGGTATGGGGCTGGATCGCCGCGCTGGACGTCGATACTGGCAAAGAGCTATGGCGCGCGTACAGCACCGGATCGGATAAGGACGCGCGCATCGGTGCTGATTTCAAACCTTTTTATGACCGGCTGAAGGGGAAGGATCTGGGCATCAGTACATGGCCCGCAGGCATGTGGAAGCACGGTGCAGGTTCGGTCTGGGCTTGGATCTCCTTTGATCCGTCGCTGAATCTCATTTATTACGGCACTAGTAATCCGTCGCCGCGCGTGCCAGATCAACGGCCAGGCGACAATCTGTGGACCAGTACGATCTTCGCACGCGACGTAGATAGCGGCATGGCACGCTGGGCTTACCAGACCACTCCGCACGATCGGTGGGATTACGACGCCGTCAACGAGGACATCTTGATGGACCTGGCGATCAACGGCCAGGAGCGAAAGGTGCTGGTCCACTTCGACCGCAATGCCTACGCCTACACGATTGATCGAGCGACCGGAGAGGTGCTCAAGGCAAGTCCGTTCGCCTATCAAAACTGGTCCAGCGGTTTCGACATGAAGACCGGCACGCCAATCGTCGATCCAGACAAGGAACCGCATCCGAACGTCAAGCTCGTCAATGTTTGCCCACCTGATATCGGCGGCAAGGATTGGCAGCCAGCCGCAGCTTCGCCGCGAACGGGCCTGGTATATGCCGATATCTTTAATATCTGCATGGATGTTACCGACCACGACGCCAGTTATATCCCGAGTTCGCCATACGATGGGATGGATATGCATCGCTATCCGGCGCCTGGCGGCAACCTCGGCGAATTCATGGCCTGGAATCCGGCCACAGGCCAGAAGGTATGGTCCATCAAGGAAACCTATATGACCATGAGCGGAGTGCTCGTAACGGCTGGCGACGTTGCGTTCTACGGTACCGCGGATGGCTGGTTCCGCGCGGTGGATGCGCGTAGTGGCAAGGTACTTTGGTCGCAGAAACTCGGTTCGGGAATTATTGGTCAACCCATCACGTACATGGGCCCGGACCACCGCCAGTACATTGCTATTTCTGCGGGTATTGGAGGGGCTGCGACGGTGCGCGCCGATGTCATCGCGCTAAGGCCTCTCGATTTCCCCGCGGGCGGCAACACACTGTACGTGTTCTCGATCGATGGCAACTCGATGAGCAGCGGGCCGGGCCAGTTGAGCGAAAAGGACGGCATTTCAGAAACGCCGCCTAAAACCGGTAAGAGCAATCAGCATTGAGGCTAACAATGAGAGTGCGGTCAACGACGTTTGCAATCGGAATCGCGGCGCTGTCGCTGCTACTGGGCGGGTGCAAGCACTCGCAGGGCGGCAGCATAACAACTCAGGCAGTGAGAGGGCTTCCCTCAGAAGACATGATCGCCTCGGTGCCATTAGGCCAGGTCGCGGGAGAACCCTCGCTCAGTGTCGCGGCGTTGTCCATCTCCAACCCTTATCAAGGAAATGCGCAGGCCATCCAACAAGGCAAACAGCTTTATATCAGGATGAATTGTGCGGGTTGCCATGCCTACAACGGCAAAGGAAACATGGGACCTGACCTGACGGATGCTGAATGGCGTTACGGTGGTCTGCCGATCCAAGTGTACAAGTCGATTCGAGATGGGCGACCGCAGGGCATGCCAGCCTGGGGCGTCGCGTTGCCGCCGAAGGATATCTGGAAATTGGTCGCCTATATCCAGTCTCTTGGCGGGACCGTTTCGCCTGAAGACTACGAGCATGCGCGGCAGGGTGACCAACCAGGTGAGCAGGTCGCGCCAGAGGCTCAAGCGGATGCTCAGTTAGCATCCCCGCCGCCGGAGGCGGAAGTGTCGCCTGTTCCCAGCGATCAGCCCATCGCACAACCAGGGCTCGCACCGACGATGATCCCAGCTACCCACCCCGGAACTCCAGTCGCCCCAAAGCGCAAGACGAAACCAGCGGAACCGAAAGCCAGTGAGCCGCAGCCATGACCCCATGCGCTATATTTCTATACGTCCGCATCATGAGGGTGTCGGGTTCAGTCCGGATAGAACCGCCGATGGCCTACCACCGCACGTTCGGACCCGCAGTTGATTCGATCACCCGGCTTGGGTGGGGCTTGGGAATCATCTCACTGCTAGTCATCATCATCATTGCGCTACTCCTGCTCGGTGGCATCTTCCGAAAACGCGGTGTTGATTCCGCTGCAGACCCTCGTCAGCTAACGGTTCGCCGCGACGCCGGCGGCATGGCCTGGATTTACATTGGCGTTGGCGCTTCCTCCGTGGTGCTCATCGGCTGCATGATATGGACGCTGATCGTGACGGCAGCCGTGACACATCCACCGGTTGCTCCCGCTCTAACAATCCAAGTCACCGCGTCTCAGTGGTGGTGGAGTCTGCGCTATCTTGACGACAGCCCCTCACAAATTTTCACCACCGCTAACGAAATCCATATCCCCGTGGGTCAGCCGATTCGATTCGAGCTGACGAGCGCAGACGTGATGCACTCATTCTGGATTCCGCAGCTCGCAGGCAAGATGGATGTGATTCCGGGTCAGACGAATGTCATGTGGCTCCAGGCAGACCACCCGGGCGTGTATCGCGGACAGTGCGCCGCATTTTGCGGCCCGCAGCACGCTCACATGGCGCTAACGATCGTTGCGGAACCTCCAGAAGATTTTTTGGCCTGGAAGCACAGCCAACTATCGGATACGGCACCGCCCGAGACTGAGGAAACTCTTCGCGGTGCGCAGATTTTTCAAACGCATTGCGCTGTTTGCCACACGATACGCGGAGTGTCTCCTGCCGGACTCGTGGGGCCCGATCTTTCGCACCTAATGGCACGCCACACGCTTGCTGCCGGACTGCTGCCGAACACACCCGGTAATCTGGCGGGTTGGATCGACAATCCACAAGCTCTTAAGCCAGGAACTCGCATGCCCAACCCGATTTTATCGGGGACCGAGCTCACGGCCGTGACTTCCTACTTGAACACACTTCACTAACGAAAGGAGTGCGATTTGTGACCACGACCGAAACGCAACGCGCTCCCATCATTGCACGAGCGACAGACGACTCTGCAATTACTGAGACGCTAGGAAAAATCTGGCAGAGCAAGCCAGGAATAGGCGGCTGGTTATCGACCGTCGACCACAAAGAAATCGGCAAGCGTTATATCGTTACCGCGTTTATTTTTTTAATCGTTGGGGGTCTGGAAGCGCTACTCATGCGCGTGCAGCTTGCGCGACCGAATCAGACGGTGCTTACGCCGGAGCAATATAGTCAGATATTCACCATGCATGGCGTCACTATGATTTTTCTCTATGCGTTGCCGGTGCTCTCCGGATTCAGCAACTATTTGTGGCCACTCTTGCTTGGCGCGCGAGACATGGCTTTCCCTCGTCTGAACGCGCTGTCCTACTGGGTGTTTCTGTTCGCCGGCATTTTTCTGTACAGCAGCTTTATGTTCGGCAAGGGGCCCGACGCCGGCTGGTTCAACTACGTGCCCTACACATCCCTAGCCTACAACCCAGGTCCCAACATCGACGTTTACGCGCTCGGCATGGTGCTGTTGGGCATTTCCACCACGGTCGGTTCGATCAATTTCTTCGTAACTCTGGCGCGCACCCGCGCACCCGGCATGTCAATAAACCGTGTCCCTATCTTGGTCTGGGGCACGCTAACCGCTTCTGTCGGAAACCTGTTCGCTGTACCTGCCGTGAGTATCGCTTTCTTTATGTTGTGGATGGACCGCCAGTACAACACGCATTTTTTTGACAGCACAGTTGGAGGACAACCTCTGCTTTGGGAACATCTGTTCTGGATGTTCGGTCACCCCTGGGTCTATGCGATCGTGCTCCCTGCGATGGGAATCGTGTCGGATGCGCTGCCAACCTTTTGTCGGCGCCCCTTGGTTGGATACACGGCCGTCGCACTCGCAACTGTCACGACGATGGTTCTGGGCTTCGGTGTCTGGGTCCACCACATGTTTGCCTCCGGGTTGCCGATCTTGTCGCTCTCGTATTTCAGCGCGGCGAGCATGACCATCGTGATTCCGAGTGCGGTCGCGGTGTTCGCGTGGGTAGCGACAATCTGGACCGGCCGCCCGGTGTTCAAGACTTCCTTCCTATTTTTCGCCGGCTTCATTCTGCTGTTCGTGATTGGCGGCGTCTCCGGATTCATGACCGCGGCAGTGCCGCTCGATTGGCAGCTTACTCGGACGTATTTCGTGGTGGCGCACTTGCATTACGTGATCATTGGCATCAACGTTTTCCCGGTGGTCGGCGGAATCTACTATTGGTTTCCCAAGGTTACAGGCCGGCTGATGAACGAAACGCTGGGCAAGTGGAACTTCTGGGTGATGTTCATCGGTTTCAACGTTGCTTTTTTCCCGATGCACATCTTGGGAGTTGAAGGAATGCCGCGCCGGATTTACACCTACGCCAGCGGCCTTGGTTGGGGAACGCCGAATCTCGTGGTCACGATCGGGGCGTTCGTATTCGCCGTGGGCATTCTGCTATTCCTTGTCAACGTTTTCGTGAGTGGCAAACACGGCGAGCCCGCAGGCGCGAATCCATGGGACGGGGCATCACTGGAATGGTCGACTTCATCGCCGCCGCCGGTCTACAACTTCGCGGTCATTCCGATTGTTGCGAGTCGCTACCCCTTGTGGGAAGACCGCTTGGACGAAGGTCCGGAGCGAAGCTCCGTGGGCACGGGTCTGCTCCTCGATAAAGGGCGCGAGACCATCGGAACGACCTCCCTCGACGCAGAGCCCGACGTAATCCTCAAGATGCCGGGGGACTCGTATTCGCCGGTCCTAGCGGCGCTCGCGATGACCGGTGTGTTTGTGTGCTTACTACTGCACTCCTGGTGGGGACTTGCAATTACGTCGCTTCTGACTTTGCTTATCACCATCGCATGGCTATGGCCGCAGCACTCGCTCGGCCAAATCGAGACTCAACCATGACCGAGATCGCCGTTTCCAGTCGGACTCTTCCTGTCGGCAGCAAAGGCCACCACGCTTCGGGCTGGTGGGGAATGCTCGCCCTAATCGCAACCGAGGCGATGCTCTTTGCGTACCTCTTGTTCAGTTATTTCTATCTCGCGTCGCACGCCTTCGGGGCTTGGCCGCCCGACGGACCCCCGCACCTTCGCATCTCGGTGCCAGGTACGATCATTCTTGTGCTCGGTAGCCTGGTCATGTGGTGGGGAGAACGGGGCATCGAAAGAGCAAAGCGTGGTGCGTTAATCGCCGGACTCGCCAGCGCGTTGGTCTTGGGCGTGATCTTTATCGTGATGCAAGGTTTTGAGTGGCACGGCCAGCCGTTTACCTTGTCTACCGGCGTCTACAGCTCGTTGTACTTCACGATTACCGGTCTTCATATGCTACACGTCATCATCGGCCTGCTGATGTTGGCGGTCTTGCTGTTATGGACGGCGCTGGGATATTTCGATGCTGCTCGCCATTCGGCAGTCTCGGTAGGAGTGATTTACTGGCACTTCGTGACCGCCGTCTGGCTCGCGGTTTTTTTCACGTTTTATATCACTCCTCGTTTGGGATAATTTCATGGCCGAACAAACCCTACCGCCGATCAATATCGGCCATCCGGCCCCGCAACGAAACCGCGTAGGGCTCGCTGCGCTTTTATTTGGAATAGCGGCTGCTCCTGCGGCTTGGAATGCGCAACTTCTGCTTAGCGTCGCGCTCTCTGGCCACGCCTGCTATCCACGGAACCGGCTACTCTCGGCCCCACTCTGGGGAAATCTCTGGTGGACTCTTCTCGGGATAAGCATCATCGGCATCGTTTTCGCAATCGCTGGCGGCGCTGTCGCGTGGCGAAGTTGGCGCCGCACGTATAACGAGAGCCTGGGCACGGCCCATCACCTGCTTGATCGTGGCGAAGGCCGCACGCGCTTCATGGCCATGTGCGGCATTCTAACCAGTGCGGTATTCCTTTTGGCGCTCATATTTGGGACGGCCGCATTCTTCTTGGTGCCTTTGTGCGGAAACTGAGCGGTAGGTCCCTGATTGCGGCGGCCGGCGCCGCGTTCCTGTTTGGCTTATTTACGGGACCATCTGCCGCGGCGGCACAAAACGGACACTTAAATCAGCTTCCATGGAACTGGGATCCTTTGATACTGATGTCGCTTGGCCTTGCGGCATTCGGATACGTGTGCGGCCTCTGTCGCCTCGATAAGATTTCACGCTTTCGCTTGTTCGGCTGGGCACGGAGCGCGGCCTTCGCGACTGGCATTGCGACTTTGTTTGCGGCATTGATTTCACCGCTCGACTCCCTCGACGACCAGTTATTTTCGGCACACATGGTGCAGCATTTAGTACTTTTGATGGTCGCCCCCCCTCTGCTCATCTTGGGTCGCCCGACGGTAGCCTGGTTGTGGGCCTTCCCTCTGCCAGCACGCCGAGTGATCGGTCGCGTCTGGATCAAATCAGGTTTGCACGGTCTCGTGCAGCAACTGATGTCCCCTATAGTCGTCTGGATACTCTGTAGTGCGGCTCTTTGGTTCTGGCATCTTCCAGGACCCTACGGATGGGCTTTGGCGAACGAGTCCGTGCACGCGCTCGAACACGTTTGTTTTTTCGTGACGGCGCTGATGTTCTGGACTTTGGTCATTGAGCCCTTCGGCCGGCGACGCCTCGGTTACGGAGCTGCGTTGCTATTCGTAGCCACGATCGGACTGCAGAACGGTTTGCTCGGCGCGCTTTTAACTTTCGCCGGGCGACCGCTGTATGCAGGCTATACGCACACCACCGCGGTCTGGGGATTGACTCCGATGGAAGATCAGCAGCTCAGCGGCCTCATCATGTGGATACCTGCGAGTCTGATTCATCTGACGACTCTCTGCGTTCTGTTCGTCGTTTGGATGCGCGCGGCTGAAGGCCCGACAAAGCATACTGCCAACGTCCGCCCGAACTCTGCATTTCGGAACGCGGCTCTGTGTTGCGTCTTGCTCGCACCGGTACTGATCGGCGGCACCAGTTGATGTAACAACAAGCCAGCAGAATCGCCTTGGCGGATCGTTGACGTGAACGCCACCCGCGGATCGGCCACATCTCGCACTCAAGGGAGAGACGCCCGCGGAACGAGTTCGTGAACTCGTTCCGCCACCCAAATCTGCAAAGGAACTCTCTTGACTAATACACCCTGTTGACGCGCTTTCGCACGACGGCCTAATATGGCCGCTCGGGTGCATAAGCCAAATCCTGGCGCACGATGCTGAAATGGAAATTTATAATCCCGAGTTAGGCACTTCCTCCATGAGGATGAGTTTTGGAGCCAAACCCAAACTCCTAGAGGCTGGCTCGTTGGTCTTCCGGGACTTGGATTTCATGAGACTTTTTCTCGAGTTGACCCTCCTTCGCAGAATGGATGTGCTTGCCGAGAAACTTGTCCCCTGGGAGCCCACGAATCACGAGCAGAGATTGACTCTGCTGAAGACCAGGACCAGTCTCAGACTCCTTGACTAACGAAATTGCAGTCCAATCTTGTCAGTGCCTGATAAGTCGGGAAACCGGAGATTTGAAGTAGCACTCCTCTTCTCCGGTAAATGCGTTATCTCTAACCACGCCGGCCGTTGCAAGTATCAGAAGCTCATTCCTTCCAGCGCATCGGTTCGAGTGAAGACTGGAGCGCTCCGCCGAACGCCAGGCAGTAGCCATTGCGCTCCACATTGCATGCACCTCAAGCCGCCAGGGATGGGTTGGCTCATTACGCCATTGCACCCGGGACAGGGCATCGACTCCGGAATAGTAGGAAAGTCCCCAAGCGGTGACGGAAAAAGGATCGAGGTCCCTGCCTTTATTCTCGCCGCTTCTTCCTTCAACAACTCGACGACTCCAAGAACTTGATTCATGCTTTGTTGTTTGTACCAATCGAGAGCCTGAGATGTTGAGTCGGCTTGATCGTCGTACTTGCCCTTCGGGAAGCTCGCGATCTCGTGCAGATAGTCCCCTAACCACGCTGCCCTGTCCGGTAGGTGAACGAAGCCATTCTCAATCGAGGTCGTGACCGAATGCATCCGCATGACCTTGTCCATCGTCGGCTCGTATTTCTGGATCGCATGCATTCCCTCACTGACCATCTCCTGGATCAGTTGCGTGCCCGACGCCTTATCTTCGATGAGAATGACTTCCGGCCTAAACGCCTCCGCTTGGTCTAGCACCGCACGCTTCAAATCCGGATAGTCGAGCCGTTTGCGAAAGACGTGAATGAGATAAATGTGCTTATCTTTCACGCCCCAAGTGGTGCAAACGCTGTAATCGCTGAGCTCCGTGGGTTTGTTGGCCGTGTCCCAGCTTTGAAAAGTCATCTCGTATTTCGGGGGAGCGTCCGCTGATGGGTACGTTTTAAACCAGTCCAGTTTGACCAATCCGCCGCCCATCGGAGCTGGATTCTGTTGATATTGCCCCGAAAAGTTGTATTCACCTTGGGTTTCGCGGATGTGTTTCAGCACCTCAAGCGGCTCTCGCGCCGGATGCAGCGCTTCGCCGGCACGACGCTCGAAGACCCGTATTCCATATGGAGTTCGAATCTGGTGGCGCTCGTCTACTTCGGCAATTGCCGGGAACCGGATGACTGTCCAAGGCTCCAAGCCAAGAACGTGGCCAACCAGATCGTCCTCATGGAGTCTCTGCATAATTAAAATAATGCACCCCTTTTTCTTGTCGTTTAATCGGCTGTACAGCGTGTGGTCGAACCACTCGTTCGCTGCTTTTCTCGAAGTGTCTGAGAGAGCCTCATCGGGCTTCAAAGGGTCATCGATGATGATGAAGTTCGCGCCGCGGCCGGTCAGAACGCCGCCAACCGATGTCGCGAGGCGAAAACCCTGCTGAGTTGTGATGAATTCCTGCAACGCCTGCCGCTGCGACGACAGCCGAGTGCGAGGAAAGAGCGACTGATACCAACTGCTAGACATGATGGTCCGAGTGTCCATCGCATGTTTGTTCGCCAAGTCCTGACCGTAACTGGCACAAATGATTTGAGCACTTGGATCATGACCCAGAAGATACGCAGGAAATGCAACGGAAGCGCTGAGGGACTTTAACGAACGCGGCGGCTGATTGATGATCAGACGCGTGATCTCTCCCCGGCGGCAAGCTTCGAGTGCCGACGTGACCACCTCGATATGCCAATTCGGCAGAAATGCCGTCGTGCGGTTGAGCTCGTAGAACGAGCGCTCGGTAAATGCGCACAAATCTCGGCGCATGAGTGCGCGGTAATCATTTTGCTTCATCATCATTTTCTTCTTCTCCTTTGCTGCTCGATTCCAAGCGTTTCAGAATTCCCTGAACAACCTTTTCGTCATCCTCCTCGAGTTCAGAATTGGGTGAAGCGATTTGGCTCGATCGTTCTTCTGCAGATCGCACCAATGCCAACAAAAGGTGAAGCGCTTTCAGTTCCCCGGAAGCCGCTTTATTGGTTACTTGCTTGAGTGCGGCTTCGAGCTTGGTGACCGTCTTTCGTTTACCGTTCTCGTTGACCACGACCCTCTCGCGCAATGTCTTCGCCAAGACGGTGGCCATATTGAGTGTGCCCTTCGGCCGTCCACGAGGATTTCCCGACCGTCCAGGCTTGAAGCGCGTCTGCTCGGGCGGATTGCAGTAGCCCGGTTTTGTGGTCTTAGGCTGCTTGGGCTTACTCGGATCATCCATGCATTGCCTCCTCGATTTGGTCGAAAGTCTGGCCCGTTGATTCTTGTACGGCGCTCTGTCCCGTATAGGCCTGCCAGCGGCGGATGATCGTGTCGACGTAACGCGGGTCGAGCTCTAGGCCGTAACAGACTCGACCCGTCCGCTCGGCCGCGATTACCGTCGTGCCGCTGCCCAAGAATGCATCGAGCACAATTTCTCCCCTGGCAGTGCAATCGAGGATCGCGTCAGCGACCATCTCGACTGGTTTGATCGTGGGGTGGAGGGCTGACAGATCTCCCTCGTCGTTGCTGCGAGATAAGGAATTTACGCGCCGATAATTCCACACGTTTGTGCGGTAGCGGCCGTATTGACCAAGCTGAATGTTGTTGCGGTGGGCTTTCTTATTCTTCTTAAAGACGAAGACTAGTTCATGCTGACTTCGATAAAGCGATCCCTGGCCCGCACAATCCTTCACCCATACACAGAGGTTCTTGAATTCGGCGTATATCGACCGAGCCGCAGAAATCAGTTCCGGCGAATGACGCCAATCCATGCATATGAAGTGCAATGCGCCGTTCGTGCTGTTTCGCGCAAGGTGCGAGAGAACGGTCGCCAAAAATTCGGTGAATTCCGTCTCACTCATCTCACCCGACGCCAGCGCGAATTCCTCGTGATGGATTTTTCCGAAACCGGTGACGTACCCATCGATGCGGTCGTTGTAGGGAGGGTCTGTAAAGATCATCGCCGCGCGATGGCCCTTCATCAGTAAGGAGAAGACCGAGTCCTTTCGGGCATCACCGCACACGAGCCGGTGCCGGCTGAGCGACCAGCAGTCGCCGGCTCTAGTGACCTGCGGTTTCGTTCCCGAGTCAGGAATCGCGTCGGCTGGATCGTCCCTACCGTGACTAGCAGGGTTGACGCCTTCAACGAACGTGTCGATCTCGCTCATTTCGAAGCCGGTCACCTCTAGACTGAAGTCGATTTCAGCTTCGGAGAGGATCCTGAATTGATCGCCCAGCAAGCGACTGTCCCACACGGCGTTTTCAGTGAGTTTGTTGTCCGCGATCATGAACGCGCGCGCTTGGTTTTCCGATAGATGCTCCAAGCGAATCACCGGAATTTGAGCGATACCTACGTCCTTGCACGCCAACACGCGGCCGTGGCCGGCAACGACGCGCGATTGAGCATCGACGAGCACAGGAACATTGAAGCCGAAGGTTTCTATGCTCTTTGCTAGCTGTCTGATTTGTTTGCGATCGTGCAGCCGAGGATTTTGCGGATCAAGCTTGAGAGAAGATATTGGCAGGTACTCGATACTTAGAACTTGCTGAGCCATGTCGTTGCCTCCGGTTCGATTGAACACGGCTCATTTTGCTCAGATTTTTTCTAAGCATTCCACCAGCATTTGGGTCCAAAATATTGCCGCCCTCCGAGCGGTAGTGGATGTAAATCTTGCGTTTTAGGCAGTCTTGGCATTGTGGCGAGGAAAACTCGGTCTCGCAGCTATGCTGATCGTGAATTTCGTGGCGCCTCGAACTTGATCATCGCTTGGCAGCTCGGGCAGGATTATGCCCTTCTTTCCGCGCCACGGCTCCAATTGCTCCCGAAACCAGCGATTTAACGCCACATCCTCTTCGATCATCATCGAACGTTCAAAATGACCCACTGTCTCCGCATTCTTCGGCCACATTCTAGCCAACGTACGCTTCACTTCTGTTGCTGAAATCCGTATTCCTGGTTCGAGCATTTTCAGAAGCTGAACCGTATCTGTGACAGCGCTGTTTTGCTTTTGGCCGTTCTTCCGCTCCGTCTCGTAGGCACTAAGGATTGCCGCGACACGGAAAAGTCGCGAGCACGGTATCAAGCCCGTTTTTATTCTCGGTCTTCCCCGTTTTCTCTTATTCATCGCTTGTTTCACCCTCTGAAATTAACTCTGCTTGACTTTTCGCCCCTAGGCAAGCGTGAATACGTGCGAGTCCACAAGGCATGTATAGGAACGACACAGGCCAGATTTCAAGGTTGAGCGCGCTATCGCGGCAAGAGCTGCTGGCTTTCTGGCAAAGAACCTACGGGAAAGCTGCCCCCGACGGAATGCGTCGCGAAATACTGATCCCCTTCCTGGCTTATAAGCTTCAAGAAAATGCCTACGGAGGCCTGAAGCCAGCGACGCGCGCTGAACTCCGCCGCATTGCCCGAGCTCTCGAAAGAAAGTCGGCGTCGAGCGAACTGTCTGCGCGACCTAAAGTCAAACCTGGAACGCGGCTATTTCGCCGGTGGAGCGGCGAGATGCACGAGGTCTTTGTAACCGAGCGTGGCTATGAACATCGTGGAGTCGACTACAGAAGTCTGTCGCAAATAGCCTGTCACATCACGGGCACTCGATGGTCAGGTCCCGCCTTCTTCGGCCTTCACAAAAACAAATCTCTTCCAGGCCGCAGCGATGGCTAAGGAACAAATTCGATGTGCCCTCTACACTCGGAAGTCCTCCGAAGAAGGGCTTGAGCAGTCTTTTAACTCTCTTGAGGCCCAACGCGAGGCCTGCTGCGCATTCACTCTTAGTCAGAAGCATGAAGGCTGGACCGTACTTGGCAACCGCTACGACGACGGCGGCTTCTCCGGTGGAACAATGGAACGGCCCGCACTGAAACAACTTCTAAGCGACATCAAGGCAGCCAAGGTCGATACGGTCGTCGTTTATAAAGTTGACCGCCTTACCCGATCGCTCGCGGATTTCGCCAAGATCATTGAGATCTTCGACGCTCACCACGTCAGCTTTGTTTCCGTTACCCAACACTTCAACACCACGACGTCGATGGGCCGGCTCACGCTGAATGTATTACTGTCTTTTGCCCAATTCGAGCGCGAGATCACGGGCGAGAGAATCCGAGACAAAGTTGCCGCTTCAAAGAAGAAGGGAATCTGGATGGGGGGCTTTGTACCCCTTGGCTACGATTGCGTCGAGCGCGAACTGGTTGTCAACCCAGCTGAAGCAACCACCGTGCGCGCGATCTTTCGGAACTACGTGCGGCTAGGAAGCGTAAGGAAGCTACAGGAATTTCTCGATCACAGGCAAATTCGCAGCAAGGCGCGTGTGTCCGAGAAGTTCAGCGGAGGAGCGTCCTTTTCGCGCGGTGCTCTCTATCATCTCTTGAACAATCCTATCTACGTCGGCCAAATTCGCCATCTTAGCCAATGCTATCCAGGCAGACACCAGCCAATTGTATCGCGGAAGCTGTGGGATCGGGCCGCGTCAATCCTCAAACAGAACGATCGTGCGCAGCGAACCGAACGCAGCCGATCCTCAGGTAGCTTGCTGACGGGCATTTTGTTCGACAGCAACGGGACGAGATTTACACCGACGCATGCTCTGAAAGGTGCAAAGCGATACCGTTACTACACCTCGCAAACCGTCATTCACGACGGCGGACTGAAGCCTGAGATTGCGCGCTTTCCCGCAGACGAAATCGAGCAATTGGTGAAATCGCAATTTCTGGCCCTGCTTCAGTCTCCCGAAAAATTGACGACTAGGACTACACAAATTGTGAGGGGCGCTGTTGCTAACGCTACCAGGGAGCTGGTTCGAGTTTGGCCAAGTGTTCAGTCGTCGAAGCAGGATCAGCTTGTTAAAACCGGTCTTAAACGGGTAATTCTCGGAAAGACAGTCGTGAGCATGGAGATCGACAAGACTAAGTTGATCAAAACACTGATGGCTAAAAACTCCGATGCGCTTGCATCTCTCGAACAGCTTGACTTGGGGATTGTTACCTTGACGTGCCAGTTCCATACACTTCGTCGCGGCCGCGAAGTCCGCATCGAATCCCCGCAGAATGACTCCCGTTTCGACGCCGCCCCGATTCCATCGTTGGTCAAGACAGTTACCCGCGGACGCGAATGGCATGACCAGATTGTGGCAGGGAAAATAAACTCGATCGATGAGCTTGCAAAACAAACAGGGCTGCGAAAACGCTCTGTTCGGCGTCTATTACCGTTCGCTTGGCTCTCGCCAAGAGTCGTCGAGTCGATCCTGACAGGCAAGCACCGACGAAATCTGACCGTCAGAGACTTTCTTCAGGGGACTCCACCCTGCTGGCAAGAACAGGAAGAACGATTCCTGCGTGTCCCGAAATTTGATTCGTTCTCGCGCGCTCGATCGATAGCACCCTGAGGCGGAAAAAAGATGATAGTCAAGAAATCAGACTCCGGCGCATCAGCTCCGACAACGAAATGCGCAGCGCGTAGGCAATCTTTTCCAAATTCACAAGCGCTACGTTTCGTTCACCTCGCTCAATGCCGCCGACGTAGGTTCGATCGAGCTGTTGGTGGAAGCAGAGCCAGGTAGTGGTGCGTTGCGATCTGGAGTTTCGTTCCGAGTATTTGCATCGCTGCCACAGCAAGCCGAAGGGAGTGGCGAAAGTGGCGGCGGCAAGAAAGTTGGCGATTCGGCTCTATTGGATGCTGCGCACGCAAAAGCGGTATCCGGAGATTGTTCGTATCGAGAGCAGCCCGCGGGTGTCCCTGGTCAGCGCGAGCTAGACCGAAGGATTGATTGGGCGCTCTCGTCCCGGCGCGGGCCGGGATTCGGATAGAAGAATCATGGCCGAAAGTTAGGCCGTATCGATGGTTCGTGGAACGATTCGTTTCACCGAGAGATGATTCACCGTCAGATTTCCAGAGATCTTCGTCCTCCACCCTCTGGCAACCAAGCGGTGCCAAGAACACTGCGAAAGACGAGTGTCTCTTGACAACGCCTTCGTTCTTATCGTTGGAAACCATACTTTCGGGCGACCGGCATTACCGCTTATCTTAAGAATGGTGGCAAGCTGGAGATTGCACAGCAGATCGTGGCTCGCGTCGTCGCGCACGACGGGACTGTACGACCGGCGTGGTGACGATGTGAACCTTGACGAGGTGGGGAGAATCGGAATTTGAAGAAAGCAGACGCTATACCGGATCGATTTCTCGCTGTGCTCCAACAGGCGCTCCGTAGCATTACCGAGGAGCGTTCTTTTCAGGACGAGCGCAGCTTTCAGGGAGCACTCCTTCAAGAGCTTGCCAGGACATTCAAACGAGGCGTGATGCAGGACGATCCCATCATCGAAGAGGAATATCAGAAACGCATCCGTGCACATGGGATACGCATACGACCGGACATCATCGTGCATGTCCCCTTCGATAGAGGCGGGATGGACCGGCGCGACCAAGGTAACTTCATCGCAATCGAACTGAAACGCCTGGCAACTCTGGAATCCGCGTCAAAGGCGTTTGCCAATCTGGAACAGATGAAACGCAAGCTTAATTACCCGCTCACGATCTTCATCAATATAGATTCGGAAAAGACGCATCATGAGCTCTGCCCCGAAAGCATCGCCGCTCAGACCGTCTTCTTCGCGGTTGAATTGAAGGACGGGGCTACAGCAAGTTCGTACCGACGGGCCTGATCTCTAGCCCCCCTCGTACCCCCACAGCGATACGAGGGAAACCTGGATACTTTCGATACTCTGCGACACATGGACACACTGGACACCAAATCCGGCGTTCCATCTTCCCGATCACTGCTCCTGGCGCGCTTTCTGAAAGCTCAAACCCTTGTGATGGCGCGTTTATTCGCAGATTTGTGCCGCAAAATCGCGCCTGATCGCTCAACAGGTTGTCTTCAGCGCCTCGCAACGCAGATGGCTGCGGCGTTACGGCAAATCTAAGTTGTTGATGCTGCAGTCAATATTCCCGATAATTGCTCCATCGTCGCGACGGGCTCCCTTCGTATGGGCTGCTGCCGGGCGAAGGTTCCAGCCGCGAACGCGCGCTTCGCGGCGCAACCGGATTTACAGGGGTTCGATATATGACTGAAAAATCAGGAGCCGCTGCACGGCGGGAAGAAATCCGGAAGCAATATTGGCCCGATGAAGATCTATGGACGGGCGAAAAAGAGGTCGGCTGGTTTCCCGTGCCACGCACACTGCCGCTTATCTTGAGCCTCCTGTCTTCCAAGGAAATCAGCGGGAGGAAAGATCCGTCTTTCGTTTATCTGGACCTGTTCAGCCGCCAGCGGGGCGAGGGTGTCATCGAGATGGTGCACGAAGCGGATCACGCGTTTGCATCGGGTTACGAGGGGCGCCGTGCCGTCCGCACCTGGCAGGAGCGCATGAAGATTCTGGAGGTCAACGGATTCATCAGGACGATAGAAGTCGGCAACCAGCAGTACAAGTATGTCGCGATTGTTCATCCGACGACGGCAGTACAGCGGTTGCGTGACGCCAAGAAGGTGCCCGCGAAATGGTGGAACGCCTACGTCGCCCGGAAACTGGAGACGAAGGAGGCGACTCACGAACAGCGTGAGAAAAAGAAAGCGGGCGCGCAGAAGGTAGTCCTCCTTACTGCGGGCGTGAAAGCCAGCAGAGCGCAGAGCAAATAGATGCTGGAAGTAGGGAGTAATACTCCGTGACAACATCGCAAACAGTCACGGCGAGGTCGCTCCTCGTCGCCTGGGCAAACGAGCAGGACTCGTGGGTGCGGCAGCTCGTCTCGGAAGTTGTAATAGGTGGGAAGCTGCTAATTGCAAGCCAAATTGACGCAGCGTTTCAGATATTTCTGCGCGAGAAGGCCCTGGTGAATGACAAATTCGTGAGCGTCGCAAAACTTCGCGACGATACTTCCGCACTCGATGCGGGATCGGGATTGTGTCTGACTAAAATTAAGGAACTGAAGAACGTCAACGCCCTGGCATCGGGACAAGCTATCGAGTTCAACCCCAAGATAACAGTGGTTTTCGGTGAAAACGCTTGTGGCAAGACCGGCTATGTCCGCGTGTTGAAAAGAGCCGCTGCGGTTCGCACGAGTGAAACAGTATTGCCGGACGTATCGCAAACTCAGAGCGTAAAGCAGCCCCCGAGTGCGCTGATTGGCTACCGTCTGGGGCAGGAACAGCCGCAGGACGTGGAATGGAAGGATCACGCCGGCCTGGCTCCGTTTAACCGTATCGATGTGTTCGATTCGCGCGCAGCAGCGCTGCACGTCGATGGTGATTTGAATTACATCTATACGCCGGGTGAGTTGGCCCGCTTCCCGCTGGTTCAGCAGGGGATCGAGGGTGTGCGCACACGGCTAGAGCAGAACAGTTCAACAAGGGTGCAGAGCGGGAACCCGTTCCTCGTTCAGTTTGATCGCCAAAGCCGCATATACCCGCTGATCGATTCGCTCGGTGCTTCGACCGATCTTGCCCAGCTTAAAGCACTTGCAGACGTCGCCGAGGCCGAACAGAAAGAAACGGCGACGCTGAAAACGGAGATCGAGGCGCTGCGGACAACAAACCCAGCAGCACAGTTAAAGCTCGCGGAGGCCGCGAAACAGAATCTCGAAGCCGTCATCAAGTCGTTTTCGGCAGTAGGGCGATTCGACGTGACGAAGTACGACCAGAGCCTGGAACAGCTGCGGCGCGCGGAGACGCAATACGAAAAAGCGACGCAGGAATCCTTCGCCGGGTTGCCGACACCAGGGCTCCTGAGAGAGGAATGGCGGCGATTTATCCAAGCAGGCGACGCCTACCTTAAAACGCTGGAGAATGCGGAGAAATACCCCGGCCAGGAAGACGAGTGCCTGTATTGCCGGCAGCCGCTTTCTCCGAAGGCGGTGGCGCTCCTGCGGAAGTACCGCGATTACTGCAACAACGATCTCCGCACGGACCTTGGACTCAGCAACGCGCAATACTGACGCGATGAAGCGTGCGTTTCAGCAAAGCATCAACATCCCCGATATCGAACGCCGGTTGGATGAGCTCGCCGCAAATGGAGGTGTGGTTCCGACAGACAAAATGCCTTCACTGCGCGAGTTCATTTCGTTTGCAAAGACAATCTCGGATGCCGTCGAGGCACGCAAGCCCCTGGAATGGGCGGATCAGGCGGCGCGCACGTCCGCAGCGGTGAAGACTCTGGAGGACGCCCAAAGAGGCAACAAGACATTGATTGGGGAACTGACAGAGCGCCGCGATAAGCGGGAACAAGCGTTGCGCGAGAGGCAGGCAAAGCTGCTCGACATCGAGTCGCGCCTAAAACTTACCGCGCTGATGCCGCAGATTGAAAAGGCAGTCGAGGCGTCGAAATGGGTCGATAAGGCGCGGATTCAGCAGAAGAAATTCCAGGGCCTACTGCGCTCACTCACTGAAACCTCGAAGGTTGCGAGCGAGCAATTGCTGAATCGTGATTTCGAGCGGCATTTTAATGACGAATGCAAGGCCCTCCGCGCGCCTTCAGTGACTTTGCAGTTTCCCGGACGGCAAGGGCAGGTCACACGCAAGAAGGCCGTCGCCAGCGGAGAGTACCGGCCGAGTGACGTGCTGTCGGAAGGCGAGCAGAAGGTCATCGCTCTGGCGGATTTTCTCGCCGAAGCATCGCTCAAGCCGCCCGCCCCTGTCATATTTGACGATCCAATCAACAGTCTGGATTACAAGCGCATGGCCGAGGTAGTGAACAGGATCGTAGCACTGAGTGAAACGCGCCAAGTCATCGTGTTCACCCACAACATTTGGTTTACGACGGAGCTACTGGCGCGCTTCGAGAAGCGGCAACAGGATTGTTCCTACTATGACGTGACACGCGACGGCGCAATAATTGGAATCGTCAGCAAAGGCACGCATCCGCGTTCGGACAATTTTTCCAGCCTGAAAGGAAGAATCAACGATGTGATCCAGGCGGCCGAGAGAGCTACGGGCGAACCGCAGGCTGCGTTGATCGAACGCGGGTACGAGCTGCTAAGGAATATCTGCGAGATAATCGTTGAAACCGAGCTGCTGCAGGGCGTCACGCAGCGCCATCAGGCTATGGTCAGGATGACAATGCTGCCAAAAATCAATTTCAGCGGGCTGGAAGGCGCGGTGACAGCCGTTTACCCTGTGTATGAAGATTGTTGCCGGTACATGGCATCCCATTCGCAACCGTTGGAAACCTTGAACGTGCGCCCAACCCTCAGCGCCCTGAAAGATGATTGGAAGAAAGTGTTGGATGCACGTAACGCCTATACGAAAAAAGACTGCCGCACTTAGGGCAAGTGGCGCAGCAATGTGCGGGCCGGGATATTCACCCCACCACGAAACATACCCCATTGTGATCAAATAGGACTCGTCGCCGATATTGCATAGCGTCCCGCGCCAGGGTTCCTGCATGCCTTTGCGGATCAGGCGAAAGGCGGTGCTACGCATCCACACGAGTTCACATGCCGGAACACGGGCTTCAGCTGCGGCGCGGAATCCCTGCTCCTCCTCGGGCTGGTAGGTGCCGGTCTCGGCGTTAGGCAGTTCGCTTTATGGTTTCTTGCAGACTTCTCAAACGTTGGGTGATCCCCACTTCGTGACGAGGGCATCGTGCAATTCACGCATACTCCCATACTTACGTAGAGCCGCGAATTCGCCAAGATCGAAGGCCACGCAGACGTCGATATCCCTCTGTGACAGATAGTTGCCGTGGATCAGAACTTCACGTATCTGGTCTTCTGGATCAGGATATTCACGTTCCTCGGAATCGCTGTTCTGGAGCAGGAATTCCCGGTAGCAGTGTTCGATGACAGGCTTCGAATGATTCTGAATCTCCTCAACGACGCGCAGAATCTCAGTGATTTTCACATCGAGTGCGGGTGCGGTACTGTAGAAAATATTACCATTGGGATGGGCAGTCTCATTACGGTCGTCCACCAGCTTTGCATAAGTGCCGATCTTGCTGTTATCGCAAGCGATGAGTTTGAGAAAGCGCAGGATGCTCCGCTCGTTCACCATGCTGAAGACGAATGGTGAATTTGCCTCAAGCAGGCTCTTTTCGATGTCCTTGCCGAAGCCGATGAGACCCATGGAGAAGTCCTTCGGTTCGGTCTGCCGGATCTGCCAGATATTGAAATAGACAAAGCTCATCGTGAGCATGTGGTAGGCGAGGAAGGCGAACTGATATTTGCCGTGCCTGTAGTTCGTATCGAAGGCGTCCCACAAAAAATCAATGTATTCCTCTTCCTTCGGGGTCTTAAAGGAAAGCGGCAGGTAATTGGTGAGTTCAGCGGCCTCTTCCATGGCTCAAGTCTCCGTGGAGGCAGTCTCTTCTCCCCAAATGCGGGCGAGTGTGGTTTGAATCTTGTGCTCGAAACGGGAGATCAGCTCACGATTCGGAGCAATCAGGGCTTGCTCCGCCTCGATCTCTGCGACGACGGCTTGCTGCACCCCGAGAGCGGGATGGGGTATCTCGATTGTCCTAAGAATCTCGATGTTGATATTCTTCTGGGCTGCCTGCGGAGCAATATCGTTGAGGTACTGCTTCTTGGTCCGCATTGCCAACTCCAGGAAACGAGCGTCGGTTCCCGGCTTTGGAATTAATCCAACCACGCTGTCGGGGAAACATGACGGAAAATCGAGAAGGGCTGTGTCACCAATATTCGCTGCGATCGTAACAACTACCACCGGTGGCTGGAACAGCTTACTCACCGATAGCCCTTCCTCATTCAAGGTTTGCGTGTATGTGATCTTTCCTCCGTTGGCCCGAACGACATCGCCAGTTTGAATGAAAGGATATTTGCCGCCATAAAAGCGAGGGTCATTCCGTGGTCTATGCGAGAATTTGCCGCGCTGGATTTCACACGCTTCTTCCAGAGGTACCACGGGCCAGTCAGCGTGGACTGGAATATGGGGCCGGGAATGTTTGAGGATCGCGCGAGCACCATTGATGACCTTCTGGTAACCCTCGATTTCCGCCACGATCTCTTTCTGTAGCTCCAAGGAAGGCAGGGGAATTTGGAACTCTGCCAAATCCTCAACTTTCATGCTGACATTGGCAGCTCCCTTCATGAGGCCGGCAAGTTTTTCCTTCTGAGCGTCTAGAACCAAATAAAGAAACTTGGCAATCAGAACATCAGGATTTATGGGCTGGAGTGCTACCAAAAGGTTGGCTAGTGCAAATTTGCCGGAAGCGAAATGGATGCGCTTGATATCGGCCCGTCCGTGACCGGTGGACGAAATCAGCGGAACGCAAACTGCCTCTCCTTCCATTTGGTAGGTAGCCGAAGTGAGCCACTCCTTTGCAGTAACTATGAGGGGATAGGGGCCGGGGTCGGTTTTCGTGCTCGAATGGGCACCCTTAGTCAGCGAACAGATCTCTTTCAGACTGACCGAGCGAGTGCCGGCTTGAATCTCAACCGGTCGATAGCGTTCGCCACTCAGGTTACAGTCGTTCGCAAGGATAACGCTTCGCTCGACGAGCCATGAGTGGCTTGATACGGGTTTGTCCGCGTAGTAGGCTGAATAATCGTTCAGAACATGAGGAAGGTCGTTCCGTTCAGTGATGGTGCGTTTGACGCCTAAACTGACTCCTATGGCCCGAATGTCAGAAAAAAGGATTGTGGGCCGACTCTTGGCAACCCGCTTATCCAGAATCAAGATGGAAGTTTTCACGCCCGAGTATGGCTGAAAGACACCGGAGGGTAGCGAAATTACTCCAATGAGGGCCTCATTCAAGAGGACTTCACGCAATTTCGTGTAAGCAGTGCCATTCTGGAAAATAATTCCTTCCGGAACAATAATCCCGGCCCGCCCGTGCGGAGTCAAATGCTCGAGCATGTAGTCCACGAATAGGACTTCACTGCGCTTGGCCTGGATAGAAAAGCGCTTGTGGGGTTTAATACCGCCCTTCGGAGACATGAAGGGCGGATTGGCGAGGATGACATCGGCGAACTCGCTCCAGCGTTCCTCTGAGGTGAGGGTGTCGTACTCGTATATGTGGGGGTCGGTAAAACCGTGGAGGTACATGTTCACCAGCGAGAGACGGACCATGTCCGGCGAAATGTCATACCCTTTGAAGTTCTGCGCGAGGCGACCCTTTTCATCGGGCGTGAGGGTGCTACTGCCGTTTGCGTCAACGTTGGCCTTGAGGATGTGCTTGTAAGAGGAAATTAGAAAGCCTGCTGTGCCGCAGGCTGGGTCCAGCACGGCGTCGGTTTTTTTCGGATCGACGATCTCGACAATGAAATCAATGATGTGTCGCGGGGTGCGGAACTGTCCGGCGTCGCCCTGGGAACCGAGGACGCTGAGCAGATATTCGAAAGCATCGCCAAGGCGCTCGCTGTGATCATAACTGAACTCGTCGATGATTTTGAGGAAGCTCTTTAACGTTTCTGGATCGCGGTAAGGAAGATACGCATTTTTGAAAATGTCCCGGAACAGCGGGGGGATGCCGGGATTCTGGGGCATCTTCGTAATGCCTTCAGCGTACAAGCCAAGCATTTCATGGCCGCCCAACGCTGGGGTCATCAGCTTGGCCCAGCCATATCGGGCAAATTCGCCCGTAAAAAACTTCCGCTTGCCCCCGAGTTCCTCGGACTGGGCATCCATGTCATCCATGAATTTGTAGATGAGGGCGATGGTGATCTGCTCGACCTGAGACTTGGGATCAGGAACCTTACCGACGAGGATGTCACGTGCGGTGTCAATGCGGCGCCTGGTGTCGGTATCGAGCATCAAATCCCCTAAGTGGAAAACTGGTTCAAGGACACATAGTCCTTGATGTAATTGGGTACACTGCTTGAGAACACTGGATTCGTCGCCAAATCAGTGTATTGCTTCGTATTGATGATGTGGCGCACTTGGTTATTCGTCGCATAGGCTTTGAAATAAGTTTTGATCGCAGGAATCGCCAAAACATCTGCTTTTTCAGGCTTGTAATCCGTGACAAATTTGGCGAATTCTTCCTCCAGTAACTCATCTTTCGACTTAAAGCGCGGGATAAGTCCAAAGATTTTCTCTAAGATCTCCCTCAGCCCCAAACGCCTATCAACTGCGGTAGCCTTCCTCAGTTTTTCCAAGCTGAAATACTCATTGGGCTTGTCGAACACCTCGCGGTTCACGTAATCGATGACCCGGTCCCATTGGCCGTCCTCGACGGCGGCGGCGATGACCGGATTATCCCGTACGGTTTCCTCGAACTTGTCATAAAACAACCGGTCAATTTTCATTCCCTCGAGGCCGACAGCTTCTTCCTTGATGGATGATAGGATGTCCTGCCCCAGATGCTCGTATGTGCCCACTTTGGCCGTGCTCCCGCCCTGCCCGCCTGCTGCGCCTTCGTCCTTGCCCTTCGACTTCGGTCTCGGCGAAGGCAGATGGATCACCTGATCGTAGTCGTAGTCTTCCTCGAAATATTCGCAATTCGCGAAGAAATCGAAGAGCTTGAATTGTTTCTTTTGCGGCTCGTTGACTACTTCCCGAAGCTCGGGGTCGAAAAGCTCCTCCCTGAAATCGTGCTTTCGAGTGCCGCGCCCCTTGATCTGGATAAACTCAGTAGGCGAAAAGATCGGCCGGAACAGACCGAGGTTCAAAATATCCGGACAATCGTAGCCGGTTGTCATCATGCCGACGGTGACGCATACTCGTGCCTTGCTTGTCCGGTACGAAGGCAGGAAATTAGCAGAAACCAAAAGATTGTTGTTTGTAAAGTTAATGGTCAGTTGGTGAGCGTCTCTGACGTGGGACGTCACTTGCACAGCGAAATCAGATTGGTATTTGCCGGGAAACATTTTGTCCGCCATCTGATTCAATATCTGCGCGAGTTTAGCGGCGTGATGCTGGCTAACAGCGAAGATGATCGATTTTCCTATTTCGCCGCTGATCGGATCGCGGAGCGCATTTTCCAAAAATGTCTTGCAGAACAGCTGATTGGTCGCTTCGGCGAAAAAGCGCTTCTCGAACTCACGCTGTTTGTAGACCTCCTTCTGGTCGTCGCCTTCATCGTCCTTGAAATCAACGACAAAGCCATCCTCGGACAGCAGCTGGGTTGTGATGTCACTGCGAGCATCGATCACAATCGGGTTGACGAGGAATCCGTCCTTTACACCGTCCAGCAAGGAGTAACGAAAGGTTGGCTGGCCGTCCTCGCAGCCAAAAGTCCGGTAGGTATCAAGCAACATTCGCCGCTCGAATTCACGCGGATCTCGAGTCTTCGCCTTTTCGAACCTTCGCAGATAATCGTTCGGCGTAGCCGTAAGGCCCAGTTTGTAGCCGATGAAGTAGTCGAAGACGGCGCGGGCGTTGCCGCCGATGGAACGATGCGCCTCGTCCGATATAACCAGATCGAAATCGGTGGGCGAGAATAGCTGCTGATATTTGTTGTCGAAGAGAAACGACTGGACGGTGCTGACGACGATTTCCGCGTGCCGCCAATCGTCGCGGTTCTCTTTGAAGATCACGGTCTTGTAGTCGGCAGAAAGCAGTGCCGAAAAGGCTTTTTTCGCCTGATCCTCTAGTTCGAGCCGATCCACAAGGAATAAAATACGGTGGGCGTTTCCAGACCGCAGGAACAGTTTGATAATCGCGGCGGCGGTTAAGGTCTTGCCTGTGCCGGTCGCCATTTCGAAGAGGAATCGATCCTTATCGTCCTTCACAGCCCGCTGCAGGGCATGTATCGCCTTCAACTGATATGGCCGCAAGAATCGCAACTTATTGACCTGGATATAGCCAGGCCGGTCTGCTTCGTTCTTCCAGCCCGCTTCGGCCGCGTAGCTCGGCCTCTGCGTCAGCACGATGTAATCGTCGCCTACTGTTTCCTCGACGAGCCGCTTTGGATCGGGGGCAATCTTCTGATAGCCCATCACCGATTCTGGCGAGGGGAATGATGTGATGATGTACGGATTGCCGCGGTCGAGATCCCAGAAATAATGCAGATTGCCGTTGGACAAAATGACAAACCTGCAATTCTGAGACCGCGCATATTTGCGAGCTTGCTCCTTGCCAACAAGCGGATTCTTATCTTCCGACTTGGCCTCAAGAACGATTAAGGGGAACCCCCTCGAATCGAGCAGCAGGAAATCGATAAAGCCTTTCGCGGTTTTCTCGAAGTCGTTACCGAAAGCATCTAGCTCTGCAAACTTGATTGTGACTTTGGGTTCGAGCTGGATGTTGGCAGGCGTTTTGCCATCCGGGAAAAATCTCCAGCCAGCGGCTTCGAGCAGTTTGTTGATCTTTATGCGGGCGCTGGCTTCCTTCATATCGCTAAAACCCCAGCTTCGTCCAGGAATTCACGAACCTTCATGTTGGTCTTCCTTCCAGCTAAACCCGAGCGATGATCGCGGAGCCAGGTTAGTATTGACGCAGAACCTCATAGGTGAAAACTCGTACCAGACGTTAACTTAACTGTTAGTCTCCTCAGAAGACAAGATAATACCCTGATGCAGCTTCTTTGCGGGAGACGAGGTGATTTAGTTTGTTTGCGACACCAGACTGATGACAAATCCGATTCTAGCGTGCCCAAATTGCGAGGCACACAGACAGGTATCCGACAGCTCGGGAAACATAAGTTTGTGTGCGCGTCCAACCCGGACGGTGCGGAGGCCCCACACTTCTCGCAACTAAACGAAAATCCGCCCCTAAGCATAGCTGGTTGCGAAAGGGACATGCGTATTCGCGGCCGGAGAAAACGAGTCCCATTTCTCCGCCAAATTTAGTTTGTTCGATAGCGGGAGATTTCAGACTAAATCGAAAGCTGCTAATTTCGGTCCGAAATCGCGATTTTTCGGCTAGCCAAGGGCTCTGTAGAAAAAACGACCGACTGCGTGGCGGAGGGGGTGGGATTCGAACCCACGAGACCCTTTTGAGGCCTAACGGTTTTCAAGACCGCCGGTTTCAACCACTCACCCACCCCTCCGAAATGCGGATTCCTTATTGTAGCTTACGACCAAGCCGCATTGTAGCGATGCCTTGGGTGACTGAATCGCGGTAAGCACGCGATTGCACGCGGTGAACATGGTGAACTACCGTGGTTAAAGGTATCGTTGCGAACGTGTCGAGCTGTTCCATCGAATCCATCTTCTCAGTTCATTGTTGTGTTGTAGACTCAGCCCTTCGCAGCGGGCAATGGTCAAAAAGTTGGCTCCGATCCTTTCGTCTGAGCGGGCGCCTAATTGTCGCCTGATCGGGAGATCGGACGCTACCAAATGGAGCCTGCATAATCCTGAGGAGATTCGTGAAGCGAATGAAGAGTTTATCGCGGATGTGGATCCAAGGTTTTCTGGCGATTTTCGTGCTGTGCGTCACGGCTAGAGCGCTTCCTGCACAGGCCGTCATTACAAACGATCCGCCTCAATATGGCCCGTATAACGGCGTATTCCTTCAAGGGGGCGAGGGCCTGAAGAAATCTATACTCGAGCACGACAGCGTACTGCGGGCCGAATCACTGTGGTCCCTATATTGCTGGATTCGCTTCGATGAACCGCCGAAAGGGCCAACGCTCATCGCGGGGATCGGAGATCCGACCGAGGAATTTCCGCGATACTTGGCGCTCGACGAAGGCAAACTTTCCTTGTGGATGGGCGAAGAAAATACACTCAGCGGAGCAGCGGTTGTAACCTCTGGGAAATGGCACCTACTGGCTGCGACATTTGATGGAGGAACTTTTCGCGTCTACAGCGACGGTGATCAAGTCGCGAGCGGCACTCTGGTGCTAGGCAGCGTGAGCCCTGTTATTGAGATTGCGCCGCCCATTCTTCCGGGGACCAATGGGCAGCATTTCGGCGGCAAGATAGCGTCCCTTGTGCTATTGCGGCAAGCGCTGGCGGCAGACGCAATTAAGCAGCTATCTCAAAAGCCTGAAGATTTTTCTTTGGTCGAATTCGAAGACGGATCAAAGAGTTGGCCGGTGCAGACGAAAGGCCAAGCCGGCTACCGGGCTCCGCAGGATCCTTCCGAGATGCCCCGAAGCAAAGCACCGTTCTCCCCTCCGGTGGTGCACAATGAGCCCCCGCAAAAACCAGCGATGCGAGCGAGCGGCCCGAATACGTGGTCGCTCAATGACGGGTGGCGCCTCATGGCCGCCCCATCAGTCAAGGCCGATGGCGCAGCAATCGCACAACCGGGATTCGACGCGACGAGCTGGTATCCGGCGACGGTCCCAGGAACGGTTCTCACGACGTTAATTAATAGAGGCATATATCCGGATCCCGAATACGGACTAAATAATCTCGCGATTCCAGAGACGCTCAACAAACAGGATTATTGGTATCGGATCGAAATCAAATCACCCGAAACGATTCACGGCGACGGAGAGCATCTGACTCTTACCTTCGCCGGCATCAACTACAAAGCCGTAATCTGGCTGAACGGCCGCCGCCTTGGAAACATAAAAGGCGCCTTCGTCCGCGGCGTCTTTGACGTGACTGGAATTTGGAAAATGGCCTCGGGCGAGGAAAATGTTCTCGCCGTCGAAGTTTCACCCCCGCCGCATCCAGGCATTTCGCAGGAACAATCCATCAAAGGCGGCCCCGGCGAAAATGGCGGGATCATGTGTCTCGATGGGCCGACGTTTGTTGCTTCGGAAGGATGGGATTGGATTCCCGGGATTCGCGATCGCGAAACCGGAATCTGGCAGGGCGTCGAGTTGAGAGCTTCGGGGCCGGTGAAAATTGGCGATCCGCAAGTCGTCACCAAATTGCGGCTTCCAGATACTAGCCGCGCGAATGTCGAGATCACCGCGCCGCTCGAGAATTCCTCTGACAAGCCCGTTCACGGCACGCTGAAGGCATCCTTCGAGTCGGTCAACGTGAGAAAGGACATTACTCTTCCTCCAGGCGAAACGAATTTGCAGCTCACGCCTTCGGAATTCAAACAGCTCACCGTGCAGCAACCGCGTCTTTGGTGGCCGAATGGCTACGGGAAGCAAGAGCTGTACCACCTCAAACTCACATTCACGGCAGACAACCACGACTCGGACACCAAGGAATTGAGATTCGGAATTCGCGAGATCACTTACGAACTAAGCCTGCTCGATAGCGCTGGCCATTTGCGTCGCGTCGAGGACGATCCGACTCTCGGCAATAACGGAAACGGAGGCGTCGTTGATGTGACGCACGAAGGTATGCGGGAAATTCCGGCCGCCGATCCCATGCCGCCCAATTTGCCCGAAGCGTGGAAAGCGTCTTGGCATTCGTGGGTGAGTTCATTGAGCCCCGGCGCGGAATCATCTCCCGCCGTCCGCACGGTTGATGACAGCAAGATCGCTCCCTATCTCGCCATCAAGGTCAACGGCGTGAAAATCGCGTGTCGAGGCGGCAATTGGGGGATGGACGACCTGCTGAAGCGAGTTTCTCGAGAGCGCCTTGAGCCTTACTTCCGGCTGCATCACGATGCTAACCTCAACATCATCCGCAATTGGGTGGGCCAAAACACCGAGGAAGTATTCTTCGATCTCGCCGACGAATACGGACTTCTTGTGTGGAACGATTTCTGGGCGACCACTCAGGATTACAACATCGAGCCCGAAGACCCGGCGCTGTTCCTCGCCAATGCGCGCGACGTCATCCTGCGCGACCGCAATCATCCCTCCATCGCGGTTTGGTGCGGCCGCAACGAAGGAGTTCCTCAACCGATCATCAACAAAGGATTAAGCGAGTTGGTGAATTCGCTTGATGGGACGCGCTACTATTCGCCCAGTTCAAACCAAATCAACCTGCAGCAGAGCGGGCCATACAAATACATGGACCCGAAGCTGTATTTCACGACGCTAAATCACGGCTTCTCGGTGGAAACTGGGACGCCGTCAATGTCCACGCTCGAATCATTCCAGAATTCGACGGCAAAAGCGGATCAATGGCCTGTGGACGACGTCTGGGCCTACCACGACTGGCATCAAAGCGGGAACGGAGATGTCGCACCATTCACGGCGGAGATGCAAGCCGAGTTCGGCGCGCCGACGAGTCTCGAAGATTTCGAGCGCAAAGCTCAGATGCTGAATTACGTGGATCATCGCGCAATTTTTGAGGGTATGAATGCGCACCTCTGGGCGCCGAACAGCGGCCGCATGCTGTGGATGACGCAACCCGCGTGGCCGAGCACCATGTGGCAGATTTTCAGTCACGATTACGATACACAGGCCTCCTACTATGGCGTGAAAAAAGCGTGTGAGCCCGTGCATATTCAGCTTGATCCGACGAGCTACGAAGTCGCGGTGGTGAATACCACGACCACCGCCATGGCCGGATTGTCGCTCGACGCCACCGTATTCTCACTCGACAACAAATCGCTGCTCCATCACGAGGAGCGCAAGGAAGTCGAGGCCGACTCATTAGCGAAAGGCTTCAAACTGGATATCGCTCCGTTGCTGTCGTCCGGGGTTGTCCTGGTTAAGTTGGAATTGCGCAGTGCAACTGGAGATCTTTTGTCGCAAAACTTGTACTGGCTGGGCGCGAAAAGTTCGTCGTACCGCGAACTCGGCCGGCTACCGCCTGCCGATGTATCCCTCAGGGCAGATTCCTTGCGAAGTGGAGACACGATTCACATTCGCGTGCAACTTCAGAATCGCGGGAACGCCGTCGCGCTTGAAAATAAGCTGACTCTTCTCGATGCCGCCGGAGGCGCGCGCATACTTCCCGCGTATTTGAGTGACAACTACGTGTCGTTGTTGCCGGGCGAGTCGCGCGAAATCGAAATTGAATATCCTTCATCAGCTGGAAAAGGCCCAGAGCAAGTGGCAATCCGAGGCTGGAATCTTGCATCGCGAACAATAGCGGTCGCGCAGGGAAAGTAACGCAACGCCCCTAGGAATGCGTTATTCCCGTTTCAATTTCTGCCAGAGCCCGGTGGTTCCCTCTTCCGGGAACACAACATCAATACGCCGTCACGCGCGTAATCGAGGCAGTTGCCGCGAATCCGACTCGCCAACGATCACAAAAGCCGCTGTAGATTTTGATAGCTGATTCTGAGGCTTTCGGTCGGCGGTAGCTCTCCCGAATCCTGCTCGACAAACATGTGCCGAACGCCGTTTTCTTCCGCAGCACGCAAGATGTGTTTCCAGTCCAACGTTCCTGCGCCAACCGGCGCGAAATGCTCAGCCTGCTCGTTCAGATCCTGCGATGTCGGGAACCCTGCCTTGCGATCCTTTAAATGCAGTAACTGGATACGGCCTCCTAGCCTCTTGAACATTTCCACCGGATCCTGCCCTGCCTGCACGATCCAGTAGCAATCCATCTCCATGCAGACTAGATTGGCGTCGGTGCGCGAAATCAGCGCGTCAAATCCCGTCGTGTCGCCAAATCTGCGAAATTCGTAATTGTGATTGTGAAAGCCGAAGCGCATTCCCGCGCGCTTCACTTGTTCTCCCCATTTGTTGTACTGATCGGCCGCCTGCTTGAAACCATCGAGCGAAGTCCACATCGCCTTGGGCAACATAGGACAAATCATGTAGTCCACTCCGAGGGCCTTCGCGTAATCGATCTTCCCTTCAAGTCCGTCGTAATCGATATGCCCGCTCGGGACGCGCAAACCATGATCCTGGATGATCTGCTTCAACTCAGCCGCCGGTCGCGAATAGACATCCCAATACGTTTCGACTTCTTCATAGCCGATCTGACGAATCGCGGCGAGGACGCCGGGGAGATCCTTCGCGGCCTCGGTTCGCACCGTGTAGAGCTGGACTCCAAGAGGACGCCGATGCACTTGCAGGTGCCCCTGCGAAAGATTGTGCGCGGCGGCCGAACTCATCGCAGCAATCGTGGACACCATGAATTTGCGTCTTCCGATCAACACTTGCATCCTCCGTTACGAGTGCATTTCAGAAAGCTGAGACCATCCATCGGATTGCTCGACTCAACGACATCCGCCAGCTACGGTAGGACCTCGTAACTCACAAAAGCAAACTTTTTCGAATCGGGAGACCACGAATTCACGTTGATGGTCCCTTGTCCGCCAAAGAACGAAGCTAGAACTTGGATCGATTTGTTTTTTGCCGGTTTGACGCCTCGCGCCGCCTCCGGACGCAAGCGAAGCATCCGAAGCTCGACATTCGTTTTGACGTCGTGCCCAGGCGTGCCCTTCGGAAATGACAAGAACACCAGCCATTTCCCGTCGGGCGATGGATGGGGAAACCAATCTTCCATCGGATCGCTGGTCACACGTTCGGCTTTGGCATCGCCCGGACCCGCACCTTCCGAGGGTATCCGCCAGATGTCCCAACTGCCGGAACGGTTTGAATTGAAATAAATCCATTGTCCGTCGGGAGAATAGTCGGGACCGTCGTCATAGGCAGAAGCCGAGGTCAGCCGTTCCTCTGGACCGCCGGTCGCTCGGACGCGGAAGAGATTGAAGTTGCCGCTTCGTTGTCCCACAAACGCCAGCCAATTTCCATCCGGCGACCAGGAATGGAAATAGCTCGGCATATTTTCGGTGAGCAGTCGCGGGTTCGCGCCGTTCGAAGCCGCCACGAACACCTGTGATCCCTTCGCATCGCCATAAGTCGCTGAAAATGCCAGCAGCTTGCCACTGGGTGAAATTCCGTGATCGTTATTGCATTGGTAGGCGTCGTCGAGCTCCAACTTTGCAGGTTGCATATCCGCGCCACCATCGAGTACGAAGCTGTAGAGCTTGCCGCCGGAGTTCGCCAACAAATATTTGCCGTCGGGCGACCAGTTCGGCGCTTCCCTCAGCTTATCCGCCGAGTACAGCACCGCAGTCTTCTTGCTCGCGAGATCAAAAATTGAAATTCTGCTGCGAACATTCTTGGGATTCTGATCGAGCGCAACCGTGTGCGGAATCGCGGTGACACATGCAGCGAAAATCGCCGCTCCAATGCCAACTCTAATCAAAATGGTTTTTTGGAGATTCGTATGTGACTCCAATCGAGCATGCGCCTTTTTACGGCAACAGCATAATCGCGACCACCGCCGCCGTCTACTGCGCTTACTTACTCAGAAATTATCGAAGGTGTACGAACTTCGAAACACCCGCATCGCTGACTAGTATTTTCTTGCTATTGCGTTTCTTTCAAGAGCCATTCAAATTGCTGCACACTCTCGGTGCACTGGGTGTGTGCGGCGCCGAAAGAGATTCTGCAAATTTTCATTTCACAGTTCCTTGGGAGAGGTGTGCGCATGCAAATGCCGCGGTATTCCGGCCATGTACGAATGATACTGCTTGTTCTTGGGATGATTTTTTTCCTGGCTGTTTCTGCGCGCGCGCAGGAATTGGGAACCGCAGTTCTGAACGGCGACGTCACCGATCCGCAAGGCGCCATCGTCAACGGCGCTGAAGTGGTCGCTCTGCGCACGGCTACAGGCGTTGAGCGCACGACCGTGACAAATGGCTCCGGGCTTTTTGTGTTTAACGATCTCGTCCCGGGTGAATACGAAGTGCGCGTAACTACGAAAGGGTTCAGCGTATTTACGGCGCAAATCCGCATGGAAGTCGGGCAGGAGGCCGATCTCAAAATCCAACTTAGCTTGGCGTCGGCGAAAACCACGATTCAAATCACTGACTCGGACGCCGGATCGCAAGTGAATACCGTGTCATCGGTCGTCGACGGGGTCGTGAACGCGCGGCAGATCGACAATCTGCCGGTCAATGGGCGGAACTTTTTGGAATTGGCGCTCCTGATGCCCGGCAATACGATTGCCCCGAATTTCGATCCCACCAAAGCGGAGACGATCGTGATTTCTTCCGCGGGGCAACTGGGCCGGGGTGGGAACGTTAGCGTGGACGGGATGGACAACAACGATGACGTCGTGGGCGGCATGCTGGTGAACGTGCCGGAAGACGCGGTGCAGGAATTTCAAATTGCTACGAATCGATTCTCTGCTGAGACAGGCCGCTCCGGTTCGTCGGTTGTAAATGTCGTGACCAAATCGGGCACGAACACTCTTCACGGTTCCGCGTCCTTTTACGAACGCGACAAAGACCTGCAGGCACTGCCTGCTACTTTCAATCCTACTTCGACCTCCGGCGAGTTACCGCCCTTCCGCCGCGAACAATATTCGGGCACCCTCGGCGGCCCGATCGTGAAAGACAAAGTGTGGTGGTTTGGCGCGTTTGAATACCGCGATGAATTGGGCGGCGTGCTGGTGGGAACCCGCGACGATGCCACGCAAACGATTACGAATTCTTTTGCTCCCGAACCACTGACGGATCCGATCGGAACAGTCCGGGGAGACTGGCAGATTTCCTCCAAGGACCTTTTGTCGCTGCACTATTACATCGAGCGTCTCGCGGCCACCGGTGCGGCCAGCTTTTTGACGAGCGCCCCGATCGGCTCTGCCTCGGAGCGGCAAGACCTCCGCAACAATTTCCAGGACTTTGTCGCTTCCTGGACGCACGTCGTAAGCTCCACATTGCTGAATCGCAACAGCTTCGCCTTCAACAATTTTATTAACATCACGGATCCCATTACGACCGGGCCGGAGCTCGATTTCCCCAGCATCGCAGACGGATCGTCGTATCGCGTTCCTCAACAGACGCGGCAGAAGCGCGAGCAGTTCGACGATAGCTGGGACTGGGTGCGCGGCAATCACAACATCGGATTCGGCGGAGAATATCAGCGCATTGGCGCCGACTTCGTACTCGGCGTGTTTCAATCAGGAGCCATCGAATTTATCGAGAATTTTCCCGATGGCGATCACAACGGGGATGGCGTCGTAAATGACGAAGATCTCCTCTTTGCTGTGACGATAAGAAGCGCCATTCCCACGACGCCTCTGATCATTCCTGACACCGACAATAATCACTTTGCCGCATATATTCAGGACGACTGGCATGTGCACCCGCAGTTCACGCTGAATCTCGGCCTTCGATACGAAATCGATACCGGCGCGAACGATGTCGGGTATTACAGTCAAATCAATCCGATCCTGCTCCCGTTCCTGCAAGGAACCCGGCACAGGCCGAGTAAGAATTTTGGCCCGCGTGTGGGCTTTAATTGGGCGTCGAAGGATGCAAAATTCAGTTTTCACGGCGGCTACGGAATTTACTACGACCGGATTACCCTCGAGATTGATTCGCTCGAGCGTGGATTGAACGGCAAAGCGCTTCCAATCGATGTGCGCGAAGGCAATATCGACTACCTCGGTCCCATGGGGCAGTTTCTTCCCGGCGCGCCAACGCTTTCGAATCCGTTTACCGGCGCGATCATTCCTGGCGCTGGCGGCGCAGCCGAAGGTATCAACATCATCGACAATCGAATGCGCAATCCGATGGTGCAGCAATCCAACCTGGGCGTGCAGTACTCGTTCGCGCGAAATTGGATTGTGCGCGCGGACGGCATCCACGATCTCGGGACGGGTTTCATCATTGGTGTTCCGATCGGCTCGGTGTTCAATCCGGTCTCAGGCGGCCCGGAAACGGTTACGGATCTTCAATCCAGCGCTAACACGCATTACGACGCGCTCTGGCTGAGCGTGGACAAACGCTTCGAGCGCCGCTATCAATTTCACGCGGCCTACACGCTCTCGAAGACGTTTGATTACGCCAACTACGATCAGGTTCCGTTTGGCTATGCGCCGGTCGATCCCACCGATTTGCGGCTAGAATACGGGCCCTCACCGAACGATCAGCGCCACCGTCTTGTCCTTCAAGGCGTCGTAGATTTGCCGTACGCTTTCCGTTTCTCCGCCCTTTGGACTTATGCGTCGGGTGTTCCGATGGACATCCTTTATGATGACGTGAACGGAAATACCACTCGAGTGCCACAGTTCAGCCGCAACGCGGGCGGGCGCGAATTTCACACAGGTGCCGAGCTGAATGCGGCCCTTTCAGCCATCAATGCCGCGGGCGGCGAGAGTGGCGAACTTCTACCGCTCGTCTCGCCTGGCGCCCGATTTAACGATACTTTCAATTCGTTCGATTTCCGGCTTTCCCGCGATTTTCATATCGGCGACCGATATACCATTCAACTGATCGGCGAGGCATTTAATATATTCAACAAGACGAACATTCTCGGCGTGAACAACTCGGACTATTCCGGGTTCTTCAACGTTCTCGTGCCCGATAACAATAACCCTAGCTATTCGTCGCAGTTCGGGACGCCAGTCTCGACGGCAGGCGGAGTGTTCGGCTCAGGCGGCCCGCGCGCCTTTCAATTGGCCGCGAAGTTCATGTTCTAAGACGTAGCCGTGGCGCGGGCATCTTGCCCGCGTTCTTTTCGATGCGTCCAAAGTAGGCCGCGGGCTTCTGTAGCTCACGTCCCCGGCGCGACGCAGTCGCGACGAGACGTGAGGCCTTAAGGGGTAATCATGGCTCACATTAAACTAGCCGAAGGTGTACCGGGAATTCGAGGTCCAATGCTGCTTAGCCCGGAAACGACCAAGCCGCTGCGCGAGCTCGTCGAAGTGCTGCTGCGTTCGCCGAATACACTAACGCCGGCCGAGCGCGAGATGATTGCGACCTACGTTTCTTCTGAAAATGACTGCTATTACTGCCAGCATTCTCATGGTGCCGCAGCCGCTGAGCATCTCGGCGGAGACTACAAGCTGGTAGATCAGATCAAGCAAGATTTCCAGGTCGCGCCGATTTCCGACAAAATGAAGGCCCTCCTGGCCATCGCCGGCAAGGTCCAAAAGGGCGGAAAACACGTCACGGCGGAAGATGTCGCGCGCGCGAAAAATCAGGGCGCCACTGACAAAGAAATTCATGACACAGTCCTCATTGCCGCGGCGTTTTGCATGTACAACCGCTACGTCGATGGTTTGGCTACTTGGGCGCCGCAGGACCCGGAAATTTATCGGGAGATCGGAAAGCGAGTCGTCAACCTCGGTTACACCGCTTCGGGCTGGGAGCTGCCGGTTTCAACTGTCTCGCGCTAAACCGCACTGAGTTTCGAGGCCGCGTCTTTTCATACGAACCGCAGATCCCTCACTTCGTTTGGGATGATGACGTTCTCAAGGCTGGCCTCGCTCGCCAAATCACAACAGCCAAAGGCTCTAGAATTTCAGTCTCACCGTAAACGCCGCCTTCCTGATTTCGGCTATTGAGTGAACCAGGCCTAGAGCAGATTAGTCCCCGACACAAGATTCGGTTGTTTAACTGCCATTCAAAGCCGAGCAGGAAAATGCGCGGATTACTGCCGAGAGTATTAGCGTATGGGTGCGTCGGATGTGCGGCCAGGCCAGTCGCCTGGCGCGAAATCCACGCCCCAGAAGTGAGGCGCGGGTGAATTGAATTCGAGGCCGATGCGATGACCGCGATCTGACATGTCACCGATATATACGACGCGGCATTCCTGCTCTTCTTCCGTGACGGGATTGATGAGAACGATGTCGGCGCCAAGTTCGAGGGTTTCCTGGAGATAAATCAGCCCGCCATGCGCGTTGACGACGATGGTCTGGCTGTTTTCGCGAAACTTTTTTCCGTCGGAACTCTTCCCCGCCGCTCGCACGGGGATGCGCGTGAAGACGCGGGTGCTCCGGCGATTCGTCATGTTCGTGGCTTCAGTGCTCACGAACCAATGGTGCCTTTCGACCGAAACCGGGTCAACTATCGTTTCTAGGAGCGTGCTCAAAACGTCGCGCATTCTGCTTGCTGCAAGGGGGCTGCTTCCATAGAATGAGGGGCTTGCGCCATAATCTCACCGTTCGATGATCAGAAGCTGTCATACCGGTACACTACCTATGAGTTTGCAATGCTCGGAGCCGCTTGATGACCCTGATTGAGTATATTGAGCAGAATCGCGACCAGAATCTGGAAGAACTGAAAGAATTCCTTCGAATCCCCAGCGTCAGCACCAAATCGGAACACAAGAAAGATATTGAACGGGCAGCACAATGGGTTGCAGATAAACTGCGCGCCGCGGGGATGCAGAAGGTCGAGGTTCATCCCACCAAATTGCACCCAATCGTTTACGCCGAATCGGAGCAGCAGCCAGGAAAGCCAACGATTTTGCTCTACGGACATTACGACGTGCAACCCGCCGAGCCGCTCAACCTTTGGACATCGCCCGCGTTCGAGCCGGCCGTGCGCAATGGCAACCTCTATGGCCGTGGAACCGCCGACGATAAGGGCCAGGTGCACATTCACTTGAAGGCGCTCGAAGCGATTTTCACGACCGAACACAAGCTTCCTCTGAATGTCAAGGTAATGATTGAAGGAGAAGAGGAAGTCGGCAGCGTCAGTTTGTGGGAGTTTGTCGCGAAAAACCGCCAGAGGCTGAAGGCCGACGCGCTTGTCGTTTCTGACACGAGCATGCTGGCGAAAGGCGTGCCGTCAATTACATACGGACTTCGCGGGTTGAATTACTACGAAGTGGAAATCATCGGACCGATGCAGGACTTACATTCCGGTGCGTTTGGCGGAGCCGTGCCGAATCCGATTACGATTCTCGCGGAGATGATCGCTAAGTTGCATGACAAGAATTTTCACGTTACGGTTCCCGGTTTCTACGACGATGTCGAGGAGATATCCCGCGCGGAACGCAAGGCGCTCAACTCGCTGCCCTGGAAAGAAAAAGAATTTCGCAAGACGGTGGGTGCGCCCGATCTGTGCGGCGAGAAGGGTTACTCCATCGTAGAGCAAACCTGGGTGCGGCCCACGCTTGAGTTGAACGGTATCTGGGGCGGCTACATGGGCGAAGGTTCAAAAACAGTTATTCCGTCTACCGCTCACGCCAAATTCTCGACGCGGCTCGTGCCGAATCAGGATCCCCCCAAAATTGCCAAGCTCGTCGAACGGCACGTGCGAAAGCTCCTCCCCAAGACGGTGAAATGCAATTTTCAGGTTTTGAGCATGGGCAAGCCGTGGGTGGCGCCTTATCAGCACCCGATCTTCCGAACGGCGATTCAAGCGCTCGAACAAGGCTTCGGCAAGAAAGCCGTTTTCATCCGCGAAGGCGGCTCGATACCGCTGGTGACGCAAATTCACGACATGTTCAAAGTGCCGTGCGTGCTTCTCGGCTTCGGACTGCCCGACGAAAATGCGCACGCGCCGGATGAACACCTGTCGCTTGAGAATTATTTCGCCGGCATAAAGGCGGTCGCGCTTTTCTACGACCAACTGGCTCGCGCGTAACGCCGCCGTGTTTTGATTCGGGCCGCGCACCGAAAATCCATGTTTTCCGGGCCTTTTTTGCGTTTTGGCTTGCGCAAAGGGTCGAGCAGCAGCTATAGTTCCTTCCGCATCTCGGCAGGACCGGGATAACAAAAGAACCTACTTCTGAGGAGGAAACTGGAACACGATGGCAAATCCGCTGAGCAAGTCCAAGATTGTTGCACACCTGGCAGAAAAGGTCGCGATTCCGAAGAAGACCGCGATGTTGTTTTTTGACGAGCTATTCAAGCTCGCTATAAAAGAAACGAAGGGCGCTGGAAAATTCGTGATCCCCGGTTTGGGACGGGCAGTGAAGGCTCACCGCAAAGCGCGTATGGGAAGAAACCCGGCCACCGGCGAAGCAATTAAGATCAAGGCAAAAACCGTTGTCCGGCTGCGCGCTTCCAAGGCTTTCAAAGACGCCGTACTGAAGTAGGGTCCACCCGGCGCTGAGATTTCGAGACGAACCCCCAACGCATGGCTCGGCCCGCGCTGCGGGACGCCAGCTTGGGGGTTTCGTCTTTCCCTTCACCTTGACGCCGCGATTCTGCGGCCTGCTATCTTCTGATTTCTATACGGTAGGTCCAGCAGTTCTGTCGAACTTCTAACGCCGAGCGAGACTCCGAGAGCCATGCCTTCAGCATACTGGGACGAGTCCCTGGCCGAGCGATATAGCCGTTTTCACTACGATTTCCCCGAAATACCGTTGGCGGGCCGCACTGTCATCGTTGCTGGAGGTACGGGTGGACTCGGAAGCGCACTGGTGGCTTTGCTTGCGCGAGAAGGCGCGCGAGTGATCGTGGGCTACCGCTCGAATAGCGAGCGCGCCGGGAAATTGCAGAAGGCGATCGAAGAACAATTCGGCGCGAAGCTGCACTTCGTTGCGGGAGACATACTGGATCCCGCGGTCCGCAAAGCCTACTTGGACGCCGTGAAGGCTGCGGGCGGGCCGCTTGCCGGCGCCGCGATTTTTCCGGGCGAACCCGCTCGAGTACCGTTCGAATCGCTCAGCCGCGAAACGATTACCGCATCGCTCGAATCCAATTACATAGGGCCGGTGCTGCTCGCGAGAGATCTCGGCGCGACGATGGAAGGCTCGGGGGAAGTTTCTGGTGCGGGAGGCAATCTGGTGCTTCTCGCGACGATACAAGCCGTGGCTCCGTTTGCGTCGAGCTTGGCATACGCCGGGCCAAAGGCCGCGCTGGTGCATGCTGCGCGCGTTCTCGCGTTGCAGTGGAATAAAGTTTCGGTGAATGTAGTCGCGCCGGGGGCGACCGTTGCAGGGATGGCCGAATCGAGTGTCAGCGCGAGCAAGTACGATCGTCACATTTCGAGCGGCGCGATCTCGCGATTCGGGCGTCCTGAAGATATCGCGCGCGCTGTTCGCTTTTTTCTCGAACCGGGGCAATATGCGACGGGACAAGTGCTCGTCGTTGACGGAGGATTGACAATTCGGCGCGACCGCGGCTAACCGAAGGGTACTGCACAGACCGACATGGAACCTGAGCTTTCAACCCGCGAGCATTCCGGTCTTTTGACAGACTTGTACGAATTGACCATGGCTGCAGGATATCTGCAGACCGGCTTCGACGCGCGCGCGACATTTGAATTGTTCGTTCGAAGTCTTCCCAAACGCCGCAACTATCTCGTGGCCGCCGGGCTCGAGCAATGCCTCGATTTTCTCGAGAATGTGAATTTCACCGTGCCGGAAATTGATTTTTTGCGGCGACATCCAGTGTTTCGAAATATTCGCGATGAATTTTTCGACTATCTGGCAAAGTTTCGATTCACGGGAGATGTTTGGGCAATGCCGGAGGGCACGCTGGCTTTTGCCGGCGAGCCGATTCTGCGCGTGTCCGCTCCGATCATCGAAGGCCAGATCATGGAGACATACCTTCTGGCGACGATCAGTTTTCAAACGATGATCGCGAGCAAGGCAGCGCGCGTGGTGACGGCGGCCCAGGGACGTCCCGTGGTGGAATTCGGGGCACGTCGCGCCCATGGCGCGCAGGCCAGCTTGCTTGCGGCGCGCGCGGCGTCGATTGGCGGCTGCCAGGGGACTTCAAACGTTCTTGCCGGCCAGCGCTTTGGGATGGAGACGTATGGCACTCAGGCGCATTCATGGGTGATGGCGCACGAGAACGAGACGCTGGCGTTTCGGCACTTTCTCGACGCGTTTCCCGATCACGCCGTTCTGCTGCTCGATACTTACGACGTGCACAACGCGCTGCGCGAAATTCTTGCGATGGGACGCAAGCCCGCGGGAGTTCGTCTCGATAGCGGCGATCTTGTGAAGGATAGCCGGTGGATTCGCCGCGAGCTTGTGCGCGCCGGCTGGAACGACGTGAAAATACTTGCGTCCGGCGATCTCGATGAAGACAAGATCGCGGCACTCTTGAAGGATGGTGCGTCGATTGACGCTTTTGGAGTGGGAACAGCGCTGGCTACACCGGGGGACTCTCCTCATTTGAGCCTGGTTTACAAACTCGTGGAGGTGGAGCGCGATGGAAATGTGAGGGGAGCGGCGAAGCTGACGACCGCTAAAGTGACGTATCCGGGAGCGAAACAAGTTTTTCGTATGAGCGACGATGCGGGGAAATATTCAGGGGATGAAATCGCCTTGAGCGAGGAGCCGACGAAAAATGGCGAGCCCTTGCTGGTGCAGGTGATGTCCGGCGGAAAGCGTGTGGCAAAATCCGAAACGACGCTGGAGGCTCGAGAACGCTGCGTTGCGAGTCTGGCGCGGCTGCCTGATCGCTATCGGCAGTTGCGGCGCGATGTGGCGTACCCGGTGCGATACAGCACCCGTTTGAAGGCGCTCCTCGAGACCGTCAAGCGCCGCGTGCGTCACGCCAAATCGATATAGCCAAGTTGTTATGATTGCGGCTCCGAAAGGTTGTCAGGATGGCCTCAAAGTCCGTTGTGTTCTGGGAAGTGGATGCGCAGGCGGATTTTATGCTGCCGGGAGGCGCGCTGTATGTGCCGGGTGCGGAGAAAACACTTCCAAATTTGAAGCGGCTCGTGGATGTAGCGCGGTCCGGCCACGTTTTTCTCGTATCGAGCGCGTGTCACCACGCGCCTGACGATCTGGAGTTTGAGACGTTCGGGCCGCATTGCATACGAAATACGCCTGGATCGCGAATTGTTTCCGATGGACTTACCGACAATCCGCTGCGCGTCCCAAATGTGGCTACGTTCGATTGGCCGCAGGATTTCGATTCGCGGCAGCAAGTCATATTCGAAAAGCAGCAGCTTGATGTATTTTCAAATCCGCAGGCAGGCGCGCTTGTCGAAAAACTTGGCGATGTCCGCTACGTCGTATTTGGAGTGGTCACGGAATATTGCGTTGGGCTTGCGGCGAAAGGGCTACTGCAGCGAGGGCATCGCGTTTCCATCGTAAAGGATGCGATTGAAACGCTGGACGTGAAGGCGGGAAGTGGCATGCTCGACGAACTGAAAGCGCTGGGAGTTGACCTGATTTCGACTGACGAGGCGCTTGCGCTCGTTGCGTAGTTTGTACGCCCTCAGAGCGTTCTCAAATACGCGAGCAAGTCGCGGAGTTGAGCGTCGCTGATATTCTCGCGCGACTGGGGCATATTCTTTCCGCCGTTTTCAATCAATTTGACGAGATTTTGATTGTCGTTCCTCGTGCCATCTGCAAATTTCACTCGTTTAGAAAGCCCTTTCAGTCCGGGTCCGATTTTCTTTTCCGTGCTCGCGGCAAAATGACATATTGCGCAATGGCTTTTGTAGACGGATTCGCCTCGTGCAATCGATTCTTTGCTATCGGTTGGGCGCATTTCGGGCTTGTGATTTTGCGCAGTAAGAGCTGCTGAGCCAATCGCGACGAGGATGCCGGCAACCAAACCGCGAATAAACTTCGTCATTTGGGCGCGGCCGGCGTGCCGGGCTTGAAAACCAGATCGTAAACGTACATGAGAAGGGTCGCGACGATTCCAATTCCCGCGATCCACCACCACATCCGCTGAGGACGCTGAACAACTTCTCCGTAATGGTGCAGCAGATAGCCGCCGAGAGCGCCGCCGAAGAAGTAACCCAGAGCAACCGGCAGAAATGCATAACCCATATACAGTCCCTGCTGGCCCGGGGGCGCCAGGCGCGAGACATATTCGTAATAGCGCGACGTCTGCGTGATTTCGCCGATCGCTACACATATCAGCGTCGCAACCAGCATTCCGATGGACGGATGAATCGCCAGCAAAATCCAAGCGAGACTGGTGATGAGGAACCCGAGCGTCATCACCGTGAATGCACGCATCTTTCTCGTGAGGTAAGTGACGAGAATTTGGCAACAGATGACGATAATCGGATCAATGGAGAGAAGGAGATCGAAATTGGCGTCGGGATTCACGTAACGCCGGACGAACAACGGCACGGAAATATACTGCTGCCAAAAAATGACGAAGAATCCGGAAAAGATCAGAAGAAACAGCACAAACCTGAGATTGCCCAAGACAACGAACATATTCTTGATCGCAGCGCCGACGCTTGAGACGGTCTGTTCGCCTGAGCGCACCGGTTCGCGATAGAAAAATATCGTTACCCAAAACATCAGAAATACGCTCAACGCCGCAAAGCGGAAAACGCTTGCGATTCCGAGGCCAAGTTGTTTCCGGACGACAAACGCCATGATCGGGCCGAGCGCGCCGCCGATATTCACCAGCGTGTAGTAAATCGAATAACCGATGGATCGGACATTTTCGGCCGACGCACGCGCCGTGGTGCCTGCCACGCACGGCTTCACCACGCCCGGCCCGAGCGCGGGAATCATGAGAATGGCGAGCACGAGCCACTTGTCCGTCATCGCGTGCCGCAACCCTTCCATCCAGGGTGCTGAAAGCGAGCCGAGAAGGAAGTAGCCGACGGTCATCACGAGGTACGCAAGCATCAGCGCGCGGCGAAATCCGAACCAGTCCGCCAACGTCCCGCCGAGTATTGGCAGGAACCAGACGACGAGGCCAAAAGTACCGACGAGCCAGCCCGTCAGCTCGTTTGAAAAATGCAATTGTTCGCTGAGATAGACGGCAAGGACGGCCGTGGTCGCATAGTAGGCGACGCGTTCGAAAATTTCCGTGAAATTGGCGATCCAGAAGGAACGCTCGAAACCCTCGCGGATTTCCATCAAGCGTTGGCCGAAACTCAAATGGTGTCTCCCGGCATTTTCAGGCAGCAGCCGAGTCGCGCGTCCCGGCCTCCGGCGGTGATTGTAGCGGAAGTAAACGGGGACACCGAGTGAAGTTTTACCGCACATCCCCGTGTGTTACGATTGCCAATCCGGCGGATGAAGCCTGCGCCGCCTGCTCTTCCCAATGCCCTCTGCAACGATGAAAGCCTTGCGTAAGCCGCGTCCCGCGCCGGGTGCGCAAGTCGAATCCGTCCCGATACCCGAGATCGGAGCGAACGATGTTCTCGTTCGCGTGCGCGCTGCTTCGATTTGCGGCACGGATCTTCACATTTACCACTGGGACCGCTGGTCGGCTTCCAGGCTTCGACCTCCGCTTACCTTTGGACATGAATTTTGCGGAGTGGTGGAAAAGATCGGCACGGACGTGACGGACGTGGCGCCGGGAGATTTCGTCAGCGCCGAGATGCACATCGCGGATGGTACCTGCCGGCCGTGCCGCGTCGGTCAGGCACATCTTTGCCGGAACGTGAAAATCATCGGCATAGATGCGGACGGATGTTTCGCTGAATTCGTTCGCATCCCTGCGCAAAATATCTGGAAGGTGGACGCTTCGATTCCCGAGCATTACGCGGCGATTCTCGATCCACTCGGCAATGCCGTGCATACGGTGCTCTCCGGCCCAATTTCCGGGCAGAGTGTTGCGGTTACGGGCGCAGGCCCAATCGGGCTGATGGCGATCAACGTCGCGCGGGCATGCGGCGCAACGCCAATATTCGCGCTGGAGATCAATCCGCGACGTCGCGAGCTTGCCAAGACGATGGGCGCGGATGAAGTGATCGATCCCGCGGCCGTGGATCCTGTCAAGCGAGTGCGCGAAGCCACCGACGGAGAGGGAGTGGACGTGCTGCTCGAAATGAGCGGCAACGAATCGGCGATTCAGCAGGGATTTGAGATGCTGAGGCCGGGAGGGCGCGCCTCGTTGCTCGGCATTACATCGCAGCCTGTTGAATTCGATCTCGTGGCAGACATCATATTCAAGGGCGCAACGGTCCATGGAATCTATGGCCGCAAGATGTTTGAAACCTGGGTGCAGATGACGGAACTGTTGAAATCCGGCAAGCTCAATCTCGATCCGCTGTTCAACGAACGCATGCCGCTCGATCGCTTCTCCGATGCATTTTCGCTTCTCGAAAAAGGCCAGGCAGGCAAGGTACTTTTCTATCCGAATGGCGTTCCCGCTTAGACGCCCACGTTGCCCTATAATGAAGTCTGATTCCGTTTTCCTTGGGAGGATTTATGGCAAGTGCAGCACGCCCCCAGCTTGATTACTTGCACGCGGCATTAGAAGACTTGAGAGCGAAACATCTGTACACACACTTGCGCGTTCTCGATGGCGAGCAGAAGCCGGTGTGCATGGTGGACGGCAAAGAGGTGATCAATCTTTCGTCCAACAATTATCTGGGACTCACAACCCATCCAAAACTGCGCCGCGCGGCGATTGAGGCTGTCCGAAAATATGGAGTGGGCTCGGGCGCTGTCCGCAGCATCGCGGGGACGATGAAGATTCACATGGAACTCGAGGAGCAAATCGCGCGGTTCAAAAACACGGAAGCTTGTGTTGTGTTTCAATCCGGATTCGCAGCGAATGCCGGGACGGTCTCCGCGGTTCTTGGCAAGGACGACCTCGTCATCTCGGACGAGTTGAATCACGCTTCAATCATAGACGGCTGCCGGCTTTCGAAAGCAACGATCAAAGTTTTCAAGCATAAGGATTTGAACGATTGCGAACGCGTGCTGAAAGAAACCGAAAACTGGAACGGGAAGAAGATGCTGGTGACAGACGGGGTCTTCTCGATGGATGGTGATATTGCCGATCTGCCCGGGCTTTGCACGCTGGCCGAAAAGTACAATTGCATCACCATGGTTGACGACGCGCATTCGTCCGGCGTGCTCGGGCGAAATGGACGGGGAACGGTGGATCATCAGAATTGCCACGGGCGGGTGGATATCCAGGTCGGAACGCTCAGCAAGGCAATCGGAGTGCTCGGTGGCTACGTCTGCGGATCACGCGAATTGATCGATTATCTCTACCACCGCGCGCGACCCTTCATTTTCTCGACCTCGCACCCGCCATCCGTTGTCGCGTCGTGCCAGGCGGCATTTGAATTACTCGACTCCGAAACCGGAGCGAAACTCGTCAAGAAACTCTGGGCCAACACGAAGTTTTTCAAACGTAAGCTAAAAAAACTCGGGTTCAAAACCGGTCCCAGCGAGACGCCAATTACTCCGATTCTCGTTGGCGAGGCCGCGAAAGCTTTCGAATTCGGGCGCGAACTCTTTGCCGAGGGCGTATTCGCACCGGCGATCGGCTATCCAACCGTCGCGGAAGGCAAGGCGCGTCTGCGGGCAATTGTCACAGCAACTCACAAACGCGCCGACCTCGAACGGGCGCTCGAAATCCTCGAACGGGTTGGCAAGAAGCTCGCTATCGTTTGAAGATAGGTTTCCCCGTTAGGGGTTTGGCGTGTTCAAGGCGTCAGCAGTGACCTTCTGGACAAGCACGGGCGCGGCGGCCCCGGTGGCAGGGGTACACTGTGTCCGAGGAAATCCTGATGCGAATCAACAGTGCATGTTTGGCGGCGGCGCTATGCGGGCTTGTCGGACTCAGCGCATGCACCCGCCCGCTCTGTATGGGTACGGGTCGCGGCTGTGGAGTGGCCTCTGGCAGCAACGCGCCGTTCACTCTCGCAATATCGTCTCCTTTCACGATTGGGCTCAGCGACAACCCGCCTGCAGGAGTCACCGTCATTTCGTACAGCATCACGATCACCGGAGCAGTCCTCCAACCGGGCAACGTGGCATTGATCTCCACGCCTCAGACGATTGAGTTGACGCAACTGCAAACCGACAATTACGTCATCGGAACGAGCACTGTGGCGACCGGAAACTATACGAGCCTTGACGTTACCTTCGCGAATCCGGATATGACGATTTACAACGGCGCGGGCAGCGTCGCGAATTGCACGGTCGGCACGATTTGCGAAATTCAGCCCACACTGGCGGTGTCCAGCGTGACGCTTTCACCATCGCTCGCGCTTTCGGCGAACACTCCAGCCGCGCTCGAGCTCGAATTGAGCGTCAACGATTCTCTACAACCAGACCTATCATTTGACCCGACCGGCGGGCTGACATTCCAACAACTTCCCAGCGTCGCTAGTGGCTCGGCATTGCTGCCGCTGAACACGGTCGCCGGCGTTATCACAAGTATTGGCACGAGCCAGTTTGCGATGACCACGACCGCAGGGGCCAGCCTCACCATCGCGACGACGTCGAGCACGCAATATTCGTTCCCGTCCACGGTCTGCAGCGCCAACGATTTCACATGCCTCGCGACCGGCCAGATCGTCTCGGCGGATCTCGACGTCCTAGGAGGCGGAGCTTTCCAGGCAGGCACCGTTATATTCGAGGATAGCTCCGGCGACCCGGCGATCGAGGGAACAATTGCCGCCATCAACCCGAGGTCGAACCCCCCGCAGCTAACGCTTGTAATCCACGGCCAGGCTCCGGCAACGAGCGGGATCGACTCCGACAACGTGGCGATCGTCTCACTTCAAAACCCGACGACATATTTGATTGACGCGGATGATTTACCGATCCCGTCGGGATACACGTTTGCGAGCACGGCGGATTTGGTGGTGGGACAAGAGGTGCTCGTTCGCGCGAATACAATAAACGTAACGCCTGTGACCAATCAGCCGAGCATCATAACGATCTCAACCGATCAGCTTATTTTGCGCCAATCGCAATGGACCGCAAACGTGGGCTTGGCGACAACCTCTGGCACGGGAGCATTTACACTGACTTCACTTCCGAATCTCTTCACGGATATCGCGCCGAATGCGATCACGAATTTCTACGTGGTTACGTCGGCGGAGACAGTCTTTGTTAATTCAACCCTAACCACGTTAACGCCGGGCACTTCGGAGACTGTGAAAGGCCTGATATTCAGCAACATAGTGAATCCTGTGAGCTCTCCGAGCGACGTGGTCTCAATCGTCCAGGGCGGACCGAATTTCCAGCCGGCGGCCATGCGGCGCACCCAGTCTCACGTTCACTAGAGCGCTTGCAAGATTCAATCTACGCCGTTGCCGCCGCTGTGATCACGGGGCGAAGACGCCTATAGATCGTTATCGAAATCGCGCCCAAACCCCAAATGACGACGATGTAAGTCACGAAGCCGCCTACCCACGGAATCAGGCGCAGCGCATCAATAATCAAAAGTCCCAGAGCCATCCGTCCCAGCATCGCTCCCGCAGACAATCCTTCTCCAAGAATTTTGTCGCCGATCCACGCGCCCACAAAAACCTGTGCGCTATAAATCGCAATCGCGTAAACCAACGCAGTGGCAATCCCAACTGCGAGCCCGACAACCGTGATACACGCAATAAAAGCCGCGAAAAAAACTCCGGGGAGGACAAGCATGCCAGTTCCGCAAGACGACCATGCGCGATTGGTCGTTCGGACAACGTCTCCGAAAAATCCCGGCACGATCAGCATCAATACCAAACCGAATACAAGCGCCGCGGCCCAGAAAAGCGCCCTATGAACGTACGTGCGTGCTTTCTTGTACGCGGGCACGCGCTCCTCATATTCCGCGCGGACCGGACCGGCGACTTTCGCCCCTTGCGCTATCTCGGGCGCTCGATCGCCGCGGTAAACCAGCTGGCCTCTTAGGTCCGCGCCCGCACCAACTTCAACGTCGTGGCTGCTCGCCACGACGTTTCCGCCGAGAATGCTGTTCAGTTGGACGGTTGCGGCGTGGCACATTAGGTCGCGGCCAACCGGGCCATCAAGCTGAATCTCCTGAGCCCACGCAGTAATACTGCCGCCAACGGAGCCCTTGGGATCCACTTCGATTCTTTGGACAAATAGCGTGATGTTCTTTGCAATGGTCCCGGTGATCGAAAGAGTCTGGCTCCAATTGCGGATGTTGCCATCCACTCGCCCATTGATACGGACATCCTGGGCCCATGAGAGTACATCGCCCGTTACGTGACCATTTATCGTAAGCGTCTGGCCCCACAAGTACAGATCTCCGTTCACATCTCCATCAATGCGAGTGGCCTGCGCGGTGACGAAGAGGTCTGTGTTCACGGTCTGGCCTGCGGGGAGAACGTAATTGGGATCCCCGTGGTGGGTTTCTCCTGCCGCAGCTGCCGGAGATAGGGCAAGAGAGAATCCGAGCGCGCCCATCACCAGTCCGAACGCGGCCCAGCGCTTCCATGAGTGGCGAAACAGAAAACCGATGACCCCCATAAGACTTAGAGTCGCAAGAATTTCGATAAGACTTCGCATTTCTCCCCATCCTTTCCAGAAGGCGCTCGAAAAGAGAATCATGGCCATGAAATTTCCCTGTGTGAACCCGGCCTGGCTAAACTGCCGTTGCCACGGCTCGACTACGCTGCTCCAAAGTCCATAAACCCCTGCCGCGCCGAATCCGAGCGTCATCAGCCACCCCCACGGAGCAGGCGCGCGCTTTGGCGGCGCGAGGAGATGCGCGGGCACGGATTCGTCATCGCCTTCAAGCGATTCGCGCAGCCAGACGGCTTCTCCCTCAAGAGCCCGTAAAAGCCGGCCGCAAGGAGTGCACGTTTTCACATGCAGCGATAGCTCTTGCGCTCTTTCTGGTTCGAGCTGGCCTTCGAGGTAGAGGAGGCATGTCATTTCGTCGAAATGTTCAGCCATTGGTCCTATCCTTTTTGCGCAGCGGCGCGAGCCATCGGTTCGTGACCGCCGAGAACGTCACGGAGCTGATGGCGTGCGCGCAATAGGAGTACGCCGACGAACGCTCGTCGAACACCAAGCGAATCGGCGATTTCTTCGTAACTCATGTCCGAAAAATAGCGAAGCACGAGCGCCATTCGCGCCCGCGGCGGCAGCTTATCAAGCGCCGAGCGGACTTCTTTGCCGCTGTGTTCTTCGAGCAGCCGTTGAAGCTGGCTTGGGTCAGGATGCTCGAGAGGCAGATTCTCGACTTCGCCGGTTTCGAGGTCCTGGCGGATGCGCCGCCGACGGAGTAGGTCCCAGCAATGGTTTGCAGCTACTCTGTAGAGCCAGGCTGTAAATGGCCGGGAGGCGTCATACTGGCCGATTTTCTGCCGCACCTTCATAAAGATCTCTGTTGTGGCGTCCTCAGCATCCTCACGCGAAGGCAAGGCCCGCCTGCAGAATCGGAAAATCGCGGGGGCATACTCCCGGTAAAGACTGCCCCAAGCGTCCGGGTTCCCCTCGCGGACTTGGTACAGCAAGGCCGCTAAGTCCGTTGCGCTCATGCCTTCGGCTGATTTCCGTCGCTCCATAAGCTTCTACGTATTGCGGGTGCGGAATATTTCAAGCGGGCACATAGGTTTCCGAGGGTTATCCCCGCCAAGGGACGAGGCTAGCAAACTCAGACGAAGAGCAAAAGCCGTCCTGAAGGGCCATGGCGGCCAAAGCCATTTCAACCCGAGCCGCCATGTTCTTGAAACGAGTTCCGCTAAGTTAGAACGACACCTTAGCGCCAATCTGCATTCCGCGAGGGCCGCCACTGCCGAGGAACGGGTTTCCGATTCCGACGTCGCCGGTAGCGCCCAGAGCATAGTGCCCCTGGCTGAGGCCGGTTGCGGGATCGGTACCACCCTGAGCCGCATCGGCTATAAATTCTGGCAAGAACGGATTTGCGAAGTTGGGGTGATTGAAAAGATTGTAAGTTTCGAGCCGCAACTGGAGATTCACGCGCTCGGTGATTTTCGTGTCTTTGAAGATCGAGAAATCAAACTGTTTGAACGGGGCCGCGCGCAGCGAGTCCCGGCCTTCGCTTCCAAAGTGCCGCGTTCCGGGCGTACACATTTGCTCCGATGTGTCTCCCATTTCGTTGACGATGAGGCTCGTCCCGTTCGGCGTCATGGGAAGAGCCGTGCACGGCACAGCGAACGAAGTGAGGTCGAGGAAGTTGTTCGGGTCGCGGTAGTTGTACTTGATCGGACCCACCACGTCCGGGCGATCGAAAAATTCGCCGCTGCCACTGTAGTCACCCTCAAAGTTGTAGTTCAACTGGAAAGGCTGGCCCGTCTGCAGGTTCATAATCCCGTTGATTCCCCACCCATTGCGCAGGCGCTGCCAGCTTCCCTGCGTGGTGGGAAGCCTGTAAACGAAGTTCCATACGAAACGATTACGGATATCGAAATTCGAATTTGCTCTCTCAAGATCCGTTCGGGTGCTGTCGTTCGGTTGCGAAGCATTCGGTTCGAAGTCTTCGCTGTCACTGGCGTTATCAATCGAGTGCGACCAGACGTAACTGAAGGATGTGTCTAAGTTATGCCAGTTATTTACGCGGAGGCTCGACTGAAGCGAATGGTAGTTGGAATTGGCGGAAGCCTGTTCCTGGTTGATGTAGAAATACAGCGGATTTGCGCGATTGACCCCGGCAACACACGTGACAGGTGACCCGGCGATCATCGAGACATCCGGAATGCAGGGGTTGCTCGGCGAGAAGCCCTCGGATTCGAGCGTAATATTGTTCGCCAGATCCGATGCGTACACCTGCGCTTGTGAGGGCTGGTTGACGTCCAGGAAGCGGAAGAGCCTGTGGCCTTCCGATCCGACATATCCGAGCTGTACGACGACCTTTTTAACAACCTGCTGCTGGATGTTCAGATTGAAATTTTCCATGTAGGGCGTGCGGATGTTGCGGTCAACGCCGAATGCGTCAGTCGTCGGCGCGAAACTGCTGGCCGGAAATACCGGCTGACCGGAAACAATTGTTGCGACCGCGCTGCCAGAAGAAATCGTGGCCGGGCCGACAGGATTGTAGGCGGGTCCTGGATCGAAAACGCTGTTGTACGGCAGGTGGTCCATGAAAATGTCCTGCGAGAATGAGTCGAAAAAGATGCCGTATCCGGCACGGAGCACGGTCCTCCCGGTGCCAAGCGGATCCCACGCAACACTGACGCGCGGAGCAAAGTTCTTGTAGTCAGGGTTATAGAGGCGGGGAAGAGTCGGCGTTCCCACCTGAACGAGATTGTTGAACGCATCGAAGTTGCTGAGAAGATCATTTTTCTCGTGGTAGATGCCCATGTAATCCCAGCGAACGCCTGCGTTGACCGTAAACCGGCTGGTTAGGTGGAAGCTGTCCTGGATATAGAGACCGTGGGAATTCTGCGCGCTGTTTCTCGTTGCGTTGCCGGCGGTCTGGCTTCCGCCATCTGTCACGTTGCCCGCAAGGAAGTCCGACAAATCGTTAAAGCCAAGTTCGCCGCGGAAACTGATCCCGAGGAATTGCGAGATGGATGTCCGGCGAAATTCGTAGCCAAACTTCAAATCGTGCTTTCGTAGCGTCCAGGAATAGTTATCAATGAAATGCCAGTTGGTATCGACCCTGTCGCGCGGATCGGAGTGGCTTGCACCGAGTTGCGAAAAATCGCCGACGTCAATCACGGGCAGGCCCATATTCGCCCGGCCGGTGCCCGTGTCGAGGCCGATGCTGCTGGGCTGAAAGCTCTTGTCCGCCGGGAAAAATCCTTCCGCAAAACGGTTCCAACCCAAGCGCGCTTCATTCGTCTGCGTCGGTGATACGACGCGAACGTAGGAGATCGAGACAAGTTGAACGCGCGTCGGTGTGTACGTGTTGAAGCCCGGCAGGATCCCGCCGCCGGTCAGCGCCAATGGGAAGCTCTGAACGCTGTCACCAAAATAATAGCGCCCAGTCAAGATGTTGTTGGTATTGAAATTGTGGTCAATCTTCCCGATGGCGCTCGAAAGATGGTTATAAGACGGGCTGACCGTCGAAGAGTTGGGGCCATTCGGGCAACCCGTGTCGTCCGAGCTGATGCCGGAGATATTTGGCGCTGGCCACGGATTACGCGCCAGGAGAGCCGCAATCACGGAATTCGTTGCGCCGCCGTCCGCTGCGATCTGCGCGGGATCCGGGACGCACGCCTCGCTGACAGAGCCGACGTTTTCATGCTGTCCTTCGTAGTCGGCGAAGAAAAACGTCTTGTCCTTGACGATCGGCCCGCCAAGCGATCCGCCGTACTGGTTGTTCGAGAATGGAGCCTTTGGCGTATTGTCGAAATTGAAGTAGTTCCTCGCGCCAGTGGCGGCGTCGCGGAAAAATTCGAGACCCGAACCGTGAAGCGCATTCGATCCGCTCTTCGTAACAATGTTGATGACGGCGCCGGCGTTCCGTCCATATTCGGCCTCGTAGTTCGAAAGCACACGTAATTCCTGCACCGCTTCGACCGGCAGAATGGTCGCCGGCGTTCCGAACACACCCGCTTCGTTGATCGCTGGATCGTTTCGGAAACCGTCGTTCATGTCCGTGCCATCAAGCAAAAAATTGTTTGCTCGGCCGCGCGCGCCGTTTAGAGAGAACGTTCCATATGATCCCGGCGAATCCGAAATTTGATCGGGTGAACCCGCAACACCCGGCACGAGGAAAATGAGTTTGGTATAGTCGCGGCCGTTGACGGGCAAATCGGTGACGGTCTTGGCTTCAAGAATGCCGCCGATCGTGTCTGAAGTGGACTCGACTTCAGGCAGCGTTTCACCCTGCACGTGGACTTGCTGAGTCATCGCGCCCGGCTTCAGTGAGACATCCACACGGCTCTCACCAGCCACGTCGACCTTCACATTGCCTGTGACTGCGGTCTCAAAATTCGCGATCGATATTGACACGGTGTACATGCCGATAGGCAGTTCGGGAACGCGGTACGTGCCGTCCGACGTGGAGACGCTCGTGCGGATCACGCCTGTGTCCTGGTTCCTCGCTGTCACCGTGGCCCCGGCGATTGCAGCGCCTGAGGCGTCCGTAACGGTTCCAAGGATCGTTCCACGGAAGGTTTGCGCCTCGGCGGGAACTGTGACGAGCGCCAGTAGCATTAAAACCGAATATATCGCAACAGCAATATGAGCAAACTTCAGCCTCAGAATACTCATCAGCCTCTCCTTAAAGTATTGCGAGACAATTATCCGGGTGAATTGTGCCAACGAAAATCACCCCGCCAGCGGCAATTTTTTGCGCCGCCAGCCTGCCCCAAATGAGTAACATCTTCAATCGCCAACTACGTTTGCGTCAAGCTATCTATTTCGCTCAGATCAATCGAATTCGTAGCGGCGAGTAACTGGAAAGCACTCGGCAATTGTCCGGCGACGCGGCGAATATTGAGCGTCTGCTATACTAGTTTTCCCCGACCAAGGATCTCATGCAAGCTGCGCGAGCTCTCCACCCCAAATCGTCAACCAAGATGTTGGATCAATGATCCGGAAACTCCTGTCTGGCGTTTGCACTCTTATGGTCGTGTCCGGAGTCTGTTCGCCCGGCGCCGGAGCCTACGCGGTCCTGGCTCACGAAGCGATCATTGATTCATCCTGGGAGTCCGGAATCCGCCCGCTCCTGCTCCAGCGCTTTCCCGGGGCATCGCAGGACGAACTCAGACAAGCCCACGGGTACGCCTACGGCGGAGCAATCATTCAAGATCTCGGCTATTACCCGCACGGCAGCCATCTCTTCAGCGACCTGGTTCACTACGTTCGAAGCGCCGACTTCGTCGAAGCGCTGCTCCGAGACTCCAAAGATCTCGATGAATACGCTTTCGCCCTCGGCGCGCTCGCTCACTACTGCGCGGATAATGACGGCCACCGAATCGCTGTGAATCGGGCGGTGCCCATGCTGTATCCCAAACTCCGGCGCAAATACGGGGACGTCGTCACTTACGACGAGAATCCCGAAGCGCACTTAAAAACGGAATTCGGCTTCGATGTCTTGGAGGTCGCGCGTCAACACTATGCCTCGGATGCCTATCACGATTTCATAGGCTTTGAGGTCGCGAAGCCACTCTTGCAGCGCGCGTTCCGCGAAACATACTCCATTGAGCTCGCGTCTGTGTTCGGGGATTTCGACAAATCTGTCAACTCCTATCGGTACGATGTCAGCACGCTGATTCCGAAGGCGACGCGCGTGGCCTGGCAGATCAAGAAGAGCGATATTCAGAAAGAACTTCCGACCGCGACAAGAAGGGAGTTCGTCTTTCACATGTCCCGCTCAAGTTTTGAGAAAAACTGGGGCAGGACGTACCAGAAGCCTGGCTTGGGGACAAGATTCCTGGCGTTTCTATTCCGCATCGTTCCCAAGATTGGCCCGCTCAAGATTCTCAGTTTCAACACCCCGACGCCGCAAGCTGAAAACATGTTTATGGCGAGCTTCAACGCCGCAGTCGATGATTACACCCGCGAGCTTAAAGCCGTTTCGTCCGGCCTGAATATCCCAAACACGAATTTGGATACGGGCGGGCCGGTGGAGCCAGGCAAATACCGACTCGCTGACGAGACTTATGTCGATTTACTCGATCGCCTTGATAAGGATCAGTTCCGCGATATCTCACCGGGGCTACGCGCGAATATTCTCGACTACTACGCCGACACGACTGCGCCGTTCGCAACGAAAAAACATTCGAAGCAGTGGTCGCGCGTGCTGCAAGAGATTAATCAGATCAAAGTTGCACCCGCTCCGGCAAAGGCCGGTCAACTCGATGCTTCTCCTTCGCCAGGCGGACCCGCGGGGTCGTCGGATTCAGAACTCAGGAGCGGCCAAGCAGTTTTGCCTGAGTTCCCTAGCGCGGCCGCGCAGCGCTAGCGCCGCCTCCCATTTCCGTTCTGCTATACTGGAATTCCACTCGATCTGAGATGAGTCCTTCTTCCAGTCCCCGGCTGTTTCTAATTGACGCGATGGGCTACGTGTTTCGCGCCTTCTACGCGCCCATGGATCGTTTGCAGGCGCAGACGCCGCAGGGGCTTATCCCGACCAAAGTTCCTTACCTCTTCGCCAACATGGTGAAGAAGCTGATTCGCGAGCAGAAGCCCGATTATCTCGGCGTTGTATTCGATGTTGCCGCGCCGACCTTTCGCGACAAACTCTTTGCCCAATACAAGGCCCAGCGGCCGCCGATGCCGGAAGACCTCTCCATTCAGCTCCCGTATGTCCGGCGCTATTGCGAAGCGATGGGCCTGCCGATTCTGGAATTTGCGGGCTACGAAGCCGACGACGTGATCGGCTCGCTCGCGAAACAAGCCACCGGTAAGCTCCTCGACACGGTGATCGTCACGAGCGACAAGGATCTAATGCAGCTCGTCAGCGAACATGTGCGCATTTTGAATCCGATGAAAGGCGATCTCGTTATTGACGAGAAGAAAGTCGAAGAATTGATGGGCGTGCCGCCTTCGCGCGTTGCAGACGTGATGGCCCTCATGGGCGACAGCATTGACAACATCCCCGGCGCCCGCGACCCGAACGAAAAAGTCGCGCCGGGTGAGCGGCGAAAGCCCGGAATCGGCGACGTAGGTGCGCGGCAGTTGATTCGGCAGTTCGGCAGCGCGGAAGAAGCGGTGCGCCGGGCCAGCGAGGTGAAGCGCACGAGTTATCGCGAAGCGTTGGAGAACAACGCCGAGTTCGTCCATCTCAGCAAGCAGCTCGCGACGATTCCTACCGAAGCGCCGGTCTCCCTCGATTTGGATAGCTTGAAAATGGGTGAACCGGATTCAGATGCGTTGCGCGCGCTTTTTTCAGAACTTGGTTTCACGTCGCTGTTGCGCGACCTTGCACCTGTAGTTTCGAAACAAGTTGAGGGGACAACTTACGCACCGCTCGAATCGTCTGAAACGCTGGGCGCGTTTCTCAAGGCCATTCCGGCCGGGCACGGAGTGGCTGCCTGGATTGAACTTGCTCCGGAAAAGAATGAAGAGCCAGGATACGGCACACGCGCGGTTTCGATCGAATTCTCAGGCCGCGAGGGCGAAGCTCACTACGCGAAACTTGACGAAGGCGGGGCCGCGCTCGAGGCCATCAGCGAGTGGCGCGCCGATGCGAAACGCCCCAAAATCGTTCATGACGCTAAACTCTTCGAGCTGCTAACCGGAACGGATGGCCCACCGCCCAAGAAAACCTCACGCAACAAAAAGACTCTCGGCCCCGCGCGCGCGGCTGGTGTGCGCGATGCGACCGAACTGTACTCCTATTTACTTCGTCCGACCACGGCCAATCACGAATTTCCGGAAGTCGTACTTCGGCATTTGAACCGCACGCTTTCTGGAGCGTCCGGCGAACGCGCAGACTTCCTCGGGCGTCTCGCGCCCGTGCTGCGCGCGGAAGTCGAAAAGCAAGGTTTGTTCGAGCTTTACGAGAAGATTGACTTACCCCTCGCGTTCGTCCTCGCGCGCATGGAGCGCCACGGAGTGCGCGTCGATCCCGATGCGCTCGTCAAGATCTCGAAGCGCCTGGAAGACGCGCTCGCGGCTCTCGAAAAAGAGATTTTCGAGCTGGCGGGCGCCGAATTCAAAATCAGCTCGCCGCAGCAGTTAGCGGAAATTCTATTCGACAAGCTGCAACTCTCCATGCCGCGACGCGTCCGAGCCAAGGCCCGTTCGACAGCCGTCGAAGTGCTCGAGGCGCTTGCGGACGTTCACGAGTTGCCAGGCAAAGTGATGGAGTACCGCGAAATTGCAAAATTGAAGTCCACGTATTCTGACGTGTTGCCGGAGTTGATTGATCCGCGCACAGGCCGCGTCCACACCTGCCTCAATCAGACTGGAACTGCCACCGGACGCCTGAGCTCTTCGAATCCAAACCTGCAAAATATCCCCATTCGCACCGAACTCGGACGCGAGATCCGTGCCGCTTTCGCCGCGGCTCCGGATATGACTATGCTTTCGGCTGATTACTCGCAAATCGAGCTGCGGTTGCTTGCTCATTACTCGGAGGATCCCGTCCTTATTGATGCGTTTCGTCGCGGGGAAGATATTCACTCTCGAACGGCGCAAGAAGTATTCGATCTCGCGCCGTTTGCGCAGACGCAGGAACACCGGCGCGCGGCCAAGGTCATCAATTTCGGGATTGTTTACGGTCTTTCAGCGTTCGGCCTCGCGCAGCAACTCGCTATCGAGCAAAAGGAAGCCGCAAAGTTCATCGCGGCCTATTTCGAGCGCTATCGCGGCGTCAAGGAATGGCTCGATCGGCAGGTGGCGGAAGTTCGCCAACTCGGTTTCACTCGGACGCTCTTCGGCCGCATTCGCCAGATTCCAGAAATCTCTTCGCCCCAGACGAACCTGAGAAACTTCGCGGAACGCACGGCGATGAATACGCCGCTGCAAGGCACGGCTGCCGATCTAATCAAACTCGCCATGATTGAAATCGACCGGCGCCTGACGGATGAAGAGTTCGCTTCGAGAATGATCCTGCAGGTCCACGACGAATTGCTTTTCGAAGGACCGGAGAGCGAAATGCCCAAGCTAAAAAAGCTTGTGAAGGAAGTGATGGAACACGTGCACGAACTTCGAGTGCCCCTTGTGGTGGAAATAAAAGTCGGACCGAATTGGCGCGACATGAAATAACGGTGGCCTGCCGTGCAGCCATGAATTTTATGAGGTGACCAAATGCAACATGCCGAAAAATTCTTGAAACTGGTGCAGGACGCGAAGTCGCGCGTGAAAGAAGCGGACTATCGCGACATCAAGAAGCGCCTCGACGCCGGCGAAAAATTGATCCTCGTGGACACGCGCGAAGATTCCGAATGGGCCAATGGGCATATCCCAGGCGCGATTCATCTCGGCAAGGGCGTGATCGAACGCGACATCGAGAAAGCGATTCCGGATATTGACGCGCCGATCGTGCTCTATTGCGGCGGCGGATTTCGTTCCGCGCTGGCGGCCGATAATCTTCAGAAAATGGGCTACAAGAACGTTATCTCGATGGATGGCGGCTGGCGAGGTTGGACCGAAGCAAATTTTCCCATCGCGCGCAACTAAGTTGTCCGCTGCATACCGCACCTGTCGAAGTATGGCTGGGGCGGGAGGATTCGAACCTCCACCGTCTGCATTAACAGTGCAGCGTCCTACCGGTTGGACCACGCCCCAGTAGTGTCCCGCACATCTTACAACACTGCGATTTGGTTCGCCCAAGTCGCGAGCGATCTCGTGAATTTCACGCGACTGCTATCTGGAAGTCTGTGGAAGTCTGTTTGGGGGTGTCACGACGCGCGCAATTCCCTACGATTCCGAGGAGATTCTTGAAAAATGATTGGCGGCAGACTTACAAGGGGAAGGAAGCCGGCCCAGCCCTCAATCCCCGAAGGGATCCTCGACTTTCCTTCCCCCTGACACCTTGAACAATGCAGTCGAAATACCAAACACAATGCATTGATACTAAAACACTTAGGAATCCAAAGGAGGGTAAAAATCACCAGCGGCTAGTAAAAAGTCTCTGCCGCCAATACAAGTACTGATGCAAAAAAACTGCGGGTGACAATTTTCGTCGAGTTGCCGGCTGTCATTCCGGGACCGCACTTTTGAAGCGACAATCTTGACGCAATTGGTTGCACCGATCTCTTCTTGACGTAAGATCACGTCGTTATGCACATCTTCACGTCTAAGCAGCGCAAGAATATTATCGTGGCACTCATCGTCGTGATGCCATTTCTCGCGCTCGCGAAGAGCGCGCGCTGGCCCTTCGGCACATGGCAGCGAGCATCGCAAACTCCTATTCTCGCGCCGCAAGGTTCCACATGGGAATCCGCCGGCACATTTAATCCCACGGTCGTGGCACATGCCGGCAAACTTGTGATGCTTTATCGCGCGCAGGATGCCTCAGGGACATCCCGGCTCGGTTACGCTGAAAGTACGGACGGAATTCACTTTACGCGGCGTGCTGAACCGGTATTGTCGCCGGAGACCGACTACGAAAAAGGAGGCGGAGTTGAAGACCCTCGGATTGTCGAGATCGGCGGCATGTTCTACCTCACCTACACTGGCTACAACAAGAAAGACGCTCAACTCTGCCTCGCCACGTCCCGAGATCTTGTGCACTGGGATCGAAAGGGCGTAATCCTTCCCGCGTACGTAGGCAAATGGAATGTTCGCTGGACGAAATCCGGCGCGATCGTACCCGAGAAAATTGGGGGCAAGTTTTGGATGTATTGGCTGGGAACGAGCGCCGATAACATAGATCAGATGGGCCTCGCGTCCTCGACCGATCTAATCCATTGGACCGAGGCGCTCGATGTTCCCGTTCTGCCGGCGCGGTCCGGCATGTTCGATTCTCGTGTCGTCGAGCCTGGTCCGCCGCCGATCCTGACGCGCGATGGAATCGTGCTCGTATACAACGGAGCAGACGAAAAGCTTGTGTACCGCACGGGCGTTGCGGTGTTCGACCGGGCGAATCCTGCAAAATTGATCTCGCGGACCGACGAGCCGGTCTTCGCGCCGGAACTTGAGTGGGAAAAGACCGGCCAGGTTCCAAATGTTATCTTCGTTGAAGGTGCTGTGCAGCAGCGCGGAAGCTGGTTCTTCTACTACGGTGGCGCCGACAAGTATATTGGCGTGGCTAAAGTTCCGTTTCTGCGCTAACGCCTATACCGCACTAACCATTTCTGCATCGCCTTCGCTATTCACCCGGAAATCTCGCAACGCGCATCATCCGGCCGTAGTTTGTGGTAGGCTCTGCGCAAATAAATTATAGGGCGCGCCGGGTAGATGGGGTGAGTTCATGATTCGCGGCTCAATCAATCCGGCAGCAATTCGCCCGAAAGGAGTGGTCCTATGCGAGACGTGCGAGAGATTCGTCCATACATTGCGTTGGTATGTATTCTGCTGGTGGCGGCCTGTGTAGCATCGTGCGCAAAGCCATATCACACGCAGGATGAGCACTACATCTACGTCGCCGCCAACGTCAATGTGCCGTACTGGCAAGAAGCGCAAGCGGGCTTCATGGACGCTGCCACGGCTCTCGGCGTGAAAGCCGAGATGGTGGGGCCGGATACTTTCTCGCCGAATGACGAGCTAACTGCGTTTCAAAATGCCGTAGCGCAGCACCCGTCGGGAATTCTTGTTTCCGCGATGCGCGCAGACCTCTTCAAAAGCGCAATTGATAACGCGATCTCGCAGGGCATTCCTGTGATTTGCGCGGACGCGGATTCGCCGGATTCTCAGCGCGTTCTATACATTGGAACCGACAATTTCCGCGCGGGAGGCGAGAGCGCCCGGCGCATGGCAGAGCTGCTTCATGGCCAGGGGAATATTGTAGTCATCACGATTCCCGGGCAGCTCAATATTGATGAGCGCGTGCGCGGAGTGACCGAGGCTCTCAAGAAGTATCCGGGCATGAAGATCGCCCAGACGCTCGACGATAAAGGAGACTCGCGCAACGCCTACGATCAGGTCGTCGCGATCGTGCAGGGCAAGAAGAAGATTGATGGCATTATTACGTTGGAAGCGTCGGGAGGCGAAGGCGCCGCCGATGCGCTGCACCGCTTCGACATGGATGGCAAAGTGCCCATCGTCGCGTTCGATAAGGATCCGGAAACGCTCGACTGGATTTCACGCGGCGCGATCACCGCGACCATCGCGCAAAAGCCATACGTCATGAGCTACTACGGCCTAAAGTTTCTCGACGACCTGCATCACAACGCCGTCCACGAATTCAAAGACTGGCACACGGCGCCCGCCGCTCCGATACCCACTTGGGTTGATACCGGCACGGCCGTAGTGGACAAGAGCAACATAAAAGTGTTCCGCGACGCACTCGCCGCGCACCCAAAACCGATGTAGCGGATACGATTAACTCTGCCAAATCTCGACGGAGCAAGCGCCCACACTGCGCCTTGTAGGACAGCTCCTTACACATCCAACGACTTGCGCCAATCGCCGCATTGGCGTAGCATTTTTTCGTTAGCCTCGAATTGTGCCGCGACCACCCTGAATTAGCCTATTCATTGCCCTTCTGCTCCGCTTGACCGCGCCGTGACACGCTTGGTATCGTGAAAGATTACACTGGGCGAATTATACCCAGTCGGCGATGCGCCCGCCTGTGTGAGGCGCGCTTATCCCTATGGGTCTCAACAAAATCGTCATCCGGGGTGCCCGGCAGCACAACCTCAAGAATATCTCCCTGGAAATCCCGCGGAACACCCTGACCGTGATTACGGGTCTGTCCGGTTCTGGCAAGTCCTCGCTCGCCTTCGACACGCTTTATGCCGAGGGCCAGCGCCGCTACGTCGAGTCGCTCTCGGCCTACGCCCGCCAGTTCCTCGATCAGATGGAGCGCCCGGACGTGGACTCGGTCGAGGGCCTGTCGCCGTCCATCGCGATCGAACAAAAGACGACAACGCGCTCGCCGCGTTCAACAGTCGGCACGATCACCGAAATCTACGATTACCTTCGCGTGATTTACAGCGCCATCGGTACGCCGCATTGCCCGAATTGCGGCAAGCCCATCACACGGCAATCCACCGAGCAGATCGTGCAGGCCGTTCTCGAGCTGAAACCGGACGAGCGCGTGATGGTCCTGGCCCCTGTGGTTCGCGGACGCAAGGGCGAATACAAAAAGGAATTCGAGAAATACGCGAAGGCTGGATTCGTTCGCGCGCGCGTCGATGGCGAGTTGAAAAATCTCGATGAGCCGATCCCCCTCGACCGCCGCAAGAACCACACCATCGAAGTCGTCGTGGATCGCCTTCTTCTGAAAAATAGTATCAGCGAAAGGCTCGAAAAATCCGTCGAAACTGCGCTCAAGCTGACGGGCGGTCTGGTCACGATTTCGGTCGTTGGCGGCGAGGAGCGCGTCTATTCCGAAAAACTGGCGTGCTCCGATTGCGGCATTTCCGTCCCACAACTCGAGCCGCGCTCGTTCAGCTTCAATTCTCCATACGGCGCTTGCCCCGAATGCCACGGCCTCGGCTCGAAGTACGAATTCGATCCCGCGAAAGTCGTCGTGGATTGGTCGAAGCCTCTTTTCGAAGGCGGTCTCGGGCCAGGATCGTCGTCCGCGTATTTGCAGCGGACGATGAAATTGGCGTCGGTGGCATACGGCTTTGATCTCGACGTGCCATTCGAGAAATTCCCGCGCAAGATTCAGAACCTCATACTGAATGGGAATCCGTCAAACGGCGGCAGTTCGGCACGCTTGAACTTCCAGGGCATTCTGGCGCATCTCGAAAGCAATCTTGACGAATCATCGTCCGACAATTATCGCGAATGGCTAACGCAATACATGTCGCCGTCGCTTTGCTCGACGTGCCATGGCAAGCGGCTGCGGCCGGAGAGCCTTGCGGTGAAGGTCGGCGGCCTCTCGATTGCAGAATTCACCGCTCTGGCTCTCGGCGATGCGCGCACGGCGGTGGACCGCATGCTTGCGAAACTCACGCCGCGCCAGCGCGCGATTGCTGAACGGCCGTTGAAGGAAGTTTCCGAGCGCCTCGATTTTCTTCTCGCCGTGGGACTCGGCTACCTGACACTCGACCGTTCCGCGGCAACACTTTCGGGCGGCGAGGCGCAACGAATTCGTCTGGCGACGCAAATTGGTTCGCGCCTCCGGGGCGTTCTCTATGTACTCGATGAGCCGTCAATCGGACTCCACGCGCGCGATAACGACCGTCTGATCGGCACCCTCGAAATGTTGCGCGATCTTGGCAACACCGTCCTCGTCGTCGAGCACGACGAAGAAACAGTGCGCCGCGCCGATTACGTCGTAGATCTTGGTCCCGGTGCGGGCAAGGCGGGCGGGCATTTAGTCGCCATAGGCCCGCCCGCCGAAATCGAAAAGAATCCAAATTCCCTGACCGGCCAGTATCTTTCCGGGAAAATTCATATCCCCGTCCCGGCAAAGCGCCGCTCGCTTGGCGACGCGGCGCTGACGATTGTTGGCGCGCACGCGAACAACTTGAAGAATGTTGACGTCACCTTCCCGCTTGGCACACTCATCGTCATCACCGGCGTCTCCGGTTCCGGAAAATCCACGCTCATCAACGACATTCTTTATCGCGCCCTCGCGGCCAATCTTTATCGCTCGATGGAAAAGCCGGGCGAACATCGAGCGCTTCTCGGACTCGAGCATCTCGACAAGGTGGTTCAGATCGATCAGGATCCGATAGGCCGTACGCCGCGGTCGAATCCGGCTACGTACACCGGCGTTTTCGCGCCGATTCGCGAGTTGTTCGCGATGCTTCCGGAATCACGCGAGCGCGGCTATAAACCCGGCCGTTTCAGTTTCAATGTGAAGGGCGGCCGTTGCGAGGCGTGCCAGGGCGACGGCCTACGCCGCATCGAGATGAATTTTCTCCCCGATGTTTATGTCACCTGCGAAGTCTGCCGCGGCCAGCGCTATAACTCGGAAACGCTTTCAGTGCGTTACAAAGGCTATTCGATCTCCGACATTTTGAACATGCCGATCGAGGAAGCGTTTCGACTGCTCGAGAATATTCCGCAAATCAAACAAAAGCTCGAGACGATGGTGGACGTTGGTCTCGGCTACGTTCAACTCGGACAATCGGCCACGACTCTTTCGGGCGGCGAAGCCCAACGCACAAAACTCGCGCGCGAGCTTTCACGCCGCCAGACCGGGCGAACGCTTTATATTCTTGATGAGCCGACCACGGGCTTGCATTTCGATGACGTGAAAAAGCTGCTCGACGTTCTGAATCGGCTCGTGGATCTCGGCAATACGGTCCTCATCATCGAGCACCATCTGGACGTCATCAAACAAGCCGACTGGATCATTGATTTGGGGCCCGAAGGCGGCCCCGAGGGCGGTCGCGTGGTTGCGCAGGGAACGCCGGAGCAAGTGGCTCGCGTAAAGAAATCGTATACGGGACAAGCGCTCGCCCGCGCGCTTGCCATTACCAATGGGAAGAACGGATCAAACGGCGCCCCGGAGTTGCAGCTTGCGTCGGGAAAGAATCGCAGTTGAGGGTTCGTCGTGCGTGGAGGGATCGTGGCGTAAGCCAGGTGGCCTTGCACTTCGTTTCCCCTGTCGGTAAAGTGCTGCGACGGCCATGAGCATCTATCCGACCGAGCCGCTCAGCTTCCAAAAGCTGCGCACTTATCCTCTCGCGAGCCGCCCTAACAAAGTCCATTTCGAGCAATTCGCGCGGCCGCACAAAGCGGGCGGTAGCTTCGCCGATTTTCTCGAATCGCTTCCTCGCATTCTGGCCGCGGAAGATCTGCGTAAAATCCGTGATGCGATTTTGAATTCTCGACGGGCCCGCAAGGCCGTTCTTTGGGGCATCGGAGGCCACGTTATCAAGGTAGGCCTCGGGCGGCTGCTGGTTGATCTCATGAATCGCGGCTTTGTGACTGGCATCGCGATGAACGGAGCCGCGCTCGTCCACGACTTCGAAATCGCGCTCGTCGGCGGCACGTCCGAAGACGTGGAAGCTGTTCTTGCCGGCGGCAAATTCGGAATGGCCGAGGAAACCGGCTTGTTCCTCAACGAAGCTGCGCTCGGCGCGCAGCGCAGCAAGATTGGACTCGGCGAAGCTGCCGGTAAGTTTCTCTACAGTCCGCGCCTCCGCGCGAAGCATCTTGAATCCAGCGTCCTTGCAAACGCCTATCGCGCGAAAGTTCCTGTTACGGTGCATCTCGCCATCGGAACTGACATCCCGCACATGCACCGCTCGGCTTCAGGCGAAGCGCTCGGCGCGGCAACACATCTCGATTTCCGCCTGTTCTGCGCCCTCGTCAAGGAAATGCATCCTGGCGGCGTTTATCTCAACTGGGGCTCAGCGGTCGTTCTTCCCGAAGTGTTTCTGAAGGCGGTTACGGTGGTCCGAAATCTTGGCGTGCGCCTCGCGCCTATCACGACGGCAAATTTCGATTTCATTCAACACTATCGTCCGACTCAAAATGTGGTCAAGCGGCCGACATCGGGCTTTCGACGCGGCGGCGCAGATTCCAAGGGCTACGCGCTGACCGGCCATCATGAGATTCTATTCCCTCTTCTCGCGGCGGCATTGGTCGAAGCGGATCGCCGAAAAATAAAAAGGTGACGATGGACACATTCGAAAGCGGCCCGCCGCCCGACGGAACCAACACGTTGCCGGAGGCCACTCCGCCCGCGCCCCTTCAGCCTTCGCGATCGAATCTCCTCAATTATCCGGAAGATCTTCGCGTCCGCTGGGGCTGGCTCGATATTTTCGTTTTTGTGCTCGTTAGCTTGGCCGCTTATTTCATCTCCGCAATTGCGCTGATCATTGGATTTGTGGCCGGAGGAGTGAACGTTCAGCAATTGCAACATTCTCCGCGGACGCTCGCGCTGTTCTTCATTCTCAATACGGTAATGGCCTCGCTGGCCCAGTTGGGTTACTTCTATCTGCGGACGCGCGCGCTCACGGGCGAGCCATTCTGGCGGAGTCTGGGATGGTGGTCGTTTGATTCTCTCGCGCTCGACACACGGCGCGTTGCGGCCTACTGCGTTCTTACCGGCATCGTATTGTCGGCTCTCGTCAATGCATTGTCGAATTACATCGGCCACAAGGGACAACTGCCAATCGAGGTTTATTTTCAGGATCGCCGCAGCGTGTTTCTGCTGATGCTCCTCGCCGTTACGCTCGCGCCGCTGGTTGAAGAGATGATTTTTCGCGGCTACATTTATCCGATCGTGGCGCGGTCATTCGGCATTCCAGCAGGCGTAATCCTCACGGGAATACTCTTTGGCTTGCTGCACGCGCCGCAACTTTCTGGTGCGTGGGCACAAATTGGTTTGCTGATTGTCGTTGGAATTGTCTTCACCTACATTCGCGCCGTCAGCCGCACCGTACTCGCCAGCTATCTGACCCATCTGAGTTACAACGGCTACATATTCATCACGACCATGATCCAAACTCATGGACTGCGAAATTTGCCCTTCGCTCACTGAGTCCCGCGAAATATCGCGATGCCTTTAAAGTGCGCTAGCTCACAGAAGGTCAGAGAAGAATTATGCCCAGCCGTACGCCCAGCGTCACGGCCTCAGTTCGGCTCGACACGTCGAGCTTCGTAAATATTGAACTGATGTGAAATTTAATGGTGTGCTCGGAGATTTTGAGCCGCGACGCAATTTCCTTGTTTCCTAAACCCTCGGCAATCATCTGAAGAACTTCGATCTCCCGCGGACTTAGCGCAGTTTCGGGCGCGCGCGGGGGCGAGGCGCCTGCTCTGCTCGGCGCGCCTCGCAGCCCGTTTGTCGTCACGGCAAGAGCGGCCGCGAGCGTCTCTGGATTTAACGCGATCAGCCCAGACGTAGCGGCTTCGATGGCTGCGAGAATTTCCTCGCCTTCCGCGTCGCGCGGAAGAACGGCTCGGACGCCGGCACGCAATGCTTCTCGTGCGAGTTCGCCCGTTGCCTGGTCAGTCAGCAGAAGAATGCGCGGCCCGTTCGCATCCTCCGTCGGAAACACTGACGCGAGCGTATCCTCATCAAAATTACGACGTTCGAGAATGATGACGTCGGGTTGCAGATCTTCGATCTCGTGGGCCAGGTTCCCGCCATCCGGATCAACGCTGCCTACGATTTCGATGAACGAATCTCCGCGTAACAACGCCTCGAGCCCGCGCTGCGAAATCGGCGATTCCGCCGCGATAAGGACTCGCGTCATGCAGCCCGTTTCTGCAGCATGACGCGGCGCAGAAATTGCTCGACGTCGCGACTCGGTATTGCGAGCCCCAAGCCTCCGGCGATCATCGTGTTGATGCCGATGACGCAGCCGCGCGCGTTGGCAAGCGGCCCTCCCGAATTTCCCGGCGCAAGTTCCAAATCCGCCTGAATCCATAGGCGATCACCGAGCGCACCAACGGGACCGATGGCGTGCACAACTCCGGCACTGACGGAGCCGCGCAATCCGTATGGACATCCGGCCGCGATAACGAGTTCCCCGACGCGCAATTCCGTCGAAGAGCCAATCTCCGCGATCGGAAGATCGGGCTCATCGGCACGGAGCACGGCGAGGTCGTTATCGGGATCGCGCGCCACCAACTCGGCGTCGAATTTCCGGCCGTCCGGAAGATGGACCTTCACCCGCGGTGTCCGAACGACATGTGCGTTAGTGACGATCCAGCCGGGCGCTCGCCAGATTACGCCGGAGCCCGCTCCGCGCCTGCCATCAATTATCTGCACGGTTGATTGGCTCAGCTTCTGGCCGACAGTGGCGAGCGCGGCATCGAAGAGCGCGCTCGCACCGCTACCCTCTCGCCAAGCCACGTTAGCGGCCACGGCGCGGCCGCTCACCGACTTGAATTGACACCTGGAGTGATGCGCCACCCCGCAACACGGACGCGGCCACGGCCTTGCCAATCTTCTCTGGGCCGAGATGTGCCTGAATATCATCGGTGTCGCGAATCGGTTGGCCATCGAGTGCGAGCAACACATCTCCCAGCATAAGTCCGGCCTGTCCTGCAGGTCCATCCGGTTCAACGCTCACCAGAATCGCACCGGTTTCAGCCGAGAGCTTTAGCCGCCCCCGCAAATCCTCTGGTAGACGCACGGGCTGCATACCGATTCCGAGAAATCCTCTGCTCACGTGGCCCTTCGAAAGCAAATCCTGGACGACGCGATTTACCGTTGAAGGCGGAATCGCCATCGCCAGTCCGCGCGCAAGGCCCGAGGTGTTCAGGCCAACGACGCGCCCTTGCGGATCGACGAGAGCGCTGCCCGAAAAGCCAACGTAGATCGCCACATCGAGCCGGACGAACTGATCGATCTGGCCGCCGCGCCATGTCCTCCAGGCACCCCCTGCGGCGCTGATCGCCCCGAAGCTGGCACCGAGGTGATTACCCTCCGTCCGGCTCACGGCGAGGACTAGATTGCCAACGCGTAGCGATGAATCCAAAACTTCAGATGGCGCAAGGCTGCCGGCTTCGAACTTAAGAACAGCGATGTCCGTGCTGGGATCGCGCCCCGCCAGCGTTGCCGCGACAGTTCGGCCATCCGGCAACGAAATCTGGATGTCTTCGTCGCGCTTGACCGTATGGTCTGCGGCGACGGCGGCGCCCTTCTGCCAGTGAATGCCGCTCGACGGAACGCGGTGCCGTGCATGAATTGCAACGACGCCTTGCCCCGCGCGCTCCGCGGCGTTCGCCAGGTCGTTCGAAAGCGCCACAAGTGCCGCTGCCGTGCTCGCGCGATTAGATGCGCTTGCCGAATCAGATGATGAACTCATTCTTATTCTCCCCAAAAGAGTGTCGTGAAAATTTGCGTGAGTCTCGTGCTGCCAGGAGAATGCCAAATTGCTAGTCTGCCGCACATCCGCCATTTGGGTAGTGCTTGCCCGGAAAAACGGCCGGGTGGGAGCGCTGGTGGCTCGAATCGGTTAAACTTGGAGTTTGTACAAACCAGAAACTGAGGATCGGATGCGCGCAGTAGAACCCATTCGCTGGTCGCAGGAAGGCGTTGTGGTGCTCGACCAGCGCCGCCTACCGGGCGAGGTCGTCTATCACACGTACACGGATTACGCCGGTGTTGCGGACGCCATCCGGGACATGGTGATTCGCGGCGCGCCCGCGATTGGCTTGGCGGCGGCGATGGGTGTTGCTATCGGCGTCGACAAGTCCACGGCGAAGAATCCCGCCGAATTGCGTGCCGAATTCTCACAAATCTGTGACGTTCTCGCGCGGACTCGCCCGACGGCCATCGACCTCTTCTGGGCCATCGAGCGCTGCAAACGAACTTTCGAAATGGCCGCGAGCGATGCCGGGCGCAACGGCGCCGGGGGAATTGAAAAGATTCGCCAAGTAATGATTGCCGAGGCGCAGCAGATTCATCAGGAACGCCGCGACGCGGATGAGGCGATCGGCCGCTTTGGCGCGGAGTTCATGCCGCAATCCGGCCGGGTGATGACGCAATGCAACGCCGGCGCGCTGGCAACCGGCGGAATTGGCACCGCGCTCGGCGTGATTCGCATCGCCGCGGACAGCGGAAAGAAAATTGAAGTTATCGTCCCGGAAACCCGCCCTTATCTACAGGGCTCGCGCCTCACCGCGTGGGAACTTCATCAGCTCGGAATTCCGCTCGTGTTGATTACGGACAACATGGTTGGTCATTTTCTGAAGACCGGAAACATTAAAGCGGTTGTCGTTGGCGCCGACAGAATTGCGAAGAACGGCGACACGGCAAACAAAATCGGCACGTACCCGATGGCCGTCCTTGCACGCGAGAACAATGTCTCGTTTTACATCGCAGCGCCTGTCTCCACGATTGATCTTTCGCTAGCTTCCGGAGACAAAATCCCGATCGAGGAACGGCCGGAATCGGAAGTCACGCACCTCGCTGGTATTCGCGTGGCGCCAGACGTAAAGGCCGCGCATCCGGCGTTCGACGTTACGCCTGCACGCTTGATTTCCGCGATCATTACGGAGCAAGGCGTCGCCCAGCCACCTTTCACCGAGTCGCTCAAAACACTGGCCGCGCAAAAATCAAAATCAGGCGCACTCTGAACGCTCGAAAGCAATCTCTCTCTCCCTGAACTTCTTCGCTATTTCTTCGAAGAGATGTCGCAATACGAGTTTTCATCCCGAACGAAGTGAGGGATCCGCGGTTCGTTTGGAAAGGCTCTATTTCGAAGAGCCTCAATAGATGAACCAGCACCTGTATGACAACTACACAGTATATGCTTCTGAACTATCTATTCCGCGCGACTTCCAGCCAAGCGGGAATTTCGCCGACGTGGTTGAGGATTTCAGAAACTGGATACGAATCAAATTCCGCTCGCGGTGTGACTCCCGAAAGCACAGCTACGAATTGAATGCCCGCGCGTTTCGCAGCCTCGGCATCCACTATACTGTCGCCAACGTACACGCATTCCCATGGCGCCGCGCCTAGCCTCCGCATTCCTGCAAAGAGCGACTCCGGATGCGGCTTCTGGTTCTGCACGTCGTTGCCGCCAACGACCGCGTCGAACGCCCCCGTCAGGCTCTCCCGTTCGAGAATCGACTCGATGTGCACACGGCGCTTCGTTGAAGCCACCGCTGTCGAAAACCCTTGCGCGCGAATTTGCCGGATCGCCTCGGGAACAAACGCGAAGACAACTGCAGATTTGACCATGATCTCATCCGCGCGCCGATGGAATTGTTCAACAAACTGGACCTGCAGATTTTCGTCGGCGTTGCCGGTAAGCTTCGTGTAAGTCTCGCGGAGGGACAGTCCGATGGTGGCATTTACCGCCTCGCGGCCCGCAGGCACGGCGCCAAGTGCTACAAGAGCCGTGTTTACGCAATCGAAGATGCCATTCGAGGAATCCGCCAACGTGAAATCAAAGTCGAAAATCACGGAGCGAATAACGTCGCGTCGAGTCAAGCCTTCCATACAAACCATCGTAACACGCACACCGAACGAGGCTGCGACCGAGCTGGCGTGTAAGTGCTCAACTCTGCTACGAACGGCCGCTGTCCGTTTCGCGCTGCACCGCGACCGCCCCGGCGAAGAAGAAAAAGGGCGGCTCCGATATCGGAGCCGCCCTCGATCGTAATCCGCCGAAGCGGAACTGGTTTAGAAGACGAACTGCGCCTTCACCTGAATCAACCGCGGTGATGCATCGCCACCCAAGAACGAACCCAAAATACTGGTCGGCGGATTCACTCCACCTTGGATCGTTCCGAATAGCGGGTCCGTGGTCGTACTGATCGGCAATGTGAAGTTCTCATGGTTGAAGAGATTGAAGAACTGCAAGCCGATCTGCAACTCTCCCCGCTCCCAACCTGGGATCTTCGTCTTCTTTGTGAAGCTGAAATCCGTGTCGGTGTAATTCGGCCCACGGTAGACGTTACGGTATCCCTGAGGAGCGAAATCAGTTTCCGTCCCCGGTACCGGGAAAGCGCCGCTCGCAAAGCACGAAACCGCATTGGGTCCCGCATGTGCTACGCCTCCGCACGTGGTGGGTACGGATTCGGTTGGAACAGGGAACACGGCGCCAAAGTAATTGTTCGCACCGAAGAAGGTTGGGTCGGTGATTGTGTATGGGAAACCCGTCCGGTGGAACACGGCGCCCGAAACCTGCCAACCATCCACGAGCGGCTTCCAACCATGGCCGCCGAGAGCCCGGCGGACCGGGACTTCCCAAACGTAGTTGGCATTGATAACGTGCCGGGCATCGTAGTCTGCAGGACCATAGTTCTCTCGAATGTTATTCGGGTTTTGCGGACTCAAAATACTGTTCTCCGTAAAACCGTCGAAACCTCCGTTTGAGATCTCGTCGAACGCATGGCTATAGGTGTAGTTGAACTGCAACACGCCCGCCCCGCCCCAGCCGGAGAAGCGATGTACGTAAGAAACTGTCATACCGTTGTAGTTAGATATTCCCACGTCTTCTACTAACGTCATTTCGCCGAGCTGCGAGCTCAATGGTGCAGCCGGAAGCGAGGGAAACAGGCCAAACGCGTTGACGGAGGTGTTAAAAATGGGCTCGTGAAGTCCGTGGTTGCCGTTGTACCCGACAGAAAGCGAGTCATTGCGTCCGAAGCCCTTCTGAATTTGCAAGTTCCACTTGTCATACTGCGGCGCTTCTGTCCTCGGCTGCGACGTAAAAGTTATGTTGGGAACAACAGAAAGCGAGGTCGCTCCCGTGTTGAACGCGTTGAGGAAGGCCGACTGTGCAGCGCTAGAGCAACTAAACAAGTTGCCTGCCTGGTTGGGAGAAAGGTAACCCGCCGGACAGCCGGGCGAACCGGAGGCGCTTGTAAACTGGTTGAACAACGGTGAATTCTGCGCCAGATTGTCAGAAATCTGCCCCGGGAAAATATCGTAGAAGATTCCAATTCCGCCACGGATCACGAAATCGGACTTCATGAAACCCGTGGCTGAACCGAACGGCTGCCAGGCAAAGCTGATGCGTGGCTCCCATTGCAAGTTCTGGTAACCATACAGAGCTTCCCTGCGATTCACTTGAATCAGCTGGTTGTACGGCAGAGTGTTGCCTGCATCGCTCAAGGGCACTCCCAATTGAGCAAAGCACAGATCGACGCAAGTGGGATTCGATGCGTGCTCGACGCGAAGGCCGGGCGAGATTGTTAAGTTCGACTTTATGCGCCAGTCGTCCAGGATGTAGCCTGCTGCCTCATAAAGACGAACAGGCTGACTCCCTGACGCCGCGAATGCCTGGATTAAAATGGACCCTTCGCTGCCAGGAGCTGCTGTGTCGCCGCCGTTGGCAAAGTCAGCCAACGAAAAAGGCAATTCGAATCCACTCGCGAAAAGCCCAAAATCATGGTCACTTACGTAGTTTTTGTGATACTTCGCGCCGAATTTCAGCGTGTGGTTCCCGATGCTCTTCGAAACATCATCCGCGATTTGGAATTGGGTGACGTTGCGGCCTTGGGGCCAAATCCAGTCGTCGCAAGCAAGTGCGGTTGCTCCAATATCCGCCGTGCAAGCCCCAGACCCTCCCAGCGAGGAATCGCCTAAGCCTAGGGTCGTCGGGAACGTGTTCAATGTCGCTCCCAAATTCGCTGGTTGGAAAATCGCCGAGTACCATGTGGCGGCAAGCAAGAATTGATTTGACAACGAGGGACTGAACGTATGCACTTCATTCAACTGGCCCTGGTATTCGGGCTGGTGGCTCGTAGCGTTGAAGACCGGTAGCACCGGATCTGAAAAGCTTGGCTGTTGCCCAACGTCATACTGCACGCGCAAGTAGGCTCGGTCATTATTTCCAATATTCCAATCCAAACGCCCTGCCAGTTGCCACTCGGGCGCGAAGTTAATTGGTGTTTCGCGAATGCTCAGAGCGCACGGGCCCGCAAGGCCTGCAAACGCGCCGACCCCAGGAAGGTTGGAACAACCATCACCCAAGCTATCCGCCGCGCATACGCCTGGAGTAGAGGTCGGCACGCACCCAGCTGGCAGGTTATTCACCGCGTTGGCTTGGTTTTTCACGCCATTGAACAGATTGAAAATGCCGGCCCCACTGCCGGGAAGAGCAGACACACCGGGACAAATTCCCGCAAGATTCTGGCAGTAATACGGAATCGAGTTTGTCAGACCAAGACTGGTAAGGTTGTTAACCACGGCCGATTCAAACCCTGGGGTGGGAACTGAGATGTCAGAAGGGACAGGAATCAAGACGCGCAGCCCTTCGTTATTGATGAAAAAGAAGAGCTTGTCCTTCTTTATGGGACCGCCGAGCGATGCCGCCCATTGGTTGGCGTTATCAAACGACTTCGGCTCTCCATTGGCGTTGTTGAACCAGTCATTCGCATTCAACGCGCTGCCGTTCCAGTAATAAACGGCGTTGCCATGGAACTGATTTCCTCCGGACTTCGTGACGTAGTTCACATTGATTCCGGAAAACGTCCCGTATGCCGTCGAGAAGCCGTTCGTCACCACGTCGGCTTCCTGAATTTCGTTGGAGCCGAGCAACAGGTTCGTCGCGCCGGAGTTGTTTAAGTTCAAGAACGGATCGTTGTCGTCCATTCCGTCGACCGTGAACAAGTTCGAAGTCGCCGGCAAGCCAAACGCCTCGACGTTGCCGTATCCGCCTTGAGTATTCATCACCGCGCCCGGAGCCAGTTGAGCGATCGCGCTCAAATCGTTGCCAGGGTTCGGAACGTTTGACACCTGCTGAGCCGTGATAGCAGTCGCGCTGTCACCGTTCTCCGTCTGGACGAGCGGCGCAGCTTCTGTCACCATCACGGTCTGCGTTGAAGTGCCCAACGAGAGATGGAAGTCAATCGTCGAAATCTGTCCGACTGCAATCTGGTTGTCGCGAACTTCCGTCTGGAATCCACTCGCCGTGACAGTTAGTGTGTAAGGCCCCGGCGCCAACTGGTAGAAGCGGTAGTTTCCCTCTTTGTTCGTCTTTGTCTCCGAGACGTTCCCCTTGGTATTGTCCTTGAGGGAAACTTTTGCGTCTGGAACCACAGCGCCGCTTGGGTCTGTGACTGACCCCGTAAGGTCGCCGGACGTCTGGTTCTGCGCTTTCAGTCGAGTCGCACCGAACGTGAGTACGACCACAAATGCGAAAAGCATGGCGAACAATCGCTTCGCTACCATACAGCCTCCTAAATTTTCAGCTTGAAAACTCACAGGCGCCAAGGCGCCAAAAACGAACCCCATGGAAACTCCAAGTGGCTACCGCACGTTAATGCCCACGCAGTTCCAAAAATAACCCGCTTATCTCCAGCAGGTTACATGGATTGGAAAATTACACTTCGATTTTTCAATCCAGTTTTCCATATAAATTCACCGGAATTTGTATGAGTTATGAGACGGTAATGCCAGCCCGAGCGAGACACTGCGACCATCAGATTGCATTCGGCGCAGCCCCGGTTGGTTCGATTCCGGCTCGTGTGTTCTCAGACTCGAGCTGATCGCCGACTGAAATGAAATCGACGCATAAGTGACAAAATTAAGCGCTGTTCCGCGATCTGCAGTTCTACGAAGTTGATGTTAAGGACGGTGAGAAGAATCGGGCGGTATCGAAGTGGCGACCTTATCTCGCAGTTGCTTGGCGCGCAGACCCATTGCGCTGTCCGGGTCCAGCCTGATGTAAGCATCCAGATCCTGCAGGAGTGCTGACTCGTCATGCTGGCTCGTGTGTATTAATGCCAGCAGGCGGTAAGTGATCGCTGCATTCGGTTGGAGAGAGCGTGCTTGCTCAGCGCTCTTAAGCGCGTCGGGAACGCGCTTTTCATAGAACAGCGCCCGGCCGAGCTCATAGTGGCCGATCCACGCACTGGGATCGAGCTCGAGACCGTGGCGAACAATTTTCTCGCCATCCCCAAATTGGCGGCGATTCATTAACATGGCTCCCAGATCGAAATCGGCAGCGGCATATTTATCGTTGCTCAACTCGATGGACTTCGACGCGGCTTTCTCGGCGTCCTCAGATTTCCCGAGCTCCAGATACGCCAATCCCATCTGCTCGAATGCTTCGTAAAAACCCGGCGAGATCGTCACTGCCTTTTGGAATTCCTCAAGACTCCCTTGGGGATTCTTGTCGTGATAGAGCTTTTGCTTTCCTGCATCGTAGGCCTCGCGAGCATTCGTTGGCATCGACAAAAGATGAACGGATACGGCCGAGCCACCGCCGTGTGCCTGTGCATCGCCACCGGACTTGCGAAGGCGCAAAATGTTCCCCTTGCTGGATGTGAAGGTTAAGTCCAGTACGGTGCTCACTTTTTGAAAGCCTTGCGCATCAATTGTGAGTGTATACGATCCGGGACGAAGGCCCCGAAAGGCAAATTCCCCATTGGACCCGGTGCGCCCGTCGTCCATGGTAAGGTCTTCAGCGTTGTAGAGTGCGACAGTGATGTCGGCGGCTGGTTGATTCGTGTCGCCTAAATACACGTTGCCCTCAATGGTCCGTCGTTCTTTTTCGATCGCACTATCACTACTTGACTGAGCGCAAACGCGTGCCGGGGAAACTGCGAGAAAGAAAACTCCAGCAAGGAGGACCGAAAGGTACTTCACTGTCCACCCCTCCGAAAACTCATTGAGCGGAGTATAGCACTTCTTCGTACGGCCGCGAGCGCCCGGTCTGCAAAATGCCAAACGTGCACGTGCAGAAATGCGACTATGCCCGAACTGGAACTGACAAGAACATTATCCCCGTCTGCATCGATCCGCGACGCAAGTGATTCGACGCCGATGGACGTTTGAACTTCTTCAGTCGACTAAATGAGAGAAAATTCTCGAACCCGAAAAACTCCAAAGTGCGAGAAGTTGCTTTGACGGATTCGTTGTTGACATCTACCCACTGCATCCATATAATTGGCGTTTGTCTGTACTCCTTCCTGCAGGCCAGGAAGTTCCAGCTCTTTGACAATTTGGATGAAACATGCCAGAACCCGTTTGGTTTGCCCAAAACGGATTTCGTGAAGGCTTGCCTTCGCGAAATTTGCAATGGGATTTTGAGTGGAACCGAGCGATGTAAAAGTTCGTTCTCGTGAATCGAATTTCTCTTCGGAGAAACCGGTTCGGGAGACAACCAGTTTCAAATGAGAGTTTGATCCTGGCTCAGAGCGAACG
>Ga0302326_10000901_pt1 | contig 78185 bp, 63 predicted proteins | sample Palsa_T0_3_FD_202264 | JGI IMG/M metagenome (GOLD analysis project Ga0302326, IMG submission 202264) | Peat permafrost microbial communities from Stordalen Mire near Abisko, Sweden - Palsa_T0_3 | ecosystem: Environmental > Terrestrial > Soil > Palsa > Peat permafrost | place: Sweden: Abisko...
GCGCCCAAGGCGGGGAATTAAGGAGCGGGACAACCGAAATGGCACACGCTTCTCACGCAAAGGTACTTCCCGCGGATTTGAGCGCACCCCCGTTTGTGAACGCATGGCGGGCGCGGGCGCTGATGATTGCGGTTCTGTTTACGGTGACGGCCGTTGTCCTCGCATTCCTGGACGGGTCGATGGATCACTTCTATCGCGCCTGGGTGGTTGGGTTGATGCTGACCTTCGGCTTTAGCTGCGGCGGGCTGACACTGCTGATGTTGCAGTACGTCACCGGCGGCAAGTGGGGCCTGCTGCTGCGCCGCCCTCTCGAGGCGATGAGCCGCACCCTGCCACTGGTCTTCCTCTACTGGGGTGCGACGTGCTTCATGCTCAAGCGGCTGTATATGTGGGCCAACACGGGTTTGATCGATGAGGGCGTACAGAAGGGCCTGATTACTCCCGAGCAGGTGCAGACGATCAAGCACGCAATCGAGTGGAAGCATCCGATGCTGAATGTGGGTTCGTACATAGTTGTCGGGCTGGTTTGCTTTGCGATATGGGGCTTTTATACCTGGCGGCTGAGCGCGATGAGCGTCGAGCGGGACAAGGGTACGCTGGCCGATTCGCCTTACTGGATCAAGAAATTCGAAAATATCGCGGGCTTCGGTATCGTCGTCTATTCGCTGACGATGACGGCTGCGGTGATCTACTGGGTGATGTCGATGGACGTGACCTGGTACTCGTCGGTCTATGGGCTGCTCTTCCTGGTTGGGCAGGCTTACCAGGTGATGGCGCTGGCGATCATCACTTCCCTGGCTCTGGCCAAGGCCGAGCCCTTCAAGACGATCCTGCGCGGGACCGAGCAGTACGACCTGGGCAAGTTTACCTTCGCCTTTGTGATGCTGAATATGTACCTGGCCTTTGCGCAGTTCCTGATCATATGGTCGGGCAATCTGCCGGAGGAGATTCCCTGGTACATGGATCGCATCAACGGGCATTGGGGTGTGATCTGCACGCTGGACTTCATGTTCCATTGGCTGGTTCCCTTCTCGCTGCTGCTTTCGAAGGACCTGAAGCGAAACAAGAAGCGGCTGACGCGAGTGTGTCAGTGGATGATCTTCGCCAAGTTCTTCGATCTGTTCTGGCTGGTCGAGCCGAACTTCAAGGACGCGGCGCGGAACCTGCACTTTAGCTGGGGAATTCTTGAGTATGCGGCCGTGCCGGTTGCGATGACCGCGCTGTGGGTGGCCTATTACTGCATTCAACTGCAATCGCGTCCGCTGGTGGTGACCAACGACCCGCACCTGGCGGAGATTCTGGAGCCTGAACATGCCGTCGCATAATTCGCCGTTCGAACAGCATCACGAGAAAGAGCCGGCGAAGGTAGACGCTTCGCTTGGATACGAAGGCACGGACGTCAAGGTCTCGGGCATCGTGGTCTTTCTGACCTCGCTGGGAATTTTTGTGGTGGTGACGGCTTTTCTTTGCGTCTGGATCGGCAAAGGGATCAACTACCTGATCGCCAAAGAGGATGGGCCGACGACCAAGTGGAATCATCCGGTTGACGTGCGGAAACTGGGCAACCTGGCCTCGAGCCCGGAGATCCAAAATCAATTTGCGCAACTGGCGAACCGCTTTCCTTCTCCGCGCTTGCAGACCGATGACGGCTACCAGGAAATTACCGACATCCATGCCAAGGAAGACCTGCTGCTGGAGAATTACAGCTGGGTCGATGAGGGCAAGGGGACGGTGCGGATTCCGATCGAGCGGGCGATGGAGCTGATCGCGGAGCGCGGGCTGCCGGTGGCTCCGGCTACCGCTGCGGCCAGCGACAAGTCCCTTGCGAAGGCGGAGCTGCCGGTGGTCAAGGCGCCGTTGACGGACGGCTTTGCGCGAACCGGGTACGAGCAGGATCAGATTGAGAAGCAGGGTGTTGGGAAGAGCGAGCAGTCGGCGCATTAAAGGCAGGGAATAGGGACCAGGGACCAGAAAGCCAAACGATGAAGCATCTGAACACAATTCGGACGAGCGAGCAGAGAGCGATGCGGATGTTGCGTGGTGTTTCTTTGCTTTGTGCTGGATTGGTTCTGGGCTCTTCCGGATTGGTGGCGCAGGTTTCGAGTTACGGGGACAAGGCAACTGGTCCAGAGAACGAGAAGCCCTCGGTACTGAGCAAGGTTGGAATCACGCAAAAGCTCGACCAGCAGCTTCCGTTGGGGCTCCGGTTTGTAGATGAAACGGGAAAGACAGTCCAGTTGGGGCAATACTTCGGCAAGCACCCGGCGATCCTGGCGCTGGTCTATTTTCAGTGCCCGATGCTGTGTTCGGAAGAGTTGAATGGGCTGACCTCGGCGCTGCGGATGGTGCATCTGACGCCCGGCAAGGATTTTGACGTGGTGGTGGTGAGCATCGATCCCACGGAGGGACCGGCGCTGGCCTCGGCCAAGAAGGCCAGCTACGTGAAGCGCTATGGCCAGCCGCAGACGGCGGATGGATGGCATTTCCTGACCGGGCAGCAGCCGGCGATCGACGCGCTGACGCAGGCTGTGGGATTCGGGTATACGAAGATTCCGGGGCCGGATGGAAAGCTCGATCAGTTTGCCCATGCCAGCGCGATCCAGATTGTGACGCCGCAGGGCAAACTGGCGCAGTACTACATGGGCGTGGAGTATTCGCCGAAGGATTTGCTGCTGGGGCTGGTGGAGGCCTCGTCGAACAAGATCGGATCGCCGGTGGCCAACATTTTGACCTACTGCTACCACTACGATCCGGCGACCAACACGCACAGCCTGATTGTGGCGCGGGTGATGCAGCTGGGTGGATTGGTGACTTTGCTCAGCCTGGGCGGATTCATGCTGGTGATGTTCCGGCATGACGCCAGGCAGCCAGAAATTCACGCCGACGGAAGCGCAATTTTGCATAACGGCCGACCGGAACAAAGGTGAACGGATAAGGAATTATGGGATTAAGTCCAGTATTGTGGCAGTTTTTAGTCAAATGGATGACCAACTTCGCGATCATCCCGCCGGAAGCGTCGACGCAGGCGCCTGAGGTGGATGCGCTTCTGGTCTTCATGACGCTGGTGAGCCTGGTGGGCCTGGTGCTGGTAGGGCTGCTGGTCACCGGGTTTTCGATTCTGTATCGCCGCGACAAGAACCCGGTGGCGACGCAGATCGAGGGCTCGACGCTGCTCGAAGCCACGTGGACGATTATTCCGCTGGGCCTGTTCCTGGTGATGTTCGTGTGGGGATCGATTCTCTACTTCCGCATTTACACGCCTCCGCCGAATGCGATGAATATTTACGTGGTTGGCAAGCAGTGGATGTGGAAGGCGGAGCATCCGGGCGGGCAGCATGAGATCAACTCGCTGCATGTGCCGATCCATCAGCCGATTCAGATTACGCTGATCTCGCAGGATGTCTTCCACAGCTTCTCGATTCCCGCCTTCCGCGTGAAGCGCGAGGCGATTCCGGGGCGGTACACGACGGTCTGGTTCGAGGCTACGCAGGTTGGGACGTATCACCTCTTCTGCACGCAATATTGCGGCACCTCGCACTCGGCGATGATCGGCGACGTGACGGTGCTGACAGCGGACGATTACAAGAAGTGGCTGGCGGAATCGACCAGCGGAGTTTCTCTGGCGCAGAACGGCGAAAGGCTCTTTGCCAGCCTGAGCTGCAATGCCTGCCACAATGGGCAGCCGGACTCGCGAGGGCCAAGCCTGGCGGAGGTTTACGGGTCGAAGCTGATGTTGACCTCGGGACAGCCGGTGCTGGTGGACGACGCGTATCTGCGGCAGGCGATTCTGAATCCCTCGTCGCATATTACGCAGGGGTATGCGCCGATCATGCCCACGTATCAAGGCCAGATCAGCGAAGAGGGTCTCATCTCGCTGGTTGAGTACATCAAGAATTTGAGTTCGAATTACCGGGTGCAGCAGACGCTGAATACGACCGCGCTTCTGCCGGAACAGCCCGACAAGGCTCCTGCGAAGGGAGCCGGCGCGCAGGGGGTAGCAAAGCCATGAGCACAATCGTGAGTCTTCCCGACCAGTCGACGGCGCGGATACCGAAGCGCAATTACATTACGAACGAAAACGGCCTGATGAGCTGGCTGCTGACCGGAGATCATAAGCGGATCGCGATGCTGTATCTGATCTCGATCACGTTTTTCTTCTTCATCGGCGGGGCGATGGCGGGGCTGATTCGCCTCGAGCTGCTGACGCCGCAGTCGGACCTGCTGGCCTCCGACACCTATAACAAGGTCTTCACCATGCACGGCGTGATCATGGTCTTCCTCTTCCTGGTGCCTTCGGTGCCGGCGACGTTGGGGAACTTCTGTATTCCGATCATGATCGGGGCGCGCGACCTCGCCTTCCCCAAGATCAACCTGCTGAGCTGGTATCTCTACCTGGCCGGCGGCGCGATGACCCTGACGGCGATGATCACCGGCGGCGTCGATACGGGCTGGACCTTTACGACTCCGCTCTCGACGCACTTCTCGAATACCAATGTGATCACGACCGGGCTGGCGGTGTTTATCGCCGGGTTCAGCTCGATCTTTACCGGGTTGAACTTCATCGTGACCATCCATCGCATGCGCGCGCCGGGCATGACCTGGTTCAAGCTGCCGCTGTTCTGCTGGGCGCATTATGCGGCCTCCGTCTTGATGGTGCTGGGCACGCCGGTGCTGGCCATCACCCTGGTCCTGGTGGTGCTGGAGCGGACCATCGGCATCGGAGTCTTCGACCCGACCAAGGGCGGCGACCCGATTCTCTTTCAGCATTTGTTCTGGTTCTACTCGCACCCGGCGGTGTACATCATGATTTTGCCGGGATTCGGCGTGATTTCGGAGGTGATCTCGACCTTCAGCCGCAAGCGGGTCTTTGGGTATACGGCGGTGGCGTTCAGCTCGATTGCGATTGCCGTCTTCGGGTTCTTCGTCTGGGCGCACCACATGTTCATCATGGGCGTGTCGAACTACGCGGTGCTGGTCTTCTCGCTGCTGACGATGCTGGTAGCGGTGCCCTCGGCGATCAAGATATTCAACTGGGCGTTTACGCTGTACAAGGGCTCGATCACCTTTGAGACGCCGATGCTGTATGCCTTTGGCTTTATGGGGTTGTTTACCATCGGCGGGTTGACGGGCGTCTTTCTAGGCTCCTCTGGTACGGATATTCACCTCACCGAGACCTACTTCATCGTGGCCCACTTCCACTTTGTGATGGTGGGCGGAATGCTGATGGCCTTCCTCTCGGGCGTGCATTTCTGGTGGCCTAAGATGACGGGCCGGATGTATCCGGAGAAGATTTCGCAGTTGGCTGCGGTGGTCACCTTTATCGGCTTCAATCTCACCTTCTTCCCACAGTTCCTGCTGGGGATGCTGGGCATGCCGCGGCGTTATGCTGCGTATCCGCCGGAGTTCCAGGTGCTGAATGTCTTCTCGACGGCGGGCGCTTCGATTCTGGGCGTGGGCTACATGCTGCCGATCATCTACCTGCTGTGGTCGCTGAAATACGGCGAGATCGCGGGAAACAATCCGTGGCAGGCTACGGGCCTGGAGTGGCAGATCCAGTCGCCGCCGCTCACCGAAAACTTTACGACGATTCCGATCGTGACCCAGGATGTATATGACTACGAGTGGTTGGAACGACAGAAAGAGCATGAGGTGACGCATGTCGGATAGCCACGCGGTCGCAACAACCGCCGATACCGGACACGTCGGGGCGCACGCAGCGCATCCGCCGTATCTGCGCCATCACTTCGAGTCGATGGAGCAGCAGAACGAGACGACCAGCTTCGGCATGTGGCTGTTCCTGCTGACGGAAATCATGTTCTTCGGCGGGCTGTTTACCGCTTACCTGATCTATCGCAACTGGTACTACCCGGCGTTTGTGGCGGCTTCGCATACGCTGAACATTGTCGAAGGCAGCCTGAACACGCTGGTGCTGATTACGTCGAGCTTCACCATGGCCATGGGCGTGTGGTGCGCGGAGACCAAGCGTAAGAATGGGCTGATTCTGTCCCTGGTTGCCACTCTGATTCTGGGTCTCGGGTTTTTGGGGATCAAGGCAGATGAGTACCACGAGAAGTATGTGAAGGACCACATTCCCGGACATGCTTTTCCTGGACACGCCTTTGACGCTGCCGGATTTGTGCATCCGGTGGCCGAAGATGGGAAGCCGGCGGAGAAGGCTCTGGCGCCGGATATGGCGGCGCATACCGAGGTCTATTTTTCGCTCTACTTCGCCATGACCGGCATGCACGCGCTGCACATGATTATCGGCATCGCGCTGTTGAGCGGGATGCTTTGGAAGGCAACGCGCGGCGGCTACATGGATGGCAATATCGCCTTTGTCGAGAACTTTGGACTGTATTGGCACTTTGTCGATATTGTGTGGATCTTCCTGTTTCCGCTGCTGTATCTGATCAGCCGGTACAACTGATCGAGAAACAGGGATTAGGGAATAGAAACGGCGGCGACGCCGGGTAATTCGAGGGTTGGAGCGATGGCGGATTTGCAGGCAGGACACGAAACTCACGAAGCTGAAGAACATGCCGAGCACCATATCGTTAGCCCGGTGACGTACGCGATCATCTTCTTCTCGTTGCTGGTGGGAACGGCGCTCACAATCGCGGCTTCGTATTGGGATGTGGGGCCGTGGAATCCGGTGATCGCGCTGGCCATTGCCTGCACCAAGGCGACACTGGTGGTGCTGTTCTTCATGCACGTCAAGTACAGCTCCAAGCTGATGAAGCTGACGGTGGGCGCTGGCGTCTTCACCTTTCTGATCCTGGTGGGGATGTCACTTTCGGACTACTTTACCCGCGCTTGGGGGCAGTGGTAGAAATCGCAAGTTCGATTTGGAAATCCTTGAGGGCTGCCGGAATTCCGGCGGCCCTTTTTACTATTGACCATGAGTGCTGCTTAATCTGATTGCTCTTCGCTGGCAATGGGATTGCCTGCAGGGCCGATTGAGGCGTTCTGCACGGTTTGTGAGCCGCAACCCTTACACATCCGCCAAGCGGTTGAAGCGGGTCCGCGCGGAAGCCGGTTCGGCTGCTGCAACGGCTCTTCTTCCGGACTCCCTTTCCATGCTTGGCCGCCTTTCGACGATGTTTGAGGAGGGACGTGGGCATCATCAGGCGGGACGGCTGGGTGAGGCGCAGCGGTTGTATCGGAAGATTCTGGAGTTGGACCCGCGACACGCCGACAGCCTGCATCTGCTGGGGATGGGGGCCTTGCAGACCGGGCACAACGATGCGGCGGAAGGCTTGATTCGCAAGGCGATCGCCTGGAACGGCACGGAATCGACTTATCACACCAGCCTGGGTAACGTCTTACAGCTGCTGGGGATTTCGCCGCCGCGCTGCCGGAGCATGAACAACGCCTCGATTGGGGCAATCCACGCAAGTTCTCGCAGCCTCAGTGGCACGGCCAACCGCTCGGCGACTACATTCTGGTCGATCCGGACTATGTTGAGGTGCGGCCTGCGGCCAAGGCGCGGATGGTGGCGGAATCTTTCCGGGATTCCAAGAGATCGATCCATGGGAGGGATCGCGGCAAGGTCGGACATAGACTTACGTGGGCGACGGCACGGTTTGGGCCGTTGGTGGCGAGGGATTGTTGGAGAGGTGTAATTTTTGACGACTCTAAACTTCTGACTAGTAACGCTTAGTGGCGGAGGGAGAGGGATTCGAACCCCCGGTACCTTCTCAGGCACAACGGTTTTCAAGACCGCCGGTATAAACCGCTCACCCATCCCTCCGCTTGAGAAAAGAGTGGGACTGAAAATATTGTACCCCGGCTCGATATTGAGCCGGGGCAGGCCCTCAGACGCGCGCTTTCGGAGGAGACACGACAATGGGAAACAGGATCGAGACGGCCATGATGCCAGCAATGATGTGCAGGCCGCCTGCGTAGCCTCCCGAAGACTGCCTAAGGTTGGCAATGAGCAGCGGGCCAAAGGCGCTTGCCGCGCCCCACGCGGTCAGCATCAATCCATAGATCGGGCCCACGTTTTTGGAGCCGAAGTAGTCCGCGGCGAAGGCCGGCATGGTTCCAAAGCCGCCGCCGTAACACATGAGAATGATGAAGGAGACGACCGTAACGACGGCCACCGACGACAAGCTCGGCAGCAGCCAGAAGAGCGCGACCTGCACCAGGAACATGACCGCAAAAGTCCAGCGGCGCGTGACCGTATCCGAGATCCAAGCCCAGAAGACGCGGCCCACGGCATTGCCAATACTCACGATGCCGACCATGCCTGCGGCAACGATGGCGCTGGCCTTGGTGAGATCCTGAAAGATAGGCGATTCCTGGGAGATCAAAGAGATCCCCGCGCATGTGTTGAGAAAGAGCAACAGCCACAACGCCCACCACTGCCAGGTCTTGAGCGCGGCGCTAAAGGTGTAATCCGTCGCCGCGCGCTGAGAGGTCAGCAGCGCGGAAGGAGTCCATCCCTCGGGCCTCCAGCCGGCGGGTGGGTTCTGCATAAAGAAGCCGGCGGCCATGGTTACGACAAGGTAGCCAATGCCCAGATAGGCAAAGGTCCGTAGCACGCCCACGCTCTGGATCAGGCGAGTCGCAAGCGGAGCAGTGATGAGCGCCCCGGCGCCGAAGCCGCCGACTGCAATCCCGGTAATGAGTCCGCGCCGGTCGGGAAACCACTTGACCAGCACGGCAACCGGAACGATGTACGCGAAGCCCAGGCCGATGCCGCTGATGACACCGTAGCTGAGATAGAGCCACCCAAGCTTGTTCGCTGAAAAGCTGGCAAGAAAGATGCCCAGCCCATAGAGAAAGCCGCCGGTAAGCGCGACGATGCGCGGTCCTTTGCGATTGAGCCAGAGGCCGCCGAAAAAGGCGGCAATGCCCACCAGCGAAATGCAGATGGTAAAGGTGAGCGTAACGTCGGGCGACGACCAGTGAAATTGCTTCATGAGAGGCGTCTTGAAAACGCTCCACGCATAAACAGCTCCAAGGGCCATTTGCATCAATATGCCCGCGGCTGCGATTCCCCAGCGATTTGTGCTTGCCAAGTGGTTCTCCTCGGGCGCTTCGCGATCGAGCGCCCCGTTAAGCATCATTTATTGGTATAGGGGGATTTCTGAGTATTTAAACCGGCTCCGACTTTCTTGAAGAAGCGCATGACAAGCGCCAGGCCACGGCGATGATCCGGGCTCGTAAAACCACCCAGGAGCGCAAACATGCCCGGAGGATCCACAGGCGCGGACCTGGCGTCGCCAAAGGTCTCGCCTGCGGCAGTGGACACGGCCTGAAGAAACTCTGGGTCGATCGAGCCAAGAAGCTTGGCCAGGAGGATGCCATTGCGCATGGTGCGGATAGCTTCCGCCGAACTTGCTCCTTCCGATGCAGCTTCGACAACCTTGTCGGTCGCTCCGAGAACGCCTCTTACGAGGTCGAATACTCCGTGCTCGTGTAACTTCTGGAGTAATTCATAGCCATCCAGCAGCGCGGCGGCGTGCTCCGCCGGAGCTTCTTCCAGACGGGCGAGCAGCTCCTGCTTGGGATCGCGTGGCGGCAGCTTGAGAGCGATAGGTTGGGCCATAACTTCCTTCCTCTAGGAGTTCACTTGCTTGAGGTCTCGATTTGAACCAGGCGGCTCTCCGGCGGACTTCCCGGCATGCGGTAGTCTGCGCGCTTCCACTTGCGCTCCACCTCGACGCCAGCTTGTGGCGTGGGATGTCCGAAGCGTGAATTCGTCCTGGGCAAAGGGTTTCGAGCGGGCACTGCGCCAACCTGCGGCAGAACCTTCATCTGCACGGAGGTTTCCTTGTAAGCGGGAGTGTGCGTAACCTTGTCTGTATGGCTGCTGGTGAGCCGGTTGACCGCTTCGTCCAAGTCATCCAGCGAATTCATGGGCATGTAAAGCTCCTTGCCCTGGACGCGATCCGTGACCACCGCCTGCACGCGTACCTTGCCGTAGCGCGATGTCAGTTGCACCCAGCTACCGGATTCGATGCCGCGCTCCACGGCAAGAGCCGGTGAGACTTCGACAAAGGTACACGGAGTCTTTTCGCGAATACCTTCCGTGCGATACGTCATATTGCCTTCGTGGAAGTGTTCGAGCAATCGGCCGTTGTTCAGATGCAGATCGTATTCCGCATTGGGCTGATCGGTCGGCTCCGACCATTCAAGAGGATACAACCGGGCCTTGCCGTCGGGGAAGTTGAATTGCTTCGTATAGAGCAGCGGCTGGTCGCTGCCATCGGCGGCCACCGGCCATTGCAATGTCTTGTAACCTTCCAGGCGCTCGTAAGTTACACCAGCCATCAACGGAGTTAGTGGAGCTATCTCATCGTAGATCTCGGAGGGATGACTGTACTTCCAATTCGCGCCCAGCCGGTTGGCGATATCCTGGATGATCTTCCAGTCGGGACGGCTGTCTCCCAACGGTTCGAAGACCTGGTAGAGGCGTTGGATGCGGCGTTCCGTGCTGGTAAAGGTGCCTTCTTTTTCCAGGCTCGGGCTGGCAGGCAAAATCACGTCGGCGAAGCGGCAGGTCTCGGAGAAGAAGATCTCCTGCACGACGAAGAAATCCAGCTTCGAAAGGGCATCGGCGACGTAGTTGGCATTCGAATCGACCAGGCTCATCTCTTCGCCGAAGACGTACATGCTCTTCAGCTTGCCCTCTTGAATCGCGTCGATCATGAGGTGATTGTCGAGTCCCGGCTTGGGCGGCAATTGCACTCCCCAGGCTTTCTCGAACTTGGCCCGTACCTCGGGATCGTCGACCTTCTGATAGCCGGGGAAGAAGTTCGGCATGGCTCCGTGATCGCTGGCCCCCTGCACGTTGTTATGCCCGCGCAGAGGATAAGCTCCAGCGCCCGGGCGCATGTAATTTCCCGTGACCAGAAGTAAGTTCGAGATAGCCGTCGAAGTATCCGATCCCATGGAATGCTGGGTTACTCCCATGGCCCACAGAACGCAAACGCCGTCCGCTTCCGCGATCATATGCGCGACCGTCTTCAGCGTCTCAACAGGAATGCCGCAGCGCTCGCCGGCCATCTCCAGCGTAAAGGATTCGAGGCTCTTCCAATAAGTGTCCGTTCCGTTGACCCACTGCTTGAGAAACTCCGTCTTGGCAAGGCCGCTGTCGAGAATATAGCGAGTAATGGCCGAGAGCCAGAGCAGGTCCGTGCCAGGGTTGGGGTGCATGAAAACGTCGGCCCGGCGGGCCATCTCGTTTTCGCGCAGGTCGGAGACGATCAGCTTCTGGCCGTGCAGTTTGTGCGAGCTTTTGACGCGGGTCGCGAGCACTGGATGGCTTTCCGCCGTATTGCTGCCGACGATCAGGACCAGACCAGCCTGCTCGATATCCGAGATCGATCCTGCGTCGCCGCCATAACCAACCGTGCGGAAGAGCCCCGCCGTTGCCGGAGCCTGGCAATAACGCGAGCAGTTATCCATGTTATTCGTTCCGATAACTGCCCGGGCCAGCTTCTGCATCAGGTAGCTTTCTTCGTTCGTGCATTTCGAAGAGGAGATAAATGCCAAAGCATCGGGACCGTGAGCCGCCTTGATCTCGGAGAATTTGCGGGCCACCAGCGCCAGAGCTTCCTCCCACGACGCTTCGCGGAAGCTGTCGCCTTCACGAATAAGGGGCTTGGTCAGGCGGTCCGGACTGTTGACGTAATCCCATCCGAACTTGCCCTTGATGCAGGTGGAAATGCCGTTGGCGGCGCCATGCGCCGGCTCGACCTTGAGGATATGACGCCCGGTCTTGGATTCCTGCGTCCAGATATCGTAGCTGCAACCCACTCCGCAATAGGTACAGACAGTCTTCGTCTTCCTGGTGCGGTTTTCCCGCATTTTCGCTTCGATTTCCGAGACCTGCAGAATCGCTCCGTAGCCCAGTTCCGGCTCGATGCCTTTGACTACGTCGATCATGTTGTCGAGCGCCGGTTTGGTCAGGCCGGTGAAGTAGCCGGCGTGTTGCAGCATCGACTTTTCCATCAGCGCATTGCAGGGGCAAACGGTCACGCAATGGCCGCAGGAGACGCAACTCGATTCGCCGATCGGCGCGCCGCCATCCCACAAAACGCGGGGATGCTCGAGCTCCCAGCCAATCGACAGCGTTTCATTCACCTGCACATTTTGGCAGGCCTCCACGCACCGTCCGCACAGAATGCACTGGTCCGGATCGTAGCGATAGAAGGGATTGGACATATCCACTTCATAAGGCTTTGGCTTGTAAGGAATCGATTGATGTTCCACGGCCAGCAGCGCAGTCGTATTGTGTACCGTGCAGTTGCCATTGTTGTTGTCGCAGACCGTGCAGTAGAGCATGTGATTGCCCAGGATGCGGTCGAAAGCTTCGCGTTGCGCGGCGTTGGCGCGGGCAGATTCGGTGACCACCTTCGCGCCTGCCGCAACGGTGGTTCCGCAGGCGCGCACCAGCTTGCCGTCGATTTCAACCATGCAGGTATCGCAGGTCTGGATGGGTCCAAGCTGAGGGTGATAGCAGACCTGCGGCAGGGGAATGCCTGCGCGGTTGATCGCCTCGATCAGGAGCTCTCCGGGGGCGATTGCTTGAGGGGAGCCGTTGATCAAAAGTGTAGGGACTTGCGGCATGGCGGACTCGACCTCCGGGGAACGAGTGTTAGACCTACTGTCGATTCCTGTCAATCGGAGCTGCGGGGCTAATGCAGCCAAGCAGCAGGCGTAAACCAATATGATGCGGCGACTGCGAGGTCGGGTGCATTGGAAATTGCTCCCGTTTTTGTTTAAGACGGCCGGCAGCTACCGTGAGTTTGAGCCAGGAGGCGCGGCGATGCGAGATGGATTTGAATAGATCACAAAACGCCGTCCACGCAGGAATCCAACCAGCGTCAGCCCCAGTTCCCGCGCCAGTTGCACAGCCAGGCTCGACGGAGCGGAGACAGAAGCCAGGATGGGCAAGCCCGCCGCGAGCGCCTTCTGAACGATCTCAAAACCTCCGCGTCCGCTCACCAGCATCCCATGCCGGGAGAGCGGCAACTGTCCTTGAAGCATCGCCCAGCCGATAACCTTGTCGACCGCATTGTGGCGGCCGATATCTTCGCGCAGAACGGCCAGGTTTCCAGACGAATCGAAGAGCGCTGCCGCATGGAGGCCGCCGGTGCGGCTGAAGACGGTCTGCGCCTCTCGCAGCTTCTCCGGCAGCGTGCAGAGCAGCTCCGGATCGAAGCGGAACTCGGCGTTGGGCGCGCGCAGGCCACGCTGCCGGATAGCGTCGATCGAGGCCTTCCCGCAGATGCCGCAACTGGAAGCGGCAAAGAAATTCCTTTGCAGTTGGCCGGGGTCGAATTCGCAATCTCGAAGCTCGACCTCGACGCCATTCCGCTTCCCGGCCGCCGAAGTAACGAAGCCGCGAAGAGCGGCAATCTGCGCAGGGTCGCTGACGATGCCTTCGGTCAGCAAAAAGCCCGCGGCCAACTCCTCGTCATGGCCAGGCGTGCGCATGGTGACTGTCAGCGGCATCGTCGCGGGAAAAGCGCCGATCCGGATCTCCAGCGGCTCCTCGGCAGCCAGGGCGTCGTCGTGCGGCAGCATCTGGCCATCCACCCACTCCATCACCTGGGTGAGCTGCACGCTTCGCTCTGGCGTGCTCGCGGCCGCGATATCCGTCGAAGCTGTTGTGAGACTCATGCGCCGATTCCCGCCTCCATCCAAATCAACTATAGCCCCGCTCCCCGAGCCACCCCTGGGCAGCGAAGAATTCAAAGGCCAGAGACGGCTTCGAAGTGCTACAAAGTCTTCATGACTAAGCGCAAAGGTTCAGGACCGCTCCCCGGTCAGACGATCAGCCTGCGAACCCTGGGTGAGTATCTGAACCTGTCGCCGGCGACCATCTCCCTGGTGTTGAACAACGCAGCCGGCGTGCGATCCATCCCCCAGGAGACACGGGAGCGGGTGCGCGAAGCCGCAAAAAAGTTCGACTACCGGCCCAGTTTCTTTGCCCGCTCGCTGCGCAAGGGGCAAACGTTCTCGGTAGGCGTGCTGGTTCCCGACCTGAGCGACGGCTATGCCTCGCAGGTGCTCGAAGGCATGGAAGACGTGCTCATCGAGGAGGGTTATTTCTATTTCATCGCCAGCCATCGCCGCCGTCCCGATCTGCTCGAAGAGTACCCAAGGCTGTTGCTCTCCCGGTCGGTAGAAGGATTCATCTGCATCGACACCAACTTGATTCATGAGCTGCCGGTTCCCGTGGTAGCCATCGCCGGACACAGAAAGATTCCCGGCGTGACCAACGTGGTGCTGGATCAGGCGCGCGCGGCCGAGTTGATCCTCACGCATCTTTATCAGTTGGGCCATCGCAAGATCGCCTTCATGCGCGGCGGCAGCCACAGCTCGGATGCGGACGATCGTTGGGAATGCCTGATGCAAGTCGCCCGCGATCTAAAGCTGGCCATCCGTCCCGAGTGGCTTGTACAGCTCGAACTGAAGGTCTCGACACCCGAACTGGGCTATGTGCCCGCCGTGGAGCTGCTCAACCGCCGCATCAATCTCCCGGCCAATCCGGAGAGTCAATTTACGGCTCTGGTTTGCTACAACGACATCGCGGCCATTGGAGCAGTGCGGGCTCTGCGCGAGCATCGCCTGCGCGTCCCGGAAGATGTGTCGGTAGTCGGTTTCGACGACATCCAGGCGGCAGCTTTCCAAAACCCCAGCCTCACCACCATCCGCCAGCCCCTGCGCAGCATGGGCGCAACGGCGGCGAAGATTCTGCTGCGCAGGATTCGCGCTCAGGGCAGCGATCCGGAGACGGTCCCGGTGCTTCCCGAATTGGTAATTCGCGAATCCACACTACCGCCAAAGCAGACCGGCGACAAAAGCCTTGAAAGCCGCTGACGGCTGCAACAACCGTTCCAGGATGCGGCGCATGCTAGGCTAGAGCCGAGGGAGTTCGATATGGATATTACTTCGCCGTTTTTTGTCGTGCCGGTGCTGGCGGTCGTCTTTCTGGGCTGTATTCTCTTTGCCTCGCTTACCGGCAAGGAAAAAGACTCCCACCACTAAGCTAGAGATTGGGAGCCGGCGTAGCCGTTGGGGTGGACGCTGAATCGGCCTTGGGTACTGGTTTTGAGGCTGATGGGGAAGCATCCGACGACCCTTGCGGGGCTGCCTGGTCGGGCTTTGCGGCTGGCCCAGGCGTAGTAGTGATGGAGGCCGCGGAGTCTGCCGTCACAGGGTTCGGGCCGGGAACCGGCGAAGTGATCGGCAGGTTGAGCGTCTGCACCGTGTCGGGGTCGTCCCGCAGCCGCAGGTAGAGCGTTCCGGTATTTCCATTAGCCGCCGACCGCGAAACGTTGGGCACCGTCAAAGCGCTCCCTGTAAACTCCTCGGGAACATCGACAGCGTCATCCATATCCGGGTTCGCCGCCACCTGGGTGATCAAAAACAGATTGGTTCCCGTAAGTTGACAGGGTTTGGTGGGATTCCGCGGGCAGCGCAGCTCCTTGGAGGCCGCCGAGCCGGAAAATCCTGGCAAGCGAACCAGCGTACCCAGCGGCACCCAGTCGCCGGTGACCCCATCCGGAGTAACGGCCCGAAGCTGGATCGGCCCGAAGGCCGAGGCTCCAAAGCGGGCATAAGGGTCGAGGACGGCAACGGCCGTGTGCGCATCTTCGAGCATCAGGCTGCTGTCGGCCAGCGAGACCGTGGTTCCGAAACTGCCGTCCACAGCAGCCAGCTCAATCTTTTCGTTGCGTGGAAAATTGTTGGGCACGCGGGAACGCAGGAAAAACACCAGCTTGCGCTGCAAGGGAAGGTCGTTGGGACTGCCCAGCCGGACGGGTGGCGGAGGGGCGGAATCGCCTTCCGATTCATCGTGCTGGATGCCCTTGCTCAGCAGCTCGACCTGCGGCCGCGGCGCGCCGACAGTGGCTGGAACATGCAACGTGCGCCCATCGCGCAGGGTGACTTTGGCGGAGTAGTCGCTGCCCGGCCGTAGAGTCGCTGTGACGCCGGTAGCAGCCATCTGCAGCTGATCGAAATCCTGAACCCGGTTGAGCGCGCTGGGAGTAAAGGTGATGCCGGCCAGGTCGGCCGAGTCGACCTCATCCAGGCGCTTGCCTCTGAGCACGGCTACGGTGTCGCCGGCGCTGAGAGTCAGGTGATCGATGGCGGCAGCCTCGGCATAGGCCTTGAGCGGCAATTCCTCTGGCTTGGCCAGGCCGTATTGGTGGATGGCAATGGTGACCGTGCCAGGTTTGGCGTCCTTCAGAGGAACCGTGACATCGAGCAGGTCGGGCTTGGGAGATTTCCAGGCCAACTTGAGCACATTGGCATCGGTTTTGGAAGTTTTGGAGAGTTCTGCGTCGACGGACTCGACGCAGAGAGTGCTCTCGCTCTGGATGTGCAGCGTGTCTTCGCGGTCGGTGATGAGCGCGTTCAAATCGGACGCAGGGATGACCCAACCGCCTGAATGCGGTTGGCGAAGGTGGAATTTGGGCCCCTCCCATGAATCGAAACCCCATTTGCCGCGCAGCTCGGCGACGACTTCCCTTTCCGGCAGAGCGGGCAGCGGCTGCTCCAAAACAAAGCCGCCTTCGGATGCCTTGGTCTTGACCGGAACGTCGATGCCCGATTCAACCGGCGCCGGTTTCGAATCTGCGGGAGTAAGCTCCGGATGCGCCGTGGCGGATGCCGGCAGAGTAGCCTTGGTCTCGATGTGCAAGGTGAGATCGTGGGCCATCGCAGTGGCAAAGACCAGCGGCGCGCCCTCGACCGAGAAGGCCAGATCGGGCTTGGTGGCGCAGTAGGTCGGGGTGAAATTCAACGCGGAGCTGGAGGCCGGAATCGATCCTGCGGTCTGGGCCGGTTCCGCTGGGTGCAACTGCGGCAGGTGGCTGGGGCCGACCGGCGGCAGGGCCACCACGATCACCGATTTAGGATCGCGGAACGAGGGTGGAACATTGAGGCGCAGGTTCAGCGTATCTTCCTGGGATCTCTGCGGCAGAGCCAGGGCCGGGATGTACTGATATTTGGCGGTGTGCAGGCTGCTGAGGATCTTGGCCATGTCGACAACCGCTCCGACATACGGGCTCAGTGCGCCCGCGCCGGCCAGCGGCGCATAGCTAAGCTGGTTCATCATGTCGGCGGCAGAGCCATTGGCCATCTGGTTGACGACCGATTGAGCGTTGGAGTCGTCCAGAACAAGGCCATCGGGGTGCTGGGTGAGGCACGGAGCCTGCTGTTCGGTGGGCTTGTCGAAGCACTGCTGATCGACGCGGATGCCGAGCGTAGCGGCTAGGACCTCGGTTTTTTCCTTGAGCAGCTTGGGATCGCCCTGGGGCAGAGTCTTCACATGGGCCAGGTAATCGTCCAGCCGCAGCCGGTCCCAACTTGCCTGCTGCAAATCTTGCCCCGCGCGGACAAAAGCGCCCGGACGGTCGTGGACCGCCTTGCGCAAGGTATTGAAGTCGCCGCCGGTTTCAGGAGCGAGAAAGATCAGCGCCTGCTGGGCTTCGTCGGGAACAACGACGAAGACGCCCTCTTCGCGGACCTCGCGATTCCAGGTTTCGACGCGCTTGTACCAGTCGGGCGGCGGCGGATTGGTGGCTCCACGGAGAAACGCGACAATCAGGATGTAGTGGGTGGACTGGCTTTCGGGCAGGTCGGGGTGAATCCAGAGGCGGTCGCCGGGCAGCAGATTGGGCACCTCGGCAATGGGCAAAGTGACGCCATTGCGCTGGACATGCACATCGACCTTGGGGCCGATCAGATCGAAGGGAGGAGCATCTGCAAAAGACGCTGTCGCGGCAGCCACTAGAAGTAGAAACGCGGACAGCAAAACCGGGAAACGGAAGGTGAGGCAGCAACCCATAGCTTCTATTGTACGGATTTGGGATTTCTCGTGGGTGGTTGCAGGCTGGTGAGGGGATGGGAACACGCCTTGGGAACCTCCTGCTATAGCATTTTCCGTATTGGTGTAAACCGAAGCCACAACCGTTAAGTGGATTTTTCCTCAAGAAAAATCCACCCTGCACGAAGTTTGATGGGGCTACTGAAATACGGAAAATGCCTTCAGTCGCAGAATTCAGAGCCGGAGCGCATGATTCTGGGATCGGCCGATACGGTTGCAGGATGGATACAGCTACGGAACGCGGAGGCGCAAGACGTACGATAAGATGCTGCTAGGGGCTTGGAACCGGTCGCGATTTTAGGTGAATCCGGGACGCGTTTTGAGCGAATTTTCGGTGGATCGAAACGGCCTTTTTGAGAATCAAGGCTCTCCTGCGGTTAATCCAGGACCAAGGGATCCCGAACGTCTTGATTTTCCCGCAAAATTTGCGTGACGTCAAAATTTACCGGCGCAGTTGTTTCATATCGGGCAGATATGAAACGGTTTCTTCTTTACTGTCACCATAGATTGTTGGGTTCAGGTTACGATTGAAGTATTGTTGCATGGTATATTTTGGGCTTCGTGTTTTCCAGGGTTTTTTCGGCGGCGAAATCCGAATGACACCACGTTCGTACTTATAGTGTGACTGAAAGTCGTCCCTGGGACGTTTCCGGAGCGGATAAATCCAACAATGTAACCCTGGGGCGGAGATCGCTATCTACGGAATTTCCGCAGATTTGAAGGAAACCATGACGGGGTTTACACAGAAATAACGCTCTTACTAGTGTAGATGTTCCACTCGTCCCTGCCTTCTCGCGGCGGCATGAGCGGTGAATAAGAGCGGATTGAAAACAATGTAGAGCTAATGCCGGACTCAAGTTGACTTCCTTACCACAACCTCGAAGATGAAAGCTCCTTTAAGAGCAAATTTCGAGGAACTGGAGAAGCCGGGGAGCCGGAATAACGGAGAGAGAACGATGAAAGCGATACAAAGTAGTGCCCTGCACGAAGAGATAGACAATCTCACAATTCCCGAGGCCGAAGAGATTATCGAAGAGGCTCTTGAGGAATTGGCATTTTCAACCGATCCTGGGCTCTCCCGCGCGCTGCGTTTTCTGGCGCCTCCCGGATACCAGGCGATTGTGGAGCTCTGCGGCGAAAACGGACGCAGCAAGCGGCGCAATGCCAACGCCACCAGTTGGAATCCGGAAGAAGACGAAGTCCGAATCTACTTCGAGCGCGCCGGCGGAGATGCGGACGACGATGAAGATCGAGCCAGTGAGCGCCTTGTTCCCCAGGTCCGCGCCCGTTCGCCGCGCCCCGTGGCCGTGAGCTACGAAGATGGGAACATCGACGACAGCGTCGGCCAGTTGCCGCCGGATATCGACGACCGCATCAAGGAACTGTGCGCAACCCTGGCCGAGGCCGAACGCGGCGGTCACGCGTTCATCGCGCTGAAGTGGTTCCGCGATTCCTTCCTGCCCCGCAAGGCATTCAGTTGGAATCAGAATCCCGAGTCGCGGCAGATGATCCTGGCCGAGGCGATTTTGCGCGGCGTGGTGCTGACCAGCAAGATTCCCAACCCCAAGACGCCTGCCTACCCGACCACCACCATCCGGCTCAACCGGGCCGAGGCGGGAGTGCCGGAAGAGGCGCAGCGTTTTCGCCCGGTAGCGGTGCAGGGTGACCTCTTGAGCGCGACCCTGGACGACGACCGGGGGAACCTGTGAGCTGCTACTTCCTCGATTCCACGGCTTTCGTAAAGCTGTTTGTGCAGGAGGCCGGAACAGACGCGATCATCCGCCTGATGGAAGCGACCGAGGATAACCGGAAGCTGATCTCGGCTGGCACTCCGCTGGAGGTTTACGCGGCGCTTCGGCGGCGGGAGCGCGTGGGCGGCATCGCGCATGAGGACGGCGAGGCGGCGCGCAACATCCTGCGCGTCGAAGCAGCCCGCATGGTGCAGCAGCCGCTGAATCCGGCGGTGCTGGAAGCGGCCCGCCAGGTCCTCGACCGCCACGAACTGCGCTCCGCCGAGGCTTTGCAGCTAGGTGCGGCCGTGGTGGCGCGGGAGATGTTTCAGGGTATGGAAGTAATTTTTGTCAGCGCGGATCAGCGCTTGCTGGAAGCAGCCAAAGGAGAGCGTTTTGAGACGCTGAACCCCACCGAGGAGCACGTCTGAGAATCTGTCCAAAAACTCTTCCCGGAGCACAAAAGTGGGTGCCCCTCGCCACGTCTTTGTTCTTGTGGCTAAGGTGGGATACTTTGTACCTATAGCCTTTTATAGTCATTCCAATCTGTCCGGCTACGATTCTCGCTGCTGAGTTTTGGCTCCAATCCCGAGTTTCTGGACAGGTACTGAGGGAAATAATTCGCAACTGAAACAAGTGCGCCCCAGGTCGATCGACCTTGGGGCTTTCGTTTTTTCTAATCACCAAGCGCTTTCAGGCGGATTTGCGCCGGAAGAGCTCGTCCTTCTCTTTGCAGCCGCAGTTGGAGCAACTGAGGCAGCAAAAAAGCAGCACACCAACGCCTACAGTGATGAGCACTGCAAGAATAGTTCCAAACGAAAATAAAGAATGTCCAAAGAAATGCATGCTGCTAACCCTTATCGACCGGAACTTGAATGAGTCAACTCAAATCTTTCTTCCTGGCTTACCATAGATACAGACGGGCCGGGGAACAATTTGTCATAGAGTTGTTGTCGCGTCAAGTGTAGCATCGGATTCACCGAGCTGAATACTGAGACGTTGAAACAAAAGTTGTAGTTGCTTTTAGGCGAATAAAGAGCGAATATAGAGACGTGGGGTGCCTCCCATGGCTGCCGTTATCGATCCTCTCTCTCGAATCGCACCGGCGATCGCCTCACCCGAGGTGAACTGGCTCTTTCTCGATCTGAATTCGTATTTTGCCTCAGTGGAACAGGAAGTGCGTCCCGAACTGCGCAACCGTCCCGTAGCCGTTGTGCCTTCGTTGGTGGACACGACCTGCTGCATCGCCGCCAGCTACGAGGCGAAGTGGCAAGGAGTGAAAACCGGCACGATGGTCAAGGAAGCCCGCGAGCTCTGTCCCGAGATCGTTTTTGTCGAAGGCCGTCACGAGCTCTACACCGAATATCACGACAAGATCGTCGCGGCAGTCGAGACCTGCATCCCGGTCACCGCCGTGCGTTCGATCGACGAGATGGTCTGCCAACTAATCGGCCGTGAGCGGCCTCTGCTAGCCGCAATGGACCTGGGACAGCGCATCAAGAAGGCCATTCGTGAACAGGTGGGCAGTTCGCTGCGCTGCTCGATTGGCCTCGCTCCCAATCAATACCTGGCCAAAGTAGCCACCGACATGGAAAAACCCGACGGCCTGGTGGCGCTCACCAAAGACGTTCTCAAAGAAGCTCTGCCAACGCTCAAGCTGCAGGATCTGCCCGGAGTGGGCGCCCGAACCGAGAAGCGGCTGAACGAGAAAGGCATCCACTCGATGGCCGACCTGATCGCCGTGCTGGAGCACGATCGCGGACGGGAAAAAACCGGTGAACTGTGGGGTTCCGTCTGGGGCGAGCGCATGTGGCACTGGCTCAAGGGCGACGACCTCGTAGAGGAAGAGAACGAACATGCCAAATCCATGGGCCATCAACACGTCCTGGCGCCGGCATTTCGCAATCCCGAAAGCGCCTGGGCCGTTGCGCATAAGTTATTGCACAAAGCGGCCATGCGCATGAGGAAGGACAAGCTCTGGGCCAGCCGCATCGGGCTGTCGGTAGCCTTCAAAGGCAAGGGCAAGATCAAAGGCTCTTCGCCCTTTGGACCCAGCCGCTCGGAAAGCTGGTCAGCCGAGATCCGGCTTTTAGAGTGCCAGGACAATGCCACTTTGATAGGCGCATTGAAGCGGCTATGGGACGAGATGCCGCAGGGACCGGAGCATCGGGAGCCGTTCTTTCTCAGCGTCACGTTAAACGGTCTGGTGCCCGATGCCTTGCATACACTGACCCTCTTTGACGCGCAGGATGGCAGCGAAGGCCGAATGCGTCTCGCCGAAACCATGGACGCGCTCAACAACAAATACGGCCTGAGCACGCTGGCCCCGGCAACCATGCTCGCCGCCTTCAAAGCCGCGCCCACACGCATCGCCTTCCGCTCCGTGCCCGAGCTCTTCGATCACTCCGCCAAAGGCATCGGCAACCGGCTGTAGTTGATGCCTCAAAAGTCTTCGTGCTCGAAGCCTACTTCGCCGGCTACTGCTACCTGGTAGGCGGAGACGCGGCGCTCGAAGAAGTTGGTCAGCTCCTGCACATCCTGCAGCTCCATGAAGCCGAAGGGGTTTTTGCTGCCGAAGATGGGCTCCATCCCTAAGCGGACTACGCGGGAGTCGGCTACGTATTCGAGATACTGGCGCATCTCTCGCACCGAAAGGCCGGCCACGCCGCCGGAGAGCAGGTCTTCGGCGAATTGCAATTCGCAATCGACAGCCTCGCGCATCATGGTGACGATGTCCTGCTCAAGTTGCGCGTCGAAAAGCTCTGGATGCTGGCTTCGGACGATGTTGACGACTTCGAAGGCGAATTCCAAGTGGCAGCTTTCGTCGCGGAAGACCCAGTTGGTGCCGGCGGCGAGGCCGTTGAGCAGGCCGCGGCTGCGCAGGAAATAGACATAGGCGAAGGCGGCGAAGAAGAAGAGGCCCTCGATGCAGCCGGCGAAGCAGACCAGGTTCAGGAGAAACTGCTTTTGCTCGTCGGCGGTGCGCAGCTCGTCGAGCTTCTGGATGGAGTCCATCCACTTCATGCAGAAGTCGGCCTTTTTGCTGATGGACGGGATGTTTTCGACGGCGGCGAAGGCGGCGGCGCGGGCGTCGGGGTCGGGGACGTAGTTGTCCAGCAGCGTCAGGTAGAACTGCACATGCACGGCTTCTTCGAAGAGCTGGCGCGAAAGATAGAGCCGCGCTTCGGGCGAATTGATGTGCTTGTAGAGATTCAGGACCAGGTTGTTCGACACGATGCTGTCGCCGGTGGCGAAGAAGGCTACGAGGCGCTGGATGAGGTGAATCTCGGCGGGCGTGAGGCGCGAGCGCAGGTCGACGAGATCGGTCGAGAAATCGACTTCTTCGACGGTCCAGGTGTTCTTGATGCCGTCTTTGAACATGTCGAAGAAGACGGGGTATTGCATGGGCCTGAGGGTGAGCGAGAGGCCGGGATCGAGGATGGAGAGCGGGGCTTTGGTGGACATGGGTGACTCCAATTCTTGGCTCGGAAAGAGCGGTCAAACTTGGCTCGAAAGAGCGGTCAAAATTGTTCCACGAGGAACAATGAACGGCGAATTGCAACGGCCTTGGCGAACTTTGTTGGAAGCCGTTTGCTTTCAGCGGCTTCCAATTGCCGGTAATTTCGCTGTTTTGTGCCTTGTTGCAGCGAATGGGACGCGAGCGGTTTCAAGGCAAAATGTTCCACGCTCAGCATCACAGTGTTTTGATGGTCGAAGCGAGATAAAAGCAGGTCCTTCGCTGCGCTCAGGATGACAAGATTTGTGATAGGCGAAGCCTGCCGCTATTGGCAGGCTTCGCAGGATTCGGGATTGTCGAGCGAGCATGCGATGGCCTGTGAGGAGTCGTAGGTCGCGGGCTGCGCGTCTGCGATTACCCGGTTGGCTACGGCTACCGTGGTCTTGGCGATCCTGGTGGCTGGGCGCGAGCGCAGGTAGTAGGTGGTCTTGATCCCGCGCTTCCACGCGTACATATACATGCTGCTCAGGCGGCCGATGTTGGGCGACTCGCTGAAGAGGTTGAGCGACTGGCTCTGGTCGATGAAGGCTCCGCGGTCGGCAGCCATGTCGATGAGCGAGCGCATGGGCATCTCCCAGACGGTGCGATAAATCAATTTCAATTCGGCGGGAATCTCGTCGATCTTCTGAATGGAGCCTTCAGCCATCTTGATCCGCGTCCGCATTTCTTCGGACCAGAGGCCGAGAGCCTTGAGCTCGTTGACCAGATATTTGTTGATCTGCATGAACTCGCCGGAGAGCGTTTCGCGCTTGAAGAGGTTGGAAATCTGCGGCTCGATGCACTCGTAGCAGCCGACGATGGAGGCGATGGTTGCCGTGGGCGCGATGGCGATCAGCAGCGAATTGCGCAGGCCGACCGTCTTCATGCGCTGGCGGAGAGCGGCCCAGCGCTGTTCGTCCTTTGGAGTGATGCCCCAGAGGTCGAACTGGAATTCGCCGTGGGCGGCGCGGGTTTCCTGGAAAGCGCTGTGAGGTCCGTGGATCTCGGCCAGATCGCAGGAGGCGGAGAGCGCGTGAAAGTAGATTTCTTCCTGGATCTTGGCGGAAAGCTCGCGGGCTTCCGGGGCATCGAAGGCCCAGCCAAGCTGAAAGAAGACGTCCTGGAGGCCCATGACGCCGAGGCCGACGGGACGCCAGCGGCTGTTGGAGCCGGCGGCCTGCGGGACGGGGTAGTAATTGATGTCGATAACGCGGTCGAGCATCGGCACGGCGTGGCGAACGGTGGCGGCGAGCTTTTCAAAATCAAACACTCCGTTCGTCAGGTGACGGCCCAGGTTGATGCTGCCGAGATTGCAGACGGCTGTCTCCTGGTGCGAGGTGACTTCGGTGATTTCGGTGCAAAGATTCGAGAGGTGGACGGTGTTGCCGGGGTGACCGGTCTGATTGCACTTCACGTTGCAGGCGTCTTTAAAGACCATCCAGCCGTTGCCGGTTTCGGCGAGGGTGCGCATCATGCGCGCGTAGAGGTCGCGGGCTTTGACCTGGCGCTTGTAGAGGCGCTTCTCTTCGGCATCGACGTAGGCCTTTTCGAAGGCTTCGCCGTAGAGGTCTGTGAGGGTGGGCACGTCTTTGGGATCGAAGAGCGACCACATGCCGTCTTCATCGGCGCGGCGCATGAAGAGATCGGGAATCCAGTTGGCGAGGTTGAGATTGTAGGTGCGGCGGGCCTGGTCGCCGGTGTTGTCGCGCATTTCGAGGAAGCTTTCGACGTCGGCGTGCCAGGGCTCAAGGTAGACGCAGCATGCGCCCTTGCGCTTGCCGCCCTGGTTGACGGCGGCGACGGAGGCGTCGAGGGTGCGGAGCCAGGGAACGATTCCGTTCGATAGGCCATTCGTAGCCCTGATTAGAGATCCTTCAGACCGGATGCGATGGAAGGCAAGGCCGATGCCGCCGGAGAATTTGGAGAGCAGGGCGATCTGCTTATAAGCGTCGTAGATGGAGTCGAGCGAATCGAGGGGCGAATCGATCAGGTAGCAGGACGACATCTGGCTGTGTTTGGTGCCGCTGTTGAAGAGCGTCGGCGAGCTGGGCAGATAGTCGTGCGAGGCGAGCAGCTTGTAGAACTCGATGGTTTCGGTCACGCGGCCGGTGGAGATGTCGGAGAGGCCGGCGGCTACGCGCATGAAGAAGTATTGCGGGGTCTCGGTGACCAGGCGGGTGATGGGGTGGCGGAGGAGGTAGCGGTCGTAGACGGTGCGCAGGCCGAAGTACTCGAAGCGGTCGGAAAAGCGGTCGTCGATGGCGCTGTTGAGCTTGCGGGCGTTGGCGGTTACGAATTCGGCCGCTCCCTTGGAGACGACGCCCTCGCGATTGCCGATCTCGACCGATTGCGAGAAGGAGTAGATGTTCTGGCCGGCGACTTCCTTGGCGATGGTGGCGAGGAGCAGGCGCGCGGCGAGGCGCGAGTATTCGGGCTCCTCGGCGATGAGGGAGGCTGCGGTTTGGATCGAAATGGAGTCGAGCTCGCGGGTGCTGGCGCCGTCGAAGAGGCCGCCGATGGTCTTGCTGGCTACGCGGATAGCGTCTACGTGCGGCAGGCCGTGGCAGCAGCGCTCGACAGCGCGGACGATCTTGTTGACGTCGACGGGTTCCAGGGAGCCGTTGCGCTTGCGGACCGCCATTTGAGGCGCGGCTTCGGCGGGCGGGAAGTTGGGGTCGAGATCGGAAAGGGAGGACTGTTGGAGTCCGTTTTGGAAGAGAGCAGTGGTCATGGGCGTGTCTGTGGTGGCCATTGGGGAATGGTCCTTTCCTGTTCGAAATTCTTGACTCATGCGCCGGGAAGAGTTGGGAACGGGAAAGCGGAAGCGCTTTTTGAAAGCGGCTTCCCGATCACCCGGCCTTCCCCTCGGAGGCGTGTGTTCTTGCCATGCCCTATCGGACACGGCTCTCGGCAGGTCTTCGGACTTGCAGGCTGCCTACTTGCTCCAGCTTCCCAGTCAGGTTTCGGTCCATGGCTGGACCGGGATCGGACCAGTGCTTGAGTCGGAGCGTTCGTTCCTGCTTACCGCTGCGGGGCAGTTCCGGAGTTGGACCGGATTCCCTTTTCAGGTGAGGCTTGCGATTCACCACCGAAAGCAGAATTGACTATATCGTGAGTCTGGCGGTGGGTCAACGACTATATGTTGTGGTAGGTGTGGAAATAGTGACTAGGCATTTTAGCTCAAATCATGAACAAGAATTACGCTACCGCTTCATTCTTTTCGTTTTATCCCTTGCTCGTATCTGGCCAACATCGTCGCTTCAAGTTCGCGGGAAACGCGAAACCCGTAGCGACGGAGTTCCTTCAATGCTTCAGGGAACTCAAAATATTGACGCAGAGAAGCTTGCAGAAGAACGGCGAGGGTCCCGGCTACTGCGATGTGCCGAGCTTCGGCCTCCTGGCGGCCTGCGCGTTCGTCGATCAGGAGAACATCGGCTTTGACTTCAAGAGCAAGGCTGATAGCTTCGCGCTCGCCAGCTCCGAGTTCAACAGCCAGACTCGCGTCGAGCTGTTGAACATGCCTTTTTTCGAGCCAGGCAGGAGGCGCCGATGCCCAGATTCGCACCTCGGCGGGAGCTTCCGGATGCTGCATCTCGATTAGAACGGCGTCGGGCACGAGAACGCGACCGTAAATTGCTGGGAGGGCGTCGGAATGACCAAGGAGGATGAGGTAATTGAGCGGGCTCGTATCGGCGACAACGATCATGCCTGCGGCTGGGATTTGCCCGTCAGCACCCGGTCCAGCGTGGCCATGTCCTTGTCGAGATCTTCGGCAGTGTAGTCGTAGATCTCATGCTGCTGTAGGAATGCATCGACCTGCATGCGTGTGCCGAAACCGAGAAGCTGGCGGACCTGCTCGATCGTAAGCCTCGCATCCCGATATGCGCTGGCCACCGACTGTTCGAGGAGCGACCGAGCTGCATCGCGACCTGCGGGGAGAAGTTGGTCGACAAACTGATCGGGAATTTCGACTGTCACTTGCATCTTTTAAGCGTAGCAAAGCGGCCAGCGGAAAGCCATTCCCGGATTCATTTCAGGTGAGACTTGCGATTCACCACCAAAAGCAGAATCGACTATCGTGAGTCCGGGGCCGGGTCAACACCTATATGTTGTGGTAGGTGTGGAAATAGTGACGACGCGTTCCGGGTCGCATATAAGCAGGAATTGTTGGTAAGACTTACGGCTTTATGGTCTTCGTTTTATCTCTTGCCTGCCAGTACAATGTCCAGCGTGACGGCGCGATTCCAAATGGTTCCAGACATTTCCAGTTCATACGTTCCTTATCGTCTCTGGATCAGATTTAACGAGTATCGCGCGTGTCTGCGCTCGCCCGTGCGGACGAGTGCGCCCTTCTCTACCAGTTCAGCCAAATCGCGAGTTGTGGTGGCCGGCGATGCCCCGGTAATCGTGCTGTAATTGCCTGCGCTCAGACCACCTTTGAAGCCTTCCGGGCCTTCGCGAAACATGCGAAGGAGAGCCTTTTGCTGTCTTTCGTTGATCTGGCCGCGGAGCCGGTCAAGAAGCTTTGTCTTGGCGATAATGAATTCAATGAAAGCTATGCTCCTGCGCTGCGCTTCCAACGAGATTTCTGCGAACCACGCCAGCCATTCTGTGATGTCATTCCGCCGATTGGCTTTTTCAAGAGCCTCGTAATATTTCTTCTGGTGTGCCAGGATGGCCGTCGCAAGTGAAACCAGCACCGGCTGGTCGAAGCTTTGCGTCATTGCTTTTTCAGCGATGGCGCGTCCAATTCGTCCGTTCCCATCCTCGAAGGGATGGATCGATTCAAAATACAGATGGGCAGCCCCCGCGCGCGTGATCGCCGGCAACGGTTCCTTGCCGTTTGGCGCGGTGCGATTGAACCAAGCCATGAACTGCTTCATCTCCGCTGGTACCTGTTTGGATGGCGGGGCCTCAAAATGGACCTTTGGAGCGCCGATTGGGCCAGAGACAATCTGCATGGGTTCCCGACTCGTCCGATATCGTTCAATGTCATTGAGGTCGCTCCTTCCAGAAGTGACCATCCGGTGCCAGTTGAAGAGCATTTCCTCTGAAAGCGGCTCGGAAAACGATCGATAGAGATCGACCATCATTTCGGCAATGCCCCGTTCGGCAGGCACCACGCGGCGCTTGTCCGGAGACGCCAGGCCGAGCTGCCGCAGGATAGAGGACTGGACGCTGGCCCGATTGAGGACTTCGCCCTCAATGGCCGATGTAGTCACGGCCTCGCCGCTCATGAGCTCGACCATGAGCTGATCGCGTTCCTCATTCCTGAGATGCTTGAGCGTCCCGATGGTAATGCCCGCGCCGAGCAGGAATTGTTCTTCAGCAGTGCCAATTCGCGCATGGTCCCACTTGAAATTGGGCCAATCCGGGCTTTGCCAGTTCCATGCCATGAGCGATAGCGGGCCTTTCTATCGCTCATAATACTCTATTTTATGATCGATAGAAGGGCTTTCTATCGATCATCCTCGGCGCTTTGGTAGATCCCGGGCCTAAAGGCCGCCATCGAAGCGTTCCATTCCGGGGCCTGAAGGCCCCTGCTCCCTCCGGCGGTGTGGTCTTCAAAATCTGGAAATATGTAGTCCTGTGAATCCCGACACGGGTTCCTTACCGACTGATGCGAAGTTTCCGAAAACCATGACTTTGCGGGATCTTCGGAATGGATGATAGAAGCCCAGGTCTCAACAAATCTAAAGACAAATGAACTACGGCTGCACTGCCCCTGATACTTTCGGCTCATTATCCCGAAGCCTTCCAATCCGCCCCTTCGGTCCCACCACAAACGGGAGCGACAACGCATTCCAGTCCTTGTCCGCATCAGGAGCATCGCCAGCAGCCGGTCTTAGTGCTCGCCAGTTGCGACCATCATCTGTAGAAATGTCCGTTCCATTCGGCCCAACAGTAATCCACGCCTTCGACTCCACATCGTAAACAACTGCACTGCGATATCCGTGCGGCGGTGTTGTCGGCTTGCCAACGATTCTCCACGGATACCCAAAATGCGATATGTATGCGGCATTGCCCTTGGTACTGTCAGGAGACTTATAGTCTCCCCCCACGATCACGATACTATCTGGAAAGTTATCTGCCTTTCCCTTTTGCCATGACGCACTCATGGCGAAAGCCCCGGTGGACTCACTGCCGTGAGCGATTGGCAGGTTGATATATCGTGACGATTCATGACAAAGAGCGCCATCTAACGAGAACTCATCGTTGAATGCAATCCGTGTACTCTTGCCGCCCGTCACGAACTGAAAATAGAACCCACCTGCGTACAGGGACTCGTTGCTCGCTGCGAATGTAGCTTCTCCATTCTTTGCCGCGAAGTCATCTCTCCGGCAACCTTCCCCCTCTGGTCCTCTCTGGGTGGCGACCCTCCGAGTCCAGGTTTCCCCGCCATCGGAAGTCATGAACAGCGAAAAATGGCCATCTACTGGATCACCCAGAAGATATCCATGTATGTGCTTCAGTGCGACCGAATGCGGCACAGAGATTGTTGGAGGAAAAGCCATACTCAGAGAATCCCAGAACCCGTCTTTATCTGGATTCGTGAATACGAGCTTCCAGGTTCTGCACCCATCCACCGTCTTATAAACTCGTGAGAGATCACCCTTCCCGCTCGACAACGCAATCGCAGTGCTCTCATCAAAAGCCTGCATTCCGCGAAAGTCGAGTTTCTCCGCATCGGGAGGACTAGCGCAGTGCTCCCAGTGTTTCCCACCATCTACCGTACGCAGCACAGTGCCCTCCGTGCCGGAGGCCCACGCAACGCCGCCACCCACTGAATCGATTCCGCGCAGGCTCGCCATTGTCCCGGAGTTCTGCATCTCGAACTGGCAAAAGGCGGGCAAACTCAACGGAAACAAAAGACCAATAAAAAGCATCTGTCGCATAGCGTCAGTTTATCGAATTAGATCCGGTTTATGGAGCGAGGGCTTGCCTGCAAGCATTCGCTCACCTACATTCCTTGAAACGGCGTTTTCGGAAACTTCGGGTCGAAAGTTTCCCCGTGACGCCGTACACGACCGTTCCCCAGCTCATCGATTTCTCCCCACAGAAGCGATTGCAGTCGCGTGTCTAAGGCCGTCGTGAACATCTTTCTCAAAAAAAACGTAAGGCTTTGCATCCCGCTACGGGGAATTTTGCGGATAAGAGAGTAGAGGCGTATGGGAGAGACGTTGAGCTGGCAGCCGGACTTCGAGCAACTCGTGGGCGAGCACCAGTCGATGGTTTTTTCTCTTGCGTGGCGCATGACGGGGGATCGCGGGCTGGCGGAGGAGATCGCGCAGGATGTTCTGCTCGAACTTGACCGGCACCTGCCCCATCTGGGCTCGGCCAACCATGCGCGCTACTGGCTGCGCCAGGTAACGCTGCACCGCTCGACAGACGCGCTGCGGCGCAGGCGGACGAAGGCGGCCAGCCTGGGCACGGATGTGTGGGACGAGCTTGAGGAACAGCACGGCGTGGTGGAGTTGGATCGCGAATCGGCCCTGGGCCTGCGGTTGGAACAACTGCTGGCGGCCTTGCCTGACGCTCAGCGCTCGGCCATCGTTCTTCGCTACCAGGAGGATATGACGCCGGATGAGATTGCGGTGATGGTGCGGGCTCCCGTGGCGACGGTGAAGAGCAACCTGCAGCGGGGGTTGAAGCAGTTACGGGCCAGGGCGCAGCAGACGTTGAAGGAGTTTGTCCGTGGAGGAGCGTAAGGATATGGACCGGAACGAAGCAGAGAGCCGGGAGATGGCTGATTTCGAGGGAATGCTGCGGGAAGCGATGCAGCGGCAGGAGGCTCCGCTGGGGTTGAAGCAGCGGGTGCTGGCCAAGGCCCGGGAGCGGCGGCGAGCGGAGCAACGGCCTTGGTGGCGCGTGTGGATGTGGCAGCGAGTCGCGGCTAGTGCAGTACTGGCGATGGCGGTGGGCGGCTTTGTGGTTTACCAGCAACACGAGAGACGGGCCGAAGAGCAGCGCAAGGGCGAGGAAGCGCGGGAGCAGGTGATGACCGCTTTTCGCATTACCAGCAAGGCGCTGGGCCGGGTGAATGAACGGCTGGTAGTGAACAGCCGCTGAGCTTTGAGATTTCTAACAGATGAGATTTCCCTAACGGGAGAAAGCGGGACGAGATGATACGGAGTGGAGTTTGGGCCGGGGTGCTGGTCTTGGGAATTGCGGCAGGGGGTGCGATGGTGGCGCGGGGGCAATCGGGGCAATCGGATCAGTTGCCTACGCCTTCGCCGATTGAAAAGACGCTGGCGGAGCGGGCCACGCATGTGACCGAGGTGACGCTGGACAAGAACATGCTGGCATTTGCCGCCAAGTTCATGGACAAGGATAAGGACGACGACAAGGACGATGAGGCGGTCAAGGATATGATCCGGAACCTCAAGGGCGTCTATGTCCGCGATTACGAGTTCGACAAGGATCACTCGTATACGGCGGATGAGTTGGAGGGGCTGCGCAGGTATTTCGAGGGGTCGAACTGGTCGCCGATGGTGCATGAGCGGACCAAGGGAATCGCGGAGGGAACGGACATCTACCTGAAGCTCGAGGACGGCAAGGTGCAGGGGCTGTTTGTGCTCGACGCCGAGGCCAGGGAGCTGTCGCTGGTGCTGATTCTGGGGCCGGTGGATATCGACAAGATCAGTGAGCTGGGCGGCAGCTTCGGGATTCCCAAGAGCGCCGGAAAAGCCATCAAGAAGGCAGAGAAGGAGGCTGGCAAATGAGATCGAATGTGAGTTTTGGATTGATGCTTCCGGTGGGTTTGGCGGCGGTGATGACTCCGATGATTTTGCTGGCCGCGGGCGGCGGCGGAACGGGATTCGACGCGGTGGTGCATGGCATTGAATCGCGCTACGGCGTGCGCGCCACGCGCATTCCTTTCCTGGGCTTGATCAGCGGCATTGCGGGCATTTCGACGCATGGCGGCGTGCGCGGCCTGCATGTGGCCGAGATTGAGCATCTGAAAGGCCCGGTGGATGGCGGGGAGTTCAATTCGCTGGTGGAAGAGCGGGTGGGCAAAGGCTGGCAGAGGATGATTCGCGAGACCAGCAAGGACGGCGACCAGACGCTGATCTATGTGAAGCCCGAGGGCGAACGGATGGGCTTGTTGATCGTGGACAAGGACAGCCAGGAGATCAACGTGGTGCAGGTATCCGTGGACCCGGATCACCTGGATGACGACATGGGCCAGTTCCGGCATCCTCACCACAAGTGGCATGGTTCCGATGCGCCGGACGGCCCAACCCAGGACAGCGGCGAATCCGAGTAGAGATACGATCCAATCGAGACCGATGGCGCGCGGCGTGGAATCAAGATATCCATTCCGCGCGCCTTTTGCGCTGCGTAGACTGGCATCGTGGCCAATGAGCGAATGCTGCCGGCGGCGGCGGAAAAACCGATTGTAGAAAGAAGCGGGGGGCCCTATCGCGGGCGCCTGGCTCCTTCGCCGACCGGGATGCTGCATGTAGGCCATGCGCGGACTTTTTGGACTGCGTATCAGCGCGCGAGAGACGCCAATGGCACGCTGGTGATGCGCATGGACGATCTCGATCCCGAGCGTAGCCGCGCGGAGTATGCCGAGGCGGCGATCGAAGACCTTCGCTGGCTGGGGATTCGCTGGCAGGAGGGTCCGGGTGCGAGTGGGCCGGACAGGCCAGGCCATGGCGACTATGGGCCTTATCTGCAGAGCAAGCGGCACAGCATCTACGAGTATGCGTGGCGGGGGCTGGTGCGGCGCGGGTTTCTCTATCCTTGCCGCTGCACGCGCAAGGAGCTGGCCTCGGCGGCTTCGGCTCCACATGAGGCGGCGCAGGCGACTCCTGACGACGAGCCGATTTATCCGGGGACTTGCCGGCATTTGAGCCCGGAGACGGCGCCGATGCCGGGGCAGACAGCGAGCCGTTTCGGCCCAGAGGCGGCCAATTGGCGGTTTCGTGTGCCGGATGGGGTGGCGGTTGAGTTCAATGACCAGCATCTGGGGCCGCAGCGCTTTGTGGCTGGCGTGGATTTTGGGGATTTTCTAGTGTGGCGGCGGGACAATGTGCCCAGCTACCAGTTGGCCTGCGCGGTGGACGATGCGGCGATGGCGATTACGGAAGTGGTGCGCGGCGCGGATCTGCTGAAGTCGACGGCGCGGCAGATTTTGTTGCTGCGCGCGCTGGGGTTTGCCGCTCCGAACTGGTACCACTGCACCTTGGTAGCCGATCACAACGGGCAGCGGCTGGCCAAGCGGCATGATGTGCTGAGCCTGCGGGCGTTGCGGCAGAGGGGGCTTACGCCGATGAATATCTTTTCGGCGGAGTTGCCGGTGATGGTCTGATAATCGGGCAGATCAAAAGATATGGCTATAATAGCCATGAGAGGTCTCTCGATGCGCAGTGTGGGGATTGCCGAATTGAAAAACAAGCTGAGCAGCTATATTGCTTATGCGAAAGCTGGCGAGACGGTCGTGATCCGCGACCGGAACCTGCCGGTGGCCCGGCTGGTTCCATTCGTTGCCGAGGGAGCAAGTGAAGAAGAGTTGGAGCTGGCGGCGAGGGGAATTCTCAAGCTGCGGGAACGAGAGATGGATTGGGAAGAGTTCGATAAGTTGCCCTTGGCGCAACTCAGTGGGGATGCAGCCGGAACTGACAGTGTGACGCGGGCGCTGCTCGAGGAACGGGAAGAAGGCTGGTGATTTCCGCGTTTTGGGATGCGAGCGCACTGATTCCACTTTGTATTCTGGAGCCGACGACGTCCGCAGCGGAATCGTTGGCAACGCAGCACGAACGAGTGGTCTGGTGGGGAACTCTCGTCGAGATTCGAAGCGCGATAGCTCGCCGTTACCGCTCTGGTTTGCTGGACGATATCAATCGCCGGGCTGCGCTAGGCCGGCTAATTTCATTGTGTCAGTCCGAAACAGAAATTTCCCCAAGCTCTGAGCTACGTGAGCTTGCGGCAAATTTGCTAGATCGATACGCCTTGCGCGCCGCGGATAGTTTTCAACTTGCTGCGGCTTTGATCTGGTGCCGGAACAAGCCTGCTGGCCGCGTATTTATTTGCGGCGACGCAAAACTAAGTGAAGCGGCCGCTCTGGCCGGTCTTAGTGTGATCCGTCCGGGAGCAACCACGCCTTAAATGGACAAGCCTCCCGATCTATTCTTCAAAACACGGCGCGAAATTTAGGAAAACTATAAAAAGCTATAGATACAAAGTATCCCACCTTTGCTGCAAAGTACGCAGCAAAGATGGGGCACCCAGATTGGTATTTCTCTATTCGCAGCGGGTTATTCGCCGGAGCCTTGGCGCGACTTGGGACGGCGGTTGGCCTGGAGGATCTTCTTGCGCAGGCGCAGCGATTTTGGCGTGACTTCGACCAGCTCGTCTTCGGCGATGAACTCGATGGCTTGCTCAAGGTTCATGAGGCGATAAGGGACGAGGCGCAGGGCTTCGTCGGAGGATGAAGCGCGCATGTTGGTGAGCTTCTTTTCGCGGACTACGTTGACGTCAAGGTCGTTGTCGCGCGAGTGCTCGCCGACGATCATGCCTTCGTACACATCAATGCCGGCACCGACGAGCAACACTCCACGATCCTGCAGGCCGTGCAGCGAGTAGACGGTAGTGACACCCTGGCGGTCGCTGATGAGCGCGCCCGAGGGCCGTTGCGGAATCTCGCCCTGGTAGGGGATGTAGCCGTCGAAGAGCGTGTTCATGACGATGGTGCCGCGGGTCTCGGTGAGCATCTCGCTGCGCAGGCCGATGATGCCGCGACTGGGCACGCGGAACTCCATGCGGACACGGCCCGAGCCGTGATTGTGCATCTTGGTCATCTCGCCCTTGCGGGGGCCGAGCTTTTCGATGACTACGCCGGTGTGCTCTTCGGGGACGTCGATGGTGAGGTGCTCGACGGGCTCCATCTTGACGCCATCGACGGTCTTGGTGACGATCTCGGGGCGGCCGACCATCAGCTCAAAGCCCTCGCGACGCATCATTTCGATGAGCACGCCAAGCTGCATTTCGCCTCGGCCGAGGACCTTGAAGCTGTCCGGGCTGCCGGTTTCCTCAACCCGAATTGAAACGTTGGTGAGCAGCTCGCGGTCGAGGCGCTCGCGCAGGTTGCGGCTGGTGACCAGCGAGCCTTCCTTGCCGCAGAAGGGCGAGTTGTTGACGCTGAACTGAATGGCGATGGTCGGCTCGTCGATGACGATCAGCGGGAGCGGCGCGGGGTTTTCGATGCTGGTGAAGGTCTCGCCGATGGTGATGCCTTCGACTCCGGCGATGGCTACGATGTCGCCTACTTCGGTGACCGTGGTTTCCGTGCGCTTGAGGCCGGCGAAGGTGAAGAGCTTGGTGATCTTGACCTTTTGCAGCGAGAGATCGCGGCGCGAAACCATGACCTCGTCGCCGGCGCGCAGCGTGCCTTGGAAGACGCGCGCGATGGCGATGCGGCCGAAGTATTCCGAGTAGTCGAGGTTGGTGACGAGGATCTGCAGCGAGGCTTCCGGGTCGCCGACGGCAGCCGGAATGGTATCGACGATAGCCTTGAAGAGCGGCTGCAAGTCGGTTCCGACGACGGCCATATCGGTGGTCGCCGTGCCCTGCTTGGCCACGCAGTAGAGGACGGGAAAATCGAGCTGGTCTTCTTCGGCGTCGAGGTCGATGAAGAGGTCGTAGATCTCGTTCAGCACTTCCTGCACGCGGGCGTCGGGGCGGTCGATCTTGTTGATGACCACCATGGGCTTGAGCTTGGCTTCGAGCGCTTTCGAGAGGACGTAGCGGGTCTGGGGCAGCGGGCCTTCGGCTGCGTCGACGAGTAGCATGACGCCATCGACCATCTTGAGGCCGCGCTCGACCTCGCCGCCGAAGTCGGCGTGGCCGGGCGTGTCGATGATGTTGATCTTGCCGCCCTCGAAGAAGATCGCGGTATTTTTCGCGAGGATGGTGATGCCGCGCTCGCGCTCCAGGTCGTTCGAATCCATGACGCGCTCGGCAACGGTCTCATTGGCGCGGAAGGTGCCGGACTGACGCAGCATGGCGTCGACGAGGGTAGTCTTCCCATGATCGACATGGGCGATGATGGCGATATTGCGTATCGTCTGACTCACAGCGGTTCTGTTTTCCTTAATCTGTTTCGGCCAATCGGATCAGCCATTGGGTTCGGCCAAATCGATAGATTTGAGGGCCGCACGGTTGGGGGCGCAAAAAAGGGCACTATGCCGCATTCCTGGCCACTCTAATTCTATCAGGAGAGTAGCTTGGCCTCCATTTGGGATTGCAGCTCCTAGATCAAGCGGAGAATTTTCTTCATTCGTTGGCTGGATAAAGAGTGAACGGTACAATGACTGTAGGGTGGCGTGCATGGTCATCGCATTGAATCCGGAGCAGGAGCAGGTCGTCGGACAAGCGATCGAGGCTGGCTTGATCGAGAAAGCCGAGGACGCGGTCGAGTTGGGCGTGGAAACGATTCGGCGCCGGCTGGAGGCAAAGACCTTGCGCGCGAATCAATTGAGCCATGAGGAATGGTCGAAGGCTCTTCACGAGTTTGTGAACCGTGACCGGCCCGAGGCACCGTTGCTTTCCGATGAGGACATTAGCCGGGAGTCGATTTACGGCGATCGCGGCTTGTAAATGGCAATCCTGCTCGACGCGAACGTACTGTTGCGCCTGGTTCAAAAGCGGCATTCTCACTCTGCCCTCGCGGCTCACGCCACGAATACGCTGGATGCCAGAAACGAGACCATGCTGATGGCGCATCAGAGCATGGTCGAATTCTGGGCTGTTGCTACCCGCCCGCTAACCGCCAATGGCCTTGGATTGACAATTGAGGACGCCGAGTTCGAGCTCGATGGTCTGAAGAAGCTCTTTCGCGTTCTCCCTGAGCTGCCTCTTCATGAGGAATGGCAGCGAGTCGTTGTGAAGTACCAGGTCTCCGGCAAGAGTGTTCACGACGCTAGGCTCGTGGCGGCGATGAAGGTTCATAGGATCGGCGAAATTCTCACCTTCAACATGCAGGATTTCGTCCGCTACACAGAGATTTCGGCCCTTGATCCAGCCAACGTTAGCTAAAGCAGCGCCGGTTGATTCTCGTGGGCTGGATGAGGGCCGAAGGTCAGATCTGGCAGGTCTTCGACTGCGTTGCGCAGATAGCGCTCCCACAACGCGTGGATCGTCTCCAGTTCGCGGTCGCCGGCTTGCAGACGGCGGTAGCAGTCGAGCTGGAAGCTGTCTTTGGCGTAGAGGACCAGCTCGATGGGCGGCCCTACCGTCACGTTGGAGCGCATGGTGGCGTCGAAGGAGAGCAGTGCGTATTTGGCTGCCGACTTGAGACTTGTGGCGTTGTAGACGATGCCGCGGTCGAGGATGGGGCGGCCGTATTTGTATTCGCCGAGCTGGAGAAACGGCGAGTCTTCGGTGGAGCTGAGCGGGTTGCCCTGGGGATAGATGAGGAAGGATCGCGGGGTTTCGCCGCGCACCTGGCCGCCTAGCAGCAGATGGACATTGAAGTTGTAGCTGTCGCGTTCGAGGGCGGCGCGATCGAGGTCCGAGACCTGGCGGATGGCTTGGCCTACTTCGCGGGCTGCTTCGTACATCGATGTGGCCTGGGCGAGGCCTTCGCCGGCGTCGAAGCTGGCGCGGAGCAGGTTCAGGACCGACTGGCTGAGCGAAAGGCTGCCGCTGGACAGGATTACGAAGACTCGCTCATCCGGCTGAACGAAGGTGTGCATCTTGCGCGCGACGTTGAGATCGTCGAATCCGGCGTTGGTGCGCGAATCGGAGGCCATGACCAGGCCTTCGTGTGTCATGATGCTTAAACAATAGGTCATGTGTTCCCCGGTCTGGCGGCCCTCCCCTGGGCAAAGACGGCCAGACAGTTGCCAACAGATTGATTTTGCCAACGATCTAAAAGGAGCATCCAACCGAGCATGCTCATTCGCTTAGGGTACGACATTCAATTCGATATTCCCGCGCCGATGGCCTTTGTGGCCCAGTTGCGGGTGCATCCAACGCGTGCGGCCGATCTTCGCGAGCCCGACCAAGTGCATATCGATGGCGGGATCGCTTCTCATGAGTATAGTGACTCCTACGGCAATATCTGCACGCGATTTCTGGCTCCCGCGGGGCATTTGCGGCTTTGGAATTCGACACTGATCGAGGATTCCGGTCTACCCGACCCTCTTGCGTTCGACGCCAAGGAAATCCCTCCGCAGGAGCTGCCCGACGATGTGCTGCGTTTTCTGCTGAATAGCCGCTACTGCGAGGTGGATCAGCTTTCGGCGATTGCCGTCGAGATCTTCGGAAATATCGCGCCGGGCTGGAACCGGGTGCAGGCGATCTGCGACTGGGTGCATAGCAAAGTGGCTTTCAACTATAACTTCGCCCGGCCGACCAAGACGGCGCTGGACGTATTCACCGAGCGGGTCGGAGTTTGCCGCGATTACCAGCACCTGGCGGTGACTTTTTGCCGCTGCCTGAATATCCCGGCGCGGTATGTTGCCGGTTATCTTGGCGATATCGGCGTGCCGCTGTTGCTGCCCATGGACTTCAGCGCCTGGTTCGAGGTGTATCTGGACCACAAATGGTGGGCCTTCGATGCGCGTAATAATATTCCGAGAATTGGGCGGGTACTGATGGCGGCTGGGCGGGATGCGGCGGATGTGGCGTTTTTGACTTCGTTTGGAAGCTCGACGTTGACCAGGTTTGAGGTTGTATCGGATGAAGTTAGGGATCTCGATATATCGAGTTCAGGCCCCTAGCGTGTGCGAAAGCCGCCCAACAACCGGAGTTCGGCGGATCATGGATGCAGCGCGAGTGAGGACATTTCGGTCACTGCTTGAAAGCCGATCCAAATCGCCGCCCTCAAAGTAGGTCATCGCTTTGATTGCCTCGCTGGACTGGAAGCCGGGCGCGAATAGCTCGGTAGCGGCTGCCAATCCCTCCTCCAGCCTCAGGCCCGATCTGAGGATTGCTGCAATATCCTGATAATCCTTCGCTTCCACCCGTTGCAGGATAACTTTGAGCTTGGTAGCCAGCAAATCGAGCAAAGACGCTACCTTCACTGTCCCATCGGATGTCCGCTCAGGGACTCCGGCTCGTCCGATGTCGATCGAGCCAAAAAACGACACCTTCACTTCCGATTCAGCGACTGGCGCAAGCACCGTCAATGTATCTTGCTGCCTTTGGATCACTTTAGACTGTTGCAAAAACACGAAACCTTGTTCGAGATCCTTGTAGTCGAACGGCTTCTCGGTAAAGAAATCGAAATCTACCGAGGTTCGGTGGCCGAGCCGCAGGGCGATGGCTGTACCGCCGTACAGTACCAGGCCTAGCGGAATGCTCGGGGCCAGAAGCGGCCAGATCGCCTGTTGTGCCGGGGGCAGCGTATCAAGGCGCGGCTCGAAACTGTTCATGCCGTCTTTCGCATTGGCATCGGCGGCACAGGAATGCGGCCATATTCGGCAAGACCGAGACGGTAGTGCCAATAGTGCCAGGATCGAGCGTTGAGCTGGCCGGCCTCGGCACGCCGTAGGACTCCGCGCAGATACTCTTCGCCCGTGGCTTCGGCCAGTTGAGCTGCATCTTCCAATGCGCCCAGGTTCATCACCTGAGCAGCTACACGGTCGGGATAAAGCATCGCCTCTTCCGGGGTTTTCCACCAGACATACCGGGCGGCCAGGGTTCGCAGGCAAAGCAAGGCTTCTTCGCTCAACGGGAAATCCTCGCGTAGCGACGAATTGAACGATGTCTCTTGCGCCGGAGCCGGAGATTCCATGCCACGCACCCCATCCATAGTGTAACAAGTTCATGATTTCCGGCGGGGTAGTGTCCTAATTTGGCTTTGGCTGCTGGTCGTTCTCTTGCTTGTCGGGAACTACACCGGAAACGCTCAACTTCTCGAAATGCCCCGGAGCGCATTCGTAGAGACCTCCAAACCATTGCTCTTGAATCTTCCCAAGGCAGTCTCTAAACGTGATCTCGCCATTAATGGTGAAAAGAGTTCCGCGCTCAAAACCTTCCTTGGTCTCTATTCCAGTCTCGATATAGAAAGGATGACCGCCACTCTTTCCATTCCGACAGGGGGGAAGAGAGCCGCCAACATCAACTGTGCTGGTCTCCGAATGCCCGGCCCACAAGGAAATTGTCGTTACCGTTTTCTGAATAGTCAGAAGAAATGGCGTATTGTTGACGGCCTCGAACTGGAGACGGATTTCAAACGGTTTCCTGCCGGGTCTCCACCCGGTAATTACCTCTACCCCTCTAGGCTCAACATCTACCCATTGCTGCATCGCAGCCTCTTGAACTCGAATGCTTGCCCTACTCGCCTGAGCAGCATCGCGAGTCTCGGTGGACTGCCAAGCAATCACGAAAAGAGTCAAAAGCAGAGCCCATGCGGTTACTCCATCTGGCCATGTGAAAGTCTTGATCCAGCCTGGAGGATCCTTGGCCTTATCTGCTTCCTTTGCGCCCTTGGCTGCTTGATCGGCTGCGATCGTAGCCGCTGGATTAATGTGGTTTGCATTGTCCTGATGGTTTTCCTTGCGTGTTTCTGCATAGCGGGACATACAAACAATTGCCACGACCAAGACGAAGAGCATGGCCATTGGCAAATACTTCGCCGCCAGACGTTTCAGCATGATAGGGAAAATGTATCACAAAAACATATTGTCCCAAGAACGGTTTCGGTGAGAACATTCGGAGCATGGCTTTCATCAAGTTCTTATCGCGAGTTTGCGTCCACTGGGGTGCGCTCGTGACTGGCGGGTTTGGTATCGGCTTGCTGAGTACGTACCAAGGCGTAGGGCATCAAGTCCCGCCGTGGGTTTACTGGTCTATTGCAGGAGTAGCAGTTTTTTGGGCTTGTTTCTTTGCATGGTTAGATGAGCACAAAACTGCGGAAAAAGCATTAGCGGAAAAGAACAGCATCGAGCAGGACATGAGGCAGCAAATGGCCTCTCTGCAAATCAGGCCTGTCGTTCCGACACTTAAAGAGGCTGCTCTTAAAATATCGAGGGAAATACTAGACTTCTACTATGCGCGGTCAAAAGATGCACCTGAATTGCCTGAATATTACCCGGTTTATGGTAATGATTCGACTTCGATGTTGCGCGATCTTGCCGAATTGAATCAGCAACAGATCGACGCCATAACCTACAAGACAGAAACGAAGGAGATTTACGAATACAAATTCCGGCGAGAACTGCGTGAATTAGTCCTCCGAATAAAAGAGAGTGGAGTGACAGGAGAAGACGTTGATTCCCTCGCAGGATTTACGGAAGAAACACACTCCGAGGTTTTCATGATTAAGGTTATGGCCTCTGATTTGGCGACAATTGCAGATCGCATTCCTGCCTCATGAAATGTATTACAAAAACTCTTGACATGCTTTCGTTTGTGTAATACATTTAATCCAGTTAGGCAGCTATGGCGAACATTCTAAACATGGATAAGCAAATCATGATTATCGGAGCATTGGCGGAAGGATCTAGCATTCGCAGCATCGAACGCATGACCGGAGTACACCGCGATACCATCATGAGACTAGGCGTGAAGATCGGGCAAGGATGCACGGCGCTGATGGATGGAACGATGCGCGATCTGCCTTGCACCCGCTTAGAAATGGATGAGATTTGGGGCTTCGTGGGCAAGAAAGAACGCAACGTCAGGCCCGAAGAAGACGGTGTGGGCAGCGTTTGGACGTTCTGCGCAATCGACGCCGAAACCAAGCTGGTTCCCGCCTTCAAGGTCGGAGAGCGAGACAAGAAGACGGCTACCGCCTTTATGCAGGACGTAAAAAGCCGCATGGCGACCCGGATTCAGATTTCAACGGATGGCCTACCGGCGTATGTACAAGCGGTTGAGACGGCCTTTGGCGCGGACGTGGACTATGCCCAGATCATCAAGATTTACGGGCATGAAGACGCCAGCCCGAATCGCCGATACAGCCAGCCAGAAATCATCTCTTCGGAGAAGGTGTATATCTCAGGTCGCCCGAATCTTGACCTCACTTCAACCAGCTACGTCGAACGGCTGAACGCTACCACCCGTCTGCACATGCGCCGATTGACTCGCCTTACCCTGGCATTCAGCAAAAAGCGGGAGAACTTCGAAGCAGCGGTCGGACTTCACTTCGCCTATTACAACTTCGTCAAGCGGCACAATACCCTGCGCTGTACGCCCTGTATGGCCGCTGGCGTCACCGGAACGTTCTGGAGCGTAGGAGACTTGGTGGAGGCAGCGGCATGAGCACAGTACCGCAAGAATTGAATTGGGTTAAAGTTCGCTCCGAATGCTCGGTTGGCCGGGTATTTAGTCAGCTTTTTATTGAGGCAGAACAGGATGTCAAGGATATCAACCTGCTTCCTACTACACCTGGATATCCGCCCCCCACATTTGCCGTGCAACAGAATCAAGCAGGAGATTTTTTTGCCGTGTTCGAAGCGGGTGACACACGCGCAGTGGTCAAATTCCACCTTGGCCCAGATCGCATAGCAATCTCCATGCCGGACGGTAAGCAGCTTACGATTACGCTCACTCTCAACAATGACGGCGTGTGCAAATTGAAGGTAGATGGAGAGGGAGAATTCGAGCGATGGCAAGTTCGTAGAAGGGTACTGGAAAGTTTGTTTTTTGACCGCTTTCGCTAACGATCATAAGGATCAACCATGACCCACATCGAAGAATTAAGAGAAGCGATTCACCGGCTACATGGTGGGCAAGCAACTCACCACGAAAGTGTTCCAGTCAAAGAGGTTTTCAACGGGGAAACAGTCTGGGATGGGATTGTCGAAGTCTTCCACCTGAAAGGGCATCCCAAGACCGATACGGTCTATGCGTGGATGCACGATACTGGCGATCCAGAAAAACCATTCCGTCACGTTACCGTCCTGCGTATTAACCCGGCCTTATCACCCCTAGCAGCCGTAAGAGCCTTCATTGTTCAGGAGTTCAGAAATGCCCCAAGCGAAGCCTAAACCAAAGAAGATCGGTCGCCCCATACTCCCCAAGGGAGAAGCCAAAGGCCAGATCGTTCCCGTTCGATTCAAGGCCGAAGACATTAAGAAAATCACCCTGGCAGCCAAAAAGAGCAACCAAACTGTTTCAGAGTGGATTCGGAGCTTGGCAGCAGCGGCACTTGGGGGAACCGAAGCATGAAAGACTGGCAGACTTTATTCGCTGTGATCGTCGTGGGGTTTTTCGCTCTTGCATGGTTTATCGCCAAATGCACAGAACAAATCCTTAGCGCGATAGGGGAACTGGCAGAAGCAGTAGAGACCATCAAATCAAAGCAAGAAGAAATGGAGAACTGACACCTGTGGATTTCAAATTAGGACACTACCTCCGGCGGGATAGGCTTGCACTTTCGAGCCCTCAGGGCGTAACCTTTCGCCATGTCTCGATGTCGATAGTGCCGGTCTGGTACTTACGCCGAGGCTTTCCTGCGCGGAATTTCCGATAGCATCCTCCGACCTTCCGCGACATGATCTTGCAGCCCCGGCCAAATCCCAGAAAATCTTCAGAATTCCAGAAACAGATTCGATCGAATTTCGAAAGGCGAGGTAGTGGTCATGAATATTGCAGCGAATGTGACGGAGTTGATTGGGAAGACTCCGCTGGTGCGTTTGAACCGAATTGCCCAGGGTCTGCCTGGCGAAATCGTTCTGAAGCTGGAAAGCCAGAATCCGTTGGGCAGCGTGAAAGACCGCATTGGCCTGGCCATGATCGAGGCCGCCGAGCGGGAGGGCAAGATCAAGCCCGGTGAGACGGTTCTGATCGAGCCGACCAGCGGCAACACCGGTATTGGGCTGGCGTTTATCGCCGCCGTGAAGGGCTACCGGCTGATCCTGACCATGCCGGAGACGATGAGCCTGGAGCGCAGGATCGTATTGCGCAGCTTCGGCGCGGAACTGGTCTTGACGCCGGGGCCGAACGGCATGAAGGGCGCGATCGCCAAGGCCGCCGAGATCCTCGCCGCGACCCCTAACGGCTTTACGCCGGGACAGTTCGACAATCCGGCGAACCCGGCCATTCACTACGCGACCACGGGGCCAGAGATCTGGAACGATACCGACGGCAAGGCGGACATTCTCATCTCCGGTGTGGGCACGGGTGGAACATTGACCGGCGTGGCCAGCTACATCAAGGAGCGCAAGCCGGGATTCAAAGTGGTTGCCGTAGAGCCGACGGATAGCCCGGTGTTGAGCGGCGGCAAGCCCGGTCCGCACAAGATTCAGGGCATTGGCGCGGGCTTTGTGCCTTCGATCCTGGACACCAAGCTGATCGACGAGGTAATTCAGGTGAGCAATGACGACGCCATTGCGACGGCGCGGCGTCTCCCGCTCGAAGAAGGCCTGCTGGTGGGCATCAGCTCGGGCGCGGCGGTGTGGGCGGCTCTGAAGGTTGCGGCACGGCCCGAGAATGCCGGAAAACTCATCGTGGCCATTATTCCCAGCTACGGCGAGCGCTATCTTTCGAGTGCGCTGTTCGAAGCCACGCGGGCCGAAGTACAGGCCCTGCAAGCACAGCCGGTGAATCTGTAGGCTGCGAATCCCAGGTCTCAGAGTCGAGACCTGGGCCACCCGACCTTTTTGGGGGATAAGGGAAATCAATGGGTTTGCTGGCGCGGATTCGCGAAGACATAGATTCCGTAATGAAGCGCGATCCGGCCGCCCAGTCTTGGTTGCAGGTGCTGCTTTGTTCGCCGGGCCTCCATGCGGTGTGGGCGCACCGGCTTCACCATTGGCTTTGGCTGCGGGGCTGGCGGTTGACGGCGCGGATTTTTTCGCAGATCACGCGGTTCTGGACCGGGGTCGAGATTCACCCCGGCGCGGTCTTGGGACGGCGCTTGATGATCGACCACGGCATGGGCGTGGTGATCGGCGAGACTGCCGTGGTGGGCAACGATGTGACCCTTTACCAGGGCGTTACGCTGGGCGGGACGGGCAGCGACAATGCCAACCACAAGCGCCATCCCACGCTATGCGACTGCGTGTTTGTCGGCAACAACGCCAACGTCCTGGGCGACATTACCATTGGCCAGAATTCGCGAGTAGGCGCGGGATCGGTGGTGCTGCGCGATGTGCCGCCCAACTCGACCGTGGTGGGCGTGCCGGCGCATATCGTCTACCGCAATGGCCAGCGGGTGCTCATTACCGATCCGCACGAGGTGAAGGATCCTCTCTCCGACGCGCTGATTGCGCTGGCTGAACGAGTCGAGAGGCTGGAGGCCAGTGCAGGAGTGCAACCGCATCCACATACCTTCATGGCGGAGGACGAGGAGCGCGAGGCTTACCGGCAGGAGCTCGATGTCTTGCGGGACTATGTTTCCATGGGTGGAGGAATTTAAGGCATTTTCCGTATTTCCGTAGACTTTTGAAGATCGATCAAGGTGGATTTTTCTTGATGAAAAATCCACTTAGCATCGAGACTTCGGCATACACCAATGCGGAAAATGCTTTACGGAGCCTGGTTCTGCCGCGCCGACATATAAGCCGCCTAGTCTCTGTTCCGTCTTCTCTGCCCCAAAGTTGGGATGCCGGGCGTGGTCCTCACGCGATAAACTGCGGATATTCAATCCGGGAAGACGAATTTCCCTCGCTCATGCCCTTGTTGCGTCGCGTAGCTTTGCCGGCTGTTGCCCTGGTTCTCTCCTTCGGTTCGATTGCCGGGGCGCGAGTCGCGCCGGTCCCTGTTCCTCAGGAGATGCGGTCGACGCAATTCACCGTGCTGGTCAATGGCAAGCCTGTGGACGTAGTTCACGCGGCGGCCAGCTACGACTATGTGAGCATTGAGACGACTGCCGCAATCAAGCTTTCCATCACTGCCGCGGAGCACGGCTTTTGGGACCGGGGCGTGGATGTTCAGCCATGGCGGTTGGGTCTCAGGCCGCAGCGCAAGGGCGATACGATTCAGCTTCAACTGAAAGATCCGGTCAAGCTCTCGATCGCGCGGCCCGAGGATTTTCTCAACCATGCGCGGATGCTTTTTATCTTTGTCTCCCGGCCCGCGGCAGAGCCGGCAAAAGCCATAACTGCACAAGCCGGATACCATTTTGTCGGTCCGGGCATACATCGCGGGAGCTTGAATCCAAAGAGCGGCGACACCTATTACCTGGCTCCCGGGGCGGTGATCCTGGGCAGCCTGAATCTTTGGAATGTGCATGACGTCTCGGTGCTGGGCCGGGGGGTGATTGTCTATAACGGTCCGCAGAACCCGTCCGACGACGACGGCTGGATGCAGAGGCAGGACTGGCACTGCATTGGCGCGCTCAACGCTCACCATATTCGGATCGAAGGACTCACATGCCTGGTGCGCAGCCGCACCTGGTCGATCCAGATGAAGGACTCGGCCGACTTCGAGTATGACGATCTGCGCGTGATCGGCGGCAATCCCGGCAATGCCAACCAGGACGGAATGGACTGGCTGGGCGGCGGCAACACCATCGTTCGCGACTCCTTCTTCCGGACCTCGGACGATGTCTTCGCGATCCAGGGCAACTGGGATGGGTATGGCCATGACAATATGGTCAAGCCGGGCCACGATGTGGCGAATATCCTGGTGGAACACAGCGTGCTTTCCACCAGCATTTCCAATATCTTTCGCTCCGGATGGCCGGAAAAGAGCTTCAATTCGCACAATGTCACGCTGCGCGATTCCGATATTCTGCACGGCGGGATCGGGTCATGCGGGCCGCCGTTTGCGCTGTTTACTTTCTGGGGCGCGGATGGGGCAAAAGGCGACCACAGCGGATACACCTTCGAGAATCTCTGGCTTGACGACTGGTACTCGCTCTTCCAGCTCGAACAGGAGCAGCCCGGGCTCCATGGTTTTACTTTTCGTAATCTTTGGGGTTTGGGGCAGCCTCCTCTGGCTACGTCGATGAGCAAGGGCCGGGTGGCGGATCTGCGGTTGACCAATGTCAAGTATGGACAAACGGCGGTTCTCACCAGCTCTCAAGTGCCGCTGGCTGTGAGCGGCGGCGCGCAGCAGCCAACGTTTACGGCGGCGGACAAGAGCGTTCGAGCGGCGTTTCAAGTGAGCCCATCGGTACTGCAACCAGGGGTGACGGCTACATTTACTGCGTCCGAAACGACCAATTCTCACGCCCGGTATCAATGGTTTTTTGGAGATGGAACGACGGCCCAGGGCCAGCGCGTGCGGCATCGCTACGCGGATGCGAAGGGCACCGATCTGGACGCGGCCGACGCCAATGGGTCGGGGCGTTTTCGCGTTCTGTTGCAGGTCACAGACAGGCAAGGCAACAAGCAGCTCAACGAGGATTGGGCCGAACAAGACGTTGCAGTGGTAGGGCAGTGGCACGATGCCGGGGACCTGACTCCGGCAGGCAGACCAACCGTGCCTGGACTCGAATACCGGATCTATCCCGGCACCTGGCCCGAGTTGCCTGCGTTCGCCGCGGAAATCCCGACTGTCAACGGCGTTGCGGCCAACCTGGGCAGCGCGAATGCCCGCGGCTTCACGCGATTCGCCATCGCTTACGATGGATTTCTGCAGGCGCCGGCGGAGGGTGGTTACAGCTTTGAGTTGATGGCTCGGGACGGGGCGCGCCTGCTGATCGACGGAGTAGAGGTCGCTGTAACCGGCCCACCGTTCGGCGAGGTGTGCGGCTCGCCGGTGAATGCAATGCGCTATGCGCGGGGAACGATCGGGCTGCGCGCAGGCAAGCACCTGGTGCGGCTGGAGGCGCTGGAATCGATGAGCCCCGGAAGCCCAAGGCTGCTTTGGGAAGGCCCTGGAATCGGCCTGACCGATGTGCCCGCCAGCGCCCTGAGCCACCCTGGCGGAGCCAGCGTGCAGGCTCGGCCAAACCAATCCATCAGCACGGTCCAACCGTAGCTAGAGCAAAACCACGATAACCGTGCCCCGAAAAGCTTTGTTCAGGGTATTGATTTCTTAGAATCTGTCCAGAAACTCGCACGGGATTGGAGCCAAAACTCAGCAGCGAGAATCGTAGCCGGAGAGATTGGAAAGACTATAAAAGGCTATAGGTACAAAGTATCCCACCTTAGCCACAAGAACAAAGACGTGGCGAAGGTGGGGCACCCACTTTTGTGCTCCGGGAAAAGTTTTTTGACAGATTCTTAAGGAAATCAATACTTTGCGGATTCGGCCTTGGGTACATCTATCGTGATCTTGCTCTAGGTCCCGAAAAACGAGTCCTGCTCAATTCTGGTCAGCGAGGCCGGAATCCTGGGTCTATTTTGAAGAAACGCTGCGAGGCCTTATGCACCGGCGGATGCTCTTCGCGCGGGAAGTTTGGGGCATCGCCACTTCGTCCATCCCTCGAGGATGGCCCAAAGGAGATTGAAGATGACCACATCGTCAACGGCACCAACGTCCGGCACTCATGATCAGGTGGAAGGCAAAGTCCACGAAGTAAAGGGTGCTGTCAAGCAGAAGATCGGACAAGTCACGAACAACCTCAGGCTCGAAGATGAAGGCACGGCGGAACGAATCGACGGCGTCATCGAAAAGAAAGTGGGCGACGTGAAGAAGGTCTTCAACAAGTAAGCCGGCATCGGGGCATTAACCCACAACCAAAGAGGGAGCAGGCAGCAATGCCGGCTCCCTCTTTGCCTTTGAGAGAACGAAAGTTCATTTGTTTCCGAAGCGAAAGACGATGCCCGCGCTGAGACGCAGATTGTTTTGCCGGTCGCTTGTGCCGTTGGGCAGCAAGGTGAGAAAGTAGTCCGCCTGAATGGCGCGCAGCGCGATGCGATGCGATTGACGCTGGTCAAACCGGTCGCGAAATGCCCAAAAGACGCCTTCGAGTGCAACCTGTTTAGAGAATCGCCTATACTTTCGGGGATCAAGTACAGAGGTTCTCCAGGTGGCTAGGATGTTTTCGAGTCCGGCGATTTCAAAGGTGACCGCTCGATCCATGCCGTGGTTCTGCCTGCTCGGAATCTTGCTCGGGCCCGCCTTGGGATGCCATCAAAATCATGCTCACGTGAGCGCTGTTCGGACTGCGCAGCAACTCGATTTCAATCAGGACGTGCAGCCGATTCTGGCCAGCAATTGCTTTAGCTGCCATGGGCCCGACCCGGAGATGCGCAAGGGAGGATTGCGGCTGGACCTGGAGGAATCGGCATTCCGGAAGAGGCCGGGCCATCCAGACGCCATTGTTCCCGGCTATCCGGACAAGAGCGAACTTATCAAGCGGATCGAGTCCACCGACACCCATCACCTGATGCCGCAGTCGCCGCAGGGCGAGGCGAAGCCGATGAAGCCGGAAGATATTGCGGTCCTGAAGGAGTGGGTGAAGGAGGGTGCGGTGTATCGGCCGCACTGGGCCTTTGACAAACCAATTCGGCCTGCGCTTCCCGCGGTTACTCAGAACGATCCCTGGGTGAAAACGCCGATCGACGCGTTTATCCTGGCGCGGCTCCAGAAGGAAGGTTTGCATCCGTCGCCCGAGGCGAGCAAGGAAACATTGATCCGGCGAGTGACGCTTGACCTGACTGGCTTGCTGCCTACTCCCGCCGAGGTGCGAGCGTTTGAGAAGGACAACTCACCCAGCGCCTATGAGCATCTTGTCGATGGATTGCTGGCCAAGCCGAGCTATGGCGAGGAGCGGGCGCGGCACTGGCTGGATTATGCGCGCTACGCCGACACCTATGGCATTCATCTGGATAACAGCCGCGACATCTGGCCGTACCGCGATTACGTCATCCGATCGTTCAACAGCAACAAGCCGTTCGATCAGTTCACCGTGGAGCAAATTGCCGGAGACTTGCTCCTGGCAAAGAACATCGATCCTTTGATCGCCAGCGGCTATGTTCGCCTGGGCGCGAGCAGCAATGAAGGCGGCGCAATTCCGGAAGAGCTGAAGGCGAACATCGCTCGCGAGCGAGCCGAGGCCTATGGGGCCACATTCATGGGGCTGACTGTCGGTTGCGCGGTTTGCCACGATCACAAATACGATCCGACCTCGCAGAAGGATTTCTATGCGCTGACAGCGTTCTTCAACAACATCGATGAGAAGCCTTTCAATGGCGACCGGCCGGTATGGACGCCGGTGGCACGCATTCCTAAGCCGGCGAATCAGGAGGTATACAACCGCGTTCTTGCCAAGCGGTCGGAGCTTGCGGGTCAGCTCGCCTCTCTGCGTTCGCAGGAGCGCGTCCTGATTCCGCGCTGGGTTGCGTCGCGGCAGCATTTGGCGCAGCCTGTCTCCGCCGATCAACTTGTGCTTTGGCTTCGCCTGGATGAAGGCGGAGGCGACGTATTGAAGAACAGCGCTCCTCATGCGCAGCAGGCGAGTTTTCCCATTGGAAAATTCAAGCCGCAATGGGGAGAGACGACCTGGCTCTGGCCGGATTTTCGGATGGATGCCAGCACGCATATCGTGCTGGGGCAAGCCGGCGATTACGAAGGGAACCAGGCGTTTTCTTCGGGCGGATGGTTCATGGTGCGCTCCGCGCCGAACTACTCGCTGGATAACGCCACGGGCGCTCTTCTCTCCAAGATGGATACGAGTCAGCACAACCGGGGCTGGGATCTTTCCATCGAGAAAGGAATCGTCAGCGTCCAGCTTGTGAACGAAGCGCCCAAGAACCTGGCGATTCCCAAGAGCGCCGCGATCAAGAAGCCGGTTGCAAAAAAGGAAGCCTTCGAGTATCCAACGCCGGTGGATTTAACGCCCAAGGACCTGGCTCCGAACAAGCCTGCGCCGAAAAAAGAAGCGCCCAAGAAACCAGACGAGAAGAAGAAAGCGGAAGAGCACAAGGACGCAAAACCCAAGGAACCGGAAGACACTACGCCATGGGTGGGAATTAAGGTTTCAGCGACTGAGGCTCTGCCTGTCGATGGCCATTGGAGGCATGTCTTCTTTACCTATGACGGATCGGGCAAGGCGTCGGGCATCAAGATCTATGTGGATGGAGCGCCGGTCGCTACGACGGTTGCGATGGACAAGCTGACGCAGAAGTCCATTCGGACACAAGCTCCGATGCAACTGGGCTGGCGATATCCGGATGCCGATCCAGCGCGCGAGACGCGATACCAGGACATTCGGTTGTATGGGCGTGCGCTTACGCCGGAAGAAGCCAAACGGCTGCCCTTGGAGGACTACGCAGCGGAGGTGATCGGCAAGCCTGCTGGCAAATGGAGCCGGGATGAGTGGCATGCGGTGAGCGAGTTCTACTTCAATCACGTAAATCAAAACTCGATTGTTCTTCAGGAGCAGGTCGGACAGCTGAATGCGCAGCTCGACAAGTTCTCGGAAGGCGGCGATCTGACACTGGTTGCATGGGAGAAGCCATCGATTGCGTATGCCAATGTGTTGACGCGAGGCGTGTATTCGGCGCGCGCCGATCGCGTGGAAGCGAACACGCCGCATTTTCTCCCTGCCCTTCCCGCAGGCGAGCCTCATAATCGCCTGGCGCTGGCCAAGTGGACTGTGAGCCCGGACAATCCGCTGACTGCGCGTGTGACGGTGAACCGGATGTGGAATGAAATATTCGGTACCGGGCTTGTTGAGACCACTGAAGACTTCGGCATCATGGGCCAGCGGCCCTCGCATCCCGAGCTGCTGGACTGGCTGGCTGTCGAGTTCCGCGCAAGCGGATGGGACGTCAAGCATATGTATAAGCTGATGGTCATGTCGGCGGCTTACCGGCAAAGCGCAAAATCGACGCCGGAGCAGTTGACCAAAGACCCCAAGAATCTCCTGTTGGCGCACGGGCCGCGGTTTCGCATGGATGCGGAGACGCTGCGCGATATTGCGCTCGAATCGAGCGGGCTGCTGGCGAATAAAATCGGCGGTCCCAGCGTAAAGCCCTACCAGCCCGCGAATATCTGGGAGCAGGGACACAATGCGAGCGACACGCTGCATTACACGCAGGATCATGGCGACGCCCTTTACCGGCGGAGCATGTACAGCTACTGGAAACGCATGGCCATGCTGCCCGACATGGATGCCTTCGACGCGACCATGCGCGACGTGGTGTGCACGCGCAGGCAGCGGACGGATACGCCCTTGCAGGCTCTCGTCGCGATGAACGATGTGCAATGGGTTGAGGCGGCGCGGGCACTGGCTGAGCGAGTGATCCATGAGGCTGGGAGCAATCCTCAACAGCGCATTCAACTGATGGGCGAGCTTCTGCTTTCGCATGACCCGCCCGCGCCGATGGCCGCTGTGCTTGAGAATTCGCTGGCGCAGATGCAACAGCACTATGCGGCCGATCCCAAAGCGGCGCAAGAGCTGGTCGGCGTCGGCGAAAAGAAGAGGGATGGATCGATTCCCGCGACCGAGCTCGCGGCATGGACGATGGTGGCAAGCGAAATGTTGAACCTGGATGAGACAGTAACGAAGTAGCGGAGGAAAACCAGATGAAGCAGCATCCTCTTTGCACCGATACCGAGCGCGAACCCGATGTGATGCATCTTGCCGTTCCTGCGGGATTGAAGCAGGAGTGGGCGGCGTTGCAGACGCGGCGCCACTTTCTGGGGCGCACGGGAAAGGTGCTGGGATGGGCTGCGATGGCGAGCCTGCTGGGCGATCGCGCTCTTCGCGGAGATACGGCACAGCAGGGTGCAAAAGGCCGTTCGGATGCGCAGGCCGCGGGGCTGCTGAAACTGCCGTATTTTGCTCCCAAGGCCAAGCGGGCAATTTACCTGTTCATGTCCGGCGGCCCGCCGCAGATCGATCTGCTGGACTATAAGCCGAATCTGGCTGCGCTGTATGACAAGGACATTCCCGACTCCGTGCGCGGCGGACAGCAATTGACGGGCATGACGGCGGGGCAGGCGCGGTTTCCCATCGCTCCTTCGCATTGGGCATTCAAGCGATATGGAGAGACAGGCACCTGGGTGAGCGATCTGCTGCCGAATACGGCGAAGATCGTCGATGACCTGACGATTATCAAGTCCACCAACACCGAAGCCATCAATCACGAACCGGCGATCATGCTCATGAACACAGGCAACATGAATCCCGGCAAGCCGTGCATGGGAGCTTGGCTTGCGTATGGGCTTGGCAGCATGAACGACAATCTGCCCACGTTCATGGTGCTGCAGAGCAAGTTGAATATGAAAGAGGACAATCAGCCCGTCTCTTCGCGGTTGTGGAGCAGCGGCTTTCTTTCATCCGAGTACGCAGGCGTGGGATTGCGCTCGCAGGGCGATCCGGTGCTGTTTCTCAGCGACCCCAGCGGAGTAAGCCATGAGGTGCGCCGCAAGATGCTCGACGCGGTGAACGCAATCAATCGGCAAACATCCGAGGAGCTGGGCGATCCTGAGACCCATGCCCGCATCGCACAGTACGAGATGGCTTACCGCATGCAGACCTCGGTGCCTGAGCTCACTGATTTGAGCAAAGAGCCAAAGTCCACCTGGGATCTTTACGGCCCGGACGCGAAAGAGCCGGGAACCTTTGCTTATAACTGCCTGATGGCCCGCCGCATGGCCGAGCGCGGCGTGCGGTTTACGCAAGTCTACAAGCGCGGATGGGATGTGCATGGCAATGTGACCGGGACGCTGCCGATTCTTTGCCAGGAGACGGACCGCGCCTGCTATGCGTTGGTCACCGACCTGAAGCAGCGCGGCCTGCTGGACGATACGCTGGTCATCTGGGCAGGCGAGTTTGGCCGCACTGTCTATAGCCAGGGAGGGCTCACGCCGGAGAACTACGGCCGCGATCATCATCCGCGATGCTTCACCACCTGGATGACGGGTGGAGGCGTGCGCACGGGCATCACCTTTGGCGAGACCGATGAGTACAGCTACAACGTGATCAAGGATCCAGTTACAGTGCGCGACTTCAATGCAACGATTCTGCATTGCCTGGGCATCGACCACAACAAGCTGACGTATAAGTTCCAGGGTCTCGATCAGAAGCTGACTGGGCCCACGCCGGCAAGTGTGGTGCAGGGTCTGCTTGCGTGATCCATCGTGGGGGACTCGCCGTATTCGCTGACCGGGCTCTCCCGAAAAGCAAATCGACAAGATTGGCATGGATCGCGGCGCTGGCGCTGAGTGTTGCGCTTGTTTTGCTGCCATGGGTCGTCAAGCTCGACGGCAAGCCTCACGCGGATTGGGAACAGTTTCTGGGCCGCTTCCATCCCCTCGCGGTGCATCTTCCCATCGGCTTGCTGGTGCTGCTTCCAATACTGGAGATCGTGGGCAAATTCCGGCCGGCCCTGCGCGAGGCAGCGGGCTTCGTGCTTGGTCTTTCGTTCGCCAGTTGCCTGTTCGCACTGATGCTCGGAGTTCTGCTGGCCTATGGCAGCGGCGAGGCCGGCGCAGGCGTGACGCTGCATGAGAGCGGCGGCATCGCGTTGACCATTGGCGTGCTCCTCTGCCTGCTGGCGCGGCCCTGGTGGTCGTCGGGCAATGTGGCTTATGCCTATCCTGTGTTGCTGACCTGCACATTGCTGGCGCTGGCATGGACGGCGCACCAGGGCGGCTCGCTTACTCATGGAAGCAACTACCTTACGCAATATATGCCGGCGCCTCTGAAGCGCATAACAGCGTTCAGGACAACGCCGCCTGCAACCTCTTTCTACGCCAAGCGTATCAACCCGATCTTCGATGCGAACTGTGTTGGTTGTCATGGTGCGGGAAAAATTCAAGGCGGCTTGCGTCTGGACTCGTACGAGTCGCTGATGAAGGGTGGGCAGGATGGACCGGCGATTGTCGCAGGCAAGCCCGACAAGAGTCTGCTGCTTGTGCGGGTTACGCTTCCTCCAAGTCACAAGCAGTTCATGCCGGCCGAAGGCAAGCCTCCACTCAAAGCAGAGCAGATTGCCTGGATCAAGGCGTGGATTGAGCAGGGCGCTTCGCCAACGGCAGCCACTCTGGCTGGAATCTCGATCCGCGAAGATCGGCCGGAACTTCCGCTGCAGCCGGTGGGAGACTATAGCGCGCTAGGGCCGGAGATCCGGGCTATGGCTCAGGGCCAGGGAGCGAAATTGATACCTGTGTCGGCGAAGCCCGAGGACGGATTGGTTTTGTATACGGTCGATGCGTCTGCGTCGTTCGGCGACGCGCAGCTTGCGCAGTTGCAAAAGTTTGCGCCTTATATCGTAGAGGCGGAACTCGCGCGCACCGCTGTGACGGACGCCAGCTTCGATACCTTGAAGCAGTTCACGCATCTGCGGGCCTTGCATCTGGAAGAGACGCAGGTAACAGGCGCGGGACTCGCCAAACTGGCGCCTCTCTCGCAACTGACTTACTTGAATCTGAGCGGGACCAAGGTGACATCCGCAGCGATTGCACCGCTGAGCTCGATGAAGAATCTGCGTCATCTCTACCTCTACAACACGCCTGCTCAGCTCGCTCCCGGCTCAGTGCCGGCGAATCCCTTTGCGGCGACTGCGCCATAACCGGCTATTGCAATTAGAGCAAAACCGCGATAACCGTGCCCCGGCCCGAACGCCAGCCGAACCACGGGCTCATAATTGCGGTAGCACTCGGCCTGAAGGGCCAGCATCGGGAGCAGCTTCTCTCGCAGTTGCACGAACAGCGTTTGCCGCTCCACTGTATCCGGCGGCGCCACTTCAGAATTGACCTCCATCCCTGAACCATGAAAACATGCACGCAACACTGGTCGCCCAGGCTCACGAGGGCAATGTTCTGCGCAAGCCATCGTTCCCCAAAACATCTCAGCTACCACAAGCGAGGTGCTTCATGCCCGGCCTAGAGAGCTAAAAAACCGCATTTCGCGACGCATTCCCTTCCGACATGCGGAGCAGGCCTGACCATGGCGCAAAGAGTCTCAAAGCGGAGAAGACCGTGAGCGACAAAAGTGCGCCGGCAAGGAGGCGGAAATGGGCATACGGAAAGAGACCGACAGCCTGGGTGAAGTCGACGTGCAGGACGACAAGCTGTGGGGCGCGCAAACGCAACGGTCGCTTGAACATTTCAGCATAGGCCAGGATCTGATCCCGCGCGAGATGATTGCGGCGTACGCAACGTTGAAGAAAGCTGCCGCCAATACCAATCACGGCGGCGATCGGCTCGACGACGAGTTGCACAGACTGATTGTTCAAACGTGCGACGAGATTCTCGCAGGCCAGCACGGGGAGATGTTTCCTCTGCATGTGTGGATGACGGGCAGCGGCACGCAATTCAACATGAACGTGAATGAGGTGATTTCGAACCGCTGTTGCCAGCTCGCCGGCACGCCGCTCGGAAGTAAAACGCCAGTTCATCCGAACGATCACGTCAACATGTCGCAGTCCTCCAACGATTCCTTCCCCACCGCGATGAACATAGCGGCGGCAGTGAACGTGAAAGAGCGGCTGATACCGGCGGTGAAGGCCCTGCGCGACGCGATCTCGGGAAAGGCGGACGAGTGGAAGGACATTGTGAAGATCGGCCGCACCCACATGCAGGACGCAACACCGCTCACGCTCGGCGAGGAATGGTCTGGTTACGCAGGCATGCTGAGCGACAATCTCGAGCGCATCGAGGATGCGTTGAAAGGCGTGTACAGCCTCGCGCTTGGAGGCACGGCGGTAGGAACCGGTATCAATGCAGCTCCCGGATTCGGCGAGGCGGCCGCTGCGGAAATTGCGAAGCTTACGAGCCTGCCGTTTATAAGCGCGTCGAACAAATTCACGGTGCAGGGCGCCCACGATGCGCTGGTGCAGCTCTCGGGCACACTTCGTACTCTCGCTGTCTCGCTCTACAAGATCGCCAATGACATTCGGCTGATGTCCTGCGGCCCACGCGCGGGCTTCGCCGAGTTGGAGATCCCGGCAAACGAGCCGGGATCGTCGATCATGCCGGGTAAAGTGAACCCAACCCAGGCCGAGGCGCTGACCATGATCGCCGTGCAGGTGATGGCCAACGATGTGGCCGTGGGCTTCGGCGGCGCGGGCGGCTACCTGGAGATGAACGTCTACAAGCCTCTCATCATCTTCAACGTGATTCACTCCATTACGATCATGACCGATGGATGCACCAACTTCCGGAAATTCCTGATCGAAGGGACGAAGCCAAATTTGAAGAAGATCAAGGAGTATGTGGACCGCTCCCTGATGCTGGTGACCGCTCTCTCGCCCGTCATTGGCTATGACAAAGCGTCGAAGATTGCGCATCACGCGCTGGACAACGACCTCACGCTGAAGGCCGCCGCATTGCAACTGGGTTTCGTAACGGAGGCAGAGTTCGACCGCGTGGTCGATCCGGCGAAGGTGGTCAAGCCCTATGTCGCAGCAGCTAAATGATAAGCAGGAGAAACACCATGGCCGCATCCATTCTATCCACAAGCCATCCTGATGGGCTTTGCGGGCATAAGCGAAGACCCTCTCCCCGGTGACCGGGGAGAGGGTCTTTTCGAGCCGGAACGCGATTTAGTCGTCGTCGTCGGCCTTGGTCGGTGCAGCTTTGTGGAACGCGCTCGCGGGGAGAACCTTTTTCTCGCCGGGGAACGGGACCGTAAAGCCGGTGGCCTCGTACCAGTTGTAGTGTCTGACGGTGTCCGGGTCTTCGGAGTCGGGAATGTGATATTTACCGGCGAAGATCTCCGCTTTCTTCTTGAGCCAGCCAGCCTGCAGAGCCAGGACCTTGGGGTCCTTGGTCGGAAGCTGCAATTTGGCGGTCGTGCCCAGATCCAGCGGAAGGACATTCTGCACGTGGTTCCACGGCAGGAAGTTCGCCGCGGGCGGATTGCTGGTGAAGATCTCGTACATCGGCGAAGCCACAAGGTCATTCTGGTTCATGGGCTTCAGACCGAGGATCTGCTCGATCGTGCGGGTAAAGTTGACCTGCGTGTAAAAGGTGTGGTCTGCGACTGCCCCAGCACCGCTGCCATCGGAGCCAACCTGTTGCTTAACGTAGGGGCTGAAGACATAGCCGGGGCTGCGGTGACCGTCGACGTGGTCAACGCCGTCCTGCGCGTCGTCTTCCTCGACGAAGATCGCCGAAGAATCCCAGATCGAGCTGTGGCTGATGGCGTCGACAAAGCGTCCAAGGGCCAGGTCGTTATCGGCCTCCATGGCTTGCGCGGTCGGCGGCCCGCCGGTGTGGTCGGAGCTGATCCACATGAATTCCAACTGGGGCACCGAACCGCTCTTGACGTCCTTCTGGAAATCCTGATACCAGATATCGAAGCGGTACTGGTCGGGGATGCCCAGATCGAACTGCGGGTATTGCTGGACCGCATAGTTCATCACGTTCGGAAGCGGGGAGTACGAACCGATCGCGTTTTGATAGGTAAGAGTTTTCTCGCCCGTGGCCCCCGGCGCCGCGCAGTCGCTCGGCTGTGGCAATGCATAGTTTGGGTTTGACCCGAACGTCGTTTCATCGAAGCACTGGGTGTCGCGGTAGAACTGTTGCCAGCTCGGCTCGCAGCTTCCGGTATATTCGGTCGCAGTGCAACCCGGCACGTTGAAGGTATTCTCCTCGACGTACTCGCCGTAGATCTTCATCTTGAGGCGAGCCGCGGCCGCCACATCGAACAGGTGGCCCTTCTTCTGATAGGCAATTGCGTCGCCTCCGTTGGAGGGATAGTCGCGATCCCAGTCCGGCGACTGAATGTCATCGGAGTAGGGCGCCATGGCCTGCATGATCCAGTTGTGACCGTCGGCCGACTGCCGGCTCGGGTCGTAGAAGTTGTCGAAGAGCGGGAAGCGCTCGACCAGCGCGTGCGCGTTGGGCGTGACGTTGCCATAGATCCCGGACGAGCCGAAGACCGCCAGGGAGGGGTCGCCATTGCCGGCGGCCACGTCGCCCAGCATCTGATCGTAGGTGCGGTTTTCACGGATGATCACGAAGACGTGCTTGATTTTCGAGGCATCGCCGATCCTCGCCGGGATCGCAACCGGCTTGGACCATGGGTTGCCGCCGGCGGCCGACAAGATGTTTTGCGCCAGATCCCAATGGTTGTTCTGGAAAACTTGCTTCGTCATCGCGTCCAGGGTCCAGCGATTCGGCACGGGGACGATGCTGACGATGCCAAGGTCCTGGTGGGTGTTCAGGCTGGCCGGCGAGCCGTGTGAGGTGGCGGTTGAATTTTCGGGCGGAGTGCTCTGGAAGCCCGTGGCGCCGATGCCCTTGTCGTTGCCGACGAGCAGCGCGTTGTCCGCCGTGTCCAGCACAACCGAGCTCGGCGCATAGCCGACCGGGATCATGCCCACGACCGAGGTCCTGTCATATTCGCGGCCCCAGTCTTCGTGGCCCCAGCCTTCGTGCCCCCCTCCCTCGTTGAGGTCGACCACGGCGATGGCGTTGGCGTTGTAGAGCGCGACGTAGGCAATGTTGTTCTTGGCATCGACGGCGATCGAGTTCGGACCCGCGCCGTAGGCCGGTTTGCGTTCGCCGGGCACGCCGATCGGCAGCCCAAGGTCGATCTTCCGTTCTTCTTTGTTGTTGGAGGTGTCGATCACCGACAGGCTGTCGCTATAGGCGTTGGCGACCAAAAGCCTTTTGCCCCAGAAGGCCATGCCGGTCGGGTGGAGGCCGGTTTCGATGCTGCCGGTGACCGCAAACGAGGACAGATCGACCACGGAAACGGTGCCGGTCAACGTGGAACCTTCCGGATAGCTGACGGCTACCGGGGTGCCGTCGGAGTATAACTGGAAGTCCTTCTTGGTAGCAATCCGGCCGGCCTCGTTGGAGACGTAGGCGGTCTTGCCGTCCGCGGAGATCACGACGCTGTGGGGAACGTTGCCGACGCGGATATGATTCACCAGCGTATTCGTGCTCAGGTTGATCATGCCCAGCTCGTCGCTGGCATCCAGCACGACGTAGGCGAACGAGTTATCCGGCGAGACCGCGAGGCCCAGTGGATAGGAAGTGGCGCCGGAGTAGGGAATGCCGCAGGGGATCGCATAGCTGCCCGAGGTTCCCACAGGGCCGGAGATCGCAACCTTGGTTCCCGGCATGGTGACGGTCTGAGTGCAGTTGGCGCTGTTCAGCACCGGCTCATTGCCAAATCCGGGGATGTTGACGGTGGAGGCGTCCAGCGGAAGACCGATGCGAGCGACGGCTGATGTGACAAGGCCCGTCCCCGGATTGACGTTGACGTAGGCAACGAAGCCGTTGTCCTGGCTGAACAGCAGGTGCTGGCCATCCGACGTATAGGCGATGCCGGTGGCGCTGCCGGTGCTGGAGCTGCCGTTGTACTTGTAGTTCTGCAGGACAGCGCCAGTCTTGGTGTTGAAGATGGTGACGGCCTGTGGCGCGCCCATTTGCAGGACGGCGGCGGTGTGATTGCCAAGGGGGTTGAGCGCGACGGCCTTGGCGCGGGTGGTGGCGCCGAGATAAACCTGGGTGCCGGCGGGGGTGATGATTGTGCCATCGCTGACGACCCAAGGATGGGGCAAGGTCGACGGGTAGTCCGGGCCCTTCGACCCGCTCAGGTTCTCGCCAGGGGTGTAGGTCGGGAACTGCACGGACTGAGCGAGCGCCGGAACGCTCAACCCCGCCGCAAGCAGGCCGATGAGCATCGGCTTGATTCGAGAATGATTTCGTGAATTTTCACGGAACATGTGTTCTTCTCCTCTTTCGGTTACTTCCATCACGCGACCCGGAGTCGGCCTTGCAGCTTGCAGTCGCTCCAGAAAATGGAGATTCATGGATAGGGGCGGAGAGGTTGAGCAGGTCTAGCCAATGACGGATTGGTTCCAGAGATTGTGCAGAGTCATCGTCGACCGTTGACCTATGCAAGTGGTTGATCTAAAGCGCGCATGGAATATTCAAATGCGCTGCGTTCCGTTTCCTGTCGCGACCCGGCTTGCCTATCGAGATGCCGGAATGTTGAGACCTCAAATGAGAACCATGAAACGGAGGATGCTTTCTTCAATTGCAGGATGTGGCCCAGCTACGAAGCAACGCCAACGGCCCAAGTCTACGAGCGCGAAAAGGACGCCAGCATGACGCGAAAATGACAGTTTTGTCATTTGAAATGGATGAAAGCGTGCGCTTCGCAGCACCATCTCCCGATACGGCTTTTCTTCTGTCCCGATTCAAGCGGCACGATCGTCTTTTAAGGTCTTTTGATTCGGGCAATAGCCGATCCACCGATATCAATATTTCATGCGGTTTTAACTTAGGGATGACTTACGCGTGACAAAACTTAATTACAAAAGTGTCACGTACCGCCTTCGAGGTGCCCTTCCTGGATCGTGCTAACGCCTGAATGTCATTGAGCGCGATCGAACTTCGCAAACACGGCAAGGATTGAAAGCTCGCTGCTGTTCTCCGCCCACAGCCTGAATAGAGGGCTTGTGTTTCGAAATATCACATCTTGAACAACCAGATTGCGATTCCGATGCGCGCAACGAGCGGCGGCATGATGCGGAATCTCTCCTCCCGCTCGGTAACCCTAGTATCCTTTTGGGGGAAGTCATGCAACGCGAGAACCAGAGTTCTGCCACGATTCGACGTGTTCGCGTTTCAATCGGATTTGCCGTTTTGTTTTCGCTCGCGAGCCTCTGCGCCGCGCAGGTGGATCGCAGCGGACTGAGCGGAGCGGTCACCGATCCCTCTGGCCGGCTGCTGCCGCAGGCGCATGTCACGGCTGTCGAAAACGCAACCGGACTGCGGCGGGAGACGATTTCGGACGCTAGCGGAAACTACAATATTCCCGAATTGCCGGTGGGAACTTACACCGTCGCCATCGAGCACCAGGGCTTCAAGAAGGTAGAGTTTCTCGATGTTCGGCAGGTCATCGGCAGGACGCGCACCCTGGATGCGACGCTGCCGGTCGCGGGCGAGGAGCGCGTGGAAGTTTCGGTCGCTTCGGCGCTGCTGGACCGCAACACCAGCGCCATAACAGGCCTGATCGAAAAAGCACAGGCCGACCAACTGCCGCTGAACGGCCGCGACTGGTCGGAGCTGACGACCTTCGTCCCTGGCGCCATCGACACCGGCGGCGGTAACCAACGGTCGGTCCGGTTCGCCGGCCGCGGCCTCGACGACAGCAACTTCACCTACGACGGCGTGGACGCGACCAACGTCGTGAATCAGACGCAGCGCGCCTGGGTGCGGCTCGCCGTTCCTCTGGACGCGATCCAGGAGTTCCGCGTCGATACACTGATGGCAACCGCCGAGGAAGGCGCGACGGGCGGCGCTCAACTGGCCGTTTCCTCGCCTTCGGGCACAAACCGCTTCCACGGACGCCTCTTTGAGTACCTGCGCAACGACTACTTTGACGCGCCCGAGCCGGAATGGGCCTCCAATGGCGAATCGCAGCAGCCGCTTCGTTTGAACCAGTTCGGCGGATCGGCGGGCGGACCCATTGTGCATGACAAGACCTTCTTCTTCGTCGCTTCGGAAGCCTACCGGCAAGTCTGGGGCTACCCGGTGAGCGGCGATGTGCCGAGCGCGGCTCTCATTGCAACAGTCCCGAGCTCATCGCCGGTCTATGGCATCGTGCAAGCCTTTCCCGGAGCAGGCCCAAGGACGATTCTGGCGCCCACCAGCGATCCGAACATCGACTTGCTGACCTGCTCATGCACGCAGGTGGTCAACGAGAACTCGGCGATGCTGCGGCTCGACCAGCATTTCTCGGCCAGGACCACGGGCTTCCTGCGCTTCAATTACGACCGGTCGGTGGATACGCAGCCGCTTTCGGCGGCCGCGACGGATCTGGAACAGAGGGTGTCCGCACCGGTCAACGGTGTGCTCGAATTGCTGCATATCTTCAATCCCAGACTGGCGAATGAGGCCAGCTTTGGATTCAATCGCTCCACCGACAACACCTACAACTACAGCGATACCGGCAGCATTTATCAGATTGCGATCGCCACGGGTCCCGGGCCGGGATTTGTCACGGAGAACTACAACTACAACAGCATCTATGTGGGGAACACCTTCTCGGGGATCGACAACCTGACCTGGAGCCATGGCCGCCAAACCTTCAAGTTCGGCGGGGAGTTCCGCCGCGTTCAATTGAACCAGGAATACGGAGAACACGGAAAAGTTACCTTCAACACGGTGGAGAACCTGGCAGCGAATCAAGTGAAAAGCGCAAGTCTGACGGGCGCTCTGCCGGTCAACCACTTGCGCAAGAACGATACCTTCGCCTACGCGCAGGACGAGTTCAAATGGCGGCCCAATCTCACCCTGAACCTGGGCGTGCGGTACACCGTTTTCCAGATCTTTACCGAGGCGCAGGGGTTGGCCAACCCGTTCGACTTCGACACCTGCGGCCCGCAGGGATTCTGCGGCGTGGGCGCCAGCTTCGGCAATCAAAACTACGGCGATGTCGATCCGCGCGTGGGCGTGATCTGGGCGCCAGACAAGGGCGGAAAGACAATTGTTCGCGCTGGATTTGGAACCTACCACGAAGATGGCCAGTTGGACGATCAGAATCTTCCCGCCAAGAACGAAGTGCCCTCCTACTCGGTGAAAAGCACGAACAGCTTGCAGCTAACCTATCCGGTCGATTCGTTTTTTACCGGCCCCGGAACCCTTTCGCCGAACGCCGAACAACGGGACCGCAAGGACACGTATGTGGAGCAGTGGGACCTCTCCGTGCAGCGGGAGTTGCCCGCGAACTTCGTGACCACGATCTCCTACCTGGGTAGTCATGGCGTGCATCTGCTCGAACAAAACGTGGTGAACCTGATCGATCCGGCGACGGGAATCGCGCAATATCCAGCCTTCGCTACCGCCATTAACTGGCGCGGCTCCATCGGCATGAGCTCGTACAACGGTCTCTCCCTGGCAGTGCGGCGGCCTTTCTCCAACGGGCTCCTGGTGGCGGCAAATTACATGTGGTCGCACGAGATCGACAACGGCTCCAACGGCAGCGGCGATGGCGACGAGATTGAGCCGCAGAATCCCTTGTGCCTGGCCTGCGACCGCGCCAGCGGCGCCTGGGACGCCCGCCATGTCATCAATGGCAATGCGGTCTATCGGTTCCCCTTCGGCCTGGGCAAGCCCATGCTGAACCAGCGTGGCATTGCCAGCACCGTTGCGGGCAACTGGGAACTGACTGCCACAGCGCTGGCTCGCACCGGCTTCCCGGTCAATGTGCTGCTGCCCAGCAGCTACATCGCGCCGGATGGAGCCACGGGCACGGAGCGTCCCGATCTCGTGCCGGGGGTTTCGCTCACGCCGCCAGGAGGCAAGACCGTTGGGGAGTGGATCAATCCCGCCGCGTTCGCGATTCCGGCAGGAGAATTCGGAACCGCGCCGCGCGACCTGCTCCACGGGCCGGCAACCTGGCAGATCGACCTCGGCACTGGCAAGACGTTTCCGTTGTGGGAGCGCTGGCAGCTGGAATTCCGAGCGGAGTTCTACAACGTCTTCAATCACCCCCAGTTAGGTCAGCCGCAGGCGACATGTGACGTGTCAACTTCAGCTCCCGCGGGCTGCCCCTCGGGGTTCGGCAGCATTATCAATACGGTGAACTTGAACACGGCCATCGTGAACCCCATCACTCCGGTGGGCTCGGGAACGCCCCGCGAGATGCAGTTCGCTTTGCGATTCGACTTCTAGAGAATTTCCCGGATTTCCGTGGTCTTTTTGGAAACGATGAAGGTGGATTTTTCTTGAGGAAAAATCCACTTAGCAGTTGTGGCTTCGGTCTATACCAATCCGGAAAAACGCTGTAACGCCAACGGATCGGCGGGCGGCCAGCACGGCCGCCTTGCGGATCGATCGAAAGCAGCGAATGAGAAAGAGGAAGATATCCATGTTCCGCGGTGTGGGGTTTCGTTCTGTGCGGGTGTTCCTGGAGATCCTGCTGCTGGTAACAGCGGCGGCCGTGACGTGCGCGCAGGGGACGCCGGATTTCTCAGGTCTGTGGAAGCAGGACAACGATCGATGCCAGCCGAAGCGCAATGGCGACGTTACGCTGCGGATCGAGCATCACGGCCCGGAACTTACGGTGGAAACATCGATCTCACGCAATTCTTCGAGTTCGCGGCATACGGTACAGAAGTACACAACCGATGGCAAAGTCTCGGCATCTACTGGAGCCGACGGAGACGAGTTCCACACCTCCGTCGTATGGAAGGATTTCAGCCTCGTGTTCTCGATCGAGGAACACGAAGACGGCCGTATTCTTCCCTCGAAAGAGACATGGTTGCTTAGTGAGGGTGGCGCAACGCTCAAGAAAATCCGCGAGCGCCCGAATGGCGAACGGCAGATCCTTTTCTTTCGCCGAATCCCAATAACCAGTTCCGGCGGCAAATCCTGATTTGCTAAGGCGCGGTGATCAATGAAGATCCTGGTGATCGAAGACGAAGTCAAGACTGCCAAGTTTCTCAAGAAGGGGCTCAGCGAAGCCGGTTACGTCATCGACGTGGCTGCCGACGGTCTGGAAGGCCTGCACCTGGCTCAGGAAGTCGATTTCGACCTCGTCATTCTCGACGTGATGCTTCCAATGCTGGATGGGTGGCAGGTGCTTGCGCGCCTGCGCGAGACCGAACGGAAAGCGCTGGTCCTCATGCTTACAGCGCGCGACGCCGTACTCGAGCGCGTGCGCGGGTTCGAGTTGGGAGCCGACGACTACCTGGTAAAGCCGTTCGCATTCTCCGAACTCCTGGCGCGGGTGCGCTCGCTGTTGCGCCGCTCAACGTCGCGCCCACAGGAGACCCTGCGCATGGCCGACCTGGAGATCGATCTAATGCGCCACCGCGCGACGCGCGCCGGCCACAGGATCGACCTCACTTCGAAGGAGTTCCTGTTGCTGACCCTGCTGGCGCGGCGCCCCGGCGAAGTGCTGTCGCGCACACTGATCGCCGAGTCGGTGTGGGATATGAACTTCGACAGCGACACCAACGTCGTGGATGTGAATGTCCGCAGGCTGCGCAGCAAGTTGGACGATCCGTTCCCCGTCAAACTGATTCACACGGTGCGCGGCGCCGGCTATGTCTTCGAAGCTGAGCCGTAGCGCCTGGGCTGCGCCGCACCCGCGCAGGACCCTGGCGTTCCGGCTGTCGGCGGCCTATTCGTTGGCGGGCCTGCTGCTGGTAATTCTGGCCACGGCGAGTCTCTACATCGTCCTCCGGACGGAACTGGACAGAAGCACAGAGCTGTTCCTTGCCGACAAGCTGCACGTGCTGCGCACCATGCTGCGGGAACGGCCGAACGACGAGGATGCGCTGCGCGAAGAGATCGAACTCGAGTCGGCGGCCCGCCGGTACCAGCGGTTCTACATTCGCCTCCTCGATGAACATGGCGGCCCGGTCATGACGACGCCCGGCATGGCCGAACAGTTGGATATTGCAGAGCTCGCGAGCCGAACCCGCGGCCACGCCGAGCGTTCGATTGCCATGGCGGGCAGACATGGGCAGCCATTCCGCGTCGCAAGCGCTACGGTTGCCGTCGGCACGCCGCCGGCTCACAGCGACACGGTTCAAATCGCCATCGACGTCGCGCAGGAAGAGGAGCTGCTGGCGCGCTATCGGCTGTGGTTCTGGGGCATTCTGCTGGCGACGTCGGCCCTCTTCCCGCTGGTGGGATACCGGATTGCGCGGCACGGCATTCGGCCCGTCGAAGAGATCGCCGCAACCGCGCGGAGAATCACGTCGACGAACCTGCGCGAACGGATCGGGCCGGAAGGCTATCCGTTGGAACTTGCGTCGCTGGCCGGGACTTTCAATGAAATGCTGGAGCGGCTTGAAGAATCCTTCGAGCGCATATCCAGATTCACGGCCGACATCGCGCACGATTTGCGCACGCCGGTCAACAATATCCGCGGAGAAGCCGAAGTGGCTCTCGCCCGCTCGCGGACGCCCGAGGAGTACCGCGACGTGCTGGAGTCTTCCCTGGAAGAGGCAGTCCGGCTTTCCGAGCTGATCGGCGACCTCTTGTTTCTGGCCCGCGCGGAGAGCCCACTAACCGATTTGCATCGCGAGAACGTGAACATCGGCGAGTTGCTGACCAAGGTTCGCGACTACTACGAAGCCTTTGCGACCGACGCGGGAATATCGCTTGTCGTGAACGATGGGGCGGAGCCGCTCAACGCCGAGCTGGATCGCTCACTGATGCTGCGGGCGGTGAGCAACCTGGTCTCAAACGCCATTGCACATACGCCGCATGGAGGAACCGTGACGCTGGCAGCCACGAACGAAGACGCCGCGATCCGCATCGAGGTCTCCGACACCGGCGCCGGCATTCCCGCCGAAGCGCTGCCCAGAGTATTCGATCGCTTCTTCCGCGTCGATCCATCGCGCTCCAAGACATCGGGCGGCACAGGGTTGGGCCTGGCGATCGTGCAGAGCATCCTGACACTTCACGGCGGCAGCGCGGAAATCGCCAGTCAGCTTGGCCGTGGAACTCGCGTCACCCTGCGCATGCCAGCCCTCGTAACGCGATGACAAAATTGGGATTTTCGCGTCATGCTCGTGTCCGTGGCTTACGGTCCGCTGACGGGACAAATCCTCTAAAATGCGGCGTGAAGGGAGATGGAACAAACCAGATGCGCAATCGCTGGCAACTTGTCACTGTAGCTAGCAGAAGCAGAATTATCGTAATGGAGCGACCAGCGTGCAAGGCGGATTTTTCTTGAGGAAAAATCCGCTCGACCTCCGAAGCCTCACCTTATACCAATTCTGCTTCTGCTGTAGCTGGTGACGCGGTGTATCGCCGCCCCGCGGGTCCTGTTTTGGGAAACCCCGGAAGTGTCCGGGCGGCGATCGGTCAAGTTTCCTGCGAGATTGCCGATGCCGGGTAGATACCGCCGGCAGCGGGGAGGCATTCGGCTCCGCCGGACAGCCGAACCGGAATCGGAAAATCCGTAATTGGAGCTGCGTCTATGTCCGCATTTCGCAACCTTCCCGTGGCGCGCAAGTTTATGGCTGCCTTTGGCCTTGTGTGCATGCTTTGCGTCCTGTTGGGCGCTTATACCCTGGCGACGCTTCGAAGCATCGCCAAGGACAGCGCGGATGTCAGCGACAGCGCCATTCCCTCCGTGACCTATCTGAGCGATATTCGCGGCGCGCTCAACGATCTGCGGCGGCAGGATCTCGATCTGCTGCTCTGCACAACGCAGAGCTGCAACGCGGAACATTCCGCGGCGCGCCAAAAGGCTCTTTCCGACTATGCGGCGGCCGTCAAGAGCTATGAGCCCTTTATCAGCTATCCCGGCGAGCGCGAGCTTGTCCAGAAGTTCTCGGCAGCTTTTACAGACTATGCCGATATCAGCAACCGGGCCAGCGCGGCGCTCGCCGCCAGCAAGACCAGCGAAGCCTTCGACCTCCTTGATTCAGGCTCAGCGGTTGCCAAGTTCTCCGCGGTTCTGGCGGCGACCAACGAGGATATGCGCCTGAACTTCAAATTCGCCACCGACGAGGCCAAAAACACAACGCAAAGCAGCAACCGCGCCACATGGATCAACGCCGCGGTTACGGCCATCATCGTTCTGCTCTCCGCATTGATCGGCTATGCGTTGACCAAAATGATTGCGCCGCGCCTCCAGGAGGCGACCGCCGCGCTAGAGCGGATCGCGGAGAAAGACCTGACCGTAACCGTGGAATCCGACAGCAGCGATGAGATCGGGCGCATGACCGCGGCCCTGAACACCAGCGTCGCTTCGATGCGCTCGGTGCTGGGCAGCGTGGCCAAGGGCGCGGAGAATCTCTCTGCCGCCGCCGCTCAGATGAGCACGCGATCGCTCGAAGCCAACGGCAATGCGCAATCGCAATCCGGCAAGACCAATCAGATTGCGGCCGCGGCCCAGGAGATGACCGCTACCATCGGCGAGATCAGCCGCAACGCCGAATCCGCCTCCGATGCCAGCCGCAAGTCGGCCGAGATGGCCAACGAGGGGGGAACAGTAATGCAAGCCGCCGCGAAGACCATGGAGAGGATCTCCACAGCTACAAGTTCCGTGGCTGGAAGGATGACCGAGCTGGCCAGGCGCTCGGAGGAGATCGGAAAGGTGGTCACGGTCATCCAGGACATCAGCGAGCAAACCAATCTTCTCGCCTTGAATGCGGCCATTGAAGCCGCCCGCGCCGGCGAGCACGGACGCGGTTTTGCCGTCGTCGCCGGCGAGGTTCGCCGTCTTGCCGAGCGCACCAGGAGCGCAACCGAGGAGATCGCCGGCACCATCGGCAGTATCCAGCATGAAACCCGGCAGACCCTCGACCTGATGGCCGAGAGCCATCATGCCGTGGACAGCGGCATCGGTGAGACCAGCCGCGCGCGGCGCAGCCTGGAGGCCATCATCGGCTCGTCTCGCGAAGTGGAACACATGATCCAGATGATCGCGACCGCCGCCACTGAGCAGACCTCGGCCGCAGGCGAAATCTCCGAATCCGCCACCCATATCTCGCAACTGGCGACGGAAAACTCTCACGCAGCGGAAGAGACCGCCGACGGCTGCAAGCAGCTCTCCGTGCTGGCCAACGATCTGGACGGCATCATCCGGCAGTTCCGGCTCAGCGACGAGAGCCAGCCCGGCGGCAGCCTCCGCGGCCGGCCAGCCGCAGCCGCGCAGCGAGCCTTCCGGGTTGCGTAAGCCAGCCTCAACCTGTGGCCGGTGGAACTCTCCGCCGGACGACTCCCAATCGCGTATTCGGGCAAGAATCGTAACCTGACCTCCATCTCGTGAGCGGCCGGGCTGTGTTAGCCTCCGGATGAGGAGAATCTCTTGAATCTCCGTCTTTTCCGTCCCTGGGGGATCAACGCATGAGCGCCGTCAAGTATGACCTGATTGTCGTCGGCTCCGGACCGTCCGGGCAGCGCGCCGCCGTTGCGGCCTCCAAGCTGAAGAAGAAGGTCGCCATCGTAGAATCCCGTTCGGTGGTCGGCGGCGTCTGTATCAACACCGGCACCATCCCCTCCAAGACCATGCGCGAAGCGGTGCTCCATCTATCCGGCTACAACTACCGCAACGTCTATGGAATGAACTACCGGGTAAAAGAAAAGATCACCATGGCCGACCTGGCCTTCCGCGTTCAGGGCGTGGTCAAGACGGAAGTAGACGTCACCGAAGCCCAGCTCTCCCGTAATGGCATTGATGTCATCCACGGCATCGCCCACTTCGTAAATCCCGAAACCCTGCGCGTTGAGGGCCCGGAGACAGACATGACCCTGGATGCCAGCCGGGTCATTCTCGCCGTGGGCACCAAGCCGGCGACCTCGGATCAGGTTCCGCTGAACGGCCGCACCATCATCAACAGCGACCAGATCATGGATCTGCCCAAGCTGCCGCGCACTCTGATCGTTGTCGGCGGAGGCGTCATAGGCGTCGAATACGCCTGCATGTTCGCCATCCTTGGCGTGCGCGTCACGTTGATCGAAAAACGCAACAAGCTGCTCGAATTCGCCGACCAGGAGATCGTCGAAACGCTCAGCTATCATCTCCGCGACAGCCGCGTGACCATGCGCCTGGGCGAAGAGCTGGCCAGCGTGGAAGAGCTGGAGGACGGCACGGTCGTCGCCAACATGCAGAGCAACAAACGCATCTCCGGCGACGCGCTGCTCTATGCTGTGGGGCGCCAGGGCAGCGTGGACGAGTTGAAGCTGGAGAATGCCGGGTTGAAGGCCGATTCCCGCGGCCGCATCCCGGTCGATGAGAACTTCCAGACCTCGGTGCCGTCGATCTTCGCCGTGGGCGATGTCATCGGCTTTCCCTCGCTGGCTTCGGTTTCGATGGAGCAGGGCCGCATCGCCGTAGCCCGCGCCTTCAACGACATGCACACCATCTCCAACCCCAGTTTTTATCCTTACGGTATTTACACCATTCCCGAGATCAGCTTCATCGGCAAGACCGAAGAGCAGCTCACCGAAGAGGATGTTCCCTACGAAGTGGGCATGGCCTATTACCGCGAGGTAGCGCGCGGCCAGATTCGCGGCGACACCACGGGCCGTTTGAAGTTGATCTTCCACCGCGACACGCGCAAGGTGCTGGGCGTTCACATCATCGGCGAGGGAGCCAGCGAACTGGTACATATCGGACAAGCCGTCATGACCCTCGGCGGCACCGTCGATTACTTCATCGAGACAGTTTTCAATTACCCCACCCTGGCGGAGTGTTACAAAGTCGCTGCCTTCAACGGCGTGGGCCGGCTGCACCGGTATCAATAGCAAGGAAAAAGTTGAACGGCAAGCCATGACGAATGGAACGCTTCCCGCCCACAGCCGCTTGCCGGCGCCCTATCCCAAGTTAAGGGCGAACGCGGTACTATCGTCTGCATTGCATTGGAGACTCCGATGGCCACCTCAATTGGCGTAGTGATGACCGAACACATCGTTGCCGGCCGCCTTACCGGCGGGCTGGGAGAGCAGAAGCTCGAAGGCGAACGCCTGCGCTATCCCGTCGATCCCGAAGAAACCGAGGCTCTGGTCGGTCTACCCACCAGCGAGCTCTACGACGTGCTGGCTAGCCAGATTGCGCCGCTTGCCGCCGCAGCGAGCGAGCCGGTCGCCGCAATCGGTGTCGCCGTGCCCGGCATCGTCCGTAACGGCGTGGTGGAGGATTCGCCGAACCTCCAGCAGATCAAGGGCGTGCGGCTGGCCGACGCGCTCAACGAAGTGCTGCAGTCCCAGGGAATCAAGACCACCGTCCATGTGCTCAATGACGCCGACGCCGTGGCCGCAGGACTGGCCGCAACTCGCGGACATCTAGACCGCCTCATTCGAGTCTGGACCATCGGCAACGGCATCGGGTACGGCCGTTGGCCCCAATCCGACGGCGTATGGGAGGGCGGACATACCATCGTCACACTGGACCCCAAGGAGCGTTACTGCGGCTGCGGCGGCGTCGGGCATCTGGAAGGCATCGTGGGCAATCGCGCCATGCGCATGCGCTTCCTCGACCTCGAGCCGGAAGAGGTCTTTGCCAATGCCAAAGATGGCGATGCGCGCTGCCGTGAGTTCGTCGATCTATGGCACCGGGCTGTGGCCGCTGGGACAGCTTCGATGATCCATTTGGGCGGTCCGGGCAAGTTCTACTTCACCGGATTGAACGTGGGCTTCCTCGACCTTCCCGTGCTGCGCAACTATCTCGAAGCCATGGTCAAAATGAGCCCGCTGCAAAGCTACTCACTCGAAGTGCTGAAGGAAGACGACGACACCGCCATCCTCGGCGCAGGCGTAGCCGCCCTCCGCGCGCAGAACTGGTAAGGCTAGGAATGAAACCTGTCCGAATCGGACGCTACCTAGGTTTGTTGGGTGATTGGATTGAAGCTCTGCTTGACGCAAGCGGTATACTTTTGGAAGGTGGATTATAACTCTCCTGCGTGGAGACAAGGAGGCCGGCATTATGAGTGATGAGGAATTGAAGGCGACGCTCGAAGGATTGAAAAAGTTGCGTGAAGAGCATGCTGCCTCGCCAGAGAAGGCTCGGGCTTTTCTTGTAGAGGCTGGGTTTATAACCCCCGACGGAGAACTAACCGAAAACTATCGCCAGGATGCATAATCTCACTGCCTCTTTTGTTCTCGGCTACCACGGCTGTGATCGGGATGCGGGCGAAAAGTTGCTTCAAAATGAGCAGTTTCGCCCCAGTGAAAACTCCTACGATTGGTTAGGTTCTGGGATTTACTTCTGGGAGGCAAATCCCGACCGAGCCTTAGATTGGGCAATACAACGCACGGCAAGTAAGAAATCCAAAGACGACATCCAAGCTGGTGGTGTCCTAATTTCGTTGTCAGCATTCCCTCGGCGGCTAAAGCCGCGCAAAAGCACGGCGTTTACGGCACGGCTAAAGCCGTGCCCTTTCAAAGCAAAGGCAAATTAGGACACTACTTCCAAGCTGAACCATTTGTGGTCGGGGCGGTCATTGATCTCGGCTTTTGCCTCGACCTCATTAGTGCAAACGGCAGCCATGCGGCTGAAGAAGCTTATGAAGGTTTGCACGGAGATTTGGTTCATTTAGGTGGCCGCATTCCAGAGAATTCAGGTGGTGAAGACCTTCTCCACCGCAAGCTCGACTGCATGGTCATCAATTACTTGCACAAGTCTCGCGAAATGTCCGGGCGAAATCCCTATGATGCAGTCAGGGCCGTATTTACTGAAGGCGAACCGATCTATCCCACCGCAGGCTTCCGGCGCAAAACCCATATATAAATCTGCGTAAGGAACCCGGAAAACATCAAAGGTGTCTTCCGGGTTCCAGACCGGCATTTCTCCTCGGTGGCAGGCTAATACTTGCGCTGATACGTCTTGGTCAGCCGATCGTGCCAGCCCAGGTGCTCTCCGTCGAAGATCGCCCACGCCAGGCCCAGGCCGGCAGGCACCGTGGCCAGCAGCAGCGCCGGAATCCGCCGCCGCATCTGCTCGACGGTCGGGTTGTCGTCGTCGAAGGTGCATAGCGCGATGCGCGCGTAGCGCATGCCCGGCGTGCCCTCTTCCGCATAACTGAGGAATAGGAACTCGTAGAGCAATCCGAAGAGCAGCCATCCGCAGCAGCAGGCAACGATCGCCAGGCGCCCGGTGGGTGGATGCGCGGTCGACGCAAGGACGACCACACCCGCGGCCAGGAATGCCAGCGTGACCAACGCGCCATCGACAACCCCAGCCAAAAGGCGATCGCTCAGCCGCGCCACCATCAATTCGGCCGCAGGCGCATGCGCAGCCGCGGGCGTTGCTCCAGTTGCTTGGCTCCGATACTGGATGGCCCTGGCTTCATTCCCGCTATCCTCGACCGGCGGCGCCTCCACCGCCACGCTGTCCTCGACTGCAGCCGCATAGCCAATGGGAATTTCGGTGGCGGCAACGTATGCCTCTTCAACGTGCGCCTGAGCTGTATAAGCCGGCCGGCTGCCACCGACAGCGGCGTAGCTGGGCTCCGGATGGTGATCGAGCTCGATCGAGGCCCACTCCGGAGGAGCAACCGCCGTGGCCGCCGCCTCTTTCGAGGCAACAGGAGAATCCAGCAAGTCGGGATCGACCTCGAAGATGCTCAACTGCGAGTTGGCATGCGAGGCGTCGTAGAACGGCCCCTCGGCCAGGCGCGGTCGAGCTTTGCGCGTCGCCACCAGCTCGCGCGGAAACTCGATCAGGTTGGCAGGCAGATGCTGCACCGGCTCAACCATCGCGCTGCCCATGGGGTCATAAGAATCAAAGGAATCGCCGGAAAAGAGCTCGCCCTCGTCGACATCGCGGCCATAATGCTGGTGCGATGCGTGACGATAATCCTGGGCTGGCTCCTGATTCGGATGCACCCGCATCTCCGACCAGACATCCCTGCCCGCCTGCGGCGCGGGAGCCGTCACCGGCAAAGCCTCTTCCCAGCGCGGCTGTGCTCCGGCATAGGGCGCAATCTGGGCCACAGCCTGAGCCTTCGCCGGCGGCTCGTCCTGCCAGCGCGGCGGAGCAGCCTGCGCGGACACAATTCCTGCATTCGAATCCGCCACTGGCTCTTGCGAGGCCGGTTCCCACATCTCGGAGGCCATTGAACGAGATTCGAGGCCAGATTCGAGTCCTGATTCGAGGCCGAACAAGACGGCTTGCGCCGCAGCCTGGGCATTGCGGGCAGCCTCAGCCGCGGCTCCGGCGGCGCGGACCACGGCGCGCGCCTCCCCGGCCAGCAGTTGTTTGTAGCTGGGCGCCTTGGCGTAGCGTGCCGCGACGCGAGCAGCCGCTTCTGCCGCGCGGGCGCTGGCTGCGCGCGGGCTCTCAGCCGCGCGGTCGCCATTGTCCTGCGAACTGCCGCGGCGGCTGCGATGCGCCGCCAGCCGCTGGTTCACTTCCTGCTTCCATTGCGGAGTGGACGACTCAGCCTGCGGGTCAAATGGCTCGAACTGCTCTGCGGGAAGACTGCCGGATTGGCTCAAAACCTGGTTCCCTTCTGTCGCAACACAAAGGCTGCGGTTGCTCGCCGGAGGCCGCCGAAATCCATGTGGGCGTCCGGACATCCCTGGCATCGAAGAGAAAAAGTCGCAGAGAAAAAAGAATGCGCCAAAGAGCACCTTGCGCGTGGCCCAACGGCATTTGCCCGCGCGGAGTGAGAAGTCGGCTTTTCTTTGCAGCCAGAGCAGCGCAAACCGCGTCTTACCTGAGTACACTCCACAGCTTTGTTATGCTGGCAATGACTCGGTGATGCGTTCTCGCTACTTTTGGTGTATCACGCTGTTTCTGCTATGTCATGCGCAGATGCAGTCGCAGTTGTTGACTAATGCGTTACCTGCCCCCGTTACGCCCGGTTTAACAGCCGCAGAAAGTCCACAGCAGACCTCCACCCAGCCAGCTTCCACCCCCGAGTCGCCCAGCCTGCCCGACGATCCCAGCCAGCAGGTTTTGCCGCTGGCCCGGCCTGAAGCGCCGCCGCCCACCGGCGTTCCCGTCCATTGGGAGGCGCTGCAGCAGACCCATGTCGGCGACGTCTCCACGCTGACCGGCGAGGTCGTTCTCTATTACAAGAACTACATCGTCCACGCCGACAAAATCGTCTACCACCACGCCAATTCCACGGTTGAGGCCGAGGGCCATCTGCAACTGCTCGGCGGACCCAACGACGCCGTCTTCACCGCTTCCCACGGCGAAATGCAGCTCCAGGACAACACCGCGACCTTCTACGACGTGACCGGCAGCTTCGGCGTGCGGCGCATGGGCAAGACCATGATCTACACCACTCCCGATCCCTTCCTCTTCACGGGGCGCGTGCTGCTCCAGACGGGTGAGGGAGCGTACCGCATCGTGGATGGCTCGATGACCGCCTGCCGCCTCCCCAAGCCGGACTGGCAGTTGATCTCGCGCTCCATCGACGTGGTGAATCAAAAGGCGACCACGCACAACAGCTTCTTCGAATTCTGGCGAGTTCCGCTCTTTTATCTCCCCTTTGTACAGCGCAACCTCGACGAAACCGGCCGGGAATCCGGATTCTTGCTCCCCGGCGGCGAAAACTCCTCGGTCAAGGGACTGGTGCTTGGCGACGAGGTCTACTGGGCCATCAACCGCAGCATGGACCTGACCGTAGGCGCCCAGTATTGGAGCAAGCGCGGTTTCGCTCCCAGCGGAGATTTTCGCTACCGTGGCGCCGGCCTCGATGCCGTAACGGTGCGCTGGAATGCCCTGCTCGATCGCGGCATCGAAGAAGTCCTCTCCGGCGCGACCACGCCGACCCTGGTCAACCAGGGCGGAGCCGATATCCTCGCCTTTGGCCGCAAGTATTTCGGCCCAGAGAACCGGCTCGCCGGCTCCGTCGAATATCTCTCCAGCTACATCTATCGTCTGGCCTTCGATGAAAATCTCGCCCAGGCCACCAGCTCCGAGGTGCAGAGCGATGCCGCGTTCACCCATGCGCACAACGGCTTCGTCCCCTCCGTGACGCTGGAGCGCTTCCAGAGCTTCGCCGGAACCTCGTCGACCAACGGCGCCCCGGTCGTCAGCGTTCCCGAGGCGCGCATTCTGCACCTGCCCAGCGTCCGCTTCGATGTGGTCGACCGCCCTCTGCCCGTTGTGGCGATCGCAGGATCGCCCGTCTACTGGGGCCTGGGAAGCTCCATCGGCGACTTAGACCGGGCCGAACCCCATTTCCACGCCCGCGACGTGGGCCGTCTCGACGTCTATCCCCACATCGAGTGGCCCATCCACCTGGGCGACTGGCAGTTTCTACCCCAGTTCGCCTTGCGCGCAACGGAATACTCCGGCAGCCAGATTCCCGACCTGACCGGAGCCAATTTCAACGGCGTTCCCTACGTTCAGCACAACGCCGTGAGCCGCACCGATCTGGAGGCCTTCCTCGATATCCGCCCGCCGGCGCTGGAGCGCGACTTTACCTTGGGCAGCCACCGGGAATTGCGTCACGTCATCGAGCCGGAGATCTTCTATCGCTACGTAACCGGCATCCACAATGCCCAGGACACGCTGCAATTCGATATGGCAGACATTGCCACCAACACCAATGAAGCCGGCTACTCCCTCACCCAGCGCTTCTACCTGCGCAACACCGCAGCCAAACCCTGCGAAACTCAGCAAGAGCCCAGCCAGAATGCACAGCTTCCAGATTTCGCGAGCCCACTTCCGGCCAAAGAGGACGCGCCCAATCTTGACCCGCTTGGCCACGACGTCTCCGCAGCGCAACCGCTGACGCAGAATGCAGGAGAATCGACGCAAACCTGCACTCCCCCGGCGCGCGAATGGGCAAGCTGGCAAATCGAACAGAAGTTTTACATCGATCCAACCTTCGGCGGCGCGCTCATTCCCAACCGCCGCAACGTCTTCGATTCCACCCTCGACCTGACCGGCATCGCCTTCCTCACCTCGCCGCGCAACGTCGCGCCTATTATTTCGCGGCTCCGCTTCGATGCCATCCCCAACCTGCGCGTCGAGTGGGACTTCGACTACGACCCCAAAGCCGGACGCATGGGCGCCAACAACCTCTTTGCCGGCTATAGCTGGGGCCGCACCACCGTCGGCCTGGGCCATGCGCTGCTCAACGCCGTCGACGAGAGCGGCAGCAATGCGTCTGTGATTCAGAGCCAGATCGTGCAGCCCTTCGTTTACTTCGGCAAGCCCTCGGACGTGGGCCTCAGCGTGGCCATGAACGCCAGCTACGACTTTACCCACGACACGCTGCAGTACGGCGGCGTGGAGGCAGTCTACAACTGGAACTGCTGCGGCCTCGAAGCCGGTTACCGGCGCTTCGAACTGGGCTCCTTGCGCGATGAAGGCGAGTGGCTTTGGGGATTCACGCTCTCCAGCATCGGCACCGCCGGCAACATCCACCACTCCACTTCGATCTTTCCCACCTCGGCCGCGCTCAACCTGATGTACTGAGCGTTAGAGCATTTTCGGGAATACTGTAAACTCTTTGAGACAGAGGAAGTGGATTTTCTTGAGGAAAATCCACGCGGCAGTTGCGGCTTCGGTCTACACCCTTCCCAAGAATGCGTTATCGCAGCCGCGACCGCACATCCACCCGCGCCAGGTAAAGGAAGAAGACCAGGTTCAGCACTCCCTGCACCGCGCCGGGAGCCTGTTTCTGCTCGAAGAAGATCCATAGGTTGTAGGTCATCAGCAGGAAAACCGCTGCGAGGGTCAGCGCCCACGCCCAGCGAAACATCCGCAACAGGCCAAAGCTGGCCGTCACGAAAAACGGCGCCAGAATCAGCATCGGCTTGGGAATGTGCCCGCTCACCACGCCAAAGCTGACCGTAGCCGCCAGCACCAGCATGTAAAGGCCAATCGCCACCATCCCCGGCAGCGGGAGCGCAGTCTTCCCATCCGCTGCTACGTCCACAGGACCGGCTGGATCGAGCTTCACCCTGGCCGACAGCCGGTCGGGCTCATTCGTCCCCAACGCGTTCTTTCCATTCT
>Ga0302326_10000904_pt1 | contig 78040 bp, 92 predicted proteins | sample Palsa_T0_3_FD_202264 | JGI IMG/M metagenome (GOLD analysis project Ga0302326, IMG submission 202264) | Peat permafrost microbial communities from Stordalen Mire near Abisko, Sweden - Palsa_T0_3 | ecosystem: Environmental > Terrestrial > Soil > Palsa > Peat permafrost | place: Sweden: Abisko...
GCCCCCGCCTCGGATGCCTCCGCCGCGGTAAGCGCCGCCGCTGATGCCGTTCGCCGGAGCCCCACCGCCGCTGATGCCGTTCGCCGCAGCCCCACCGCCGCTGATGCCATTCGCCGCAGCCCCACCGCCGCTGATGCCATTGGCGCGGTAACCGCCGCCGCTGATGCCATTGGCGCGGTAACCGCCGCCGCTGATGCCATTCGCCGCAGCCCCACCGCCGCTGATGCCATTGGCGCGGTAACCGCCGCCGCTGATGCCATTCGCCGCAGCCCCGCCGCCGCTGATGCCATTGGCGCGGTAACCGCCGCCGCTGATGCCGTTCGCCGCAGCCCCACCGCCGCTGATGCCATTCGCCGCAGCCCCACCGCCGCTGATGCCATTCGCGATAACAACTCCGCGACTTAAGGGCTGGATGCCTCCGATCTGAAGTTTGGAACCGGCTACCGGCGAAAAGACCCCTTGCGCCATCATCGGGGTCAGGTCGACAGCAATTCCGTTAATTACTGCGCGACCATTCATCGAATCAGTCTTCTGGACTACGCCGGATATGAGAACGCTGCTAGCCCCAGCAACATACGGGCCTCGGGCCTGAATGGCGTCGACCAAAATTGCTCCGTCGCTGCGCAGTTTTCCAAAGATCGCCGCCATGTCGCCGACCGCTAGGCCGTTCAAGGTTGGGGCCGCGACCCGCTGTCCCAGCACAACGACAATTTTGGTATCGACGTCTATAGACTCAATCGGACCAACGACGAGGAGTTGAACCTCGCCAGGTAAGGTTGTGGCTGCTGGAGCTCCGCCACCACTAATCCCGTTGGCTGCGGCGCCACCTCCACTGATCCCGGCCACAGAGGTAGCCGCCGCTGCCCAAAAAGTTGCGGCAATAATCGATACCGAAGCCTTCATCGCACCTCTCCCCGTCTTCATCTTCATTCACTATTTCTTTTGGCTAATGCCCGCGAGTACATCGATTTCCTCCAACGGAGCTACCCGAGGAGGACTCAGCTCTTCTTGCATGTCACCAAAGTCGGCATTTTGGTCGTTGGGTTCATCCTCAAAAAAATAGACGCCAACCCCATATTTCTTTCCGCTTTGACTGGACTCGGCTGCAGCGAGTCGCGTGAGGAATGTGTCCAACTCCGTGAGCAGCTCTTGACCGCGTTCGGCGGCCAAAACTAGAAATCTGTCTCGTCCCATCTCGGTAAGCGGCTCGTCGGACAGTACTGTTCGCTCGAAGTACACCGGCTCGGGACTAATGCGCAGCAGGTTGTGTACAAAATTCGCGGCAATTACCGAGAGAAAACGCCCCATGCGCTCGATTCGCTTAACGTCTGCGCCCTTCGGCACGTAGGCACGGGATAAGCATCGGACGGTTACTGAATCAATCACCTCGACCGATCCAGCCGCCACCAACTCATCGAGTAGCGCCTCTCCATCCGCTCCGGGACACGCTGCATCTACCAGTTCGCGGAAGCTTCTACGGGGCGAGCCCGAGGTTGGGACGAGGTCGAGCTCAAGTGCGAGTCCGTACGCGCCAGAAAAGCCCGAGTGCGTATGCCAAACCGTGAGCAGGTTTGTTACTTGGTCCAGACTTACTGTTGCCCGCAGGCTGTGAGGGGCTCCCGACCTAGTAGCCTCTCTCAGTGCTGTAACGTCTGATTTCGTAAGTCCGGCGACCGCGGCAAGCCTGGTATCGGTGGTTGCCCGTTTCTGATCTGCAAGCCGCGCTTCGAGCGCTTGTATATAGGTGCGACGCACCACTCCCGAGATTTCACTCGCGGAGATGCCGTATTCGAACGCAACGCGAGTGAGCGGCCGCACCAGTGATGCGAACACGTTCAGGACCGCTTCTTTTTCGCGGGCGGATTTATTCATTGTCGAGACGCCGTTGTTCTTACATAACTCTAGGTACTTCAGTGACTTATGTCAATTAACGATGTATGACAGCGGCCCCGTTGAACGGCCGTACAAAGCCGAAAACACTGCCGAAACAAAAGGTTACGATCCCGCCGGGAACGGCGCAGGACGAGCTCAGGCTGGGCTAAACGAACCTGCCGCACTCAATCAGTGCGACCGCGCAACACCTCGTAGGTGGGCTCCTACGTGCGCTCGCCGGGCTCCAGAAGGCGCCGGTGTTCGAGAATCGCGTAGCGATCCGTCATGCCGGCGATGTAGTCAGCGACCGCGCGCGCCCGACCGGAGCTGCCGTGTGCAGCTTCGGCGACCACCGCGTGATCGCGATGTTCCGTCGGCATGAGACTCACGTCCTTGAAAAAAGCCTCAAAGAGTTGTTGCAGTACCCGGCGCGCCTTGGAAGTCATGCGCAGCACCTTGTAGTGCCGGTAGACATGTTCGCCCAGGAACGCCTTGAGCTCGAGGTGCTCTTCGAGACATTCCGCGCTCAACATCGCGATCGGCTTTTGCTGGGCACGCACCTCGTCGATTGAACGCGGCCGCAGGTTCTCAAGCTGCGACTGCGTCGTGCGGATGAAGTCGCTCACCAGGTAATTGACCATGCGCCGTATCGTCTCGTGCACGAGACGGCGCTCCCCGAGCTGTGGATACTGCGCCAGCACCGCATCGTGCTGGCGTCGAAACATGCGTACCTCGCGCAGTGAGGCGAGGTCGATCAGTTGCGCGCGGATGCCATCGTCAACGTCGTGGTTGTTGTAGGCGATTTCATCCGACAGATTCGCGATCTGGGCTTCCAGTCCCGGCTGGTGCCTTTGGATGAAACGTTCGCCAAGCTCACCCAGCAGCCGTGCGTTGCGCACAGAACAATGTTTGAGGATTCCCTCGCGGCATTCAAAGGTCAGGTTCAGCCCCGGAAATTCCGCATAGCGCTCCTCGAGCTCATCGACGACGCGCAGTGACTGCAGGTTGTGCTCGAAACCCCCGTAGTCGCGCATGCATTCGTTCAGGGCGTCCTGGCCGGCGTGCCCGAAAGGGGTGTGTCCGAGGTCGTGGGCAAGGCTGATGGCCTCCGTCAGCGCCTCATTCAGCCGCAGCGCGAGTGCGACGGAGCGGGCGATCTGCGCCACCTCGATGGAGTGGGTGATGCGGGTGCGGTACAGGTCGCCTTCGTGATTGACGAACACCTGGGTCTTGTAGACCAGCCGGCGGAAGGCGTTGGAGTGGATGATGCGATCGCGGTCGCGCTGAAACTCGCCGCGGAACTCCGGGCGCGGTTCTGGCACGCGCCGCCCGCGTGACCGCTCATCATGAGCCGCATACGGTGCCAGCTGCGCGGCGCCGGCTGCCACGTCGTTCACGTCGCGGCCCCGGCGTGCTGGGCCAGCGTGCTCTGCAGCGCCGCCTCGGGGTAGTCGGCAGTCACGAACGCCTCACCGATGCGGCGCAGCAGCACCAGGCGCAGCCGGCCCTGCAGGACTTTCTTGTCGATCCGCATGTGCTCAAGCAGCACCGCGGGACTCACCGAGGGCACCTGCGCCGGCAGTCCTGCGAGTTCCACCAGCTGGCGCACGCGCGCGGCCTCCGGCGCGCTCAAGAGCCCGCACTCGCGCGACATGGCCGCCGCCATGACCATCCCGGCCCCCACCGCCTCCCCGTGCAGCCACTCGCGGTAAGCGGTGGCCGCCTCGGCCGCGTGGCCGAAGGTGTGGCCGAGATTCAGCAGCGCGCGCTCGCCCTGCTCACGCTCGTCGCGCCCGACGATCGCGGCCTTGATCTCGCAGGAGCGCCGGATGACGTGCGCCAGCGCCAGTGGGTCCTTAGCGAGGAGCCTGCCGAGACGCGCCTCGATCCAGTCGAACAGCGCCGGATCGCAGATGAGACCGTACTTGATGACCTCGGCGAGCCCGGCGCGCAGCTCCCGTCCCGGGAGCGTGCTCAGGGTATGGGTATCACTCACCACCAGGTGCGGCTGGTGGAACGCCCCGATCAGGTTCTTGCCGCCCGGGTGGTTGACCGCGGTCTTGCCGCCGACGGCCGAATCCACCTGCGCAAGGAGGGTGGTAGGCACCTGCACGAAGGCGACGCCGCGCTGGTAGGTCGCCGCCACGAAGCCGGCCAGATCGCCTACCACGCCGCCCCCTAAGGCGAGCACCGCGCAGTCGCGCCCAAAGCGGTTGGCGATCAGGACGTCGAGGACGCGCGCCATGTTGGCGAGGCTCTTGTGCGCCTCCCCGTCGGGCAGGATCACCTCGACGCAACGCCGTACGCCGAGGGCGCAGCGCAGCGCGCGCATGTAAAGAGGCGCCACGGTGGTGTTGCTGACGATGAGCACGTCGCGGGCGCTAAGCGCGGCGAACGCCTCGGGACGGCTGATGAGGCCCTCACCGATGAGGATCGGGTAGCTGCGATCGCCGAGTTCGACGTTCAGGGTATCCACTTGGGCGTGCCGCGTACGGCTTGGCTGGCCACAGGACCGCCCCCGAGTATACGTGAACGCCGCGGCCTCACCGGGGGCTCAGGGCGGCGCCTCGGTGAGCTCGCGCAGGATACTCTCGGCGACATGCTGCACCTTGCGCCCGTCAGTCGAGACGACGATGTCGGCGATGCCGGCATAGAGCGGGGCGCGTGCGCTCATCAAGAGCCCGAGCCGCTCCGCCGGGTCGCCCTGGGCGATGAGGGGGCGGTGGCGACCGTAGCGCACGCGATGCACCTGCTGCGCCACCGAGGTTTCGAGGTACACCACCCGGCCGCGCTCGGCCAGGTGCCGGCGGTTCTCCTCCAGCAGCACCGCGCCGCCCCCGGTGGCGAGCACGATGCCCTCGAGCGCGGTCAGCGCGTCGATGGCTTCGCGCTCGCGTTGCCGGAAACCCTGCTCGCCCTCCTTCTCGAAGATGAAGGGGATGTCGACTCCGGTGCGCCGCTCGATCTCGCCATCGCTGTCGTAGAAGGGCAGCTTCAGCGTGCGCGCCACATAGCGGCCCACCGCGGTCTTGCCGGAGCCCATGGGCCCGATGAGGAAAACACTGGTTTTGCCGCGCATATGCGCCGACAGGATACCTAAAACGCCGCGGCCGCCTTCAGAAGGCGGCCGCGGGACTCATCAGGGCCAGCGCCAGGGCGCTTTAGTTCATGACGTTGACGCCCTCGCGCACGATCTTCGGGGTGATGAAGATCATGAGCTCATCCTTGAACTCCTGGTGCACCGTGTTCTTGAAGAGGTGCCCGAGGACCGGGATGTCGCCGAGGTAAGGGACCTTGGTGTCATCCTCGCGGTCGGTAGTGGAGAGGATGCCGCCGAGCACCACGGTCTGGCCGTCATTCACCAGCACCTGCGTGGAGATCTCGCGGGTGTTGATCGAGGGCACATTGACGCCACCGGAGGCGACCACGATCGTGCCGACCGCGTCGTCACGGACGTCGAGGTCGAGGATGATGCGGTTGTCAGGGGTGATCTGCGGAGTGACCTTGAGCGAGAGCACTGCCTTCTTGAACTGGATGGTAGTGGCGCCGCTCGAAGCCGACTGCTGGTAGGGAATTTCCTGGCCCTGCTCGATGACCGCTTCCTTCTGGTTGGCGGTGATGACGCGTGGGGTGGCGATGATGTTCGCCTGGGTCTCGGCCTGCGCCGCCGAAAGCTCGAGGTCTACGAGGAAGTTGTTGCCGAGGATACCCAGCGCGAGCGAGCCGGCCGGGCTCGACACCGGCAGGTTGACGTTGTAGCGGTTCACGGCATTGCTGCCCGTGGGCAGCGTCACCGGGTAGATCGAGGTGCCGCCGTTGCCCTGCAGGTTGGTAAGGGCGGAGCTCACGATCTGGTCGGTACCGGCGGCGGTGCCGCTGGTAGTCACGAGTCCCGTCTGGCCGTTCTGGTTGACGCTGGTGAAGCCAAAGCGCGCGCCGAGGTCACGCTCGAAATCGTTGTTCACGAGCACGATGCGGGCCTCGATCTGCACCTGGCGCACCGGGATGTCGAGGGTCGCCACCAGGCGGCGGATGTCGGCGATGCGGTCGGCGGTGTCCTGGAGGAGGAGCGTGTTGGTGCGCTCATCGACCGCGACGCTGCCGCGCTGCGAGAGCAGCGAGTTGGTCTGGGTCTTCACCAGCGCGGCCATGTCGGAGGCCTTGGCGTAGTTGACCTGCAGATACTCGGAGCGCAGCGGCGCGAGTTCCTGCACGTCCTTCTTCGCGGCCAGTTCGGCCTTCTCGCGGGCGGCCAGCTCCGCCTGCGGCGCAACGATGATGACGTTGTCCTGGCGGCGCTTGTCGAGGCCCTTGGTGCGCAGCACGATGTCGAGGGCCTGGTCCCACGGCACGTTCTGCAGGCGCAGCGTAACGTTGCCGCTGACCGAGTCGCTGACCACAATGTTCTGGCCACTGGCATCGGCCAGCAGCTGCAGTACGGCGCGCGTCTCGATGTCCTGGAAGTTCAGGGTGAGGCGCTCGCCGGTGTAGACCGGCTTGTCCTCGGGGGCGTTGAGCGCCTTGTGGCGCGGCGCCACCTCGACCACATACTGATCGTCCGACTGGTAGGCGAGCTGCTCGTAGTCGCCATTGGCTGAGATGGCGATGCGCGCGCCGGTGCCGACACGGCTGACGTCGAAGCTGTTCACCGGCGTGCCGTAGTCGGTAGCGTCATAGCGACGTACCAGGTTCGCCGGCACCCCGGCGTCACCGAAGTCCACCACGATCTGGTTGCCGACCTGGTGCAGGTTGATGTGGGTATGCGGGTCGGAGAGCTTGACGATCACGCGCCCCGCACCGTCGGCGCTGCGGCGGAAGTCGATCGCGCGCAGTTCGCGCACCCCGGGGCCGCTGCTGCCGGTGACGGCGTTGGAGCTGTTCGGAGTGCTGGCAACCGCAGGAGCAGCGGCGGCGCCAACCGCACCGGTGGCACCGAGCAGCACCACGATGTTGTTGCCCTCCACGCGCGTGTCGTAGGGCACCAGCTTGTCGAGGTTCAGCACCAGGCGCGTGCGGTCCTTGGTCTCGGCCGCGAGGATGGTGTCGAGCCCGGAAGCGTGCACGTCGATGCGCCGCGAGGGCAGCGCCAGGGTCGTGTTGGGCAGGTCAAGGGAGATGCGCGCCGGATTGTCGATGGTGAACGACAGGGGCTGCGGCGCCGGGGCCGACAGGCGCATCGTGAGTTGCAGTTGCTGGCCGGCGAGCGGCTGCACATCGATGGCTTGCAGTGCGGGTTGATCCGCGGCCAGTGCAGGTGCTCCCGCGAGCATGCCGAATGCTCCCGCGAGCACGAGGGCCGTGCCGAGAAGACGATTGATCAGGCGATGGCGTTGCATTCTGAAGAACTCCCTGCTGGACCTTACTCGTTCAATGCCAGCGCGGCGGGGCGCTCCATGTACCCGCCTACACTGTCAGGAACGATTTCAACAACACTGATTTTCGAAGGGCTGATCTCGGTGATCTTGCCTTCGGCCTGGCCGATGTGATTGCCGGTGGTGACCCGGTGCACCAGGCCATCCTTGGTCTGCACCAGGCCGAAGATCGACCCGCCGAGACGCAGCGTGCCGACCATTTTCAAGGTGTCGAGCGAGTACTGCTCGAGGAACTCGCGGTTGCGCTTCTGATCGGGGCGCACGCCGGCCAGTCCCGCGCCGGAGCCGGGGCTGCTCGGCAGGAACGGCGAACGCAGGTCGGAAGCTGCGTACACGAAGGTTTCGTAGGGCTTGATCTCCGGCAGCGGCTCCACGCGGCCACCGGGCTCTTTCTTGGTGTCGTCCACGAAGCGCTGCAGCTCGTCATCGGCGCTCGAGCAGGCGGCGACGGCGGCGTAGGCGGCGCACGCGAGGCTCAGGCACACGAGACGCAGCGCGGTTCGGTTGGCGGGCTTGTGCATAAGTGGGTACCGGCTCACGACATTCATGGGATCAGCCGCCCGCCTTGGGGCGCTTGGGGGCGTTCTTGTTCTTGTCGGCCTCACCCGCGGCGATCTCGTCCTCATCCAGGTAGCGATAGGTCTTCGCCGTGAGCTCAAGGGACAACTGGTCGTAGGCGTCCTTGCTGTCCGGCTTGATGTCGATGTCGTGCAGCGTGACGATGCGCGGCAGCGCCGCGATGCCGCTCACGAATTCGCCGAACTGGTGGTAGCTGCCGGTCAGCTTGATCTTGATGGGCAGCTCCGCGTAGAAGTCCTTGCGCTGCTCGGCCTGCGGCTGGAACAGCTTCTCCTGCAGGCCCGCGGCGAGGCCGGTCTGCGAGATGTCCACCAGGAGGCTCGGCACCTCAGTCTTGCCGGGCAGCTGGCGCAGCAGGGCGCCGAAGGAGCGCTCGATGTCCTTCAGCTGCTGCTTGTAGACCTCGAGGTTCACCGCCTTGGCGTGCTTCTCGCGAAACTCACCGCGCAGCTTCTGTTCCTCGGCGGTGAACTGCTCCAGGCGCGGACGCTGCTCGCTCCACACGAAGAAGTAGATACCGAGCGCCGAGAGCACCAGGAAGGCAACGCCGACGGCGCCGCCGAGCACCGGCAGGGGCCAGCGGCCCGGGTCGCGCGGATCAAGCGACCGCAGCTCCTCAAGAATATTCATTGCTGCGCTCCCGCACCGCCGAGGCTTGCCTTGCGGATCTTGTTCTTGGCCGCACGCGTGCCGCCGTCATCCGGGGCGGAAGCGGTGACCTGCTGCGCGCTCAGGGTGAAGCTCGAACCGGGGCCTGAGCCCTTGGTGGTCTGCACCACTTCCAGCGACGGGTTGCGCAGCCACTGCGAACCGTCGATGTTGCGCATGAAGGAGGACACGCGCGTGCTCGACTGCGCGATGCCGTCGAACTTGAGTGTCGTGCCACTTTGCTTGACCGACGTGAGGTATACGCCCTCGGGCAGCGTGCGCACGATCTCATCGAACACGTGCACGATCTCCGGTCGCGAGCGTTGCAGCTTCTCGATGATCTCCATGCGCGCGATGTACTTCTGCTTGGCGGTCTCGAGGTTGTTGATCTCCTCGTTTTCCTTGTCCAGCGTCCTGATCGCGGTGCGCAGCGTGTCGTTGCGATGCTGCTGCGCGTCGATCATCTGCGAGTACATCAGGTAGGCGGCGAAGGTGGTGAACATCGCGGCGACCGCGGCCACACCCAGTGCCACCAAGAACTTGAGCTTGCGCTCTTTGCGTTTGCTTTCCCGGTGGGGAAGCAGGTTTATGCGTGGCATATCAGTCAAAGCTCCGCAGGGCGAGGCCACACGCAGTCAGCAGTGCGGTGGCATCGCGTTGCACCGCCTGCGCCTTGGCGCGCGAGGACAGCTTCATCTGGCCGAGCGGGTCGCCCTTCTCGGCGGAAATACCCACGCGGCTGGAGATGACCTCTGCCACGCCGGGGATATTGGCGCAGCCACCGCATACCAGGATCTTCTCCGGCTGCTCGCGCCCGGAGCCCGAGGCGAGGTAGAACTGCAGTGAGCGGCTCACCTGCTGCGTCATGTCATCGATGAAGGGGTCGAGCACTTCCGACTGGTAATTGCCGGGCAGGCCGCCTTCCTTCTTGGCGCGACCGGCCTCCTCCATCGCGAGACCGTAGGTGCGCATGATCTCCTCGGTGAGCTGCTGCCCGCCGAAGGCGAAGTCGCGCGTGTAGACCACTTTGAGGTTGCGCAGCACGCTGAAGGTGGTGCTGCTCGCGCCGAAGTCGACGACCGCGATGGTGCGGTCGATACCGCCATCGGGCATCTGATGCGTCATCAGCTTGCAGGCGTTCTCGAGCGCAAAGGCTTCGACGTCGACGATCTTGGCGGACAGGCCCGCAGCCTTCACGGCCGCCTGGCGCTGCTCGACGTTCTCGGTGCGCGTGGCGACCAGCAGCACGTCGTTGCTGTCGGTGTCCTTCTCATTCGGGCCCAGCACTTCGAAGTCGTACGAGACCTCGTCCATGGGAAAGGGGATGTACTGGTCAGCCTGCATCTCCACCTGAGCCTCCAGATCCCCGGCGCGCAGCGCCCGCGGCATCTGGATCACCTTGGTGATCGCAGCGTCGCCGGAGATCGCGACCGCGACCTCGGCGCTCTTGGCACCCGCGCGCTTCACGGCGCGCCGGATCGCCTCGCCGACGGCCTCCGCATCCACGATCGCCTTCTCGTTAATGGCGTTCTGGGGGGTGGGCTCGGCGGCATACGCCTCCACGCGGTACTGGCCACCGGCCATCGACAGCTCGATAAGCTTCACCGACGAGGTGGTTATGTCAAGTCCCAGGATAGGGCGGTACTTACGCTGCAGCAGCAACATTTTTATTTCCTTTTCAGGACATTACGCCTGAAATTGACCGCCCTGTATTAAACTCAGGAACACTATATATCAGCGCAAAGTTAAATTGAACGTGAGGGACCTCACGGATGTGCACGGTACCCGCAGTGCGCTGTAGCGGACTGCCGACAGCGTCACGGGTGCGATAAGTCGCAGCGTGCGGGATCAACGAATGCAGCGGCGTGTGGTCCAAGCGTCCTTTGGGGGACGCGCGAAGCACTACGGCAGAGCGGGAGGTGGGTACTGTGCGAGCGAGGATTGAGTCGGTGACGAACCGCAGCCTGGGTGCGCGTGACCGTGCGCGCCCGAGTGCGTTAACGTTCGAACCGGCAACCCCGCTGTCATAGGTACTTGCGTCCCGTAGACCGGAGGCTTTGCGTCCCCACCTTTCGGTGAGTTTGCCCTGAAACGGCGGCTACTATGCATAGCCGTTAATGGGAGCGCAAGCACGGAGAGTTGGTTTCTGTGAAATGGAATTACTTTCGAGTCCTGGCGATTATCTGCTCCAGTGTGATGCTGTTCACACTTCTGGGTGCCTACGCGCTGGCGTGCAGCTACGTGTATCTGGTGCCCTCCCTGCCCTCGATCGAGTCGATGCGCAACGTCGAACTGCAGGTGCCGCTGCGCGTCTACACGCGCACCGGCGCCCTGATAGCGCAGATCGGCGAGCAGCGGCGCATCCCGGTCACCTACGACCAGATCCCTGAGCTGGTGAAGCACGCCTTCCTCGCTGCCGAGGACGAGCGCTTCTTCGAGCATCACGGCATCGACTACTTCGGCGTGGTGCGCGCGGTGCTCATCGACGTCGTCTCCGGCGACAAGACCCAGGGCGCGAGCACGATCACGATGCAGGCCGCGCGCAACATGTTCCTGAGCCTGGACAAGACCGCGCGCCGCAAGCTGCAGGAAACCTTCGTCACCTACCGCATGGAGCACGAGTTCAGCAAGCAGGAGATCTTCGGGCTCTACCTCAACGTGATCTTCTTCGGGCAGCGTGCTTACGGTGTCGCGGCCGCCGCCGAGGCCTTCTTCGGCAAGACGCTCGACAAACTCGACGTCGCCGAGGCCGCCACCATCGCCGGCCTGCCCAAGGCGCCCTCGCGCTACAACCCGATCGTCGATCCCCAGGCCGCTACCGGGCGGCGCGCCTACGTGCTGCGCCGCATGCGCGAACTCGGCTACGTCGATGCCGCGACCGCGGAAGCTGCCAACAAGGAGCCCATGGAAGCGCGCGCGCACGCGCCGCTGTTCGACGTCGAGGCGCCCTACGTCGCGGAGATGGCGCGCCTGGAGCTGCGGCAGCGCTTCGGACCTTCCGCGGAAAGCGCCGGCTACAAGGTGTACACCACCATCGACGGGCGCCTGCAGGGCGATGCCAACCGCGCCGTGCGCGTCGGCCTCATCGAGTACGACCGCCGCCACGGCTGGCGCGGGCCCGCCGGGCACGTGGACCTGCCCGCGCACGGGGACCCCGACTACGACGGCCTCGTGGATGAGTACGCCGCCATCGGTAACCTCGTACCGGCGATCGTGGTGTCGGTGGAGGAGAAGGGCGTGCACGCGTACCTGAAGGGCTCCGGCAACGCCGCGATCGACTGGGATGGCCTGTCCTGGGCCCGCAAGGAGCTGCGCAACGAGACCCTAGGGCCCGCACCCAAGGACGCCGGTCAGATCCTCGCGCGCGGCGACGTCGTGTACGTGGTGACCGACAACAAAGGGCACGCGCAGCTGGCGCAGATCCCGGAGGCGCAAAGCGCCCTGGTGGCGCTCGATCCGAACGATGGCAGCGTGGTGGCGCTCGTCGGTGGCTTCGACTATTTCACCAACAAGTACAACCGCGTGACCCAGGCGCGGCGCCTGCCGGGTTCGGGCTTCAAGCCGTTCCTGTATTCCGGCGCCCTCGAGCACGGCTTCACCCCGGCGAGCGTCATCCTCGATGCGCCGATCGTGCTCGACGGCAACGGCAGCGAGGACAACTGGCGCCCGGAGAACAACGAGCGCCAGTTCAGCGGTCCGACCCGTATGCGCGAGGCCCTGGTGCATTCGCGCAACCTGGTCTCGATCCGCATCCTCAAGGAGATCGGTATCGCGACCGCGATCGACTACGTGCAGCGCTTCGGCTTCGATCCGAAGATCATGCCGCACGACCTGACGCTCGCGCTGGGCACCATGGCGGTGACGCCGCTCGACCTGGCGGCCGCCTACGCGGTGTTCGCCAACGGCGGCTATCGCGTGCAGCCCTACTTCATCGAGCGCATCGAGGACGCCTCAGGCCAGGTGGTGTGGCGCGCCGCGCCCAAGCGCGTGTGCCCGCAGTGCGAGCAGGCCGCCGTTCCCGGGGTGCCCGGCGAGCAGGGTGCGCAGCCGCTGCGTACCGCCGATAGCGCGCAGGGAGAACCGGCGCCGCTGCCGGCCGCGGAAGTCGCGCCGCGCGTCATCACCGCGCAGAACGCCTTCGTCATGGACGACATGATGGCGGATGTCATCAAGCGCGGTACCGGCAGCCGCGCCAGATCACTCAACCGTGGCGACATCGCGGGCAAGACCGGCACCACCAACGAGGCCAAGGACACCTGGTTCAACGGCTTCACACAGAACCTCGTGGCGACGGTGTGGGTGGGATTCGACCAGGAGCGTCCGCTCGGCGAGGCCGAGGAAGGCGCGCACACGGCACTGCCGATCTGGATCAACTTCATGGGAGAGGCCCTCAAGGGCGTGACCGAGCAGCGCCGCGCCATGCCCGATGGCATCGTCACCCTGCGCATCTCGCCTGACACCGGGGCGCTGGTGAGCGCCGAGAACCCGGCCGGACTGCCCGAGATCTTCATCGCCGATCATCTGCCCTCGGCCGCGGACGCGGCGGCGGCGGTAGCGGCGCAGGGGCAGCAGGCCCAGCAGAGCGGCGAACCGATCTTCTGAACCCATGGCCAAGCGACACCCGACGCGCGGCGACAACCTGCGGCGCGCGCTGGCGCAGGAAGCTGCGCGCATCATGGCCGAGCACGGCATCCGCGACTTCCTGGTCGCCAAGCGCAAGGCCGCCGAGCGTTTCGGCGTCACCGACGGCGGCGCGGTGCTGCCGAAGAACAGCGAGATCGAGGAGGCGCTCGCCGCCTACCAGCGCCTGTTCGGGGGCGCCTCGCACCTGCAGGCCCTGCATGCGCAGCGCACCGCGGCGCTGGCGGCGATGCGCTACCTGCGCGAGTTCGAGCCGCGGCTGGTAGGCGCAGTGCTCTCGGGCACCGCAACCGAGCATTCCGACGTGCAGCTGCACCTGTTCGCCGACCGCGCCGAGTCGGTCACCCTGAAGCTCATCGACCAGGGCATCCCGCACGAGGTGACCGAGCGGCGCGTGAAACTCAACGCCGAGCGCAGCCGCGCCTTCCCCGGCGTGCGCTTCGAGATGGACGCGCAGCCGATCGAGGTGACCGTATTCCCGCCCGAGGGCATCCGGCAGGCGCCGGTGAGCCCGGTGGACGGCCGTCCCATGCGCCGTGCCAGTGCGCTCGAGGTCGAGGCATTGCTGCAGCAGCCTTGAGAGAGCGCCGCAGCCAGGGCGCGGCGGCGGGGGGCCACTTGCTATAGTGCCGTTAGCTTTTCGGAGAACAACATGTACGCCGTGCCGCGCCTGCGACCCCTGCTCCTCGGTTCCCTTCTGGTGCTGCTGAACGCCACCATCGCGCCCGCCTACGCCGAGGGACCCCCGCCTGCGTGGAGCTACGGAGGCAGCACCGGGCCAGCCCACTGGGGCAGCGAGGACCCGGCCTACGCCACCTGCGGCGTCGGGGAGCGCCAGTCGCCGATCGACATTGAGAGCGCCACGCGCGTGGACCTCCCGCCGATCGAGTTCGCTTACCAGCCGGTACCGCTCGTCGTCACCGACACCGGTTTCACCATGCAGGTGAATGTGCCCCCCGGCAGCGGCGGCATCACGGTGGGCAAGGATCACTACGACCTGGTGCAGTTCCATTTCCACCGCCCGAGCGAGGAGAAGATCCGCGGCCGGCGCTTTGCCCTGGTCGTGCACCTGGTGCACAAGAGCACGGACGGCAAACTCGCGGTGGTGGCGGTGCTGTTCAGCCGCGGCAAGGGCAACCCGGTGCTGAAGCAGGTGCTCGAGAACATGCCGGCGCCCGGGCAAAAGGAGAAGGCGGTGCCCGGGGTGACGCTCGATCTTGCGCAGCTGCTGCCGAGCGCGCGCGGCTATTACACCTTCGACGGCTCGCTCACCATCCCGCCGTGCAGCGAGGGCGTCCGCTGGTTCGTGCTCAAGCGCGTCATGCAGGCCAAGAGCGGTGAGATCCTGCTGTTCGCCACGCGCTACGCGGACAACGCGCGCCCCACGCAACCGACCCATGGCCGCAAGATCCAGCAGACTCAGTAGCCCGCGGCGCGCGCGGCAAGCTCAGCCGCGCTTCTTGATCTCCACGTAATCGCGGCGCGTCGGCCCGGTGTACAGCTGGCGCGGGCGGCCGATGCGCATCGCCGGGTCCGAGATCATCTCCTGCCAGTGCGCCACCCAGCCGACCGTGCGCGCGATGGCGAACATCACGGTGAACATCGAGCGCGGGATGCCGATGGCGCTGTAGATGACCCCCGAGTAGAAATCGACGTTCGGGTACAGCTTGCGCTCGATGAAGTAGGGATCCTTGAGCGCGATCTCCTCGAGGCGCAGCGCGAGATCCAAGAGCGGGTTGTCGCTGCGCCCGAGCTGCGCGAGCACCTTGTGGCACATCTCGCGGATGATCTTGGCGCGCGGATCGAAGTTCTTGTAGACGCGGTGACCGAAGCCCATGAGCCGGAAGTGGCTCGACTTGTCCTTGGCCATGGCCAGGAACTTCGGGATGTTGTCCACCGTGCCGATCTGCTCGAGCATCGACAGCACCGCCTCGTTGGCGCCCCCGTGAGCCGGGCCCCACAGGGCCGAGACACCGGCGGAGATGGCCGCGTAGGGGTTGGCGCCGGTGCTGCCGGCGAGGCGCACGGTGGAGGTGCTGGCATTCTGCTCGTGATCGGCGTGCAGCACGAACAATAGATCGAGCGCCTTGGCCGCGATCGGGTCGAGCTTGTACGGTTCGCACGGCACCGCGAACAGCATGCTGAGCACGTTGCTGGCGTAATCCAGGTCGTTGCGCGGGTAAACGAAGGGCTGGCCGAGGGAGTGCTTGTGCGCCGCGGCCGCGATGGTCGGGATTTTGGCGATGATGCGGTGCGCGAAGATCTCGCGGTGGCGCGGATTATGGATGTCCATCGTGTCGTGATAGAACGCCGACATCGACGCCACGACCCCCGATACCATCGCCATTGGGTGCGCGTTGTGGTGGAAGGCGTTGAAGAAGCGCAGCAGCCACTCGTTGATCATCGTGTGATAACGGATATTGCCGGTGAATTCCTCGAGCTGCTTCGCGGTCGGCAGGTCGCCGATGAGAAGCAGGTAAGCCACCTCCATGAAGGTACTGCGTTCGGCCAGCTGCTCGATCGGGTAGCCGCGGTAGAGCAGCACCCCCGCGTCCCCATCGATGTAGGTGATGCGGCTCTCGGTCGCCGCCGTGGCGCCGAAGCCCGGGTCGTAGGTGAAGACGTCGAGGTCTTTGTAGAGGCCTGCGATGTCGAGTGCGGCAGGTCCCAAAGTGCCGCTGCGCACCGGCAGCTGGGCGCTGCGCCCGCTGTCGCGGTCACTGAGCTCGAAGGTCTTGCCGCTCTTGTCGGTCATTTCCGCTGCCGCTTTGTCCGTGTGGGCTCGATGCGAAGCAGCGCCACGAGGCGCGTGTCGCGTTTGAACAAAGGAGGGTTACATGGTCGGTGCGCCGAAATCAAGGCACCGGATGGGCTACTCGCGGGTAAAGACAGAGGCGCCGCCGTGCGTGCGCTGGCCTCGTCTCAACGGACGACGCGCGGCTCGCGGCGGGCCAGCTGCGCAGGTTCGATCAGGATGAATGTGAGGCCAGGATGAATGTGAGGCGCCGCGATGGCGCTCGCCTCAGGCTTCGGCGGCCAGGTTCACCGCGCAGGGACCCGGGGAGCGCTGCGCCAGTTTAGGTCCCGTTCGCGCGGGGACCGGGAGGCAGTCAGGCGTTACTTCGCCGCGGCGGCGGCGTACTTCTTGCGGAACTTGTCGACGCGGCCGGCGGTGTCCACGATCTTCTGCTTGCCCGTATAGAAGGGGTGGCAGTTGGAGCACACTTCGACCTGCAGGTCGTGGCCGAGGGTCGAGCTTGTCTTGAACGTATGGCCGCAGGTACAGCTGACCGTGATCTCTTTATATTCGGGGTGGATCGCGTCTTTCATGGCGGGCTCACAGCGTTCTCAGTGGAAGGACCTACCGCTATATAGGGCGGCGGCCAGTCGAGTTAAAGGGCGCGGGAGTTTAGCGGCAGTGTCGCGTCCCCTCAAGCGCTGCCGTAACGGGACCGCTCGCCCGGGGGCCCCTTATCCACAGAAGCTGTGGACAACTCTGTGGACTGCGGGCCACGCAGGCAGCCGTTTTCGCAGTCAGATTGCATATTTGTTACCTTGATCAAAAAATGAGCAGGCTATTTTAGCCTGTTTTTTCAACTAGTTACGGGCATGTTATGGAGCAGCTTGACCGCTTTGACTCGTAATCTACTCATTCTCCGACCGGACCCCCCGCCCCTGTGAATAAAGCTGCCGGGTTGCCTGTTGCCGCCTCAGGGACAGCAATTGACAACCCGGATTCGCCGGTCATTTGCGTCGTTTCTGCCATAAAAAGGAGCAGCGTTTCGTTGAGGAAGCGCAGTCCCAGTGCACTCGGGCGGTAGCCGAAGCCGGTGCTGAGCAACAGGCCGCGGCGCATGCCTTGATCCAGCGCCGCAGCGATGCGCGAAAGTTCGAGCCCGGTGCGCTCGCGGAAGAGCGCGGCAGGGAAGCCGGCGCACAGGCGCAGCGCGTTGAGCATGAACTCGAACGGCAGCTCGGCCTGCGCAATCACGCGGCGTACGAGCTCTGCATCGCGTGCCGCAAGATAGCGGCGCGGCTCGCGCGGCTGGGTGGTGCGGGTGATCTCGCCGCGCTCGGCAAAAGTCAGTTTGCCGTGCGCGCCGGCGCCCACGCCCAGATAGTCCCCGAATTCCCAGTAGTTCAGGTTGTGGCGGCACTCGCGATCGGCGCGCGCGTAGGCGGACACTTCGTATTGTTGGTAGCCAGCGGCCCCGAGGCGCTCACCACACTCGGCGAGCATCTGCGCGGCGAGATCATCGTCCGGCAGCAGCGGGGGGTGCGCGGCGAACACCGTGCCCGGCTCGAGTGTGAGCTGGTAGTGCGACACGTGCGCGGGTGAGAGCGCGAGCGCCTGATCCACGTCGGCCAGCGCGCCGCCCAGCTGCTGCCCCGGCAGCGCGTACATCAGATCGAGATTGAAGTTGCTGAGCCCGGCCGCGTGCAGCTCCTCGGCGGCGCGCCGCGTCTCATCCGGGGAGTGGATGCGACCGAGCGCCGTCAGGATGGCCGCGTCGAAACTTTGCGCGCCGAGCGACACGCGCGTCACGCCCGCCGCACGATACTCGCCAAATGCGCCGCGCTCGATGGTGCCGGGATTGGCCTCGAGGGTGACTTCGGCACGCGGCGCCAGCGTGAGGTCACGCCCGGCGGCCTCGAGCACCGCACCGATCGCGCGCGGCGAGAACAGGCTCGGCGTGCCGCCGCCGAAGAAGACACTCTGCACCGGGCGCCCGGCCACTGAGGGCGCCTGGGCGTTGAGATCCTGGGCGAGGCGCTGAACGTAAGCCGCCTCGCCGAGCTCAGCGCTGAGGGTGTACGAATTGAAATCGCAGTACGGGCACTTGCGCACGCACCAGGGGAAGTGCACATAGAGTGACAGCGGCGGGGTAGCGAGCATGGGAGGCGTCGGCGCCACTCAGCGCAGCTCCGAGAGAAATCTCAGCAGCCACTCGTTCACCTCGCGCGGCCGTTCCATCTGCATCATATGGCCGGCCTCGGACAGCATCGCCACCCCGCGCACGTCGCGGTACTGCTGCTGCAGCGCCCCGAGCGGATCATCGCCGTGCCAGGCCTCGAGGTCGCAATCGCGCTCGCTGCCGATGAAGTAGAAGGGCGCCGGGTTTTTCACACCCTCGAAGCGCCGCCGCTGTGCCCAGCGCAAGTCCATGGCGCGATACCAGTTGAGACCGCCGGTAAAACCGGTGCGCGCGTACTCACTCACGAAGAACTCCATCTCCAGCTCCGTGAGCCAGGGCCAGGGAAATGGCGGCGGCTCGGGCAGCGCTGCGAGATAAGCCGTGCCGGGCGGATGCTTCCACACGTCCAGGTAGTGATAGTCACCGCTCAGGGCGTAGAACACCTTGGTCAGAAACTCGCGCGGCTGCGCATTGAGTGCCGCATCCGCAGGCCCGGGCGGCTCGAAGTAGTGGATGTGCACAAAGTGATTCTTCGCCCACTGCTCGGCCTCCCGCAGCGGTGCGAGCTGCGGGTTGTGCGGCGTGGCCGGATTTTCGAGCCCGACGATGGCTCGCACGCGCCCGGGATGGCGGAAGGCGAGGTCATAGATCGCGAACACGCCGAAGTCGAGTCCGACGAAGACGGCCGACTGCTCGCCGAGATGCTCGAGCAGGCCGCTGAGATCGCCGACCGTATGCTCGACGTCGTAGGCCGCAGGATCCGGCGGCGCATCGGTCTGTCCCATGCCGCGCATGTCGGGAGCCACGACCCGCCAGCCGGCCGCGGCGAGCGCGGGGATCTGGTGGCGCCATGAGAACCACAGATGCGGGAAGCCATGACAGAGCACCACGAGCGGGCCTGCGCCCTGCTCAACGTAGTGCATGCGGATGCCGTTCACCTGCGCGTAGTGGTGAGTCCAGTGGGCCATGATCCTCATAGTAGCGCCTGTGGCAAAACCGGCAGGCGCGCTGGCTGGGGGGAAAGCACAGCGCCGTTTGGGCGTCGCGAACTGAAAAGCAACGCTCGGCGGCGACACCGTGAGGCCGCCGGACCATGAAGAGGATCCTCGGCAAGGCACGTACCGCGCAGTGTTAAGTAGGGCGCCGCGCTTACACGGAGCAACAACTTGAGCTTTACAGTTTCGCAACCCGGCAGCAGCGGTTGATACACCCAGGATGTTACAACTGCTTGATTGCGCGCGGTTCTGAAGGCGCCGGTACGATTCTTGAACGTACTCTCCAAATAATCTCCGGGCCATTCGAACAACTAACAAAGGGCGCTGTAGTGAATAAGAAGCTTTTGATCGCGACGACATTTGCCGGTGCGCTGTGCACGGTGGCATCCGCGCCGAGCCTGGCACAGGTGGAGCTCACCGCAGTTTACGTGCAGCAGAATTTCTATCAGAGCGGCTCTTCGGTCATTCCGATCGCGAGCAGCACCGACCCGATCGTGCTGTCGACGATTGCTGAACTCGGGGACAATGGACCCGGCGGCAATGCCAAGGTGCAGTTCATCTTCAACTCCGCCACCGCGGACGCCTTCACGTCAGTCACTCTGTCGGGACCGGGCTTCAGCACACCGCAGGCACTGTCCGCGCCCGTCGCCACCCCGAACGGCAACTCCATCAATTACCAGAGTGTCTACAACGCCAGTAACTTCTCGAGTTTGGCGGCCCTGAACGCGACCTACTCCCCGGGCATCTACACGTTTACGGCCACCGCCAGCAACCCGGCACTGTCGCAGACGGCGACGCTCGACTACGACGCCAATCATCTGCCCACCATTAACGGCGCGAACGCGCTGCCGGCGCTAACCACGAGCAGCTACAGCGCCCTGCAGGGCATGAGCGCGGGTTCCGCCTTCACCTTCAATTTCAACACCTTCACCGGCGATGGCGTCACCACCTTCCACCAGAATCCCTATACGCAGATCGGGATCTTCGACCCCGAGACACAGCAGGGCATCTACAGCTCGCCGCTGCTTTCCAACACGGCGACGAGCTTCACGCTGGGTGCCAACACCCTGCTGCCGGGCACGGCGTACGTCTACCTCCTGAACTTCGACAACCAGGTGAACCTCGGCTGCACCAAGTCCACGACCTGCAACAGCCTGGAGTTCTCGACCTATACCTTCGGCACCTTCACGACCGCACAGGGCACCGCGGCGGTGCCCGTGACCGTGACCCTCGCAGGCGGTACCCTCGCCGCCCCGACCGCCCTCCCCACTAACTACGGCTACGTCGGCCAGCTCAACGGCCAGATCGGCGGAGCTCCTGACGTCTCGTTCTACAAGTTTTACTGGAACGGCGGCGCCTTCGAGGCCAGCACCAGCATCACGGGGGCGCCTCCCGGGGCGCTCTACCAGCTCGAGCTCACCAACCTGCAGGGCACCGTGCTCTACGATGTGACCCTAAACCAGCTCGAGAACGGCACGCTGGATGAGCTCCTGGGTTCGGGTTTCTACGAGATCGGCCTCGTTGCCGACAGCACCACGCCCGACCCCAACTACTCGCTGACCTTCGAGACGCCCGTGGAGGGTGGACCTGCCTCGGTTCCCGAACCCGGCACCTTCGCGCTCCTCGGCCTCGGTCTTGCCGTTCTTGGTCTGAGGCAGCGCCGGCGCGCCGCGGCCTGACCCGAAGCGACAATGCCACAGCAGCAGGGCACCTTCCGGTGCCCTGTTCGTTTTGGGAAGCGACGAGTTCCGCGGCGGCCCGAAGGCTACTCGGCGTTCTGCACCTGCTCGCCTAGCATTGGATGCCTATGGTGACAGAAGATAACTGACATAGATAACCCATTTCCAGGCGCTGTAAAAACGGGCATTCTGACGTCTATAGACGGTGACCGGCGGAAACTGGAAGCACCAACCTGGCCTGTAGCCAGTGGTGTAGCCAAAGCTGGCGTCCGTACGGAGTGCTTATGGCTACAGCGAAAAATCGCCTGTCTGACCGAGAAGTACGAGCCCTACTCTCTCGAAAGGCACGCGGTACGGCGAATGACGGTGGCGGTTTGTACCTGAGAATCCGTGACAGCGGTCGCGGCGAATGGCTCTTTCGATACGGCTTAAACGGTCGCGACCGATGGATGCCGCTGGCGAGCGCTGACGACCTGCCGCTGGAAGCTGCCCGCAAGAAAGCACGGGCGCTTCGGGTCGCGGTGGACGATGACCGAGACCCGATAGCCGAACGGCGGGCAGCAGCAACTAGCGCGCGGGAGCGGGGCACGTTCAGGGACCTGGCGGAGCGCTGGTACGCAGCCGAGGTAGGGCCCCGCCTAAAGCATCCCGAGGCCGTCAGGCGGGCGCTAGACCGTCACCTCATCCCCAAGCTAGGGTTGCTGCCTACTGGGGCTGTAAAGCCCTCAGATTGCGCCGGCGTGCTCGAACGGGTGCGAATCAAGCACCCCACAACGGCGAATGACCTCCTGCGATTCTTGCGGGCCATTTTCGCGTTCGCCATTCGCCGGCACCTGATCCAAGTGTCTCCGGTCGGAGCCTTCTCCGCCCGGCTGGACGCAGGTGGGAAGGAGGAAAGCCGAACGCGGGCGTTATCGGCAGATGAGTTATCGGGGCTCTTTGCGGCGATCCGCAAGGAAGCATCGTTCGGTAGCGATAACTTGATGCTCATCCGCCTGCTCCTCGCCCTATGCGTCCGCAAGGGCGAGTTGCTTGCCGCTCGCTGGTCCGAGTTTGACCTAGAGGGCGAGTCGAGTTCCGGCGCTGTCTGGCGACTACCGGCCGAACGGTCAAAGACTGGCGCGCCCCTGGATATTCCCTTGGTGTCGCAGGTAGTCGAATGGCTGCATGCGACTAGAACCGTGTCAGCCGGCAGCGAATGGGTGTTCCCGGCTCGTCGACGCGACGCGCGCTCCAGAGCGGAGCATGTGGGACGCGATACGCTGAATGTAGCGCTAGCGCGCATCGACATTGGCAAGATCGAAGCGTTTACCGTCCACGACCTGAGACGCACCGCGCGAACGCACCTTGCAGCGTTGGGCGTTGCGCCGCATGTCGCCGAACTGTGTCTGAATCACAAGCCGCGAGGCGTCGGAGCAATCTACGACCGGCACAGTTACTTTGCCGAGCGGCGAGCAGCGCTCCAAGCCTGGGCCGACTTACTGACCGCCCTAGAGGGCGGCAGGATCAACGTGATACCCATTCGCGCGGCTAGGCCCGCGCGCCCCCCTATGCGGAAATCTAAATAAGCGGGCGCGCATGCGGCGGGTGCAGTGTCTTAAGTTCACTCATGAGCAGTGTCAGGAACTGCAGAGCTTGAATCTCTATCCGGAGCAGGTGCATCGGTTAGAGATTGCCCTACCGAGTGTTGGCTGGCGAACGCGGCCCTCTCCTCGTATGCAGGACGTCCGGGACAAGCTCGAAACTCTGAGAAAGGCTCAGAAGCGGGTTGAGAAGCTTTACGAACGCCTGTCTACGCCAGCGAGCGCAGCAAGTGGGGAAGCAATGAATCGGCTGTACCTGTCACAGGAGGCGTTGGGCCATCCTCTGGACTCACTCCACGATTCGTTGGAGACAGCCAGTTCTATCGTGGATCGAGCGTTAGTGGACCTGCCGCGCGTGAGACGGAGTACACGGCTTAATAGCGTAGACGTCGTGCTGCTGATTCTAAAGGCACTCGGATTGGGCCACGCGGAGCACTTCGTGAACAGACGGGAGCCGATGCCGGCGTTTCTGATTACCGTGACCCGCAAAAAAAAGCCCTTTCCCCAGGTCGCGCAAATCGTCTCGGAAGCAAGCGGGGGGTGGAGTGTCGAGGACGCGATCCGCGCGTATCAGGCGAAGTCGCGTGGGGAATTGGCCCCCCAATAATCGTACGTATTCCCCACGACAGAGCGAGCGCTTCAATGCAACTTGTAGCCGTTGATCAACGGACGGCTACTTAAGTACATAGCCGTTACGCCTAACCGAAGGTGGCTATGGAAACCGAAACGCTATTAAGACTCCCGGAAGTTGAGCGGCGCACTGGTCTGCGCCGAGCGCATCTGTACAAGCTCGCCCGTGCTGGCGCGTTTCCCCGCCCAGTAAAACTAGGCGCCCGGGCGTCTGCGTGGCGCGCCAGTCAGGTCAACGCTTGGATCGATGCTCGCATCAGCGGTGTCGCTTGAACACACAGCCAAGCCAGCTAACGCTGAACCAGCGACTGACGGCTTTTCTAGAGCACGACGCAGATCCTGGCGAGGGGGGACAGCTCCTTGAGCAGGTTCGCACGTTCATACGCAGGTTCTGCGTCCTGCCGGACGACCATTGCTTGACCGCAGTAACTTTGTGGGTAGCTCACGCCCATATCGTCCAGTCGTTCCATACGACACCACGTCTGATTCTGTCGTCGCCAGAGGCGGGTTCTGGAAAGACAAGAGTGCTCGAAATTCTCGACCTTCTCGTGCCAGACAGCCTGTTTACATTCAACGCGTCGCCGCCGGCGATATTTCGAACACTTGCAACCAAACAAGTCACGCTGCTTTTTGACGAGGTAGACGCCATTTGGAACAAGCGTGGTCAGAACGATAACCATGAAGATTTGAGAGCACTGCTAAATGCTGGATATAAGCGCGGCGCAGCGATTCCTCGCTGCGTAGGTCCAAAGCATGAGGTTGTCAGCTTCCCGGTGTTCTGCGCGGTCGCGCTGGCGGGGCTCGGAGATATGCCCGATACGATCATGACGCGGGCGGTGATCATTCGAATGAGGCGACGGGCGCCCGGTGAAGCAGTAGAGCAGTTCCGCTTGCGCGCGCATGAGCCAGAGGGGCGGGCTTTACAGAAGCGTTTGTCTGCGTGGGCAAAGTGCATCGCTGGCGACGCCGGGGCTTCCTGGCCGAGCCTTCCGGAAGGAATCGTCGACCGACCTGCTGAGGTGTGGGAGCCTCTCCTCGCGGTTGCCGACAGCGCCGGGGGCGACTGGCCGACAAAGGCTAGGGAGGCGTGCGTCGCACTGTGTGGGGTTGCTCAAGACCGCCGTGCGAGCTTAGGCGTTCGACTTCTTTCCGACCTAAGAGTCATCTTCGATTGCGCTGAAGGGATGCATACCGAGACGATTATTGAGCGACTCGTAAATGGCGACGGACTTGAGGATGACGCTCCGTGGGCCGAGCTCCACGGAAAGCCAGTTGGCAAGCGCGGGCTGGCCTCGATGCTAGCCAAGTACAGCGTCAAACCCGTAAAAATCAGAGTTGGGGCGCGTGTTTTGCAGGGCTACCGACGGGCCGATCTCTGGGACGTATGGTCACGCTATCTCCCAAAGCTCGCTTCGAATGCCGCAAGTGCGGAACAGACCGAACAAAGCGGGTCCGAGATGCTGTTTTCCGCCCATGTTCCGAGTGTTCCGGCGTTCCGACAGGAGAAGGAAGCATTCGGCGCGGACAGGGAGGTTTTCTGAATGTCGGCTCTACGGTCGCTTCGGCAGCATGGTTTTCGGCTTGAAGCTGCCGACGGTCAGCTCATCGTTACGCCACGCTCCGCGCTCACCGACGACCTGAGAGCCCTGATCCGCGCTCAGAAGCGAGCGATATTGAACGAACTGGGCGTTCTCGAAACTGAATCCATTGCGCGGCAAACCAAGGTCGAGGCCGAACTACGAGCCCGACCTGATCACCGGTTGGCGTTCGATGTGGCAGACGCGGGGCCGAAGGCCGCGGCCGGCACTCCCGTGTCCGTCGTACTCGCCGTGCGTCACGGTAAGCACATCCTTTCGGGGGAGCTGCACCTTCCCCGCGAGCGATGGGACATGGTGATGTTCCTGCGGACTGTCGCCGACTCCGGTACTGGGCGGCCGTCGTAACTTGGAGCGTCATATGGCGAAGACGGCGAAAAAACCCAATAGCAACCTCTTAGACGGTGCGCCGGTACCGAGTGACGCACTCAAGGCGACCGCCGTAGCGGGGGCAAACCCTGGCGCGCTCCTTGCAAAGATCGCATTGCGTCCCAGCGTACGCGCAGCGGTGACTACGCGGATCTTCTCAAAGCAATTCGGTGAGCTTGAAATTGATTCGCTCGTTGATCAGTTAGCCAGTCAAGCAAATGCGGTCACACAGGGCGATCTGCAGCGAGCTGAGGCAATGCTGGTTGCCCAAGCCCATACGCTGGAGGCGATCTTTCATGAGCTAGCACGGCGTTCGGCTCTCAACCTGGGCGAATATTTGGGCGCGGCCGAGACATATATGCGACTAGCGCTGAAGGCACAGAGTCAGTGTCGGGCGACGCTTGAAACGCTGGCAACTATGAAAAACCCCCACCCCGTCGCGTTTGTTCGGCAGGCCAACATCGCCCACGGCCCCCAGCAGGTGAACAACGGCCCGGCCCCGAATCAAGCTTCTCGCGCGCGGGAATCCGAAAATCCGCCAAACAAACTATTGGAGCAGCATGACAACGAATGGATGGACGCCAGAACGGCGGGAGCGGCAGGCAGCATCAGTTCATCGGTGGAAACCGTGGGAGCGGTCAACGGGACCAAGGACGACCGTGGGTAAGGCGAAGGTCGCCCGCAACGCGGACAGAGGGTCGACCCGTTCGTTACTTCGTCGGCTAGCGCAAGCCTTGCGCGAGCAAAGGGAATCGCTGTAGGCCGAGCAGACGGGTGACCGCTGCATTTGGTGTACGGTCTCCCTTATAGTCTTTACTATCTCCTTGTAAGGGTAATCCGGGACGAGAGGCGTGTTAGGCGTATTGCTACTCGCTATCAGCAGTGAGGTTCGGGCTGCGTCACCCACGCCCACGCCGAAGTCCATTGCCGACATTCCGCTGCAGAAGTGTGTCCCCGCCGAAGTCTTGGGCTGGATTGACTACTTCAGCGTGCAGAGGGCGGCCGACGCCGCCCCACAAGGCCTGAAGCAAACGCAGCGGATGCAAGAGCTAATGGACAAGCTTCCGAAAAGTGATCGACCTGTAGACGAGCTCATGACGCCAGCGCAGTCTTCACAGTTTTCGGAGATCTCAAGCCAGATGCGCATTCACGGCTTTAATAACCTCGCGGAAAGTCAACTTCAGCGAGATGTTCTTGTCATGACATGGGCAGTGGACGCAATAGAGAAGCTTCGAACCAATGCGCCAGACCTGGAAACGTCGGCCGATCCTGGCGGAGATGGAGTGGCGTTAGTGGGGCTTCTGCGCGAAGCCGTGAAAAACGATCGCGACTACGCGCTCAAAGATCCGGGGAATGGCGTTTGCAGTCTCGATCTTGCGCTCTACAAAAAGGAGCGCGAACGAATGGAGGTCGCCCAGACAGTTGTCCATTCCAAGGAGATGTACGAGTGGGAAGCATTGCGCCAGAAGTATCACATCGATGAGGGCACGCCTTTAGATCCCTCAAAGATTCCGAGTCCGGATCGGGAAAAGGCCGTGTGGCTAAACGCAGCCGCGGCAAAACCGCTATATCTCGAAATGACTGCAGCATCCGACTGGGAAAATCTTAGGCAGTTCGCCAGAGTGAGTGATTTGGAATACACCACGTTCCGTGACGACATTCTCATTGGTGCGGGTGCGAAAGACTACGATTACGACACCGGCATTAAGAAAATCTACAAGTCTGCAAACTCCGCTACTAAGCACGTCATTGATTCCTGGGACGTTATCAACAAGAGCATCCCAGACGAAGCGACAAAATCGCTAAAGACTTTCAGAGATCAAAACGCAGAGACGTCGCGCTCTAAGTAGGAGGCGGCATTGGCACCGCGGCGATGGGAGGCCGAGATTACGCATAAGCGTAATGGAGACTTAGGATGAGAACGCATGGTTGGACCCCGGAACGAAGGCTGCGTTACTTCCGTGCGACCCGCTCCTTCGAGAATTTGGGCGAGCCTTACGACTGCAGAGAAGCTTTACCGCCTGGCCTAAGCCCGCAAATCCAACTCCAAGTACGTTGCCACAACGTGGGGCGCTCTTGGAGATCGGCGTGAAGTTCTCTCAGGGACGAGAAGAGTTCGACCGTTAGCTCAGACATACGACGGTCCACATTCGCGAATGACTTGAAATCAGCATGCCCTTCAACACTGAAGCCGCTATTAGCCGCGCAGTGGACTGTTACCGCGTCATCCATTTCGTCCAGTATCTCAACCGCGTCTTCGTACGTTTCTGGAGAGAGTACTTGAACGACGAGTACCGTTCGTTGCAGCACGACCATCGATTGCTTAAACGCCTGTAACGCAACGTCATACTGGGCGGGCACGTGGCGCCGTGCCGGATCCCCTGCAATCGCCGCAAAGGATGCGCGCTGCTGAGTCAAGAACAGAAGCGTTGGCGGAAGGGCCTGCTCAAAGATTAGAACGCGAAACCAGTCGTTATCCAGTGCTCGTTGCTGCTCAAGTGATTTGTCACGACGGGAGACAATCCACGCGTATACGCCCCCGGCCGCGCCCAATGCTGAGCCGAATTGCGTCAGCCAAGCAGGAGCGTGGCCAATCCAATCTAGAAAAGACTTCATCACCCCCGCAATCCAAACCGGGTCGCAGGAGGTTTAGACAACCGAAAGAGGTCCGCGGCTAGTCAGAGTCCGATCTATCAACTCTTCAAGAGAGTCACGAACGTGCGGAGGAGCTTCAAGAGGATAGTGTTCGAGAAAGGCGTCTCTAGAACCGAAATGCGAAATGCTGGGGCCGAACATTCCTAAGAAGAAGGAGCTATTCACGGAATACGTGCCGTCTGGAACGACCACGACGATCGGATCTTGGTTGTTGTCTAGAGAATCCAGTTTCAAGCGCTGACGCACTGCGGCACCGTTGGCTCTTCCGACGAAGACCGGACCACCGAATTTCGAGAGATTAATTTCCATGTGTGCGTTGCCTTCGGCTTAGCGCCAACGTCGTTTCCGACGGAGGCAGAGCAAATTTAATACCTATCATAGTCCCAGGGAAGTACGCGTTCGTTAAATGCCTGACGTAGTTGGGATCGGGACGTTCGGCGAGAGAGTTCGCATCGTTAAACGCGATCGTCAAGCGTCCATCCCCGTCACGTTCAAGCTGGTACTTACCGTCAAACAGGATGTGAGTCGGGCCGGACCACAGAACCATCTCGGGAGGTCCGCCATTCGCCCCGCACTCGTTATGTATGTGCTGAAAGAAGCGAATCAAGTCCGTAGTGCCTTGGCCACGGCCATCGGCGTCCGACGTTGCTTTTGAACTGATCCCGCCTTGTAGCGCAGCCAGTGTGTAAAGATCTTGCTCATTCCAGCCGGTGCCGAACCACTGATTCCCCCGATGCTTTTCAATATAGGGGGCAACCTGCCTTTTCGGATATTCGTCGTCACGCAGTTCTGTAAACGTCTCTGCGAACGTCCTTCCAAAGTTAAAGATGGCGATCTCGCACGTTGGCGGCTGGCTCGAAATGTCCAAGTATCCCGCGATGTACCAGTAGTTCGTATCTGCGTGCTGCTCGATATTATCAATGATCTCGCCCGTGTAATCGCAAAGTCGCTGGCGTCCCCCAACCGTGAGCTTTCGATTCACTGTGTTCAGACACTTGTCTACGAAGTCGACGAATGCGGCAGTGGCTCGGCTCTTTTCATCAGTGTGCGCCGGTGCCTGCTTGGGAGTAGGGGTGCGCTTGTGTTGCTGAAACGTGTAGAGCTTCTTCTGCTCCGTGCTCGGAAGGTCCGTGTCAGGAATATCGAGATGGCGACTTATGCCGATACCTCTGATAAAGCGCTGCGCATTCGCATCGGTAGGAAAGACGCCCCCAACTTGAACAGACCTGCCTTGGCGGAGCAGCCGGTTGCGTACTTCGCGAGCAATCACATCAAGGACTGCTTCCGCTGGAAGATCAAAGCTAACAAGTTTGGAATGATCAAAGAACAGCGCCGTCGCGCCTCGATTGCTTAGCGCACTGCATATCAACCGGGCTGCTGTATCGACTGCCTCGGGAGCACGCAACACTGAGAAGTCCGGCGCTATCGTGACGGCAACGCGGCGCCCCGGGGAACTGCCGTCCGAAAGCCAAGCTCCGAGATGGTGTGCAAGTGGCCACGAACGCACCTGCCTAAGCTCTGACCTTCGACGGAGCCGCCTTGCTCGTGCGCGTCGCGCCTTACGCAGGCGCCTTAATTTCCGGCGGCGTCGTCGGCGAGAAAGGAACCTGTTGCTCCAAGAATTACGCTTCACGAGTCTTGTAGCGCGTCGGTCGGGCGAGAACTCATTCAAAGGGCCTGGAGTTAATGGCTACGCTGTAGCCATGGATGTAGCCGGCGAGGCTGACGGCCGAGCAATAATGTTTATTATCAGCGGCCTACATGTCTATTCGGCGTTCTGCACCTTAATAGCGATCAACCAGCAAAAACATACAGTTAGGGTCGATTCTACCCTTCGGGTACACAGTGAGGTACACACCGGCACGGGGATGGGGTGCTCGGTTCGAGCCCCGCTGATTTTCCCCCTTTTCGTTATGCCTCGCTCGCTCGATTTAATCGTCTCGCACCGCGCAATTGCGCGCGATACGAGAGCGAGCCATGTCCACCACTGAAACCCGTCGAGCCGCGCGCGCAGAACACACGCTCAAGGCAATCAAAGGATTCGATGCCCTCCCTGACTCGGCCGGCGTGCGACTGCCCGTCGTGTGCGCCGTACTCGGGTGCAGCCCGGCGACCGTATGGCGCCACGTCCGGATCGGCCTCCTACCTGCCCCGCGGAAGGTCAGCCCCAAGGTCACTACCTGGCCCGTGGGCGCCCTACGAGCGATCCTGAAGGGCGCTGAGCCTCCGGTGGCCCCGGACTCTGCACAGCATGCCCGAGCCACGCTCGCTGCTACGCGCGCCTCTGCGGCGGCCTGATGCACTCCATGGCCCACAAGAACGAAACCCCGGAGCGTTCGCACGCAGCCGGGGCCTCTCGGTAGGCGTCATCGATGTGGGAGCGCTGACGACCTATGAGCAATCCTAATGCACCCTGGGCCTCAGGGTCCACCACGGTCACAGTGCGCGGCGTAGTCCGTCGGGCTGTGCAGCCGCCCACGGCTCCAGCAACGCCCCGGCTCGAACTTCATTGGGTCGTGCGCCGGCTCGGCGGTGGCCGCCCGAAGAAAATGCACGCCACGCGAGAGGCCGCGATCGCCGAAGCCGAGCGCCTTGCTACCCACAGTCCTGGCTCCAAGTTCTGCATCTTCGAGTGCCGATTGGTGCGGCAGGTGTGCAAGTGATGGATGTCGAAGAAACTCAGCGCCGCCACTTGCAGCGTCTGTTCCTCCAGTGGCTGCGCGCGCAGCGCCGCCGTGAAGATCCTGTGGGCGACGTTGCCCGCCTGATCGAGCGATGGGAGCGCCGCCGCGACAGGCCGATCGATACCTACGCCGAATTCGACAGGGCTATCAGCTACGAAGCGCGGCGTCGCCGTCAGGTACGCGAGGCCCGCAACCAAACCGTCTCCGAATTCTGGAGTTGTCTGCGCGCCGCGCTACGTAGGCGTCAGCACTAACACGACGACGATGAAGAAACTAACACCCAAGGGCAACGGGTTCACCTACGAGCAAATGATTGCCGCCGGATGGACTGACGCACTGCTGATATCGGAGGGATATCTCGAAATCGGTCCACCGCCCGCAGATCCGTACTTAGCGCCAGCGACCGCAAAGAGGGTTGCGCGGGAAAAGCTTGCCGTCCCCACGCTTCTAAGTCCGGACCCCCGCACCCCGGTCACGCTTCCTAGCGATCCGCTGGAGACTGCGCGGAAATTCCTTGAGGCTGAGCACACCGACGGGGATTGCCCGACGCTCCTATGGTGGCGCGATGAGTTCTATCGATTCACACCGACGGGCGCTTGGGAGGTTGTCGATCTAACGTCAGTTCACAATCAGATCTGGCATTACCTGGAGCGCGAGCGCGCGGCCGGCCTTCAACCCACCGACCGGAATACGAACGAGGTGCTGAAGGCGCTGAAGGGCCTGTTGGCTTTGCCCAAACGTGTGGACGCGCCGTGCTGGCATCAGGACCGCTCGCCCGTCACCGAGCCGATCATCGTGTGCCGCAATGGCATCCTGAACCCCGATCAGATCGGTGCAGCGAGCGCCTTGCAGTCACACACGCCTAAGCTTTTCACGCTGGCAGCTGTGCCCGTCGATTACGACCCTCAGGCGCCCGAGCCGGTGCAGTGGCTGGAGTTCCTCGACGGACTGTGGGGTGACGACCCGGACAGCATCACCGCACTGCAAGAGATTATGGGCCTGCTGCTCATGGATGACATGTCGTTCCAGAAGATTTTCCTGCTCGTCGGCCCAGGGCGTTCGGGCAAGGGAACGATCCTGAAAGTGATCAAGGCGCTGCTTGGTAACGAGACGGTGGCATCGCCCACGCTGAACAGCCTCGGCAGCGAATTCGGCATGCAGCCGCTTATAGGCAAGCTCGCAGCCCTCATTGGCGATGCCCGCAGTGGCAAGGGCGATAAGCAAATCGTCGGCACCGAGCGGCTGCTGACCATCAGCGGCGGCGATGGCGTGGACATCAACCGGAAGAACCTTTCATTTTGGAATGGCCGGCTCGCGGTGCGCTTTGTGCTCGCATCGAACATGATCCCCGCCTTTGCCGACGCCGCGGGCGTCATCGCTACGCGCTTCGTGGTGCTGCGCCTGAGGGTGTCTTTCCTCGGCAGAGAAGATCCCGGTTTGGCGGACCGGCTGTGCACTGAGTTGCCGGGCATCCTCAATTGGGCGCTCGCCGGGCGCTGGCAGCTGTACAAGCGTGGGCGTTTCATTCAGCCCGAGAGCGCGATCGAAGACATCGAGCAGATCCGCGATCTGGCGTCACCCATCACGGCCTTTGTGCGCGAGCGGTGCACCCTGGGCTCCGAAGCCAGCGTCGACAAGGCCGAGCTTTACAAGGCATGGCGGGAGTACTGCTCGGGGGTCAACCAACACCCCGGCACCCGCGACACCTTCGCCTCGGATCTGTATGCAGCCTTCCCGACGGTGCGATCGGTGCGGCCGAGGGAAGACTCCCAGGACCGCAGCGCGCCCCGCCCTCGGATCTATGCCGGGATCGCGCTCACCGCACCTCCAGCTGAATTGAGCCGCGCGGGCTCGATCACCACGGGGCTGCCCTCACCGACACCGCTGGCGACCACGGCGGCGCCCCTGTGCGTCCACGGTTGGAAGATGCCCGCCTTGCCCTGCCCGCAGTGCATGACCCAACGCTAGAGCGTGGGTCCAACCCGGTCCACCCCTGGTCCACCCCTGGTCCACCCCAAAAAGAGCGTAAAACCCCTTTGGGTCCAGCTGGGTCCAACTGGTCCAACCCCCCGCTATTCCCGACTAACAAATTACAACTACCGTAGCGGTAGGAATGGGAAAGCGGGAGAGGGAGGTACGAAATGGGGTGGACCAGGGTGGACCCATGGACCCAAATCGCAACGCTAGGCGCTAGACGCACGTTGCAAGTGCAAGATGCGCTAGGCGTGCTAGGCACCGCGAACCTAGAACCATGATCGTCGTTGGGATGTGTCGTGGAAAGGCGCCCATCACGCCCGCGAGACATCGCCCCGTAGAATTTTTGGACCGTTCGGTACGGCGTGGGCGTGCGCACCTAGACGTTGCAAGGTGAGCGCGTGGGGTATGGTTCGGTAGGCGAGGGGGTGCTACGCTGGCCGCGTGTCCCCCTGTGTGTACCCCGGCAGGGGTGTATTCGTCTAACCTCGCCTTTACCCGCACCATGTCACCTAATCACAGTTCACTCATAGAACAGAGAGCGCCTGTCGGCCTGCCTGCTGTCATCCCGCCGACGAAGCTCCAGCCGTCCCATGAAGCCTTCGTGCAAGCGCTCTTGGCAATGGGCGGCAACCTCTCCGATGCCTACCGCTCGGTGTATCCCAACGCCGGCTCGCGTGAGGCCGTGTGGGCTCACGCATCGCGCCTCAGAGCCCGCCAGGATGTGCAGGATCGGTTGCGCGAGCTTCAGGCGCTGGCGGCCGAGCGTGCCCTAGTGCGGCCCACCGAGCTTCTACAGCAGCTGTATGAGATCGCCGTTGTGGCCGACCCCGCGGAGATTTCGAGGGTAGTATCCGAGCCCTGCGCCGCCTGCTGGCCCGACGAGCAGCTAGCTTTAGCCGCTGACCGTGCCGCCCAGGGACAAGGCGACTGGCCCGACGCTGAAGCCCCACGAGCAGGCTGTGCAAGCTGTCGCGGTCGAGGGGTGCAGCGCGTTGTCATCACACCCACGCACGAGCTACGCGGCCCTGCTCGTCGCCTATACCAAGGTGCGCGCCAGAAGGCCGATGGGTCTATCGAAGTCGATCGTATCGATCAGGCTGCTATGCGCGTTGAGTTGCACACCTTGCTCGGGATGCGCGTGTCCAAGAGCGAGAACGTCAACCTTAACGCCACGGTGCCCGTGCCCCGCAACGTCAGTGCCGCCGATGTGCTCGACGCATTCCACAAGTCACGAGAGAGCGCATGACCAACGCCGAGCAGCTGTTCGATGCCCTCACCGCTGCGTCCGACGATGCGGCGCGCCTAGCGTTGCTCGATGCCACCCCGACCCGCGTGCGCGAGCAGCTGCATTCGCTGCTCGTCTACCGTAACGTCATGGCCGCGCCGGGAACGCCTAGCGCCGCGGCGAGCGAAGCCAAACGTGCAGCCTTCGACTTGTTCTCAGCGCAACTGGAGCGCGCACCCGACGACAAGACACGCCTATGGGTGATTCAGGCCGCCCAAGGCGATCCGGCTCGCGGCGCAGCGTGGGTGAGCGAGTGGGCTCAGCGCCGTAACGAGACAACCGACGAGCTGCGACGCCGCTACATCCACACCGTGACCGGCAGGGCCGACGTATGACTAGCAAGCTTGAAGCGCAGCTGCACGAAATCGAGGCGATGCTGCCCGAGCCTTGCACGCCCTTTCGCGATCGCGAGGCGCCGTTGCCTGAGTGGGCGCTGAGGGTGTGCAAGAATCCCGACGGCTCGCTAGATCTCGATCGCTTCGGTGCGACGATGGCTAGCTGGCGCAGGGCCTATGATCTCGCCAACGTGGAAATCGCCCGCGGGGATCTGCGCAAGACGCGCGATGAGTGGCCGATCGATCTGCTGCTGTTCGTCGATACAAGGATCGCGGCGCGCTTCGGTGTCAGCCTGCGGGAAATGCAGGCCGCCCAAACCAACGCGCCGCGCTCACCCTAACCGCGGCTACCGGGGCTGCGTCCGAATACTGCTGTGGGGTATCGCTCGCCACCGCCGCTATTGTCCGGTGTGCCGTCTTCGTTAAGCCAAAATCCCGCGGCGTGCGTCATGGCGTCCTGCTCGGCTGATTTCTGCAACCGCTCGTCATTGAACCGCATGGGCGGGATGTTATCGCTGTAGACCGTGCGCACGCCGAGGCGCGCTAGCGCATCCTCGGGCGTCTCGTGCTTCACCGGATATGACACGCCGTCGCGCTCGATGATTTCGCCGGCAGCTGCTACTCGATCGACAAGCATTCGTAATTTCCGCGCAACGTCATCGCGATCCCAAATGGGCAGATCGGCACGCGGTGTGTTGAGCGGTGAGCGGTCATTCAGCCACGCGCCTTCGACGAAGACCTTACCGAGCGTGCAGTGCAGCTGCGCCGTGTTGATTTGGTTCGGCGCGTCAGGGAACTCGAAGCCGTGCTGAAACAGCATATAACCGCCGCCGAATGTCTTACGGGCGGGATCGACGAGCAGTTCGACTTGGTGAGTTTCCGCGCAGTATAGGAATTCCACCGACGTGGCAGTCGTGCGCACGAGCGGGCGCCTTTGCTTGCGCGGCACGAATCCGCTCGGCGCCAGGAGCTTCACGAGCCCGCGCGCGAAGGCGATCGCGAGCGGTGATTCATCACTCACGGTGAATTCCAACACGGCGACGCTCGGTGTTAGATCGCGGCGATAATTCTCGCGGAACTCTTTGCCAAAGTAGGCGCCGCGCTCTTTGTCCGGGCTTTCGACGAGCGTTTGCGAATAGTACTCCGGCCTGCCGCCCTCGATCTGTGGGCGTCCGTTGTCGTCGCTCGCAAAATAACCATTGGCTGTCAGCTGCTCGATCGGGTTCATGGGGTCTCTCGTGTCAGGTTGGGGATCAGTTTGAACGTGCGCGCCTGTCGATCACTGCACACCTTGCAGCGCCCCGACGCGGTGTAACGCAGGCAGTTGCCACAGTTGCGGCATGGCGTGCTGCTGAAGGTGCGGTCGCCCGCTGCGATCGCTCGCTTGCGCGGCGATTCACTCGGCTTTGATGCTGGGTGATGCAACATGAGACGGTGCTAAACGGTGTAAAACACTAAGTAAATCAATGCATTGCGCTTGCAGTATTTGTACAAATACTGGCAGAGTCAAGTCGTGAGTCGGCGTTTCTGTACCGCCGACTTGGCCGGTGCCTGGTTCCTCCATCGGCGGTTGTGAGTTGCGGTGCCGGCGTCATGTCCCGGCACCGCACTCACCGCCCTCTTACAGCACGACGCGAGGTATCGAGCGTGAAGCGATCCGATTTCGGTGACGACGAGTGGGGCGCAATCCTTCAGCGCCGTTGGGATGCGCTTGCACAGGCGCACAGCGACGGCGTGATCGATGAGCACCCAATCGAAGGATTCAACCGCGACAGTGCTGCATTGCGCACCGTGGCAAAGGATGGGCTGCCCGGTAACGTGGCAAGCTCGAAAGAGATTATGGACAGCTGCGCGGAAATGAGCGCGGATGATCCGCCCGATTTTCCCGGCAAGCCGCCGAACCCTGAGCGGCCGGGCGCAACGCTTGCGAATGCGGCCGATGCGTCGCTCGATCTCGCACTCGAAGAACTGGCGATCCGCCAGCGCGCGAGCGCCCACATGGAAGGCGAGTTACACCTCGCACGCATTCGCCGCTCGAATGCCGCCGCCGTGCGCGCTATGGACAAGCTCATTCCTGGGCTCGATCGACTCAAGTAGGAACGTATGACCACGACTTTCATCAAGCATCGCCGCTCCGAGCGTACTGCACCCGAGGCCCCCGCTCCGCGCCTCAATCCCGGCCACGATCTCAACGGCAAGCGTAACGCTGGCGAGCCGGCGACCGATCCCAATCAGCTGCCATCGGTACCATGGCAAGGGCAGCGCGTCGTCGGACGCAGCCCGATCACCGGCGGCCCGATCTACTCGGGCCCGCACTCGAACACCGCAGGGCCTGGCGTAAGGCGGTGAAGCGCGCTGGCGACATCGAGATCGAGATTCCCGCGCAGGTGTGGGCATTCGATCGCCGCACCGTAGACCCCGACGGACGCATGACCATTACGGATTGCGTCATTTCCGCGGCCCAGGTGAACCCGTACCTGGGGCGGGAAATTCCGGACACCGCAGGGCTTCGGCTCGATCCCGATCGCGTCTACATGCTCTATCGCGATCCCGCGGCGCTGAAGGCCGCTGTGCCGAAGTTCAATGGCATGCCGCTGCTCATCGAGCACGCGGGTGTATCCGCGGGCGACCCCAAACAACACCTCGTCGTGGGCGCGGTGCGTGATGCGCGTTGGGAAGACGGCAAGGTTATGGGCACGCTTACCGTGTGGGCGCAGGAAGCGATCCGCGGCATCGAGACCAACATGCAGCGTGACCTTAGTGCCGGCTATCGATATGTGCCGAAGATGACACCCGGTACCACTCCGCAGGGCGAGGCTTTCGACGGCCGCATGGTGTCGATCGATCCGAACCATGTCGCGCTCGTGCCTCAGGGCCGAGTTAACGGTGCCCAGGTTGGCGACCAAGCGCTCGGGCAGTGGCCTGATCCCTTGGCGCACATCCCCGGCTACAACCGCCTTCGGTAGCCACGTCCGATGAGCGGAGAGGAAACCTGCGAGGTGTTCAGTGACTTCGCGATCCGCCTTGAGGTGGGGCTAGCACGCGCCCGCGGACCGAGGTACCGCGCGACGTTGGAGCTCGGCCCCAACCATCGAACGTTTGAGTTGCAACGCGGCCTCAACGCTGATGTGCCGCGCAACATCATCGTGCCGTGGCTTCGGACGAATCGCCGGCACCTCGACTACATCAAGCGTGGGCGCATCCGCGTCGTCGAGTCTGAAGCCGCGGCATGACTTATACCCGCAATCATTGATTGCGGCTTTCTACACCCTTCGCTTTATGCGCTTTGACATTAGACGGTGGCGGCTGCTGTTGGAACCAGGCGTATATGTTCTTGTCAAAAATGGTGATGGATTCGATCTCGTTCCACGAAATTACCGCCCCGAAATCCTCGATGTCTACTTGAACGAATTTGCCACCCTCCAACGGAAGGTCGAACACATCACTGCGCAACGGATTCGCACGATCCAAGTCGGAAACACCTCTACTGCTCGAAGCCCGTAAAGCCGTGGTGAGGGCTCCATAGTCAGTTGTGAGATTGACTTTTCTCGATGCCTCGTCCCTTGAGCCGCTCGCCAATTGCAAAATTTTAAGAGAGGTGAGCACATGTGCCGGGTCGAAATCCGGCCACACGGGGTTTCCCACGTAGACCTTCCTGCTCTTCATAGTGATCATGATCAGCTTCCGGAGCATCAACGCTCGGAAGATCAAACGAATGTTTGCGTCATTCGAGTTGCAGATGATTTTAGCAACCCCCGCAAGGCGGAGCCGCTTGCGCAGTGGTAACCGCGCATTGTTGGTCAACGCGGGATCTTTCCGCATTACATAGAGAACGCGAAAGTTATCTGCCACTCCCAAAAGCACCGCGGCAAGCATCGCATCTATTACCGCGGGTGTAATTCCTGCTGCTTGTGCGTCTTGTTGGACTGGTCGAAAGAGGTCTAGGGTCCAGTCAGGAACTACCGATGCGAGAAAATCTCCCACGATGAACAGAGCGAGAGAATATCCAAACAAATGGATTGCAAGCCTGTCCGTTCGAAGATGTTCGGAGCGGTATCGGCGAACGAATGAGACGCGGAGAAAGATGTATCCGGCAAGCAGCGAAGCGCCGGCGCCAAAAGCGCGACTGACAAATTCTTCCATGTCGCCCTCCCCTGCGCGGCGACGAAAGGGAAATTCCTACTTTTCGTCCTTGCCGTTCTTCTCGAAGATTTTGGCGGCTTCTAGACGATCAGGATGGAAGAGCAAGTCCCTAGTCGACCAAATGATCTGGCCGGACGAGGTGACCGTCGGGGATTCAGAAATCGTGATCTGCCCGCCAGAGGGCTGTATCACAACTTCCGCAGGATTGTTGGCCATAGCTCCAGACCCGCTGCTAAGGTCCGACCATAGTATCTTTAGGGAACGCATAAAGTGTGATAGGTGGCTAGGAAAGGTAAAACTTCCTTCCCGCAAGCAAGTTTCATGCCTAGCTGGCACTACTAAATACTGGGCTCAGATCCACCAAAAACAATCCCGAAGCTCAATAGTAATCTCTTTCCCGCACCGAGGTGAGCCAATTCATTGTCGGTGGGTTCCCACGCGCGGGGCCATCACGAGATCCCCTTCGCTTGCGGTCGGGAGTGCGATCATGAGGGCCTTGGGGATCGCTTCCTTGCAAGAGGCTTCGTCCTTGAATAGATACGAATCCACATACGTCACTTCGAGCGTCTTGGGTGCGTACCAGTAGACGTGAAGAACGGCGGCATTGCCGAGGGTGCGGGGCTGGTGCTGTTCGTCAGCATTTGCGGTAGCGGCCAGTAAGAGTGCAATCAAGTATTTCACTGATGTTTCCTTCTCACGTTGATGTCGGCCCCCTCTTCTGCTCTTTCCCACTTGCGCGATTGTTCATCGACGCGGCGTTCAAGATCGTTCACCCTCTCCTGCAGCACCGCGGCTGAGGTGTCGCGTGTGGGCAGGGAATCGATCTTGGTGGTAAGTTCGGCTACGCGCTGCTCGAGGCGATCGATCTTTCCCGTAAGACCTTCCCAGAACGCACCGGCCGCCCACACGAAGCCGATAAAGCTGAACACCGCAAGCACAAACCTGTAGTTGACGGATGCCCATGAGGCGCCCTTCTGGAGCGTCCTTAAGGTCGCCGTGAAGGTTTCATCGGGCTTGGTATCCACGAAGCTGCGCGCTCACGGCGTCGGCTCTTGCCGCAAGAAAGTTAAGCAGTCCACCGACATCGGGGCCTGGCCCTGTCCGTACGCCAGAATCTCGCGAAGGCACCGGCTGAACATTTGTGGGGGCGGCGCTGGGATGGCTAGCTCCGCTGCTACCACCGGTTGCTTGGGGCATGCTTCCACCATTGGGGGCTTGGTAGCACAGCCGTACATCAGCCACGGGATGAGCATCCCGATAAGCAGCCGCTTCACTTTGTTCCTGCACATAGGCTTTCTCCGCAGCGTCAGAGCGCTGCTGTAGCTCCATTGTCTTTGCTGCGGCCTCTACTTGCGTCTTCTCATCGTTGGCCGTTTCCTGCGCCTTGTAGCTCGTGAACTGGTTTTGCAGGTGGCTATAACGCACGTCCTCATAGAGATGTGTGGCGTAGCCACCTACCGCAGCGCAGAGGAGCGCGATGGCGGCGTAGATATACGCGCTCATTGGGGCGGCTCCGGTGGCTTCAGCGTTGCCTGCTTGGCGCGCCAGAAGATGAGGCTGCCGAGGGCTACGCGAAGGCCTGCGTACCAGTGGCCCCCGATCAGGGTTGTGATGTCGTGCTCGAACCCCGTTAGGTAGGCGACCACGTCACTGCCGGCAAGGATTACAAGGAAAGCCGAGATGGTCTTCTGGATATGATTGGCCCAGAAATAGGCCAGCTTGGCTTTGATAGAGGCTAGGAAGGCGTTCATGAATTCACCCATTGGCCACTTGAAAGTATTTGCATTTCGCGCTTAGCGCGTCCCGGCGTCTGAAACTTGGCCCAATCGCTATCAAGTCCTGCGGCAGCCGCCGCATTCCAGTCCTGAGCGGTCAGGGCTCCCATAAAATCTGGCCAGTTGAGCGGCTTATCCCCGAGCTGGAAGGTCATAGAGATGAGCGCGGCTTGCTGGTTGTCATTCATTTGGCCCCAGTTGGGGAATTGTCTAGCGGTGTTTTCGGCTGCCGCCATATCCTTTTCCAACTGTAGGTCGGATTTTAATTGCGTCCATATGAGACCCCGATACAGTGCATCGTTCTCGGCATTTGAAATCCCTAGCGTGTGCCCATAGCCAATAAACCAGTAGCCCATCGTGTCGATGGCTGCCTCAAGGATGCATCCCTCTTCCTCGGTTATCAGAACTTCCGCGAGACTCACTTGGGCTTCTCCGGCTTTTCCTTCTGCCCGTGGTAAAGCGCGTCTTTCATCTCCTTCTGTTCATCGGCGTAGTAGTCCGCCTCAGCCCTAAGATCGGCAGAACGCTTGGCATCGGGCTCCTGCATCGCTTCCCGGTGCAGCGTGTCGCTACGCTCGCCCAAGGCGTGCACAGCAGCTTCACCGGTAGACTGACGGATGTGTATCCAGATCCAGCGGATTAAGTGCTTGACGGTCATGCGAGAAGGATGCCGCGCGCCTTGAGTGCCAGTAATATCTCGGCCACTGCGCCACTGGTCTGCAGCAACGTTGCAGTCGCCCCTGGAAAGTTCGTGGTGATGGTGTTACCCGTCGGAGTGCCGAAGCCGGAAGCATAGGGCGCTACATTGCAGGCCCAACTCGTGCCATCCACGCCATTGCCGCCAAATGTCCAATTCGCGGAATTTCCTATGAGGACACAGTTACCGGTGACAGCCGCCACAGCACCCAAGCCGCTGCCGATGTTCAAAACCATGCTGCCGGTCAGAAGGAAACTCTGTCCTGAGAGCTGACCGGGAATGTTCAGGCCCTGACTCGTGGCCTCACTGATGCGTGATACCCAAAGACCATTGAGAGTGACGTTGGCATCATGAGCACCAATCGCTGCCCCCCCTGAAGCATTGGAATAGAGCTTGCAGTCATGGATGGAGATAGCGACGTTCGTCATCGACGACGCAGCGGCGCCGAAGTAAATGGCATAGGTCGGTAACGTCGCGGCTCGCTCAGTCGAGCAACCGATGAAACTGCAGTCCGAACTGAAGCCGTAGGTCTGATCAAAGTACACGCCTGACCGACAGCCGTTCGCAGAGCACCACAGGTTACTGGCCCGGAAAGACGCGACTTCATCAAGGCACAAGCAGTCGGAAGTGTTCGTACCTGAGTTGATAGCCAGGTCTGTGTCAGTGAAGCGGATGACCGTGGTGGAGGCTGGCGTCGGCACCGGGTTGTAAATCGTGGTGAACGGGGACGACAGGCCCGCGTTGTTGTTCGCGGTGCAGACTGCCGCTCGCGCCCCGGCAGCGGGGTTGAAGTTATTGAAATAGCACCCGTTCACCAGCAGGTTTTCAGAACCGAAATTGTAGAAGCAGGCCACCGAGAAATAGCCAACAATCTTGACGCTCTTCAGCTGATTGATGAGGCTGCCGCCGGTGTTGTTGCGGGCCAAAAGTATCCCGGTCTGTGGAAATAGGTTGCTCGTCGGGATGGCGGTCCCGATAGTGAGATCCTCAAAGATGATGTTGTCATTACCGGTGCAATCAAAGATGGCAACGCCGTTGTGCTGGGCAATCACCTGATACGTCTGGTCCTTACCGCCGATGCCGCGCACAAGAACCGGATTCTGGTTGGCACCACCGGTGAACGTACAATTGATGGGCGCTGACACAAAGTAGGGTCCGCCTGTCAGTTCCAGTCGACCGCCGGTCTGCGCGATAACGTAATAGGCCGTCTGGATGGCCGACGTCATGTCGGTAGTGCCTGGCGTTGTGTTCACCGTATAGCGCTCAGGCCGCCCCACGGCTGCAAAGAAATTCGCCACCGAACCGCCATACAGGCCGAACACGGTAGTTTCGGTCGCCGTCTGCGCGTAAGGCGTGCTTGAACCTAAGAACGTGTTGAACTGTGACTGCGGAGTCACCGCATACATCGCGTTGAAGGTCGCCTGCGTCAGCGCATTAAGCAGCGGAACTGCGACTGTCGGGAGCCCATTGCTGTCGAATCCGAGCAGCGTATTGGCGCGAGCGGATGCATTCGGCAGCATCGTCCACGGAGTGAGTTCCGTATCCGGCCCGTGGAAGCCGAACGTCAGAACCTGTCGCACGACGTCCTGCAATGCACGGGTCAGCCGGTCCATGCCGTTGGTGGTGTTCTCCGGCAGGTAGGCCGTGAGATTCGCAAACTCCGTGGGCTGGATCTCGGGCACCGCGGTGCGCAGGTCGACTGTCGTATTAAGGGGCGGGGCTGTGGTGAAGGTGACCTGTCCGCCGCCATTAACGCCTACGCCAGATACGGTGTAGCCGGTCGTCTGGAGTTGATACACCCCGCCCGTGATGAAGCCGACGACAAGGTCGGTGGTGGCGAAGATCTTCCACGGGAAGCTGAAGGTAACGGCCGTGCCGTTGCCTGCGTACTCAACTGGGGAAGAGTTTCCTAGCGCTATAGTCATGGTGCGGCGGCCTCCGCTGGTTGCCGGTCAGCATTGCTAGTTCCGGGTAAATCGAACAAGTCGCCGATTCCATCTTCGGCAGCATTCACGGCGCGGCGGAAATACCAGAGGTTCTGGCCAGGGGCCATGCGGCGCAGGAAGTGAAGGTCAGAGCGTCTGAAGGGCAGGTTCTCCTGTCCGGGGAGTCCCTGTCCGCCCGTGGCAAGGTTTGCAAGGCGCGCGGGGAAGCGGTGCGCCCAGGCATCCCCGAGCATCCCGACCGAGGGCCCGAGGACCGTCTCGTACGGGTCGCGGTCACTCCAGCGCGATAGATCCTTAAAGCCTGCCATCCAAAGCGCGGGGAAGATCACCTCCCCGGTCCACCCGAGGAGGTTCGACTTATCGAGCACTTCGCCCGCAAGTTTCCCCGGTGTCGTCTCGATGGGCTGGCCGGCGGCCTTTTGCTTGGCGACGTACGAGAGCGTGCCCATGGCGGTGAGGGCGATCAGGGCTTCGGCCGAGCGCACATCCCCGTGGGCTAGTCCCTGCATCAGTGGCATTGCAACAACGCGACTAGCCGCGAATGCAAAGCTCTTGAACTGGGCGACCGCCTTACCCCATTCCGTTGACATGAATAGCGGGGTATCCCCGACACCGGGACGTAACGTGACGCCGTGGGCTTCCCGCAGGACCGCCGACTCGAACGCTTTAGCGGCCTTCTGATCCTTCCAGGTATCCGACATCCCGAAACGCAGACCATTGACCTTTCGCCCATTGGCGGTCCCTTCGGTGGCTATACGCCGCAACATGTCTTCATCGAGGCCGGCGGCGGCGAGCTTCGCGGAAAGATTTCCGTTGACTGCGCGCCCACCGGCTACCCGGTCAGCGACATTCAGGATCTCGTGCTGGGCGAGGGTTGAGGTCATCGCCTGCACGAGCGTGATCAGCGGGGTCTCGCCCGTCCCAATCGTGAAAGCTCGAGCCGCCCCCGCTGCGAACCGCTGCTCCAGATACCGGCTGTGCGAGCCGTAGTCTCCGAGGAGTGAGGCTGAGACATTCATCGTCATATCGATGGCCGCGCCCATGCGCTGCGCTTGCCGCAAGGAGAGCTTCGCCGCTTCCATACTGGAGGCGAGCTTCGCCATGGCGGTGAAGGTATTGCCCATCCCGTAGCGAGCGATGACATTGCCGATGTCAGGGAAGTGGGCGAGCGTCGCAGCGCCCAGGAGCCGCCCGACGTTCGCCTGACGCATGAGACGCCCGGCACGCACGAAGAAAGAGCCGGGGTCCTTGGGCGCGCCATAGATCCCATAGAGCCTGTCGCGAATGGCGCCCAGGTCCCGCAGTACGCCGTCCCGCTCGTTATCGAGTGAGACCATGCCCTTCTCATCGCCCTGCGCCCTCGCCTGTTCGATCATGTGGGCGTATTCGTCGGTGATGTCGCCGAACTGGTCTTTGAGGTCCCGGGACCCAAAGCGCTCGGTCATCTCCACTTCCGAGCCCATCGAGCGCAGGTAGGAGTGCGAAAGATGGTCGATATCGTTGACGAGGAAGGGCTCAAGCTCAGTATCCGGCATCGAGAGCGTGCGTTCCTTCATGTTGTCGGACTTAGGAACGATGCCGTCCGTCGTGTGCCAGTCCATCGTGCCGCGCTCGCTCCCCCTGACGTTACGGGTGGCGGCGTGCGCCACATCGGTAGCTTCCGCGGGATCTACCCCCTGACCGATGAAGTGCGTACGCAGGCGATCAATCCAGTCCTTGTAATTGGCATTGATCTTCTGAATGTCGTACTGGCGGGTCAGGTAGGAGTCCGCATAGAGCTTGGCCTCCTCGGGGACGAGTCCCGCCTTGGTCGCGCGCTCGTAGAGCGGCTGGAAAATGTTCTTGCGCGTCCACTGAGCGGCCTTCGCAATCTCAGGCACCGCGCTCTGATCCCCCCGGCGCATGGCCGCAGAGATACCCTCCATAAAGTCCCGGCGGGGCATGGCCTGCTGGCCTTCCTGCTGCATGCGAGTGACGTACTCGCCAAAGGCGGTCTTCCTCGCCTGCATGCCCTGAACGTGCAGCCCGTCATAGCCCCAGAGGATGCGCTCTACGGGATTAGGATTAGCCGCCCCGCGATAGTTCTGGGTGAGCGTGCCCGGGAGGTTCGCCAGCTCGGTGAGCGTCTCGCGAGCCTTGACCGACTGGCTGCCCATGATCCTGCCGCCGGGCGTGACCTGACCTACGGTTGCTGTCAGCGTCTGTGCCCCGCGCGCGGTAGTCAGCCCCTCTTTCGTGGGCTGACTCGCCGCAGCTGCGCCCATCGTCGACTGCTCTTCGGGGTTAACGTAGGCGGGCTCCCCGGGGAGCGAGCCCTCAAGATGGGTCTGCTGCGCGGGCTCTACGCCCTCTGCCGGCTCATGCTTGGGTATCTCGCCATCGACTGTGGCATCCAGCGCGCTACGTTGCTCGGGGCCCATCATCTTATCGCCCTCACCCTTGAGTTCTGGTGCGAGGTTGGTGCGCAGCCGCTCAAGCGTGCGGTTAGGGGCGGTGCGCGCAATACCCCCCAAGAGGCCTCCCAGGACCGCGCCAGCGCCTACATTCAATGCAGACTCACCGAACGTGCGCGTCTCGGATAACTGATGGCTGACGAGCTCCTGACCTGCCGTGGTGGCAGCGTTGGTGAGCCCCCACCGCAACATGTTGCCGAGGCGTGTCGGCGCAGCCTCCGGAACCAGCGCCATCGTGGCGAGTGTCAGGGGATCTGTGGCGCCCGCTGCAAGACTCGCCGCCACGCCCCTGGCGCCCCCGCGTGCGATCACGCCCTGATCCGTCCGCTCGGAATCAATCTGCCGCTTCTCCTGCTCTATCTGCTCAGGGTTGGTGGCGTGTAGAAAGCGCGAACCGTAATCGTGCAGGTAGCCAGCCGGGATGTGATCGATGGGATTAAACCCGGGTTGCGCTTTACCTGATGGGAATAGCGTGTCGTTAGACCACCGGTCGTAGAGTTGGCCTGCGATGTTGCCGGTACGCTCGGCAGAGGCCATCACGTCCAGGGTGTCAGGGGCTGGCTGCGCCTGCTCGGGAGGTGGGGCGGGGAACCGCGGTAATGCTGCGTCCGTAGGATCTGCGCTGGAGTCCAGAACTGGCATCAGTAGCCCACCCCGGGGGTCTGGTTCTGGGCGGCTACATCCTCGCGCTGCCGACGTCTATTGAGTGCTGCGCGGTCCTGATCTTCCTGGGTCTGGCGCTCCACTTCTGCCATGGGGTCTGGCTTCTTTTGGCCGGGGAGTTGGTAGCGCACCGGCATGCCCTTATCGTTGCGGACCACGTCCCAGGCGCCAAATTCGTCCTTCTGCGCAAGGCTCCAGACCCGTCCGCCAGAAGACCCCGTCTCCGGGCCCTCGACTAACCGCGCAGCGCCGTATCCCGACGCCGCCATATCTGAACGAATGTCGTCCTTGGAGAGATACGGGAACATGCGCTCGGGCGCGTACTTCATGAGTTCGCGCGAGCCATTGACCTCGGACACCCCCCACGTGGCCTTAAGATCATTAATGGCAAGCTGCTGCGCCTGTTTGAGATTGCCGTCCGTGTGATAGAAGTATTGCTTTGTGAGTTCGGAAAATTCAGCGGCCATCGGGGTGGGCGGCACCGGCACTGTGTTGCTGAGGTGCAGCCCCGGCGCCTTGTAGTGCTCATCATCCGCTAGCCCGTTGCGAATGGCGTTGCTGTCAATCGTCATCCACTTCTGCCCGGGCGAGCGCTGCGAGTTCCAGGCATCGTCCAGAAACTTCTTGTCGGTGGCGCTCCTCGCGGTAGCTTCGCGCGTAAGATTGACTGCGCCCTCAGGAGACGCGCCGGCAGTGACAGCGCTATTGATGCTCTCAGCCATCGCGCGGGTCTGCTCGTCCGTGGCTTCCATGTACGCACGAGGGTTGGCACGCTGCAGGCTCGCCAGTAACTGCGCACCCTTGGCCGCAGTATCTGGATCTGCGCCCACGATGCTGGCGCGCCCGAACGAGACAGCGCTCTCAGGAACCACGCCCACTCGGGAAGTGATGGCGACCGCCGCATTGTTGTATGCGTCAGACCCCGCAGGCGACCCCATCGTCGTGAACGCGAGATAGGAATTAACGGCCTTCTTGGCCTCCGCACTCTTACCGTCCATGGGCGTGGATGACTCAACGTGATCGCGTACGTAATCGAGCGACAGTTCTTCCTGATCGCCTTTCTTCTGAGCGCGCAGGATCTGATCGCGCATCGTCAGGCGCTGATCGTCGGTGAGGGCGCCTTTGCGCCACAGTGACTCAACCGTCCCCAGGGCGCCTGGAGTGACGGTTCCAGAAGCGATAGAGCCATCCAGCGCAGTCAATGCGCGGCGGTTAGCGGGGTCTTGCCGGCGCTCATTAGCCAGCGCCGCCCTCCCCCGGTCGACCTCTTCTGTAACCTTGGCCTGCTGCTCCGGGGTGAGCCCGGACTGTTCAATCTTCGAGAGCGCATCGGCGCCCACATTCGTATCCTGCTTGTAGGCCCCGAGGATTGAATTTGCGCTGGCAGACACCTCGCCATCCTGGATGGCACGCTCGAACGTCTTAGCGTCCTGCGGGCGAAGCTCTGCGCGCACAGCATCGTAATAGGCCTTCGCCATCGGCACTTTCTGGTCGGCCAGCATGTTGCCGATGACGCCTTCATTCATCTTGACGTGAGCCTGGTACTTCGACTCATTCAACATGTCATCCGACCACCCTTGCTGATGGGCGAGACTTTCTAAAGAGGCATCGATGTGATCGCGATTGGTGGCGAGAATGTCGGGATGGTTGTAGTTAGCCGCCGCAGTCTGCTGGGCGAGTTCAACCGAGGTCTGCGCGGTTTTTATGCCGAACTGGCGGTGCTGCTCAAGTTCGTGCGTGTCCAGCTGCTCTGAGAGATGGTTCCTGACCTGTCCGGCGGCTAATGCTGCGGCTTGCCGGGCCCGTGGATCGGGCACGGCCGCCACGATATTAGCGGCCTGTTCATCGAACTTCGGCAGGTACTGACCTGAGATACCGAAGGCGTCTTTCCCCTCCTTGGTAAAAGCCCCGGTACTCGGATCGTGCGTCAGTCCGAGCGACAGCGCCTGTAGTTGGTTATGGGCGTCCGTGAGCTGTGATTGACGCGCCTGATCCATGGCAGCGTTGACGTGCTGCTGCACCTCGGTGCCTGCGTACTCAACCGCCCGTCCCACTTCGCCACCAAAGGCGCCTGACGGGACTTCCTCAGGGACGTGCGGATAGGCACGTCCCGGCAGTGCATCCGGCTGGATCTGCGGGCTATAGGTCAGATCGACCACTAGCTACCCTGATTCCACTGGCCGTAGGCGCGCGAGCCAGACGTGATGAGAGATCCAAGGCCCTGCATAATCCCGGCCTTCTGGTCCCAACCAGCTTTGGCCAAGTCGCCCGCCTGATCAACCTGGAAACCCCAGGCCTTACGCGCAGCGTTCGTCTGGATACGCGCGATGTCCTGTGCGCCGATTTCTGAAGTGGTCGACAGCGATCGCAGAGCCGACCCCGACATCGTGACGTTCGCCCCACCCACCTGAGCGGCCTGCTTGCCGAGGGTGGCGTTTAGGTGCTGACGATAGACGTCGGCCTGTTCCGCCCCTGCCTGAACGGTGCTCTGGGCCTGCATGCCAGAAACCTGCGCCGCCGTGCGTGCAAGAGCCGCATTGGAGTTGCCCTGCGCCATCGATGCGCCGAACTGCATCCCGCCGCCGAGCATGGAAAGGTACGGTGCCCAGTCGGTATAGCCTGCTGAATTTTCCATTAGCCGGCCTCTCCTACATCGACGGTGGCGACCCAGCCGAGCACGCGAAGGGGGGCTGGGTCAGACATCTGGATGCATACCGTCGCGTCATCGTCAGGCTCAGTCTGCAGCGGCACATGGATGACACCGGTATAGGCCGACACCGGCTGGTTATACAGTTCGTACTGCCGCTGAACGGACGGCACGAGGTGCTCAAAGTCAGGGCCTGCATAGAACGGATAGCTCTGATCCACCACCACAGAAAGCGTCGGCGTTTGCTTCGTGTGATTGCGAATGGGTTTCTGGTTCTGGACGTTGAAGTTCAGCGACTGAAGCTGCGACACGTAGGGCAATCCTGCATGCACTACGCCGCCGGGATTGGTGAGCGTGATGCTGCCGCCTGCGGATACCACTTGTTGCGCGAGCACGCTGCCATCGGCAAAAATGCTCGCCAACTGACCTGCGATGTTCGCAAGTCCAGTGAAGTAGACCTTGGCAAAGGTCCACGCTGTGAGCGCTACGCTTTGATAGGCGACAGGCACCGGGTCCAGGAACGTCACTTGAGCCTGGTCACCGTTCAATATCTGTGTAATTTGCAGACGGCACACGAGCGTCCCGTCGTTCGTGAACCAGATGGCGTTACCGACGTCAGTTGGCTGGAAGCCCGTAAAGGCGTTGCTCATCGTGAGCGTGCCGACATCCTGCGCAAGCCACGTCGTCCCGCCCGTGACGGTCGCTGTGGTATTGGTCGTATTGCGACCGTCGTAGGTGAGGCCTGAATCCACAAAGAACGCATCTGAGATGTACTGATATTCCCGCACCGCAAAGCGCTCGATGTAGCGCTGGTATGTGCCATTGATAGTGCGGCCGACGATGCAGTAGACCGAAAAGGTGCCGTTCTCTGGCACCACGCACACGTCCTCGAAGTTGCCTTGCGTGGTGTAGCGTGTCCATGCCACGACTTCCTGCTCTGGCAGGTACGAGCACACACACATCACGCCATCCGAACGCACACAGTAGATGAGCCCGTAAGGCTCTGGTGCGAACGCCACACGCTGACAGGTAGTGCCCACGGGGAACATCTGACGGGCAAAGACGGTGAGTTCCTTGCCGAGAAATTTGTCGTTGTAGAACTGGTAGATGATGTCGCGCAGCTTCCGGCCACCCCACTGGACATAGATGATGGTGGTACCGGTCTGAACGGCCGGCACGTTCTGCATCCCGTAGAACTCCTGCGGGATAAGGGAAATGTCGGAGGGCGTGATGGCGCCGATGCCGCTCGAATCCGTCACACGCCAGGAAGCACTCGCGGTTCCCAGCAGAAGATTGTTCATCGGTAGAAGATTGTTAATCGGGTTCTGCTGTCGCGAGTTGATCGTTTCTGTAATGGCGTCAGAGTCCACCTGAGGGTCCGAAACGTTGAAGTTCAGGTAGTCAGACACCTGAGAGGTAAAAAGGGTCTGAGGCTGTTGAGCGGTGCCTGAAAGCACCAAGCGGTCGTTGTAATAGCAAATGTCGGACGCATACCCCTGAATCGGGGAGATGGAGCCGAACGCCCAGTACGTCGACAGACACAAGCCCGTCATGTACTGCGGAGCAGCACTGGATTGGTTGTTATAGATGTTGGTGAGCGAGCCTGTGACTTGCCTTATCACCACATTGTTCGTACCCGTAGGCGGGGCGGTATAAAACGTAATGGCGGTGCCGGTGAGATTGATGATGTAGGAACTCGGGTCCTGAAAGACCCCGCCCACCGTTACGTAGAATTGGTTAGGGTCTGAGGTCGTAATGGCGGTGAGGCCGGTGAAGAGCTTATTTGTGCCATTGCCGCTATAGGTGAAGGGCCCCACCGCGATCTGCGGGCCACCCACAACGGTCGGCGGGAAGTTTGAGTAAATGCCTTTATAGGACTGCACCACCGCGGTGACGTGCTGTGAGTCGGTGTAGCCGGTGATGAGCGCAGCCCCGGCATTCGTTGACACGAACTGCCACGACACGCCGCACACGTTCACAAAGTTTGGGACCGGCTGGCCATCCCCGTCAGGAATCGTCCCCTGCGTGTGAACTGGTTGAAACGTCCCCGTGGCCGTGTGGTCGGTAGATACCGGCGCGTAGACGCACTGATAGATTTTGTTATCGCTGCGGATGTACATGCCCACAGGACTTGAGGCAGTGGGATACGTCAGGATCTTCTGCGCTTCCCAAGGGGCAATGGAGTTCAGGAACTGTTCTTCTAGATAAAAGAGCGCTCCAACATGTGTCGGCTTGAATATCGGCGCGCTGGCGGTAAGCGTCACAGTCCCCTGGGTGTTGCTCGCATAGACGGTCGTCGTGCCATCCGTATTGATGTCCTGAAAGGGACCGAAGAGCAGTTGCGGGGCGGTGAAGGTAAACTCATTGGCCGTCACCCGCGTCAGCTGATACATCGGCTGCGTAGATACCACGACACTCAGAACGTCTGCCGACTGCGCCCAGCGAAGGCTCGGGAGGTCGGCAAAGGCGTAAGGGTTCGTGAGGTTGTACGGCACTGTCGCCTGCCCACCACTCACGTACGCAAACGACTGCACCTGTCCTAAGAAATCGACCGTAAAGCCCGTTAGTGATGCCGTAGCAACAGTCCAGGTGCCATTGGGATTGAAGGTGCCGATGTAAACGACTCCGGTAATGGTAACGACCTGCCCCGCACTGAAGGTGTTGGCTGCCGTGACATTCATCAAGTGATTGCTGGCGGTGACGTGCGTGATCGTTGCGGCGGTCGTGAAGTTCTGGATGAACGCGCCTTCAGAATAGAACTGCATTCCGCCAGCCGAGAACTCACAGACGTAGCTTTGCTGATTGTTGTAGACGAAGGGCAGGAGGTAGGAACCATTCGGCGTGTTGCTCAAACAACTGCCGATGAATTCAAGGCCCGGCCGATTGGTCGCAGCCCCTTCCGCATTGATGAAGAAATTGACCGCTGTCTGCACAGCAGAGGCGTAGAACTGGGCATCCGTGCGATCTGCCGCGAGAGGGCTTATCTCACCCTTGGCGAACGAGACTTGCGGGATTTCTACTTCCATCTACCACCGCGCGATGATAGAGGGCGAATCACGCTCAAGGTCCTGCTGGTTCGCGTTTAGGTGCTGGGCCAGTGCATTGAGCCGGGCCGATTCGTAAGCGGCCTTACAGTCTGCCACCCGCTCCCTGTCTGCCCGAAGCTGTGCTCCCGCGCGCCAGCCGATGAGGTAAGACAGCGTGTCCGAGAACATCGGGTCGAACTGCGCAGTGTTGCTCACGCACTGGATGTAGAAGAGGTAAAGCGGGTTCTGCGGGGTGGCAAGAAAATCGCACAGGATGCAAAGACCCCCGGGGTTCGCCTGACTCTCCACCACCTTGTAGGGAATCTTCGGAATGGTGAGCGTCATCCCGACCGAGGGCCACCAATAACCAAGCCAGAACTGCGGGCCGAAGCGCTGGCCGGCAAGGGTTGTGACCTGTAGCGGCTGCAGGCAGTCGTTCGGGTACTGGTAGCTGTACTGCCAGCCCGGGGCCGCGTAGCCCTGCTGGGGGCCCAAGGGGGCGGGAACGGGTTCCTGCACCAGATTGATGTTGGTGTCGCAGAAGTTCCAGGGGGCGGACTGAAGAAGCTGGTCCCGACACTTCGGGTACCAGAAGGAGGCTATCTGCGCCTGGGCCGTCTGGTCAGGCGGAGTGATCGAATTGATGGTGACACTGATGCCTAAGTGCCCCATCGCCATGTTGCAGATGTCGGTTTCGGACAGGGCGGTGATGCTTGGCACGGCTCATGGCTCAGTCATTGGGGAACTCGATCCACACGAGTCCGACTTCAATGGTGGAGCCCGTCAAAGTCGCCCCTGCCGCCACCGCGGCATATCCTTGCACTCCGACCTCAACCAATCCTCCGAGCGGGACCAGGTTGTCATCGTCCGTCGCCACCGTAATGGCACCCGTCTGAACGTGTCCGATTGGCAGGAAGAAGGTCCCCGCGTTAACGACCGTCCCAGCGGCGTAAGCCGTGCACTGAGGCGCAGGTCCCGCGGCAGCACCGCCCACGCGAAGGTTCGCTACCGCACCGATAGCCGTTATCGAGGTGGGTGCTGCGACTTGGCCAGATGCGCCCGTAATACCGATCGCAGCGGGCACCGTCGTGGCGACCGTGAGCCCGAAAGACGTTGCCAAGAGATAGGCCGTCACTCCGCGGCCTCCAGAGACCGCAGAGCCGTTCCACAAGAGGGGGCCCGTCAGGGTCGTGCCGGTATAGATCGCGGGCGTGACGCTCGCGTAGGCGCAGAAGATGTTGCCCTTGCCGCCCCCGATCTGCGTGTAGTCCCTAAACCCTGCGAGCACGGACTAAACCGCCCGTGCGATCGGATTCCGAGCGTCCGGATCGACGATGGTCCTCCAGCGAGCATTGACTACTGCAACATCGGTGCGCGGGACCGCGGTCTTCGCCCCGTCCTCGTGTACAGTGACTGTGACAGGCTCATACGGGTCATCCGACCACAGCACCGGAACGTCGACCTCGAAAATGCTGACCGGCTGGCCCATCTTGTTGTCCGGGCCGTACTGGTAACTGCCGATGACGCAGTCGGTTCTCGCGCGCACCGTCCCCTTGTAGGGGACGAACTTCGGAGGGACCCCCCGTAGTGGCGCGGTGGCTCTGGAAGCCCCCGGGCGCAGAGCCTCCAGTTCCGCCTCCGCTTCTCTCAGACGCCGCGCCATCTCAGGGTCAGGCTGAGCGGGCTTTGCGGCGAAAGCCGCCTCGAGCTTTGCGAGACGCTCTGCCAGGGCTTCATTCTGGGCCTTGGTCTCGGTGAGTTCGGCAGATAAGGTTTCACGCGAAGGTCCCGGCGGGCGCCCTCCTTTGTTCCTCAGGGCTTCTGGTTCTGTCATGTTCTTACGCTCCTACGCACCAGCTGTTGCCGCCGACATAGCGAAAGGCGATGGACGCCCCCGCTGCGAGGGAATACCCGCCGTTGGTGGCGAGTGTTCCGATCTTTCCCCCCGTTGAGGGGTAGACCTCAAGCGCATTCGCCCCGTGATTGGCAACGATGTAGTCCTCACCGAGCGATATCCCCGCAGGTCCCGGCAGCACCGTGCCAGTGGCGCTTGCGACCGTCGTAACCACCGACAGGTCCTGTCCCAGCGGAATCGCAAGGGCAGTCCCCTGCGTGCTCCCCGTCGCCGTCAGATTGCCGACAGTGTTAGGAATCCAGGGCGTCTGCCCGAGGGGGACACTGGGGAATCGGGTGACAAGAGCCATGGGTTAGAACGGCTCATAGACGGCGTGTCCGCCAATCGCGCCCGAAGTGGTTCCTGTAAAGGCTGAGAGCGACAGCTCGCCCAAGTTGGCGGTGTTGCCCACCAGGTCAATTTCCTCCCAGTCCTTGGCAAGCCAGCGGGCCGCGCCGCCGTAGGCGTTGAAGGAGAACACCAGAAGGTGCCCGCCATTACCGGCCAGGCGCTGTGGGGCGGTCGAGAAGGCGTTACCCGTAATGGGTGCTGCAGCAAGAGCTGCGGTGGCCGCCATGGCTGCAGAATCCACGGTCGAGGTCGACCCCAGAGTGACGGCTACCGTGGAATCGCGCGACAGAATGATGATCTGCGGCTGGCTCGTTGAACTTGACTGTCCGCCGAGCATGATCTCCAGCACGTTGATGCGCTGAGTACCCGAGCCTCCCTGCAGGACGAACGGGTAGGTGTTGTTGGTCATGCCTGAGGTATCACCAAATGCACTCGTGGTGATCGAGGCGAAACTGACTGTACGCTTTGACATTTTCCGTGCTCCTACTTGATCGAGTAGCCGGAAACGCCGCCGAGGTCTACGGCGTCGAGATCCCAGCCAATCCACGCCACGGCCTGACCGCCCGTCATCGTTCCGACCGTGACGAACTGAAGTCCGATCCACTCTAGCCACGACACCGAGCGCGGGAGAGCGGCGGTCTGACGCACGAACTTGCCGTAGCCGGTGGGGCCTGTGAGGTTCGCGATCACTACCGCCGTGAAGTCGTACATCGTTGTGGGCGAGGACAGAGACGAGGATGCCGAAGTAATGAGCTGTGCATCCACGCTGGTGCCGCCCAAGGGGGCCTGAATCCAGTCAATGCACAGCCACAAGCGCTCCCCACCGCCCATGTCGCGATAAGTGTTCGCACCCGCTGACAACAGCGTGTCGCTTGGGGTGTTTTCAGAGAGGTAAGCCGCCAAAGGCGCCGTGTCGATGGAGTTCGGAGCGATATAGGTCCCGGCAGCTCCCACGATGGACACGTAGTTCTGCGTTGAAATGTCGCTAAAGGAGAACTGAACGTCGCGCATGGTCATGGTGGTTCTCCTTAGGAAACCGTGGCTTCGGTGTTGAGGATCTGGTCGACCTTGCGAAGCGGAATTCCCAGGAACTTGTATTCGATCTGGGTCAGACCCTCCTCTACGCTCAAGGCGGCGTTGGATTTCGCCAGCGCCTGAATCTTCAGGATGCTGAACATGGTGCGGTTCATGTAGAACGCACAGTTACCGGCCGTCAGTGAGGGCAGACGGTCAATCGAGCGGCTCATGAGGCCGATGAGATCCGCCGCGATGTTGTTGGATGTGATGGTCGTATCGATGTTGCAGATACGAACTACATACCTCCAATCCGGTACCGCCAGGCCACAGCGCCACTCCCAGTACTCCCGATACGCCATCATGCGGGCGCCACCGACGCCTGCGACGTTCTCCACTACCTGGAGGCCCAGGTCATGGTGCTGCAAGCCTGCCTGTGAACCCTTCGGGAAGATGCCAAAGACCGAGTTCGGTCCCCAGCACACGAGCCAGATGGAGGTATTGACGGAGGCCGAACCACCTCCTGAAATGATGTTCTGTGCGAATGCGCCGCCCGAGATTTTGTTGTATCTCGGAAAGAGTCCGCGGAAGACCGAAGGCGCTGCTGTCGGGTCACCGTAGATGGTGAGCTGCGAGAAGCCCTGGTTCATCGATTCGATGAAGGCATCCGCTTCCGTCATGCGGAAGGCAGCTTCTTGGCCGTTGAGTTCGGCCACGGACTTATCCACTTCGAGGAAGCCTGCGAGTTCCGCGGTAGCCTCATCCACACCCATCGTGGTGGACTTGCTCGGCGGAATGCCCTGGTTCATGGCCCGGGCCATGACGACCGGCAAACCCGTGCGCTGGATTACCCTGTGACCGGTGGCAAGATTGCCTTCCTGCCAGTGCATGTCCGGGAGCATCTCGTTCTTCTGAGCGAGTAGCTCAACGATGAGCGGGATGCGTCCACCGGGATCGGAACGCGTCGCCCAATCGGCAAGGGTGAGAACGTTTGAAGCAACAGCTATTTGGGTCACTCAAGCACTCCTAGACGCGTCAGCTCGGGTTTACGCCGTAGAGCTTTTCCTGGGCGCGCTCGCGCAAGCTGCGGTTGTCCACAGGCTTTGGCGGGGGTTCCGGGCGGCCGAGGTCGTCCTCGGACAAAAGCTCACCAACCAGACGCATCGCATTGGTGAAAACGGGGTCGTTCAGCTGCCGCTTTGCGACTTCGCGGAACTTAGGATCGAAGGAGGCGAACCAGCCCACCGCGGTCTTCGCGGCAGCGAGTTCTTCGGACGAGAACGTGGCCTTACAAGCCGCTTCATTGGTCCGATTGGTGTCCTCTATCGTCTTGAGCCACTGGGCATTCGCATCGCGCGCAAGTTCGACGTAGAGGTCCGCAGTCTTCTGCCTCGATTCGGGCGGGTAGCTCTTCAGGGCTTCCGTGAACTTCGTCACCATGCTTTCGGGTGGCTTGAAGTCATCGGGGAGCGTGAAGAGCGGTGCGTCCGGATCAGTCTTGGCGAGCTCTGCCTTCGGGGGTTCTGCGGGTGCTTCGGCTTTTGCGGGCTCAGAGCCTGTCTGAGGTTCCGCGGGCTTGGCTTCCGTTACCGGGGCAGGATCAGCGGGTGTAGCGGTGGGCGCAGCTGCAGGTTCTGCAGCCGGGGGAGTGCTTGAATTTCCCGGTTCGCCTTCGGCCACACGTATCTCCGTCGTACGCGGGCGAAGTTGAATCGGAAACTGGTATTAGGGAATGGTCACAAGTTAAATGCGTAAATATGGGTAATCGGTTGAACGTTTCGGCAGCGGCGAAATTCCTCAAAGTGAGCAGGAAAACGTTGTACAACTGGACCCGAGAGAACGTCGGGCCGCCGCGCATCCTCATAGGAAAGCGCTATTACTACACCGCAGAAATGCTCACCCAGTGGTGGGAAGCGCGCCGCTTAGCCTGATTTCTTCTTCGAGGTTTCCGGCTTCGGCCGCTCGCGCTCAAGTTCCGAGCGCACACGAAACCATAAACTGAGTTCTACGTCACATATCCACTGCTCCAGCTGATAGGCAATGGAGCGCCTACCTGCGATCTCGCACATGACGCTGTTGGAAGGGCTCCAGTACGGCGCATTCCATCCACAGGGACCCGCGATTACCCGCGCCACGAACCGCACGCCTTCATCGGTTGCCAGAATCGCCCTGAGATCATTTTCGGCCTGCAGGTCCTTCTGCTTGTCCGAGAGCGCCTTTTCCTTGAGCGCTTTCGGGTCATTGGACTTCTGCGGTCTGTCGAGAAACTTATCCGTCGGATCAGGTTTCTTCCCCGGTTCAAAGAGACTCTCGGCCGATGTGGCAGGACCTGCGGCTTCTTCCTCCGTCATGCGCCCTGCCCGGCCCCAATAGCTTTAGCGATGTCCCCAAGGCCCCCTGAGGCGCCGGCATCGGCTGCGCTCTTGAGCGCTCCTGCGTGCGCCTGCATCGTCTGGGCGGCCTGTGCCTGCTGCTCGAGCTGAGCTTGTTTCGCCTGCACCTGCGCACGCTGGGAGCGGATCTGTTTGACCGTCGCATCATCGCGCACGCATTCCGGAGGCGCCCCCACCGCTGCCGCATACTTCTCAATCGACATGTCCGCATCCCACTTATCCAGCGCGGGGTTATTGGCCATCTGCTCGGCCTGCGCGACCTGCAGCACGTATTGGGTCAGCTGCTGAATCGACTGGGCGGTTACTGCATTGATGGCTTGCGCGAGAATTGAGATGTACTTCACACGAATGGACGCGCCCTTCAAAGCCGGCGGCGGGGGCGGAAACTTCCCATGCCGAAGACACTCAGCAAAGAGCCAGTCGTGCAGCGGGTTGAACAGATCAAAGTTCATCTGCCCCAATACCGGGCCTAGCATCAGCAGCTTCTCTTGCTGCTTGGCGTTGACTTCCGCCGCGGTCTCCTTCTGCCCACCGGGAGAATCCCGCTCTGCCTGAATGAAGAGAGCGAATATATCGGCGTGGCAGATGCCATTGATGCGTCCCTGGGTTTCCTTGATATCGGCGAGTAAGTCCTGCGTTTCTGGCTTGATGAGGTAGGCGGGCTCAAAGCCGATTTTATTCCCGTCGGGAGCCGCAAACGTCACATCCCCGGGCAGCTGGCTCGTGCGTTGATTGCGCAACGAGGGATGGGCCACCATCGGGGGGTCGACATGCTTATCGATGGCCTGCGCTTTGCGCTTCTGCTGAAGCTGAAGCGCGCGGGCGTCGCCGAGACAATCCATGGCAGGACCGCGGCCCCAGGCGTCTTCGGAATTCGTGTACCAGCGCGCACAGAAGACCGGGAAGTCCCTGAATCCACCCACGCGCAGCAGCTTCTTTTCATCCTCCGCCTGCCCTTCAGTCTTCTGGGCGCTGTTTTTCAAAACCTTATCGGGTTCACCACCGCGCTCGTAGGTGACGGATCTGAAGCGCATCCCGCGAGGGCCCAAGGCGCCGGGCTTGTACTCGGGGTTTTCCTCCACCGCGTGAACGAGTGACACCCAGCTATCGCGCTGGTTCTGCTCCCACTGTCCGCGCACGTAACGGGAGATATTCACCCACGTCTCTTCCTTGCGCGGGTCAAAAGTCCCATCAGCCTGCTTGACGGAGAACTTCTCCACGACCTGCTGAACCGTCCAGCGATAGTCGCGAAACCACGTATTAACCCTGCGATGACGGTCGTTGCCGATGTAATAGCTGCCGATCGTGAAGGGTTGGAAGTGCGGGATGTCATCCTCCCCATTCTTAGGCAGCGGCCACTCGCGTCCCAACGCCATGATCCCAAACACCGGGTATTCGCCGAAGCACTCCGACAGCGCGTTATAGAAGTTCGAGCGTGAGAGAAGATCGCGAACGATCTTTGTCGTAGCTGACAACCATTCCTTGACCCCCTTGGCTTCCATGAGAGCGTCGTCCGTGAGTTCGTACGCGAACCACGGGCGTGCTTCCGATGCGGTCCCGGACATCAGTCCCGCCTGACAGGTATTGATGGCCGATAGTGGGGTTGAGTCGACAATGGCCCAGTTACGCCGCCAGCCGCGATTTGTGTCCCACGCATCATTCACCATGAAGCGACCGCGGTATGGCCGAAAATTCTCACTTAAATCACGCCAATTTGGATACCAGGTCATCCGATCAATATTCAGCATCGACTTGCGGCGCTCGAGTCTCACTTTGAGAGCTTCCGGTATCCCGCCGCGCTTGCGATTTCTCTGACGCAAGGCGGATGAAGGCTGTACGAGCCCCTCATCCGGCGTCATGTAACCCATCCGTGTGTCGAGCATGGCTTTAGCTCTCTGGCTTCATCTTCACGCGATCCAGCACGGCGTGCGGCGTCTGCTCTTCCCGGGTGCCGGAATTGCCGTGACGCTTCGCATCCGCATTCGGGTGAGTAGCATCCGCATAGCCACCCCCGGGCAGATGGCCTACGGTTTCCTTGTGGTGGTGCGCGATACCGCCACGGTGATGCACCGGGAATCCCCCGAGGACGGGGTCAACTTCGCGCGCATCGGGGGTTGAGGTCTGTCGAGGACGTGCGCGTAGCGTCTCGCGATACCCTTTACCGGACTTGTAGTCGCTCATGAGAGTTCTCCTAGAAGACAAAACGGACGGGTGGGATGGGGTCTGAGATCGGCAACAAGGGCGTCGGTTGCGCGGTGGCAAGGGTGAAGAGCGGGGTCGTTGAGGGAACCTGCATCATCCAGCCAAACTGCTGCGTGGCTGAGTGAGGCCCGTAGTTCACGTTGTAAGCGCTGTAGTCGGATGCGAAGGCGATATCGAACACATCCCCGATCTGGTGATAGATCCCACCGTAAGTGCCGGGCTGCACCGCTACGCAGCGGAAACCGGTATTGGGCGGCGTCGGAGGCGGTAAGAAAATCGCCGCCACATTCGGGAAATCGAAGTGCTCCTGAGTCTTCGCCCCACGCCACTGGAGAGATTCGTACTGCTGAAAGACAAAGGGTTTAGGCGCCTGATTCGGCGTGATCTGCGTGATGATGACGTTTGGGAAGTCGTATGGCGCTTGTGGCGGCTGACGCTTGAACTGCAGATCCGGGAACGTCGACTGAACGAAGGGAGACGTGGGCTTTAGGTTCAACGCAACGACGTTCGGGAAGTCATACGTCGCCTGTGCCTGCTGGCGCTTGTAGCTGTAATCCTCGCTCTGACGCTGAACGAATGGCGCTTGCGCTGCAGCGATCCCCAGGATGAGTGCATTCGGGAAGACGAACGGGTCCTGTGCCGGTTGGCGTTTAAAGACCGGGGTGTACTGTTCCCCCTGCACCAGGGGTTCAGGTTGCGGCAGATAGATCGTCGAGCGGCCATATTGCCCGGAGAGCGAATCTCGATGCTTCAGCTGGTCATCAAAGAGTGTCGGGATGAAGGGCTTCGCACCAATCTGACTCAAGTTCGCGACGAGATTCGGAAGCGGAGACGTGTCCTGAATCTGACGCCGCGTATGAATGGCCGGCATCATGACAATGGACCCGGGCTGCCCGGGGACGATGTGCAGGCCAAAGACCGAGGTGAGCAGGTTCGGCGCGTCCGGCAGCTGACCCTTCATCGTCTCGCGGTGATAGGTCTCGCTGTTCGCGTCGAGATTCAGGACCGTGTTGAGCGAAGGCCCCGGATGGCGAACCAGAAGGTTCGGCAGCAGGTCCATCGTCTGGCCCTTGAGGGACTCGCGATGATAGACCTGGTTGGAGACGTCAAGATCGTACTGAAGAGGCGGCGCAGTGAGTCCGGGACCTAAGTGAAACAGCAACAGGTTCGGTGGGGCAGAGGTGTCCTGCCACTGCCTGCGCCTGAATACGGGGGTATGAATCACTGCCATATCAGAACGGAGAGATGAACGGCAGCCCCTTCAGCGCTGCTTCCTGAGCTTCCTCCACCACCTTCTTGAAGGGCCTGCAAATACCTGTCAGGAAATAATCGGCCCCACACCCATCGCAGATGTGATGGTCACACTTCTTGCACCAGGATCGCGGACGCGTGCGTTTGGGATCGTTGATTACTACGCGCTGACAGTGATAACAGGTGAACGTCGATGTCTCAAAAAGCCCTCTCCCAGCCCCCGTCGGAAGACCCGCCTTGTGGACAAGCTCATCAGATACACCGGCCCCTGCGTGCCGGTGATCCGTCATGAAATACCCTTCGTGGTCGCGTTTACTGCCCATAGTTCACATGAGGATGGTGCCAAGAAGCGGGAGAGTTACGATGCCAGCGGTTTGGCTCAACACGCCAATCACAGCCTGAGCGCCATTGGTGTTCGCGTCCGTCCAGCCAAAGGCTGCAGACGGTGTGGCGCTACCGGCGTAGATCTCATAACACTGTTCCGCACCAAAATTGGCAGTCGCGGTGTTCGAGATGTTGTTGACGTCGGTAAATCCGGTGCAGGCAAATCCTGCATTGGTAACGCCTACCGTCGTGTGCTGTGCGATGGCGGCCAGCGCTATGGCCGGTGGCGCTGCCAGCGACTGGCCGGAACTCGCCGTTAGGACGGACCCCGATGACCACACGGCAGAAGCTGGCTGCGTCGGGTCTGCGGGACTTGCTGATGCGAGCCCTGAAATCTCAACGAGCGTGACCGAGCCAGTTGTGAAGTTGAACCCCGCAGAGGCAAAGGACACCTTGACGGTGTGAGAGCCAGCCACGACGGTGCCGCCCGGCAGGTACCAGATCCCGGCCCCGAGGTTACTCACCGTCCCCACGAGCACGCCGGGCGGCGTCTCAAGCGCCGTGAGTGCTGTGCTATAGGTCGTGTCTACGCACGTCGGCACCGGATGACCCCCGCCGGCGGACGTATTGAAGTAAGAGGCAATGCAGACGATGGTGTTACCTGCCGTCACGCCGTTGATGGTGACGACAATATCTGTGGCATTGCTGACCGTCTGACCGTTGACTGACTGGACGACCGCGATTGAGGGCGCTACGTATTCAGCAAACGCCACCGCGAAAGTGGTGAACGTATCGGTGCCATGGATCGTCGTGAAATTGGCAAGCGCGTTGCCTGTGGCAGTGACGCGGGCATCCTCAAAAGCCTGGCCCGTGTTCTGGGAGGCCCCGTAACGTAAGGTGAAGGCGAGCGGGGAAGTCCCGGCAGCCGACACATTGTTTTGATTGATATCGTAGGTATACCCGAGGAGTAGCGCCGGCTGTGTCGAGACATTGACGTTGTTCGACGTAATTGCATTCGTGCCGGTCCCCGGTGATGCCTGCGTGTTCTTCGTGGCAACGCCGATATAGGAAGCAAGCCCGGAGTACTCCGCAACCACCATGTTGCAGGTGCCGGGAGTGCCACCATTGAACGTCGCGGTAAGCGTCGTGATACCGGCCGGGCAGTTCAGCAAGTAAAAGATGCTGTGATACGCCCCGTTTCCGTCATTCACTGTCGCCTGAGCGGTAGACCATGTGTCACTGAGGTTGTCCGTGAATGTGACTGTCGGGCTGCCACCACCGGCTGACGTGCTGATGCATACCACCAGCAAGTCCCCACTGTTCGTGGGCGAGAACGTGATGGTGTTACCGTTAGAGGCGTTGGCGCCGTCTTTGACGTATGCGTATGCCATGTCAGGTCACAAAGCTGCAGCCGATTTCAGTGACGGTTCCGTCCCACGCTCCGACGTTGCAGGCAGCCCCCGTTGAGACCCCGCCCACGCGTCCCGTCTGATAGGCGGTCGAGCCTGATTGGACCTGATACTGAAGCTGAAACGCCCCGTTGTTGGTGAAGGGATTGGTGGTGGTGCTGGTGGAATGGGCATCCACACCAGTGGCGCTCTGCCAGGCAGCCAGCGATGAGTAGCCCACGAACCCGCTGGAACTCTGCGTGCCTGAAGGGACGGTGCCGTAGAGGTTGTGGCCGCCATAGATGTTGTAATCCCACTTGGTCGAGAAATCGAGGTTGAACGTCGTATAGCTGTACGTCGAGGCCGGGGTAAACCCTTCATCCGCGTAGAGGTTATTCCAGCCACTGATGACGTGGCTTCCGGCCGTCGTCTCAAAGGCGTTGGTGCAGAACACCGCTCCGGCCGCTTGATTGGCCGTGGCAACGAACGTGTTGTTGTAAATCTGTACGGGTGTCGTCCATCCGAACTGCCCCGTATCGTTCGTGAGCGAGATATAGCAGAAGGCGTTGACGATGATGTTGTGGTGGATGCTGGTGAGCGTTCCTGCCCCGCCATCCGCATTGAACCCAAAAATTCCCGCGTAGTTCTGCGTAGACCCACCCGAGGGGGTCTTATTCGTCATATCGATGTAGTTGTAAGCTACCGTGCTGTTGTACTGCGTCGCCTCTTTGCTGTGGATGTTGCCGGTATTGACGAAGTGGTTGTAGGTGACCTGAACGCCGCTGCTCGCGCCATTCAATCCCCAGATGTACATCGCCGAGAAGTGATTGGCGTCCGTCCAGCCCGAATTGTCGTGCACATAGTTATTGGTCACCGTGCAGTTGGTGTGGGCGTACATGATGATCGGGCCCAGGTTCACACCCGAAGACACAGTGGTGCTCTGCGCGTTGCCGCCCGTAATCTCGCAGTTCTGCAGTGTGGCGTTCGGGACCTGGCCGCCGCCGCCGTCGTAGTTACCGAAGTGCACGGCCCAGAGTGAAAAGCCCGTCAGCTTGATTCCGTCAATAATCCAGTTGCCCCAGTTGGCGGGTCGGTTGACTTCAATGCCGCAGCCGATCATCGAACTGATGTTCGCGTTGCCGCCGCCGTAAAACCCATTCCCATTGGCGGTGATCGTGGCAAGGCCTCTCACGTAGACACCTGAGCTATTGCAGGAGGCGATGTAGGTCTTCGTGCTGGAGTTAGGGCCACCATTCACGTTCAGCACCGGGGTGTGGTACGTCGTGTTCATCAGCCCCGAGACGTCGTAACTGCCCTGGTCGCCGATAATTCCGACTCTCGTCCCGCCGTACGTGGACTGCATCGCGTTGATGGCAGTGAGTGCCCAAGGGCTCGCCAGCGTGCCGGGATTGCTATTACTGCCGGTGGGAGAGATGAAGTAGTTGAAGGCCGCGGGCTGAGCAACGATCGTGAAGGGTCCCGGGGCTACGTTGTTCAGAACCGTCCCTGCGTTATTGACGATATGCGCGTATACGGTCTGGCCGATGGTGAATTTGTCCTGCCAGCACTTCGCTGTAGCGCTCGTATTACTGACGGCGCTCGGCAGCTGATAGGCCCTGATCCTCGATGCTGCAAGCGTTGGCTGGTCGCCAAGATACATATGCCAGAACGCAAGATCCCCGGCAGCGCCCACTCCAAAGGTGAGGTTGGACACCCCAATCATGTTGTTCACGCCGCGGTTGCGGCTGTACGCAATCCCGAAGACATGATTGCGCTGAGGGAAATTTACTGCGGTGTCGGTGGTCTGCTGATAATTTATGCTGTTGAGTAGCACCCCTCCATAAATCTCATTCTCAACCCAAGCCCCCGTACTCTGTGTCGTGATGATGGCGTTCGTTTCTCGGAAGATGTAGCCCGAACCGATGGGGTTATAGGCCGCATACTGGTACGAGCAATCCGTGTTCCCCGTGTTGTCGACCATTTTCCAGGCGCCATACGCGACGGCGTCGGTCGTCATGAGACACGTCGGCTGAGTCGTGCACAGAGCGTTCGGCGAGAAAGTATTGAAAGCCGTGTAGTAGCTATCGGCAGGGAACGGACCGACTCCCTGGCCAAAGACCTGAGTCTTGAAGTTATCGTCCGTACCGAAGGTGAACGTATCGCTCGCCTGCGTGGACAGAATCGAAATCGGGTTACCTGTCCCGTCGTCAGATTCAAGCGTGATTGTGCTGCCAGCGATTGATTTTATGACGCAACCGGGAAGCGCGCCGGCTGAATCCGTGACGTAAAGACCTGCCACCACGCCCGTTGGAATACTCGGTACCGTGATCGTCGTCGCGCCCTGAACGCAACTCCCCGTCGCCGTGTTGGGTCCTGTGAAACTGTTGAAATTCCACCCGGAATGGCACTGATAGCTATAGCACGCAAAGATCGGGTACACGCCTCCCGTGACCCCGGGAGCTGTGTAATTGATGTAGATCGACGCTGCATCGCTCTGGGAGCTTGGCAGATCGACACCACCGACCATGATCGCTGAAACAAAAGGATCTGATCCCCCAGGCGTCCACCCATTTTGGGTAAAGGTCGTCGCCTGGTTCTGCATGTCATAGTTGCCACCGGCGCCGGCAAACGCACCGTTGATCCCAGGGTCCAGATTCCCCACTCCGCTCTGCCCGCGAGCGCAGGTGATGGGCGTGAAGACGGACGGCGTGCCAAAGCCCGTTCCGGTTACCGTGAATACCTGTCCGTGGTAGAGCGTATTACCCGTTGAGGGGAACGTCGTGCCCGTAGCGCTTGCGCTTTGTGCGCCTTCGATGTTGGACTCGTTTACTTCAGCAACGGTGTACGTGTAAGACGTACCCGGCTGCAGCGCCCCACTCGTATCCGCCATGGAGTTCGTCGTGGGGAAGGCTAACGACACGCCACCGCGGTAGACGTGATACTTCAGGAAGTTCAGGTCACTGACCGCATTCCAGGTGAGATCGATCTGCGCCTCATTCACCCCGACCGCTTGCAGATTCTGCGGAACGGCAGGCGAGATCAGGATGGTGAAGGGTTTGCTGGCACTGTTCCCCAGCGCATCCGTGACCTTTATCGTCAGGGAGTCGGTATCTGAACCCAGCGGCGTACCGCTCAAGACGCCCGTGCTACCGTTGATGGACGCCCAGGTATCGGACTGCGTCGTGATACTCCACGTCAGCGGGGCCAAGCCTCCTGAAGCTGCAAGCGTCGTGCTGTAGGGGGTATCGACGACCACACCGGGGAGTGAGGCTGTCGTGATGGCAGGAAGCGTGATGACGTTGAGCGTGAACCCTGCACTCGAGCTATTACCTAAAGCATCTGTGACCTGAACGCTCAGAGCATAGGTCCCTGCCGTACCGGGCGTCCCCTGAAGGATTCCGCCCGTCGTAAGCGTAAGTCCACTGCCGGAATCGGTTGTCTTCGTCCAGGTATAGGGCGCTGTGCCGTTTACCGCAGTGAGTGTGAAGCCGTAAGCCTGACCCACATCGCCCACCGGTAAGCCGGCAGTCGTGATCAGAGGACCGGTTACCGTGACCTTGATCGATGAACCGGTTTCAAAGACCACGGGCACGAATCTACGTGCCTAGCAGTGCTTTCCCACCGCTCGTGGGCCCCGTAGCCCCGGTTTGCTGTTGCTGAGCGTTAGCTCCGGTTACAGTGCTCTGCAACCCACCGGCAGCCGCTGCACGTCTTCGTGAATCAGCCGCCGCGGCTTGCCCTTGAGGGCTGATGAGTGAAGCCCCGGGCGGTGGCGGAATGCCGATGTTCGGCGTCTTGGGTGCAAGAGCTGCCGAAAGACCCGCACCGACTCCGGCCGCTGCAACTGAACCTGCAACCGCCGCTCCACTGGCGGTACCGAAGTAAGCCCCGATAGCCCCGAGCGTGTAGCCCATTAGCGGTCCAACCTCTTGGTGTAGAGGTAGTCCTGCAACTCGTACCCTAAGCGTTTGAGAATGGGCGAGAAATCATGCGCAGCTTTAATGTGCTGCACCACGACCTGCACGCCTTCGGCTTTGAGTTCGCCATCGGCGTACTGGATGAGCTTCAAACCAAGGCGCCCTTCCCTTTCCTCGGGATCGAGGTAGAGAATGTCCTGTACGGCCTGCAAGCTGCCCTGATAGTGCAAGGATGGCGCCACACAGAAGATGGCATAGCCCTTCAGCGCTCCAAGAACACGCACGGTGAACACTCGCAGCGCACCGGCTTCTTCCATCCTGCGATAGCGTCGGTAGTCAGGATCGAGCGGGATATCAGCGTAATGGGCGATTTCTGCAAAGTGCAGCTTCAGCAGCGGTTGAATTTCGGCAAAGACGTCATCCATGCGCTCGCGCTCAAAGGCCAACCTGCGTTCTTCGAGAACGGCGTTCATCGCTTGCTGTAAAGCGCCGCCCCCGCACGCTCACGTACGGTCGCATTCGTGGGCAAAGCGGGCTTAACAGGCGCTGTGACTTCAAGAGGCTTCGGCTCAGCGGGTTTCTCCACCTCCTTAGCCGGATAGAGCTTTGCCTGTGCACGCGCCGCCAGGGCTTCCTGTGGAGCTTTCATGCCCTTGGTGTGCTCGCGAAACCTACTTGCTGCCGTTATAGCCGTGGCTATTCTCATAGGCAGCCTGCTCAGCATCGTGGGTGGGGTGCTTGGCCTTGGTGCCATGATTCAGTCCACCCATCGCCGGATGTTCTGGCGCGTAGTGATGCACCTTGCCGTGCTCGGCGTGATGGGCCGACGTGGGTGCTACGCGTTCGTGTCCGAAGGTCGGTTCTGTAGTCCCACCGGCATGTCCGACCTTGCCGGGCGTGCGCGGCTTACCGCCGTCGCGGTCGAACTTCGACGTCACGTGAGGATTCTCGCCAACGCTGTCTGAACCAGCGCCAGCCACTGTGGGTCTAGCCATAGGTCTTCTCCTGTTCTTTGCGGAATGTTTCGTAGGGGTCGTAGTCGTGGACGTGCTGCGTGCGCTCAATCAGCGTGGAGAGCGTCTCGGGCAGCCCAAAGACGTTCTTGCGGGGACTGTAGATGGGGTAGGCGAAGGTACAGGCGAGTGCGTCTTCGAGATCTGGCGAGCGTCCGAGACGCGCCTTGATCTGCTTTTTGTCCTCCATGAGGATGCGACCATCACGACCGTAGGTGTATTGCATCGTGGATAGCCCCATGACCATCTCAGGGACGTTCGGAAGCAGCCCGCCGTCCTTCACCCACTCACACATCTGCCAGATGATCTCGGCACGCTTGTTCGCAAAGCGCCGGTCACTGGCCGCCGCACCCCCAAACTGCACGCCCAAAGCGTCCGTGTGACCTAAGGACTTCAGACCCTCGAGCCACGAGAAGCCCCAGCCCCCGGTGGCATCGATCTGGATAGAATCCGCGCGCTTCTCCCCCGCCATCCTCGATACGTGCGACGCGCCCACGATGGGGGTCAGATTGCGCATGCGAAGCGGGGGGTAAGCGATCTTGCCGCGGCGGGGGAAAATGACGCTCTCGTCGTCCCCAAAAGCTGCTACGTCCACCCCCAGCACCAGGGGGAACTCCGTGAACTGGGATTCGTGGTAATTGCGTCGCTGCGCGTCCCGCACCTCATCCGGGGAGATGAGCGTATTCAGGCCCGACAGCGGGAAGCGACCGAAGACGTTCACCAACACCCAGGGGTTATCGCGTCCCCAGGCATCAATCTGCTGCTGCGCCCATTCTTTGGACACCCTCGAGGCGCGCTTGGGGTCCTCAGGGTCGCCTGTGATCTCGGTCACATCCCAGTGCTGACGCTGGTTGATGACAGCATGCCCCAGCACGGAATCCTGATTGTTCGGATTACCCGCGATGACGATGTGCTGGTCCGCCCCACCCGATAGGATCGCCTCAGCCGTCGCAAGGATCGAGCGCGGCATACCCCCTGCCTCATCCAGCAGGAGCAGGACATGGTCCTCGTGTAAGCCCTGAAGCGCTGTGGCTTGGTCCTGAGGGTTGGCCGAGCGTGGATAGGACCGCGCCGACATCCACCAGGTCTTGGGCCTCTCCTTCGATGTGATGCGTTCGCCATCCAACTGGAAGGCTTCCTGCAACAGCGGGGATCTCGAATACCACTTCCCAAGCTCGCTCCAGAGCGTGTCGCGCAGGGTGTCCGCGGTAATGGAGAGCGCAGCACAGCGACAGTCGGGACGTGTGAGCATGAAGTTCCACCCAAGCCAGGCGAGTACCGTGGACTTCCCCGGACCCTTACACGCCGTCATCGCCTGTCGGGGCTTGTGGGGGAAGGCCTCCAGCACCCCTTCCTGCCACACATCAGGGGTGGCTTTGAACACCTCCCGGACGAACTGCGCCGGGTGAGCCATCCAACGCTTGAGGATTTCGCCAGCGCTGTCCATCAGTTGAGCGCAGCAGGTTCAGACTCTGGCTTCTCCAATACCCCAGCCGCCTGCCTGATGAGCTGCTCGAGCGTGAGAGAACCGCTGATATTCAGGCTCTTGGCTGCCTCTGCCCGCGGAACAATGCGCTCAATCAGGAATATGGCAGCGCGCACCTGAGTGGACTTCATTTTGCGATTGCCAAGTACATGATCCTGCAAGCTCTTGGCGAGCATGCCGACACGCAATCGCTGCCTTACGACTTCAGGGGTCCAAGTACGTCGCCGTGCAGCCATCAGTTGCCTCTCGCGATCGCACTGGGCAAGCCACTGGCTACCCGAATCTTCGGAGCCTGTGCCTCAAACGCCTCCGCCATGCGATTCATCGCTCGTGCGAAGGCCGCCTGCAAAGCGTCATCCAGGGTGAAGGTGGCATTCGGTGGGTTGAGGTACAGCTCGGTGAGTGCGTCCACCCGTGCGCTTTGAAGACAGCCGTTGACGTAGGCTGCGAATCCCACCTGCATCATGTCCATGGGCTGAGCTTTCAGAGCGCTCAGGAGGCGTTTGCGCGCATCACTCACCGCAGCTTCGTAGTTAGCGTCATCGGCCATGGTTGCCCTTCATTCGTTTGACTGCTGCATTGGCTTCACGGATCGCCCGACCCTCATCCCCCGTCCGACTCAGAACTGCATCACTGATTTTTGCCCAGACCTTGCGTGCATGAGGGCTCTTGGCCTTGCGCGTGTGCTTCTGGGCGTCCTCGGGATTCCAAGGCATCACGGTCTGCCCGGGAATATGCGAATGGGAGTGCCTTTGGCGTCCTTGCGTCTCAAATCCTCGACGGTGAACTGCTGCAGGCTCAAAAGCCCCAGGCTCTCGTCATACTTGGGCCCGCGCACGGGGTATTCGCTCGGATGCATGGTGTGGGTGGGGGGAGTGGGGAGTTCTCTTACGCGAGCTTCCAGAAATTCCTGACGCTTCTGCCACACCACGGCCAGAACCTCCGCCGGTGAAGGCGTGGGAAGCTGCCAATCTCTGTCGAGTGCATCGAGCTCCGCTTCGAGTTGTTCACGCGTCATGAACATCGCGCTACCCTGCAGCCCCTGCGCTCTTGGTTTCAACTCGCCGATTCAACCAACGACAGGCGGGATCTGGCAGATGCACCCCGTGTAAATCCTCATCCAGCACATAGATTCGCTGGACGCTCACCCGGTATTTGGCCGCCAATAGCTTGACGCTCAATCCACGAAGCTTCTGCAGGAGTCGGCGACGCACCCGCAAAGCGGCAGACAGTTCACGCTTTTGAGCCTCACTGAGCTTGCTGCGACTCAATACGCACCACAGTTCTGTGAGGTTTACCGATGTGCTGGTGATATTCGGCGGTGAGATGAGCAGGGGAGTCATCGAGGATGAAGCCCTCAGCGACCAGGGAATCAGTGAGGGGCTTGGTGCCCGACACGAAGTTGTCGAAATCGAGAAGTCTTGCGCCGTAGCGCTCAATCTTCAGACGTACGTGTTCGGGAGGCGTCAGGGGTGGGTGTAAGTGCATCCTCGCTACCCTGACTAGCCACGCCCATTTCTTGCGTTCCTTCGCCTTCTTCGTCCAGTGATGACCGTGAAAACGGTTCATCGAAGGCGTGGCCACGGGAATGGTGAGTGTGATGGGCGTCACGCTCAGTGCTTCACCAGAAACCACACACCGGCAACGGTGAGCGCCCAGAAGCCAAGAAGACACAGCCCCAACATCAGTACCGCGTGACGCTCTGAGAATGTTTCCCGTGGAACACGCGGGGCGTAGTGGGGCTCGAGGGTATATAAATCCCGCAACCCCGCGCGCAGGCGAGTGTCGATAAGTTCGTTGTCGTCTATCACAGGGCCTCCCGATACACACGCAAGAACCAATCTGCGTATGTCAGCTTGTCGTGTTTGGTGGTGGCCAAATCCCTGGCACGAATGGCGTGACGAGCTTTCTCCTTGCGCTCGCTCTCTGTGGTCAAACCATCGAACAACGTACAGTGGTATGGCTTGAGAGCCTTGGCGAGCAGGAGTTCGTCGGTCAATTTGCTCATGGCTGATCTCGTATCAACTTAGCCTCGGCGTCGGCGCAAGCCATATGCCAGCGCCAGTGCGTTTTTTGTTCTTCAACCGTAGGCTCGCTTCCCCAATCGCGCATATCCGCGGCCCACGAGTTCTTGTGCCTGACCAAGCATCCGGTGAGCTCAACGCCCACGTAGTGAATGCCCTTCTCCGACTGCTTTGCGATGTGCGCAAGCAAGTGGGTGTTCGCTGCGACTACCCAAGGGTCCCACAGTGTCTGATCCGCAATACGAGGCGCATCGGTTGGCCGATCATCGTCATCGATGGTCCGACAGAACTTCGTGAACTGCGGGAGGGACGGAACTCCCATGGAACCTGACTTGAGCAGACGCCGCATCCCACGCTCAAGTTCGTAGTCCTTGAGGCCGCCAATCTCGGATACCCACTCCGGCGGGGGCGCCTTGCCAAATCGGCGCTCCACGGATTCCCCGCCAAAGATGCCAACGAAATGGCGCCAAAGACTATCCGCGCGCGATTGCGCGTGGGAGCTCGTCGGTTTCATGCTCGATCACCTGTGCGCTGCCGCCGTTGAGGTGGCGCAGGATTCGTTCGGAGGCGTTCTCTGCCTTGGCTGGAGGGTTCCAGGGGAGAAGGAACGGTTTGCTCGGGCCGAGGAACGACGCTGCTTGCTTGACGTACTCGGTGGCGTTTTTCCCGGTTGCCTGGATGAACGCCGCGTAACGCTTAGCGCCAGCGAGGAACTCGTCGGCGGTGTGGCCTTCGGCGAGTCTGGCGTTGGCGGCTCTCAGGGCTCCGCGCCAGTTCTGGTCCCCCGCTCGCTCCGGATAGCTGAGCTTGAAGTCCAGCATCCAGTCGGGACCTGTTTCACGTGAATCCACCAACCTGGTGGGCGGCGCAGCCGCCGTACAGTTCTTCTTCTTGTTTGAGTCTGAGTTTGAGTCTGAGTATGAGTATGAGTATGAGTGAGTGTCTTGGGGTATGCTGTGGTGTCCGGTGGTGTCCTGAGGTGTCTGTAAGTGTCTCTCCTTGTACCTGCGAACCTTCTCGGCATTGCGTCCGTCTTCGACCTGGTTGCGGTCAGAGGCTTTGCGGCGGTACAGCTTGAAGTTGACCACGAGCCAACCCCAATCGCGATGGCCGTCAAGGAGTCTCAGGCGGGCACCGCTGGCGTCGCTCGAGCGCGAGCCGGGGTCCGCAGCGCAGAAGCGCTTCATGCACGCTACGATTTCAGGTACGGGCAATCCGGTGACGCTCGCCAGGAACTGGGGCGTCACATCGACCTTACCCTCCCAGTCGGTGAGCGACAGGACGATGGGCCACAGACCTATGTCTGGCCATTTTCCGCAGAGTGTCCCGGTTGTCAGTGACGGGAACAGGGGCGTGTAGCCACTCATCCGGCGAGCCGATAGCTCGCGAAGCGCTTATCCCCGCATTTCTCCACTCGGGAGGTGATGCGGTGACCGTCATTGCGCAGGTCCAGAATCCGTGCGGCCAGACGAAAACAGCCAAAGCGCTTGAGAGCGTCAATGGCTGTTAAGGGTCTGCCGGTGGCGAGGTGGTCAATGATTCGTTGGGCTTGGGTTCGCATGCCTAAATCCTTATGTACGTTTTCGTACAGACGAGGTACCGGTTGAGCCGTCTAATAGCGTTGAGGTTGTCTAGTCTTGGTATTGGTGCAGAGCACAAAAACCCTCTTAGGTCTGGACATTAAGTCTTAACTCAGTTGACAAAAAAAGGCTGGAAATACAGCCTTTAGAGCGAAACTAACTTCTAACTAACACGCTTCCGGCTCTGCTGGTCGAGAAGCGCGTCGATCGAGAGTCCCGTTGCAGTCGCTAGCTTCTTCAGCGTCTCCGCTGAGGGGAGGCTGTCCCCGGAAAGCCATCCCCAGACGGTGGGCTGCGTCACGCCGACGCGCCGCGCAAGCTCGGCTTGCGTCATCGCCTGCTCCTGCAGGTATTCCTTGAGTCGGTTCATAGGCGTCATTATAGGCGAAACCGATGCCCTGTCAATAGACAATCCCTATATCCATGGCGGTACAAGAAATATAGGTTTCATCTATTGACACGGGCATAGGTCGCGCCTATAGTGCCTCCACTGACCTTGGAGGCGAGCATGAAAAACCAGATTCTCAAAGACACTGACGGCTTCACCGTTCTGCCGGAACGCGTCGAGCACATCGCCGAAGAGTTCCAGCGCGCACTTCAGACGCCGGTACTCGTCACCAAGTCCGAAGACGACCTGCGTAGCGTCATCATCCAGATCGCGCTGCTCGGGGGCCGGAGGGCGCGCCAGTGACCGACCTACGTTCCGAGATAGAACTGCTCGAAGCCAAGGTGCGCGCCGCCTGCACGGCGCTGCGTCAGGCCCGAGAAACCGTCAACCTTCTGCGCGAGGAACGCGACGGGCTTGCTGAGGCACTCTGGACCATCAGCACCGGCTCCGATCTCGTCTCCGCCACAGTCGCAAGAGCTGCGCTCCTGAAGATGCCCCTGTGCATGGAGTGCGATCAGCGGCGCGCCGTCGAAGGCGAAGACCTGTGCGAAGAGTGTGCGCAGAACCAGGCAGAAGCTGCCCACGAACGCGATCAGGGGGAATGCTTTCGCGGTGCAGAAGCTGAGGCGTTCCACGCAGAGCAAATGGCTCGCATCCAGAGGATGTTTAAGTGAACGTGATGCACTGGTGGCAGACACTCTCATGGTCGCATGCCGCTTTAATCCTTTGCGTACTTGGAGCCGGGGGAAGCCTCGTCACCCTTCTCCACCGAAGACCCGGGCGTCTCCCGGCTCCGAGTGCTCACTGCCAGCGCAACAGCGTCGAGGCGGTGACGAAATGAACGGCCCCAACGATTACTCCGATGAAGCCGAGACTGGCTACCTCGCCGACATGGACGCCGACTCACGGCAAGCCTACCGCGAAGACATGGAAGGCGATCCGTGGGGCGAAGAGCAGTGGCCCGAAGAAGAAGACGACACAGATCCTCAGGAGTTTAAGTAATGGCAATCATGGCTGAAGACACAGGCGGCAAGGACTTCAAGAAAGTCCCCGCGGGCTGTCACTTCGCAATCTGCAACATGGTGGTTGATCTTGGCATCCAGGAATCGACCTACATGGGCGCGCCCAAGCGCATGCACAAGGTCTATCTGCGTTGGGAAGTCCCCGACGAGCGCGTGTCTTACGAGAAAGACGGCAAGAGCATCGAGGGCCCTTGCTCCATCGGCTCGATGTACACGCTGTCGCTCTCCGAGAAGGCAAATCTGCGCAAGGTACTGGAGAACTGGCGCGGTGTTCCCTTTACACCCAAGGAGCTCAAGGGCTTCGATATCACCACCGTCGCCGGTAAGTGCTGTCAGGTCATGGTTCAGCACAAGACTTCAGGCGACAAGACCTACGCCAACATCACGGGCGTCATGGGCATCAGTAAGGATCAAAAAGAACGCGCTCGCAACGCGAAGTCTGAGGTCGGGGTCGTTGTCTACTCCCTCGACGACCCCGACCCGGAGGTGCACGAGCGTCTGCCTATTTGGCTGAAGGAAAAACTAGAGAACCGTATAGCGCCTCCGAGTGTTCATGCCGCAACGGCTGCAGGCACGACAGACGAAGAATTCGACGACGATATTCCTTTCTAGCCATGAGCATCATCGCGTCAAACATCGATCCGCGCGGGGATCTCTCCGGGGTTAATCCCGATTCTGTAACGGGTCACTGCGCTGTCATCGAGTACATCCTCACGCGCGACAAGGATGAGTTCCAGATTGCAGACGAACTGCGGGCGTATGTGAAGCAGTACTTCTACTCGAATCACGAGCTTTACATCGCTGTGAACGACAAGCTGGCCGCAGATAAAGTGATCTCAAAAGCCAACTGGAAGAACTATCTTTCGCTGGTGCTGGAGGTCTGATGGAACTTCTGTTCACCAAAGGCAACACCGGGCTCGTTCCAGCAAGTGACGAAGCGCGCGAGTGGCTGGATAAGAAGAAGCGTGGTGTCGCAATCATGGTTGAGCCGAGAGAGATCCGAAATGGCGCGTTCTTTCGCAAATGGTGGGCGCTCGTGAAGCTCGGCTACGAATATTGGGAAGGCAGCGCACAGACCATCGAGTACAAAGGTCATGCAGTGCTTCCCGATTTCGACCGCTTCCGTAAGGACGTGATCATCATGTGCGGTCACTACCATCCCGTCGTTGGGATCAAGGAGGAAGTGCGCATCGAACCGGATTCCCTGCGTTGGTCGCAGATGGATGAAGGCACATTTGAGAAGCTGTACGAAGCAACCATCCGCGTGCTGCTCGCCCGTGTGTTCAATGGGAAGATTTGCCCCGCATGGACCGAGGAACAACTACGTGAAGTCGCGGAGAAATTTCTTGAGTTCGCGGCGTGAAGGCGCACAAGCTTGAAATGGCCTGTGCCGAGTGCGGCCGCTCCTACTTCAAGAGGGCAGATCGCATTCGTGACCCAGATTTCTGCCGGATCGCGTGCAGGAAGTCATGGGACGCCAGAAGACGATTCGAGTCTCGGGCAAGGGATTGTGAGTATTGCGGGAAGAATTTCATTCCCCGGGCGGCCCAGCTCCGCGCAGGGGGTGGCAGATTTTGTTCCGTTTCCTGTTCCACACGCGCAATGGGGCATTTGATCCACTCTCCTGAGAGCCGCAAAAAGGCGGCAGCCACATGGCGAAGGAATGGGAACAAAGTGCCAGAGGGGCCTGGTCATCCGCAGTTTATGGGCCGCAAGTTGGTTAGCGGTTATGTGATGGTCTGGGTGGACGATCGCGGCTACATACAGGAACACCGGCTCGTTGCAGAGAAGAGCTTGGGGCGCATGCTTAGGGCTGATGAAGTCGTCCATCATCGCAACGAAATAAGGACGGATAACCGGCCCGAGAATTTAGCGGTTATGACCCGCGCGGAGCACATGAACGAGCATCGCGACACGCTTGTTACCGCAAGAAAGGCCGTGCCATGGCGCAAGACCGGTTGAGCAAGGAGGCAAGAGGTCGTGAGTGCCAAGGTAGGATTCCTGGCGCATGCAATTTTAACTCGGAAACAACGGTGCTCGCGCACTTCAGACTTATCGGAATTTCCGGCCTCGGTATCAAGGCTCCTTCCTGGTGCGGAGCATGGCTTTGCTCGGGGTGCCATACCTTGGTTGACTCCTGCAAAGATGATGACGTCCAACTCGACTTCGCAAAAGCCGTTCTTCGGACCCTCGGCATTCTTTTCACGGAGGGAAAACTGAAATGAGCCGCCCGACCGTCATGAAGCAGAGGAGCTAGGGTAAGTGAATAATCCGCTCATGCCGCTCTCATTCACGCGCACTCTGCGTCTGAAAGTTCGCGCCGAGTCCTATCCATGGCTCAATGCTGCGGCGGTCGAAGTCAATCAGGTATTCAATTGGGCGAATGCGACCAGCTTTGATGCACGCCGCCGCACGGACCTTAAATCCAAGTGGCTCTCTGGCTTCGACCTGTGCAACCTGACCAGCGGGGCGACGGAGTATTTCGAGCGGATCGGCGCTGACACGATTCAGTCAATTTGCACGCACTACGCGCAGAAGCGGACAGCAGCCAAGCGCCTGAAACTACGCTGGCGCGTGAGCCGAGGTGTGCGCCGCTCGCTCGGCTGGATACCGTTCAAGGCGGCGAGTCTCAAGCGACGCGGCAACGCGCTGCGATTTGCCGGCAAGAGTTTTCGGGTATTCGAAAGAGAGCAACTCGCCGGTGTAAAGTGGCGTGATGGGTGCTTCGCGCAAGATGCAGTCGGGGACTGGTACTTGTGTCTGCCGGTCATTGTGACGGCAGAACAGACCGTAGCTCCGATGGAGGCCGTCGGCATCGATCTTGGACTCAAGACCATTGCCACGACTAGCGATGGCGAGAAATTGGAAGCCGGACGCTGGACGGTCGGTAATGCGGTAGCGCTTGCCAATGCGCAGCGCCGTGGGCATAAGCGCCAAGCCAAGCGGATACACCGCAAGACCGCGAACCAGCGCAAGGACGCGCTGCATAAATTCAGCACTGGGATCGTGCGCAGATATCAGACGATAGTCGTTGGCGACGTGAGCAGCCTCAAACTGGCCAAGACCAAAATGGCCAAGTCCGTTCTGGACTCAGGTTGGGGGATGCTCAAGAACTTCCTGGATTATAAGAGCCAGTCGGCTGCCAGGAATTTCTCAGTAGTCAGCGAGAGTTACACCAGCGTCACTTGTTCTTTGTGCGGGTCGCTTAGCGGTCCGCGTGGGGTAAACGAGTTGATTGTAAGGTCGTGGATATGCCGGGACTGTGGTGAGTCCCATGACAGAGACATTAACGCGGCTCTGAATATCCTGACCGCCGGAAGGTGCTCCGGTCCGTGCGCGGGAACGAGTCTTTCACCGCATGCAGTCGCGTCGAGCACGGCATCTCGCCGTCGCGAGACAGGTAAAAGACTGCGTGAGGTGGCGGCATGAGCACCGGGAAACTCGCACGCGAAATCTTCTGGTTCCTGATTATTTTGGTCATCGCGACGTGCGTCAGTTTTTTGATACCGCCTGCGGATATTGGGGTGAGCTATCTACCGGGTACGCACTGATGGGCCGATCCGCGATTCATTTTACCACTGGAGATATTTGAAATGACTGCAAAGAAACTCGATGCTGATCAGATCCGTCAGGGAGACGTTCTCATCGTTCGTGTGGGTGACGCTCCGCGCTCAAAGAGCGAAGGTCGTGTGGTGATCGCGTACGGGGAGGTAACGGGCCACAGCCATCAATTCATGGCCGAAGCCAAGGTATCGTACCTCGGCCGTGAGGCGGGACTCGACCGCTATGGCGTCCCTGCGACGGCAAAACTCTTGCATGAAGAGCACACCGCCCCTGCCGTGCCGGCCGGCCTCTACGAGCGTCCGGTACAAGTCGAATGGCAGGACTCGATGGAGCCGCGCATCGTCGCAGATTGAGGGGGAAGCCAATATGTCATTACTCGATCAGTACAAAGAAGCCTGTAACTTCCCGGGCAAACTCGATGTAGCCGCTGTTGAGAAATCACTGGCGGCTTACTGCTCAGCGCTGGGCGTCAGACGGGAGATCGTCCGCTTGCCCAGGGGCTGGTCGCTGGAGAAGTATCCACCCCTGTCAAAAATGATCCACGAGGTTCTGACGGACTTCGAGAAGCGTTCGGGGCGTAAGCCCAGCGCCGCCCTCGACGCCCTCGACGCCCGCGCCGCCCACGCCGCCAGCGACGCCCACGACGCCCACGACGCCCGCGCCGCCCACGACGCCCACGACGCCCTCGACGCCCACGACGCCCGCGCCGCCCACGACGCCCTCGACGCCCACGACGCCCGCGCCGCCCGCGCCGCCCGCGCCGCCCACGACGCCCACGACGCCCTCGCCGCCCTCGACGCCCGCGCCGCCCGCGCCGCCCGCGCCGCCCTCGACGCCCGCGACGCCCGCGCCGCCCGCGCCGCCCTCGACGCCCGCGCCGCCCACGACGCCCTCGCCGCCCACGACGCCCTCGCCGCCCACGACGCCAGCGCCGCCCGCGCCGCCCTCGCCGCCCGCGCCGCCCACGACGCCCACGACGCCCGCGCCGCCCTCGACGCCCGCGCCGCCCACGACGCCCGCGCCGCCCGCGACGCCCTCGCCGCCCGCGCCGCCCGCGGCGGGCG